>JAAUXU010016448.1_pt1 | contig 34557 bp, 24 predicted proteins | sample 7278151 | NCBI WGS metagenome assembly JAAUXU01 (sample SAMN14350113, study PRJNA611818) | marine sediment metagenome | isolation source: surface marine sediment (1.8m) | place: French Polynesia: Moorea | collected 2018-08 | reverse complement strand
CTTGTCATTTGGTATGTCATGCACTTCACAAATTAGTGCCAGGTTATTGCCTGTAAGCATGTATGTTTAGGTGTCTGGTGACTTTTGCTCGGGGGAAAGGGAGATTGGCAGCAAAGCCGCCCGGGGGGTGAGGTGTGGAGGGGTCTACCCTCTTCACGGTAGGAAAAATTTTAAATTTCGCTTCAAAAAGGCCACCAAATCAACCCGTTTTTCGTCCCTCAGACGAGTGTCCGATGACTTTTGCACAGCACTGTAGGTCTTAGGTCCAACCAGACCAATTTTGAACATTCCTTTTCCAGGTTGTAGCATAATGAATGGGGACTTAAGCTACATTGAGTATCAACTTTGAATGATCAGTTTCATTTATTAGTTTTCTACACCTAAGTCAAACCTAGTACCAAATCCCTGCCCATCTGCCCAGAAAAGTTTGGTGGCAGCTGGACAGCGCAAATTGCCACACCACCAAAACGGTCACTTTTTGAAATTCTAATTTGGCAATCGCAACTTTTCCCTATAACACTGACATCAATCCCCTTGATTATTGGTTGTGGAGCCACATTGAATCACATGTATTTAAGAATGAATCCCAAAACATTGAAATCATGACCTCGAAGGACATTTAAGCTCGATAGCAATCTTGTCACGCAGTATCAATAAATCCTCATTAACAATCTGCGGGAGGCAATTTCTTTGCTTCATCAGCTATGCAAACCTAGATCTGCCCTGTTTTTAAAAGTCCATGGTTTTGCAGCACACGGTTCTTTAAAATCATAAGGTTTGGCTTGCTTAAAAGCTACCTGAGAAAAAGTAAATGCTAGGAAGTCCACATTACATTGTACACTGAAGTGGAAGTTTTTGTGGAGAGTGCGCGGTTGTGAGGAGACTTTGGATGGTTTTAAGTGTCCCCATTTCAGTTAAAACTGTTAACTATCAGTTAACGCGGCTGTGTGCTTTACTCTTGGATTCAACTTGACCTCATCAGGATACAGATTCCTGGTGTGAATGTACAATTTGATGTGCCCCCCCCCCCCAGCAGAAGGTGCTTGGAATGGTCAAAGAATAATCGAAAGAAGAAGAGTAGACCGACCTATTCTCGTATTAAGTTACAACCTAATACGACGAGAAGTCCGGTGCATGCTCGAACGCCTCTTGTACACAAACAGGGAAGCTGAAATAGAAAGTTTACAGCCTAGGGAGTGTCTCGACTTTGGACAACTTTCATAGCATCTCCCAAGAACGTCATGAGACATGTTGGCGTCACCCTAAAAATAGCTTTGTGCCATGACTCGCACAAAATGAACTTTATTTACCTTTACGCTCACCGATACAGCCTAGTGATGCAGACTATTCCAATGTGCGCCGCACAGTACGTATATGTACACAATGTCTTTATCCACAAACCAGGCTCATCACCATGAACAATTTCAAATACTACGTTGCCGGGCTCCTTCTCTGTCCCGTCCTCTTCTATCTGCCCAAGTTCTTTGAAGTCCAAGCCGCCAGAGAGACCGTCCCCATTCCGTTCAAGTTCAACTGCTCTAGGCTGAACCTTCTCCACGATGATCCAACGCTCTTGGCTCTAGTGGTCTCAGATATGGCAAAAGAGGACGTAGCGGATCTTGTCACACTGGGCAGGTGAGCGTCTAAGTTAGCCATTTTTGCTCTAGCGAACCTTTGGATATTCAGACACTGCAGCGAAAATACGACCTTTCTGGAAAGCCTTCGTCATCGGACAGGAGAGCAGCAACAACAGCAGCAGCTCGCCGTCAACTGTTCTGGCATGGAGTTCTTGTCGCTGTCTCCAGTCCAACTCACAAGGATGGCGGCTTCCATCGAGGAGGACGGGGGCAGAGACATGGTGAATCTGGCCAGGCGCTGCGGCGTCAACGCGACCCTCTTCGAGCGCCTCTTGGGGACGTTGCCGAAGTTGGAGGCAGAGGAAGTGAGCGCCCTTCTCGATCAGCTGGCCAAAGATAGTGACAGGAGACCCCGAGGAGCCAATCTCACTCACTATCCTCACAACGTGACCGTGTTGGGGGAGACGGCGCTCAGAGAGCATCCCGTCTATTATCACCTCTACTACGTCTACCTGAACATGGTACGGGGATTCCTCTTACTTACAGGGTTCGCCATGTGTTTTCCTGCCCATCTTCAGGGGGATTACCAAAACTCTTCTCCCGTTTGTAGCCGGGATACCCGGCGTTAATCTGGGTTTAATAGAACAAAATTATGAAACGTCAGCCCATGTAGTCAAGCGCTTTATGCACTTGACTCTTAAAAATGGCAGCCGTCGTCATGGGCCGAGTGCCGTTAAATCAAAATCAAGTGTATTATTTTACTTTGTGAAAATAACTTTTGTACTTTCATGTCGCTTATTTTGCTATGACCCTTCTACTATTTTCAACATTTTCTGGCCACCTTAAGCGTCATTGGTTATGATAATCACATTTGCCCATGGCATTTGTAATGACATTCTGTACAGTGCTCAACTAGAAAGGTCCTGCAGGCACTTAAACTTCGCTCATAGCTTTGGCTTGGATCCTTTAAATTGTGCATGCATAATGCAAACCAGTTGGACTAGGTATTAGACCAGCTTGGACTCATCCACTGTACTCTTGCTGCAAATACCCCGCTATCAGGTGTAACAGAAAAGGGCAGACATTCATCGAAATTATGAGTTTTTCGAAGTGAGGAGTCTTTTAGGAGTGAGAAGTCACTTGAAAGCACTTTCTTTGGATTTTGGCTCCAAGATCATCCACCTCTTCCCCCGTGGTTGAGAAGGGTCGCAGACAAAGTTTGTGTCAAAATTTGAGAGGTCGTATCTGTTAGCATACACTTTTAGTTCTTTATATAAATGTTGCTCTTTTTTCATTCCTAAAATTAAAATATATACGTATTGGCATTTGTGTATCCCAAATTTTACGTGCCTGACCTTTTTTGCTGTGCCCATATTCACATTTACGCGGGGTGCTCAAGAAAAAGCTTTTTATCGACACTTACTTCATTTATCGATGCTTGCAGAAGAACACTGCATGCAAATTTAACCTACTAACCATGCTCAGGAAGTGGTGGTCATAGGCTTACAAGCATTTTTAAGACTGTTCCAATAATGATATCATTTGCATAGTGCCGAAGACTTTTTAAATAGGCACGAGAATCTGAAGTGTCAGCAAAACTACTGCACTTTCCATACCCAGGAAAGAGGAGAATGTGTGAGAAGTACTTAACTCATACGCATACTTAACTTATACAAATTTCCTTAAAAAGCATTGTTTACAAGACATTTTGAAATGTCAATACTGGCAATTACTCATACTTGGGCTATCAGCCTTACAGTGCAACACGGATATAACGATCACCGGATGTGAAGATCACACCGATATAGCAACCAAAAAGTAATCCCATTTCAGTGTTCTATGTTGCATTGAATTAATTCCTCATGGATATTGTGAGCATTTGAGCTCTGCATGACAGATATAAGGATCATTTCGTTTCTAGGAAAACTGATATTTGGTGGATCAAGAGGAACTTTTTTTTTGCAAGGGGCTTCTTCGTCGTGGTCTTGATCTGTGGGCTATCTTTTTTTTCTGATTTCTAGTCTTGAGGCGTCAACTACGTTTTGTGTTCGGGTCATAGAGGAAGAAAGTGCCTTGAAATGTTGTCATAATTGATATTCTTACATACAATGACTTTGGAGCCAAAAGAAGGTATTCTTTGGTTGTAGTGATATTGCCCCTGTTTTCTCTGGTCCCAATGTGATCATAATGCCCGTGTTCCACTGTATTCGAAAATACAGGTACAACTGTTTCCCTCTCTTGTTTGCAACCTTCTCCATTTTTTGCACATTTAGAGTAACGGTGAGGGTGTTGACTTCACCTTGTTTTTCACTTCTGTTAGAAACACAAGTCATTTTCGCATAGATGCCATCAATACGCTGACATAAACAAAAACTCCTTTCCATCGATATCAATATCGCCTTATCCGAAGCTCAAAAAAACGACATGACACATCATTTCCTACGGAAACTAATTCTTCCACGGCCTATATGTACATTGTATGGCGTTTATCAGACAAACCGAAACTTTAGGGATGTTCCGCAACATCCAGACGGTTCCAATTTAACGAACAATTTCGGAATACTTCCCCTTTTTTACTCTCTAGAGGGACATATAGGTCTCTGTAGGGCATCAGTTGTTTCTTTATCATGCATGAGTGTGAATCAAATTTTGTTGATTCAGTTTCTGCAGGGCATTTCCCAAATCAGTATTTTATGAAATATGTCTTGAAATGGAGAAATATCCCCAAAACCATGCATTAAATTTCAAATTTACGACACATCATGCGTGCTTTTAATGAGCCCTTCTTGGATTTGACGGCACTTGGGTTATTTGAGATCCCAAGAGTGTAGCCTGAAGGATATAAAATGACCTTCGTGCCGTCAAGTCAAAGTCGGCTACATATAATACTACAATATGCATCATTAATATGCCTTTAATATCCCCGTCTACAAGCCCTGCCATCAAGTGTATGGTACGTACGTATTGCACTTCACGTCCTGCGTGCGTTGACTGATGCTTGAACTGAATCACTTCGGGTCATGACATGACTGGAATGTTCGAAACATCCTATCTTCGATTCTGCAGATTGGATATTTCGAAAGTGGAAAGATCTGTCTGCACAGCAGGACTATTTACAAAGTTAAGGTCGTCCTTGTCTGATGACAACGTTGACACTTTCTGCTTTTCAAACTCTCATCTGAAGAGCACTCAAGGCAACGTATGTGATGTGGAAAAGAAAAACAGCGTCAGAATGACCTTTGCGAATTTGGAAGAGGTACAATTGTAAAATTGGCAAGCGATCACTTGATTTCCGGGCACTGAAATTGCTCGGAAATGTTCGAGCGTTTGTTTGAATATTCCCACAAATTTTCAAAATATCCAACAAAAGTCAGGCCTTGCTTCAGATCTTCGCCACACTTCTTCCCCTGGGCACGCTGCTGTACTTGAACCTGTACACGGTGCGGACACTGAGAAAGATCATGCACCAGGACGACATCATACAAGTAGGAGGAAGCGGACAAGAACCAGAGAGGGGGAACAGAAGTGGGGGAGGTGGAAGACACATAAGTGCTCTGATGGCCAAATCGCCCAGACTCCTACGCAAATGGATGAGCTACAACGACACCATGCAAGCGATGGGCGACGAGGACAAGAATCGGAGGAGGAGAAGTTACTCCACGAGTACAATGATGGACAGAGAGTGTAAAGACTTGAGTGTGACTGAGCAGGAAGGCCAAAGAGGCAGAGTCAACAATCTTTCAGTGGATTCCTTCATGATGAGACTTCTGAGACCATCGTCAGCGCCGCCTACGTGTGAGAGGGAAGAAGGCTGCAGGGCGTTGCTGGTCAAGGACTCCTCGGTCGATTCGGCAGCGGCGAAGCCCCTGATGGTGACGGAGGGGGAGGATGCCAGACCAGCATCCAACGTTGATGCAAAGCACTTAAAGGACCGGGCTCTAAGGCTTCTTTCTTTCCAAGACCCGCTGGTCTTGCTTGAGGAGCAGTCACCTTTTATGGTACACACCGAGATGTCCTTCAGCAGGTGTGGCAGACAGAGCAATCGCAGGAGCACCCTGCTCTCCATGCTCGAATTCCAGCCAAGAAATAGCGGACAAGCAGCCACCAACAGTCAGCAGCAACTGCAGCAGTCTCAACCTCAGTGTGAAGTCACCACTGGCAAGGTAACATCAGTGCGAGAGACGTAGGGAAGCATTTTATTGAAAGTAGAGAGCTTCATGTACCGGGTGTCGGATGAGTTGTTCTGCATACTTTTGGGGCGAATTTAGCAAACTTCTGCCAGCTGTATGGACAGTGCCCAGTTTTTCAGTCAGCATACTTGTACTCACCAATGTTGATATGTCCATCAATATGTGGTTACTTGTATGTTGTGTACAGGGTCACTGATGGAAAAGGGAGACGAAAATACGTGAAGACAAATGCACCCCTCATTTTTGTACGGTAAAAGTTCGACTGGTTAGAAACGTAACCCTTGAATATGACCAATGCCATGGTGGAGTCAGGGTGGTGCCAAACGCCAGTCGGTTGGCATCCCTTTTTTCCCCCATGAGCAGGGTCCTCTTGTGCATCGGCGACAGACGAGTAGTACACTGAAGAGAACAAAGAATAGCACACGCAGGTCTGGCAAGTGGGCATTCGCCCAGTGTGGCGCACTTGGGGTGCATCCAGCTGGAGGGGTCTTCCACGAAGGAGGGGGGGAGCGAAACCCCTCTAAAAGTTTCAGCAAATTTTGCCAAGCAAAAGTAGCTAAAAGAGGCCCAAAATAGCACGGTTTTCTGCACTCTTGGCAAGCACTGTCCTTAGCGACCATTCGGATGAAGCTTCTCGGTGATGAACGATTTTTCCACCATGTATTCTCAAAGAAGCAGCGTCACTTTTGTCTTGCATTCACGGAGCTGCCTTTGTTTTCTTTTTTCTACATCGCACTCAATTTTTGCCACACGAACTTTACAATCATGCGACATACTGAAAAAGCAAGTTAACTTTCCATGAAGTGCTCATTTCGCCACAGCATACAAAGATGCACAGTGAGATGTCACTAGTACATACGCCCTATCCCCTCCGTTGGTTCTAAAGAGTGAAAAAAATAAACTGTGCTGTGCGTGCGTGTGTGTATGGCAAGTGAACATTCGGGCCTCGACCGCGGCAAAGCTGGAAATCAGCAGACTCACGTACATACGACCCTCACGCTTTGCATTATAGATTTATAAGTGTGCTGTCCTCGAAATACATTTTTAAACGTTAAAAGTAGACCCTACTTTAGAGATTAGGCCCCACTATAGAAGGGTAGGTTTTGCGAAGCACGGGGTTTCTCAATAAGACTACCAGTTTCAGCGTACTCGTACGTTTGCCACCCAAAGAGCAAATTTAACTGACTATGAGTTGAGCAACTATCACCATTTGACTATCAACTACCACCAGTCAACTATCACCACCCATCTTTCTGAACTGACTCTAAGTAAACTTAGTCGTACTTGCCGTTCTCCACTGCAGGAGAGGTGGGTCTAGACACCCCCACAGCACCCCTCTGAGGAAAGACCCACACGCCCAGTTTGATCTCAATCGGAGAGTTCATGGAGGCGACTCAGCCGAGGTAGACAGAGGGACAGACTCACTTCCTTCCCTACAGTGTGTTCTCAATAGGGCATTAGAAGTTGATCTGTCACAGTTCCATATGCTATTATCTGCCTGTACCTGCCTAGAAGCTTGATTACCTTTTTTACGCTGCCTCTTTTTTGCGCATTGCTTTGTGCTTCTCGTTCTGGGAATAAAGGTTTGCAGCGAGAAGATTGCTATAGCTTGAGACCAAGTTCTTTCACTAGAAAATGAATGAAACAGATTTTGTTCAGAAGGCAATGTTACTCTTAGGCTCTCAAAAGGTCATTATGTCTGAAACTGTCACAGCTCAGTCTCTAACGTGTCAATAAGGCCTTGGTAATCACATCACATCCAGTGGTCAATCGTGAAATATCGGAAAAGATGTCGCATCTGCCGATCAAATGAGACCTGGTTAGCCAGGGAGTCCTACAACAGGGATCGGATGGGCAGGGAAGACATGAACGCAATTGAACATGGTGTTGCCAGATAGCAAACGACAGAAATGGTCCAATTGAATCTATAAAATGGCCGAGTTAGAATAGAAGAATTTTGATATTCTGTCAAATTATACATACAGTGTATATCCTAAATTTCTCTGGTCTCACATGATCAAGTTTATAGCTTCTGGCTCCTAACAGGGGTAATCTGGCAACTGGTAGGATTCATGCATGAAACGCTGCCTAGAATTTGAGAGTTTCTTCTTATCCTGTAGTTGTTGTTGGTATCCCTGAGTTAGGGCACTGCAAACCTTGTTATGAGTGTTCATGAAACATGACACAGGAGGTGTCCCTTGGGATCAATTGCATTTGGCCGTCTGCCAAATGCAATTGCTGGAAAGCCGCAGGCTTGCCATAAAAAAGCTTGGCTTTTCTGTCATGCAGTTCCCCTAAACGTGTCTGCCGTAGCGTGGACGTCCACGCTGACATTGGCTGCTTCATGGTCAGGTTCAACATCATAACATCTTGTTGGAGAACTGTGAGTCTAAAATTGTCGAAGTTGCCCCATTGGCTGGCCATGATGGTTGTACGTAATTTCTGCCATATTCCCAATTAGCGATGTTCCAGAGATCTCATTGGCAGCACTGCTCATTTGGCAATTTGGCAGAAATGATAGTGAAGGCAAAGCAGTTCCGGTTTTATGAAGATTGGCTTCCAGCACGTAGAGCTGAGCAAAGGGCATCATGAAGCCGTGGAAAATAACATAACATGCCAGAAGTGAGGAAGAAGGACTTTGCTACGTCACGACTCAGGTTCATGTCACACACCCTTGTGGAGCTATTGGCAAATTTGCAAAGTTGGAAGTACTTCGTCTGGTTCAAAATAAGTGAGCCATCACTACGGCTCAATTTTTCCAGAATGATTGAACCATTTGAGCAGATCATAAAATGATAGAGTAGATCATCGTAGAGCATAGTGACTGGGTCATTGAGACGGGACCTCAAGTTGATTGGCCGAAATGATTTTTAATGTGGAGTGTTCGTCATCATTGGTGTCTCATTTGCAAGATCTCGAAATGCATTTTGTTCGAACACTTACAAAAACTCTATTACAGAACATAAGTGTGATCCCATATTGTAGAAAAACGAGTGGTCCCTAATCAAAAGTGCATATGAACTTGGTTTCGGAAGATACGCTTAGCTTTCCATTGAGGGGTGAACCTCTTCTGTAGTTCAATCCAGTCAAAAGTTATAGCTAAAAATTTAAGTGTCTAGTACATACAGAATGTCAAAAGAAATCGAGTGAGGAGTGCTCATAGGAAGATTATTTTTCTCTCAAAAAACTTGTACCCGCTATAACAGTATCTAATGCCAATTTTCCACCCCAAAAGTGTAAAATTGACATTTTAGAACTAATCTACTGTGCAACCACTCCATCAATTAGTAGACACCAGACAGAGATCATTTCAGCTGACCCAACAGCTCGTAGTATTTTTATAGTTTGCGAATAATCAAAGCTTAATTTCCAAATGGGTCACTTATTTAGAAACAGAGGGAGTAACTTGGTAATGACTTGTCGGTTTCGGCCGAAACCGACCAAGTTGAGCTGTGCGTCATTCACGTTGAGAACAAATGGAACTGAACATGACAAAGTTTGAACTCCGCTGTCATTTCCATTGAAGTAATGTTGATAGAAACTGAACCATGCCCCTTCTGCTGTCTATCTGAGCAAAACCCTCTAGACGATACGCGGTATGCTGAAAACGCAAAAAATACGTCACGTACACAAGAAATGACACAAGATTGCTGACTCCGACGAGCCACACCTCTACATACAGTCACATCTGTCACAGAGAGTCTTAGATCTGCTACACCTTTTGGAACTGGCATAGCGTGGAGTAGTGTGGAACTGCATTTTGCAATCTGAACACCCCTGCACCCTCTCACAGCTTTTTCGTGCGTGCACGTTGAGGTTGCATGACTAGACAGAAACTGTCCTAAGACCGAGGGAGTGACCATAGTAATCCACATGCCCAATTTGGTCACGACCAGTGCAGATATTTTGGTGCAGTTGGACGGCCATCCAGGTCAATTATTTTTAGAGAAAATAAGGTCCGTGTTGTACCGTCAGGCTTTTTGCACGCTATTGTCTGTGACGTTGACTTAATATTTTCTATATTTGTGTCGGCACGTATGTGTACGAGACTGCTCGTGTACTGCAGGTGGAAGAGACATCTCTGCATCATGGGGAGTCTTCGGGTGATAATCCACAGCATCGCAGATATGAGCTGCGCCCTCGCATCTCTTCGGAGGCGGAGGAGGTCGGGGAGACTGCAGCGACGGAGATGTCGTTGCCGGACAAGCTGAGAAGACATTCAACACGTCAGTCGTCGCCGTTTGTAACCGCGAAGGCCATGAGCACGGGGAACCAAGGGTCAGGGAGAGATACCGTGACAACGGAGACGGGATACATGTCCAAGTCGACCGCCAGTCAGGCCAGCATGAATGAGCGCACTCAAGAAAAGAGGCTCACTAGGTAAGAACTGTGACTGGAGAATGACACCGCATTCAGTTGCTTTATTTTAGGATCAGCATCTTCATTGTGTGGCTTTTTCTCTTCTGTCACTCTTGGAAGTTGATCCCTACGCTCTACGAGGCCAGCATGAGCTTGGCGGGCACCGATCACTCAGAGTGGCCGTGGGCAATCTTGCTGATGGAGAACATATCGCACTTGTTCATCACCACGAACTCGGCCTTAAACTTTCTCGTCTACTTGTTTCTGTAGCGAAGTTATGTGCGGGACGTTCGTCGAACTCCCGCAACCTCTTTTTTATGTTCTGTACAGCAAATACACTGCGTCTCATTTTGATATGCAACTACGTAAATGAGCGATTTCTGGGCATCCACATTGAGCTCTGAGGTGTTACCTTATGTGTTTCAATTGTGCTAGAGTCACTCAGATTTAGTAAGAGTAGAGTACGACCAAAAACCGACACATTTCTGTTACGGCAGATACATTTCGGCCGAAATAAGAGCCAAAATTATATCGGTGAAATTTTCCTGTATCGGTGCCTTGTCCGAAAGACCTTGTATCGCTCGAAACAGACAGAACCAGAAGTCATTTGCTTCAGTTCTCTCGTCCTAGACCTGTATCTGGCTACCCTTAAATGGCTCACCTTTGCTCTCAGCGATATGGTTACGTTGTTGTTCAAGGACTACCTAATTTTGTGATAGACTCTTATTCTCCAATTCATCATCGGCTCTTTCGGCCAATACAGACTTATTTCAGTTGTCTTAAATATCGGTTGTAGCCGATTATCGGCCATTCCGATTCGGCCAAGATACAGTTTCGGCCAACATAGGGAAAACCTTGTTTCGGTCTTACCCAAAGTGAGAATCAGCTCGATCCGACCCCTCGTGCAGTCTGCTGCTCTGGACTTCTTTCAGTGGCAGGACTTATGCTAAAGATGACACCTAAATGTGAAATTTGGGGCTCAAATGTGGAGTGAGTCCAACTCCACGTGTATATTCGATTTTGACTTAAATTTGAGCTCAGTCGGACAAATATACTGCATAACATTTTGGGAGTTACACATCCAAACACTACTTCTGTTCTGCGCTACTGCAGTGACTGTACTAAATTTGTGACTCCATAAATATAGTTGTCTAAAAGTATGTCCGCTGGTTAATCTCAGATGTGGAGCGAGTCTTCTTCCACATGTCTCCGGTTAGTCGCAAAATTTATCAGACATATAGTACTTTACTTCCTGTACATATTGCACTTTTACTACCATGTTTTAATGCCTACGTATTACAATGGGACTCTTGGACACTGTCATTTTTTGTTTTCCCAAAAAAACATGTACATCATTGTTGACCTCTGCATTCATTCTCACCATGTCTGAGTGACTCTACCCCAGTGTCAGAAAGTCGCACCTCACACCTCAACGTGGACGCCCAGATATCGCCCATTGACGTATCAGCATATCAAAATGAGACTCAGTGTCAGCAGTTCGTCTGACTGAGCATTGAGCAATTCTCCTGCACTCTGGGCACGCGATTGCACGAGCCATAAATGCAACTGAAGGCCCATTTATTGTCCACAGAGATCACTCAAGACAGTTTCGCGGCCCTCGCAACACCATCCATTTACTTGAGGGCGAGAATTGTTCCTGTCTCTGTTGGGTGTTCGAATTGAAAGACTCCGCTTCCGCTGTAGAATAACTACCAGCAGTTGGCAAAGTGTATGTAATTGTTTCTATGTGCATATCGTCGTATGTGTTTACGTTTGATCATGTCCAAGGTGTTAGAGAACATGTCGTATCTTATGATTGGGCCTCCGTCCTCGTTCGACCAGTTTCAACACACCCTCGTTCAGGCCACATTGGTGAATCTCACATGAATCATCTCTCAACTTAACTTTTGTCGCAAGTTGCTTAACAGGTGTTATATTATGAGGAAACTGGTTCAAGACAGTTTCATCCTCCCGGCGAATCTGTTGATTCCAGGGCGAGATTTCTCCGACTTATCTTCAACTGTAGGAGAACTTGATCCGGGGATGCAAAGACCTGGCCGCAAAGCTTGCCACAGCTCATGATGAGCTTGTCGCTCGCACAAAGCAGGAGTAGTATCTTCTGCTGTCCCCAAGATATAGGTGCAAGCTGGAAAAAAGTCCCAGTCACTTGACATTTTGTGGTTCTGGGTTCAACAGATCTGACAGATGAAAAGAGGTGAATGCAAGCAATAGTGCATGTTTGGCAGCAAAAAGGGGGGCTCAGCAATCTTCATTTACACCTCATGGATAGGTTTTTTTTAGTAAACAATGAAAACGTGATATAATCTTGGGCTTGCAACCTTTTGTTCGTGGTTTGAAAAATTAGATGCACAACCCCTTCAATTTAGACTAGACAGCTGATCACTGCAACTCAGCTTATAGGCCGTGCGGACCTGTATATTCCCTTAAAAAAGGACCCCTATAGGCCACTTGTACATGGTGGATGAAAAGTAGTTTTCCACAGAAAATGATGCGATATTAGGATCACTGGGTAGCTAACTTCATTCATTCTATGGCTATTCGCAGTTCTTTATGAAACTGCTTTTATTCTTGACCAACAGTGAAAAAAAGACAAGTTAGCAATCCAAACACTTCCAGCTTCCATATGCAATGGCGGAGGTTGCAAAACAGAAATGACATTCAAAGAACGCTTTTTGAGCAGATTATTCAAAAAAGCTTGCACAAGTGAAGCCTTGAATGTCTACTTTTTATTTGTTTCTTTCTCAGGAGTTCTAAAGCATTTACTTTGTATGAGAATAGAAGCATTTCGGGTCCAATTTCAGCTTCAGGGAGTATTTCCAAGTGTTCAGGACTATTCATTTATGTTGTAAGTTTTTAAAGAAAACTCAACAGTGCAGTAAGTCAGAACTTTCTGTCCATGCTGTCGTTGTTCCTTCAAAATCTCTTGTTTTGCTGCAAGAATTGCCTTATGCATCCAATTGACCTACCCCGTCTATTTTGGCATGGATCAAGTTAAATGGCAATGCTGACTGTGCCCAGCCAGCCTGCTCTCCTTACACCCCTTTCACTGACACTTGGGGGGGACTAAGTGCAATTTTTAATTGGCATTTTGCTCACGTGACATGTTGGTGGCCATTCATTCATTGGAACAAGTTTGTAGGTCTGAAAAAGACAGTACCAGGGGGGAGGGCATCATCAGAATAGCTATGAGGGTTGATTGATGAAGCACAGTGCTACAAATGGTAGTTTTTGGTATAACAACCTCAAGCTATGACACTTTTGCGATTCATCTTTAAACCTTAGGAAACCACTTTAATTAACTTCATGCCAGCAGAGTCTTACTCGAGACACATTGCAAGCACTTGCAGGGAAGTGTTCTGCAGGACCCCTCTGCATTTAAAAGCACACAGTTTTAGTACATGTTCAGGTCTTCATAGAGGATGAAAGAAAATGTTCTGCGGCTCAGACGGACTGCATCTGCAATTTATGTGAAGGTTACAATATTGCCAGCAAGCTTAAATGTTCTCCCAATTCAAGATGTCATGCTCCCTATGCACTCAACCTCTCCTTCATAAAACTGAAATGGGTTTATCTGTAAGAGCTTGTGATATGCCCTGCATTAAAAGTTGACTGACATGAATTAATAGAAATTGTTTGAAAATATTTAACCCTTTATCACTGGAACAGAAAGTAGAGCCTATAGAGTCCAATTGAGTCTATTGTCAAGTGATAACCCAAGGGCCAGCTTGAATTTCTAAGGAATCTTCCAAGCGAACTCAAGAGGCCCAAGTAAGAGCAGCTCACTAAGCTGCATTGTGGCTACATCACTTGCCATCAATGGTCACAGAGGTCGTTTCTTGTTCCAGTAGTTTTGTAATTTGCTTCCTGATGTCCATGTTTCACTGCCTACTACAGAAGAGTTTGAGTTCTGGACGGCCAAAAATCTGTTCCTGGCTGAAGATCTTGGCCATCTTTTGCATGCACCTAGCATAAAATGCTGCTGAGGTGCTGCGCCAAACAGCTGGAATTTACCCGAAAAATGTAGCGCAAAGCACCAAAAAAGTGCTCCTTTTTGTCCTTCTCAAACCTTGTGAGAGTATAAGTAGATCTCTCATTTTCCCATGCTAAAGGTGTCGTAGAGACGCAAAAGTTTCACATCAAGTATTACATGTGCAGTGCATGTCATCTAGAAACAGTTCATCTTGAAAAAATAGTCCAGAGGAAAAGTGAGAGTGGAATCGGAAACTGGTATGGTTTATGCAAGTTGCTCTCAGTCATGCTCTCCTGAGATCATCCATCTGCAAGCAAAGGAGGAACAGGGCCACGATGCTTCTTTCTTTCCTTCCTCAATTTCATAATTTCCCTCAGAATTAAACTTTCTTCTACATACAGTAGCACCTCAGGTACTGTCAAGATGATCTACAGTGCTTCCTGATGAGTGACAAGGTTAAGTCCACAGGCAGTTGGCAATCCTCCACCCTTTTCAGAAGTCTAGGGAAGACTTTGACAACTTTTCACTGCCATTACAAATCTCCAGTTGTAAGAGCATGAAATCATGTTCAAAACTAGACTGATTTTTCATTGGGTCGCCTAACCAACAATGAATCAGTGTCTGCCAGGGAGAAACTAGTTCAACAGTGGCTGACACCTCGAACTTGTGCACTAGTCAAGTTGAGCAGTTTCTAAACGACATGCACTATACACAAATTTCAATGAGTTATTGTGATGGAATACTTGAAGCATCTTTATTTCTAGAACTTCTAAAAGCGTGGAGTTAATAATGAGAATGCGCTGATCTTGAGGGGTGAAGGTTCAATCAAGAGGGGTCCCGGCAGAACGGGACGTGGACACACATGGCAGATTTTAAAAGGGCCTCCTCCATTCCGAGGATCTTCACAGCCAAGATCATACATGTAAAGAACAGAACTATCTGAGAGGTAAGTATGTATGTATCCTAGAATTTTTCTGCCTCCATTCCTCTGCACGAACAGGAGTTTAGCCTTGGGTCAATGCAGTGCAGTAGTTCGAAAATTCTTTTTCGTATGACCTCGATGGTAGAATTTCCTCCGATCTAATCTCAACCGCAGTTTCTATCGCAGTCACCCATCATCATCACAGCCACTTTTCTGATGGATGACACTCATTGAATCGGGTCGATTCATCTCAGGAGAAGAAAAGGCTGGTTTGTCTTGCTCGCAGGCACAACCTTGTTAACCTCATTAGCAGCCACCACTCATCGATTGGCTGGGACGAACGCTTGGTGATTCACTAATTTCTCTGTGGTGAGATCGAGCTTGGGCCGAGCATGCAGAAGAATGAGTTGGAGCTACGATAAATCGATACATTGTAATATGCGGACAAAGCTCGTTGCGGTGACGCCAATTCATGGGTCAATTGCAAAAAGGTCTCAGTTCATAAGACGTCAATCCCTACTCTGCTCTGTATCGAGGGTCGACTGCTGGCATATGCGTCCGTAGTGCAGTAGGGCCCAGTGCTTCAAATACGATGGCAACTAGGGTCGTGGGGTGTTCAGCCACCTTTCTGAGTTATATCTCTTGGTTTCAGTATCGCTCTATTATCCGAGACATCATGTGACAGTTATTTCGTCTCCTTCTTGAGACTCGCACTTTACTTCTGCAACGCAAGCTTGACAATTATACTTCATACCGCGTTAACTTTCCTCAGAAAGATGAGTTCGTTTTGCCACTGCATACAGAAATGCACACTGACATGTCACTTACACGTCTCTAATCTTATAATTATGCTCTCAACCCTCAAAAGCAGTCCGTACTTAATAAAGTGGACCTCACTGTGAGTACAGCACAGAAGTCACTGTTCGGTGGGAAGGGTTGATCCGAGCAATTAATTATCTCAACTTGAAGCTGTCGTCGTCGTCATATAGTTTTTCCCTTCAGAAATATAATCACCTGCTAATTAAGAATTCTATGCGTGACGTGGGAAAAAGATCGTTGGGTTTTGGGTTCTCCTTTTTGCCTGTGTCGTGCACAAAAAAGTTTCAATCGGGTCGAGAGAAAAGGAAAATGGAGGCCGCCCGTTCTCATTTTACAGCCATCATGCAGGAATCTACAAAAAATCATGTTATGCATGAGAAACCGGCTTTTAAGTTGTGCTACTTTATACATATCTCATGCGGCCACGTACAGATTCATATGCTCAATACCTAAAAGGCTTCCTCTCCATGGAGTGGGGGCGGTAATCGAAATTTAAGACTCTCCAGCATCGTCACCAGACATCAAGTGTCGTCATTATTCGTCCTCTTATTAGGCCATCGTCGCAGTTAGCATATGTCTCAGACCAGACAAAAAAGGAGGGTGGAAAAGATCAAAGGGGACAGATACTCCACATACATATAAAGAGCTGAGACGATCGTCCACGCATACGTACGAATGAGATGAGGGATTCTTCTCTCACCAACTATTGTCAAAGGGCTATTAATACGCGCGCGCTGGATCCTGGCAACGCTTTCATAACTTTCCAGCAGATCACTGATCTCTATTGGGTGAAGCCATTATTATCCACTTGGTCCTCTTCATTCTCACGGGGCAATATCCGTATTCTGTTATTCGCCACCGCCTCCTCCTCGCAGTCACGTAAAATTTGGAGTGGCTCCTACCGTGCCATTATCTCATTTCGTATATGGTCGAGCGGTGCCGATCGCCGCCACCTGATAGGCGCCATTGGGGGGGGGGGAGGCGAGCGAGGAGCAAGCAAAGACCATCCTGGACGGTCTCATTAATCAGCACTTACTTAGTCCTGGCGAAATGCGGGTTGGGGACTTTGTCAGGCCTTTGCGAGTCGCTTTGTGAGGCGCGTTTTCGCGCGACTCCCGACGTCTTCGCTCTCCTCAGCCATGGTGGTGTCTTCAGAGTGGAGGAATCAGTGCTCCAGTGTCCTCCTTGTTGCTGAGCTCATCTGCTCCTCGCTTCTCTGGATGCAAATCATGTTTGGACATCCTGCTGAGATTCGCTCCTTTTGTGGCTTTCGCTTTGGTGCCAACCTGAGAAGAAGAGCAGGCGGTTTCTTATGTGAACTGTAAACCTTAATAGCACAAATTTGTTCGGGCTTGTACGTACGTGCGCACTGTGCCGTGGGTGTCTGCACTCAAATAGAGAGAAGATGCTTGAAGCTATCGCGTCGTCGCTGGTGTAGAAGGTTGAACACGTCTCCCCAGCTCCGAACGTGTGCAACGCGTGCTCCGTCGCTGTAAATACGACAAAGAGCGTCTAAACCATTCAGGCCAGGGAAGAAGAAAAAGAAGGTATACGAGAGCGTGTCTAATTAGGGAAAAAAGTAATTGGACGACGCAATTGTCATGCTAATTGAACGATGCCACGACTGGCACGCTTCCAACATGCTAAAAACTTCTACTGTTAATTCTTTTGTGAGCACCTCTTTACTGCTGTTGAATTTTGCCTACGCAGGTGCCTTCATAAGGCACGACTTGAGCTATGGGGGCACAACCCATTCGTGCACATGCGTGTACAACATTCGTCAATCACCTCCCTGCTTGTTTTTGCACTTGTTGCCAAGAAAGAGCGTGGCGGTTGCTCCGCTGCTGAAACGACATTTGTCGCCCTTAATATTCTTTCAAGTGTACATTTCGCTCCTCCATTGGATGGCGACGTCGAGGCAACGTGACGCAAGGCCTAAGCGCACTCCTCCGGGGAGTCCGCGATGCAACGGCGAACGGCGGGGTAACCGCCGATGGAGGAGGCTCACTTCGACGAAAGCGAGAGTGACGCCGCCGCCGCGGATCCCAGCGCCCAGCCAATGCCCGTCGTTCCCAGCACAGAAGAACCGAGCCTCTCAGTGTACCTGTCGTAGTACGACGTGCATGCGCATGCGCGTACACATATGCGCCGCCGGCGGACGGGAGGACCGAGGGACCGACGAACGTATGCGGAAGAAAGGGAAACGAATTTCGAGCGGAGGAGTCGGTGATTTCAACGCAAGTCAGTTACCCGAGAGTGGTCGGAGTGGAGGCACCGAGAGGAAAAGTCATTTCGTAGCTACCTGAATACGCGCACGACAGAAAGAAGAAGAACCGAAAATGTGCGACGCTCTCCAGCTAAATTGGAAACTGAATCCAAACGTCAGCAATAACAAGACTTCGGCGACGAAGAAGCATCAAACGAAGCAACAGATTGACGAGCCTGAGGAGGACGAAGACTTTGTCGACCGGGAGGCTCTGCTGGACCCTTCCAAGTCTTACACGTTGAGAGCCTGCTCCATTCAAAAGAGGATGGAAGTGGAGCATCGCAAAGCGCAGCCGCGCAAGAGAGGTCCGAAGCCTCGGCCGAAATCTGCGCCCATGAGCAAATATCGCCGCAAGACCGCGAACCTCAGGGAGCGGCAGCGCATGGGCGAGATCAACAACGCATTCGAACGACTGCGCGACAAGATTCCCAACCCGGTGCTGTCTGGAAGAGGAAAGTGCGAGAAGCTGACCAAAATCAACATTCTCCACGTCACCATCAACTACATCAGGGCAATGGAGAACCTGCTCACCACAGGCGACTCCGGCGTGCGATCATACAGCGAAATGGTACGCAATCCGATACGACCCAACGAAAAGCCCAACAAGTTTGAGCAGTTCGACTTTGACGTACAAGACGACGAAAGTGGTGATGCTTTGAGCAGTGATGGACAACAGCAAGTCCAGTGTCATTTCTTGCCCAGGCAAAAGGCCAAGAAGAAGAGCTCTTCGAAAAAGGCTTCAAGGGGAAGTGGTGGTGGTGGTGGGGGCGGCAATTGCAACGGCAACGGCAGTGGTGGAGAAGGTGGCACAAAAAAGGCCGGAAGAATTAGCGCCAACACCAACGTCTTTTCTCAAATGGGCCCTCCGACAGCGAAGACGTCAAGTTCTTCTGCTTCCACACATTCCGTCCCCTCGTCAACTTTATCGCCCTCTCCGTCGTCTTCTTCGTTCTTTAACTCTTCCAACTGCATCTTCGCGGCGTTCAGTGGTGGCGGAGGCAGCGGGAGTAAATTTTGTCTGGAGACGTCGTCGGACTCTGGCATCTCTGTAGGTTCTTCCGTGTCTCCCACCGGATTCTCCTCCTCTACTTCTTCGCTAGAAGATTTGGATCCTCTCTTGAGCGGAAGCAGCACCGACAGTGGGGGGAACCTTCTCAACGGTGGGGAGCGGCGCGAGCGCCGCTTGGCGGCAACGCAGCCATGTCAGCGGTCGAAAGAGCGGCAACTCTTTACTAAAGTGAGCAACAGCAAGCAGCAGCAGCAACAGCAGCAGCAGCAACAACAACAACAGATTCAGCAGAGACAGCAGCAACAACAAGAGCGCAACCATCAGTTGTCCTTCCTCGACGACGTTCCCCTAGCGGCTGAGGAAGACGAAATGATGAAAGAGGTGGTGGGGCTGGTGGATTCTCTGCACGCAGACTTCCCGGACATCTCCTTCGACGAATTCGAGCTCTTTCCAAAGGCTTTTGACACGTGAGAAGAGAGAAATCATGATTATATCATCGCTTATCGGTGTTAAAAGCTGTTCGTAATGTAGGAACTAATTTCAAGAGTTGTGCGTATCAGTCCGCTGTACTGTGCAGTGCAGTGTCTGGAAGTTGATATTGTGTATCATGCATCAGTTAGAATCATCTCCTGTACACCAGTGGACCATTTCTCTCCACATTGGTCAGGGTGCTACCTACTCTGTCCTCTTGTCTCCTACTACGTTGAGGGCTGCAGGAAACGTCCTTGCGCACGTCTCTCTGATGATCCCTCTTGCCAACACAACATTGCAGTCGTCTACGTACGTGAAGTGCAGCGACACTGACATGACGTCGGCACGAAGGAATGACAGAGAAGATTCAGAAAGAGGCAATCCAATCAAATATTTCCCTCAAAATCCATCAAAAAAGTGCTTTTCTGTACATATAGAAAGAGATGTATCATAGCCAATACAATGTTGTTTATCTTTACGCTCCCGCCACAAGGCTTCACAGTCGCCACTTTCGACAAAGCTCGGAAATATACGAAGGAAGTTGTTCTTCACGACGAAGCACCAGTTTGCATCACTGAGCCGTTAGTAAGAGGACCAAGTACTTGACAACTCCAGCCAAGGCCAGAAAGAGCGCACACTTCACCTCTCCCGGACACTTTTTGACACCACCCTGAATTGTTTGTTCCAGGTCACATACTGAACAGTGCAAGATGGAATGCGTGTGCGTGCGTGCGTGCGTGCGTGCGTGTGATCTTTGCTTGCTGCCAGAGTGAAGCATCTGCCTTTTTCCCCATATTTGGTTATCTCCCCTCTTCTTCTGCCTTTTTTTCCGTCTTTCGCGCGCTATCGTCGCTTTGTCGGCACCGACTTTTCACTCGTGTTTTTCTAAGGAATTTATTCGCGCGCTCAAAAGGTGAGGCTCGTGTGAATGTGAGCTGCGCACAGCCCGGAGGAGAAGGGTCATGTTTACTGCCCTGTCAGTCACAGGTAGGGCAGCGGCGCGCTCATGTTGCGTCCAAATTGTGACGGGATCTGCCATTGTGCATGCGTGGAGTGGTCCCTTTATGACGACAAAGCTCGAGATGATGAAAACTTTTATCGGGTTCCAACAGATTGCAACGCGGCCCGAGCATGCGCCAGTAATAACCGGTGGTTCTTTTATGACGAAGAGTCAATCTACACTCGACTACCAACGACTACTCCAAGCTCTATCTCCTGAGACGACCACATTTTAATTTTAGATGCACTTTGAGATTCCATCCTTTGCTCGATTCCGACAATAATATTCTCCCACGCCCAAAAATTCCCCTACTTCTTCCTTGGCAGAAGAAGAAGAGGAGAAAAAAACTGCTGCCACAGAGATACAGTAGAATTGGATGCTGGAGTCTGGAGGCTGAACCGCCTCGCTGATACTGATAGGAATGGTTCTGCACCGAATCATAAGGAATCTGGTCATGCTATTCAAACGCACTTGTACTTTCCTTGCGTCCTCACCTTCTTATTGGGTCAATTACGCTATCGCCTGTGATTTTAGCGGCAACCTTTTTACTGGGCTTCGACTTAATTCATTCCTATCGCAGTGGCAGCTTTGACTGATTGATTCTCAGCATGCAAGCTTAGGAATGCCGCTACTACGAACACTTTTTCACGTGTTGCGTCTGCGTTTTCTCGCGGTCGGTAGTTGGGAGGGGTTTTATTTCGGTAGAGTACGCAGTAAAGTGACGCACCAGTTGTGGTAACGGTACTGGCAATGGCACTTCAGCACTGTAACGGTAAGATTTTGATCTGTCAGCAGTGCGACAATTGTTTGGGCAAAAAGTCGCCGACGAACCGCACTGTCGACATCCCTCCTCTTGATCGACTGCCACGCGCTGCCAAAGATCTCGCCGGGGGACTCCGCTTCCCTCTTATGAAGATTTTTGGGCAACTGTCGGTGGTGGGTTATTAACGCCGCTGGGGAATACGAGAAGGGTGGGCGGCGTTAACATTTGCGAGGGCGAGAAAGATAAAGCAACAACAAAGAAAAAAAGAGCAGTTGTGTTGTTGTTGTTGCTGCACCGGCTGCAGCAGCTGCTGCTGCTGTTGTTATTATTAAGCCAAGCTCCCAGCTTACTTGCACACACCACAACAGAGGGAGTGAAGAGCAAAGTGTGGTACTTGCCTGCGTGCCTGCCCGTCTGCACCGTCTGCCTGCGTTGCAGCTACTTCACTCACATTAATTAATCTCGGGTTCTCCTCTCTTGCCTGTTAATTGATGCCTGCCTGATTGATTGCTGGAGGACTTGGGACTAAAATCTCTCCAGTGTTTCCTCACTCTGCTTCTTCAGGTCTTTGCACCTCTGAGAGCCTATGTGATTAATGAATGTGGGCGGAACAGGGCATAACATGCTGTAATCTTTACTTGCCGCGCAAGCGCAATCCTTCTGCATTCGCATTCGCCAAAAAAGCATCGATGATTCTTTAACCCTTTCTCTTCATCAGCATCTTGGTGCAGTTCTAGTCGAGCCAGTGGTAAGGCAATAGCCAGAAGAGACGGTCGCAGATCCACATAACTTATTTCCCTGGAATCGTAAATTTAATGGTTGGGCACGATAATTGGCATGACAAAGCAGTCTTAAAGAGGCCCAAATTGTAGCATTCTGCAGCAAAAGATGCGCATTCGCATTTCTGGGCTGGCATCATCGAAGCCCCCGTGCACTGGTGGCAAATGTAAGTTAAACAAAGCAAGGCTGCGCTGAGCTGAGCTGACGGTACATAAATTATACGATTACAATGTGCGTACGTACGTGCGTTAGCAACTCCTTCTGTATTTCTCTGCTGGGTGACTTGAACGCCCAAGCATGCACGCCAGCGCACACGCACAGCACAGCTTCCTGGTCTGTATTCTCATTCCCAGTAAAATGGGCGTAGCAGTGATGAAGAGCACCAATGCACTGCGCCAAAATGTCTTCTTGCTGATTTGCAACATTTCTGCCCGTCTCATTCTCCTTTGGAGTAACGCACCCACTTCACTCTGGTGGTTTTATATTTCCATAAACACCCAAAGCATTTGCATTCTGTGTAAAGCAAGTCTAACTAGAAGAGAGGATAAGCCGCGGCCTCTGGGGATATTAGCATAGGCAAAGCATGCCTTAAATGTCTGAAACTGTTAACGCTACTATAAACCATTTTTGGACAGGACTTTAAAGCCTTCTCGTTATGATGATTGGCTTTGTGGGCCAGGCGTCGGTCCGGACGACCGGCGAAGGTCCACCATCGAGGCTCCACCGTGTGCAACCTCCACGGAAATGGTTTCAACTGCACTTGGGCAGCCTCACTCACATCGCTTCACTAATCAGTTATCGGCCCATGAATGGAAAGATCGTCCACACATATTGCTGTATCGGACGACATTCTGCTGTCAAAATTCCGAGAGCTGATAAGTGCCCGCGAATGCATTTATCGCTCAGGTCTGTTTACTCTCCTTCGTGGGGGCATCAAGGGCTCAGTTGTACGTAGTAACAATCGAGTAGGAGAGGAAATCTGGTTTGCGAGATGTCGCCTCCACGGACGCCCGCCAGCGACTGACTGACTAAGGCAAGACTGGCTGCTACTATGCACCATTGCTGCTGTTCTAAACCTGACGATGATGTCATGGGCTGGACGGCCGCGAAAAAGAGTGTGACGCTCCGAAATTTAGGGAGAGAGGCTGAGTATCGCTCGTTTCTTAGGCTGACACACACACGCACACACTCTGTGCTTGGACAGGCACGAATCTGTCGGTGCTAAGCGAGTGAGACCAAAATCTCTTGCACAGCCCTAGCAACGAATCCCGGATCATCGTAGACGAAGTAGTGTTCTCCATAGCACTCGTCCAGTGAGCATTCGCGGATGGATCCGCCGTTTGCCGTCGTGGCTCTTTTCTCATCGGCTGCCAATTGCCGTAATGCTTGCTGCAACCGGCAGTCGCTCGCTGAAAGGCCGTTGGGAGAGCAGACCAAGAGTGCCACTTGCTCATTACTCCACGCACTCATGATCACGTCCACTGGAAATTGGGTTTCCTGAAAATAAAAACAAGATGGGGCTTTGTTGTAGCAACACTGTCGGATCGTGAATGAACCACCCAACCGTTTCGTCAAGCAATGTATCAGCCTCTGTGCTCACCTCTGACAATATACAGGGAAGTTGTTGTCTAACGAGAAGCTCGAAAAAATACTCTTGAAACAGGAATGCAGCAGAGTTGATATCTCGAGACATCCAAAAAGTGGTGCAACTTTGGGAAGTTTTTGCTTAAATCTCTTTTTCGAAAGAATCTTTTAAGAGATGCAAAGCATATTCAAGGTTTAATCATCCAACCGCACCATCCACGAACACTCCCGCCAATGAGTATGATATTTAGAGAGGAATTACTAGGTTAGGTTACTTTGAGAAACTCTTGAGAGTTGAGAAGCTCCAAATGGTCGGCATTCCCTACTTCTGGAGATCGAGAATTTCCGCTCGTTCAACGCTATTTCCTGCCCAATATGTGATTGCATATACGTATGTACCGGTACATGTGCATATACCTGAGTTAGTAACATGTGAGTTTGGTCCCTAAAATATTAGTCTTTCTCTCTTGACTTTGCTCAACGCACCTGGGTTTCTTGATTTTTTCCATTTCGCTTCGAGCCCTGCAACCTGTCCCAGGCACGTACATACCTGGCCAGCCAGGTCTTCTCTGTGACATCATACCATCTCTGCGCCTTCTTGCTCTCTTGTCTTGACCAAGCTGCGGTGTTCTTTGACGCAGCCGTGGCCCGGGTCAACCCCAGGGGTACCAATAGTCGGTCGTATAAGCGGAGCAACGAAAGCTCTTCTCGAAAGGTTCTCTCCGCCACGGCATCCGCGTCCGGAACAGTCAAGTTGCCCTCGCCAGCCGCCGGGAGAGCCCTCTGGTAAAAGTCCCTAGGGAGGCTGTCTACTAGTAAAACATTGGATACAAGCGGACGAGTGACTTCTTCGGCGGTTGAGTTGTCAGTCACACTGAAAGTTTTCCTGGAGACTCTTAGGACGTCCTCTCCACCCTCCCCAAAGCCCACAAGGAAGTATGGAGCTGAGAAGTTCTTCTCTTTGGCCGACAGCTGAGTCAAAAAGCTGACCAAATCGTCTTCCGGGTGTCTGGTGAGAGACGTGGGCGAGAGATCGTATATACAAATACAAATGTACTGCGCAGAACGTACGATGCACCATGTTTCAAGTGCGTGTAATCAAGTTTTAAAAGAGTGTACCTTATGTTTTCGGCCAACGCATAGCCCGAAAATCCGATGCCTGGTCTGTCCCATACACACACTGCCGTCCCCTCATCTATTAGCATGTCTGACAGGCCCATGAAGTCGCCCATGCCTTGATCGGGATTTCCATGGAGGACTACAGTGACTCCAGGAAAATCGTTCTCGTCCGTGGAGTTGCCTCTCTGACACCGATAGAAGACATGCACACCGCTGCTAAGGACGATGGCGGCGTCCTGAGAGGGAGCGAACGACTGCGTACCCATCCCGTGAAGTATGGCCCCGTGGAAGAGTAGAACCGTGAACAGGAGCACCGTGGTCTTCGCGACCGCGTTCAGTGTAGAACAGCAGCGCATCACTGTGCCGGGGCTGCTGCTCTCGCGGTATTGGCGACGCTTGGCTGAATAAATTCTGGGAGGGTCTGCGCCTTTTCCATCGCCTTTGCCGGCAGGGATGATCTCGTCGGGGTCGTCCGCGATGGTGTCGTTGCAGCTGCTCGATAGAGGAATTAGATACGATTTCTCCGACGTTGGCTCGATGATCCTGAAATGTGGACGAAGACACAGTCAAATTGTACGGACGACAAGCACATCTTTACTCGAACGGTCGTGCATACCACACACTTAATTGCACTCACTTCATACTCTTTTTGTGCTTGATGTTTCTCGACGTCAGCACATAAATGTTGAAGATGTTGAATGCAATACAGAGTGCATTCCAGGTCGCCACGTCCCCTCGGCCGTACACGTCCCAACTGGCAGCCATCTCCAGGCAGAGGATCGCCATCATCACGAAGTAGGCGTTGTTCAACACGACGTAAGTCTTCCCGTGTCGAAGCAACGGGTTCTGGGAAATTTTCACAAAGAATTTACCCAACATCATGTTTGTCAACACACCTACTGTTCCACTACTTTACACTTCAGTCCTGCTGTAGCCATTCTTACCTGGGACAGCAGTATCAAGCCTTCAAAGGCCAGAAAGGCCAAGAGTAAGCAGAACCAGACATCGATGAAGTAGTTCCTGATCCTCCGAGAGCTGACGTCAACGTCAAGATTGAACCCTCTGACGCCGAGGATAACGTAACAACCAGCGGCAAAGAGAGAGGAGACGAGGACGGACCAGGCGAACAGCAGAGAGAGGCGATCCTTCAGAGATTTGGGCATTATGGAAGTGGCCAATTGTGCGATCAAACCTCGACTAATTTCCCCCTGTCTTTTCCACAGCTGATGCTTCAGCTCAGCGTAAATCTCGTTCTCTCTCTCTCTGTCTCTTTTTGCATACAAGTGCGTGTGTGCGGAAGACAAGAGATAAGATGCTCCCGCCCAGTCATCTGTCCGTCCGAATGGCTCCTTTAGACCTCTCGCGCGTGACTTATGCGTGCGCGCGCGTGCACACACGGGTTATCTGTCTTATCGTCTTCGCGTGTGTGCATCTGTTTATTGAATGGTCCCTAATGGCTCTGGGGTTTCACTCGGCAGTGCCCGTGATAAGGCGATCATTTTCATATAGGCAGGTACCAAAGCTTTCTGCTTTGCATAAAGACCTGGGAAGATCCAATAAATTAGGTGGGGAGAGGGGAGAGGAAGGGGCGCGCCTAGAAAACTCGAATCCTGGAAGATATACGGGTTATTCACAAAGGCGAAGACACATTGAGATAGATGGCTGGGAGTTGGCAGTCAGGGCCTCGCTTAGTAAAGGAGATTACGATTACAGATCAAGGAAGTGAAGCGTGACGTATGCACTGCATACTACTGGACACCGTAATTGCTTCAGCGGCGAGAAATCAAAGAAGGAGGCTGATTAGGGCAGCTGGCACTTCCTATATCAACTGCTTACTTACAATATAGACTCGGTTCGGTCAGTGGGGCAAACCTGTGCCCACACGTGGATACACAGCAAAGCAAGCGTACATACAAAACATACATACTCGTACATGTACGTACTACGTTTGTAAGGGGGGAGGGGGTTAGAGGGAATTTTTGAGCTCCACCCAAAATTGACTCGGCAAGATTTGTACCCGAGGAAGAGAAAAAAAGGGCGCTTGTTGTTGATGCTGCAGCGCCGAGGCCGAGGGGAATCTATTGAGTGGGGCTCTGATGACCGGCTTTTGATATGATCTCTCCCTTCTCCAAGCTTCGTTTGGCGAAATGAGTTTTTGCGTCGGGGGTGAACCAGAATTGAAACCACGCACGAACGAGGAACAAGATGGACGTTTTTAGGGAAGCCTGCGTGATTTTCGTGTTGCTTGACGCAAAAGCCTCGTGCGTACTATGATTGGTGTGCAGTCCGATCGAGTTACTGCTGCTCAAGCGCCGTGAATTTGGTGTTTTGACCTCGTGAGTCATCACTGGATTCTCCCATTCCTTCTCCCTCTCTTGCCTCAAGGGGAGTAAGAGCGAGAGCAAAAGCCTGAATTGATTCCAATGATCTTTGGGCGTCGATTAGTGGAGCTGCGGGCATTGGCAGACCAGGGCTAAAAGATAGAATATCGTATGTTCTTACATAACGTTACGTACAGAAGACAATGGACGCAAGTAGGGAAGAAGCTACCACAAGGTTGGTTGATTGGCTCAACGCCCAATAAAAACAGTGCTCAATGGGATCACGTCAGATTCGACGACACCTATTGTCAGTACAATTCGGGTCAAAAGTATTGCCCGTCTAGTCCGGATCATGGTGGGTCGCAAAATTGGTGGATTGGTATAAAAATCTGGAACATGGTTGACAAAAGTCCGTGCATGCCATTGTTTCGACCCTCAGGTGGGATTCATCTTAATGGTCGTTTAGTGTGAGAGACAATATCACTGACCAGGACTGTACCTAGCGGTTCGGCAGGTCAGCTGGTGTCGTGGCGTAATGGAGACGTTCCACAGTACTGAAGTCTGTGTACCTACCTACGGAGTCGTTAGAAGAAGAGTACCTACCTACGGAGGTCCCGGACTGGGGTCCTTCTGGGATGCAAAAGCTTCCAAGTCCATCTAAACATTCACTGCGGAGTACAAGTCTACAAAGTAGAGAAAACCAAACCATGGCCAGGAAAGCAAGCTCTACGTGTGCATCTGCGATGGATGACGACAGATCAGGGAAAAGAGATCTTGCCATGGGCAAGACATTTCATCGACTGCTGCAGCAGGTAGCTGATCGCCCAAGGAGAACACACGCACACACATGGGCAGTGCGTACGAAGTCACAAGGCGTTCCCTTGTAATTATGAGCCAAAATTTTAGGAGTTGTTAGAAGAAGAGCTACTTTTGTTTGTTATTGGTGCGTTTCTCAATCCCCTGAAGCTTCTACGAGTTTGCCTTCTTACTAAGTCTTTCAAGCAACAACAGCCCCAAGTCCTCGGCCCACGACTGCTGACAATTCATTAGCGGTGACGAGGATTTATTGGCCGAATAATTGCCGGGCTACTTCAGCCAGTGCTCCCGGGGCAGCATAAGCGAATCTCATTAGCTCATTTCAATCTCCGACGAGTAAGGCGAGCCCGATGATGACTTGGACGTCGACGACTCCGGCGGCGGCGACGACGACTGATGCCCAGGTCGACTCCATACGTACGGACGATGATAATTCAAGTAGCTCGAGAGTCTCCCGCCAAATTGCGCGGGCCGCCCCGACCTGGCTGGCTGCCCGGACGACGTGTGTACGTACACAGCGAGATTCCTTATCTGCTGACATATTGATTCGACTGCCTGGCGAATTGACTTCTCTCTTCCTTTTTTCTCCGGTGATTAATTATATCGCGCGGGCCTCCTCCGGTTCCTCGCAGGGGCCTCGGCAGCGCGCACACGTGCGCTGTCATGAAAACCGTGCGTACGTAGAGTTTTTGCCCAAGTGAATAATGTGGCGGTAGCAAAAACAACGAGGGAGAAAGGAGAAATATTGCTAACGCAATTGAAATGAGCGAAGAAACCTCGACTCCACCACCTGCGTTTCTCGATATGTGCAAAGACACGGAGCCGGAGCACACGCTGGAGTCAGCTTGAAAGCCTTTTACTCTGTCAGCTGATGTCACATTCATTTAAGTGCTGCTACCTACATCAGGGGCAATTTAAAATCTATGTCTGTGTCTGCTAAATTTCAAAAAAAAAAAAAAGAACTACTGCGCGTGCTTTGGGGCAAGGACGCGTCTCTTCCTTGGGCAGCAGCGACCACCCCAGTGTTTTGGCCTGATGATGGTGGCACCGAAAAAAGGGAGCAGCAAAAAATTGCCTAATGAAGGAAGCCATGTTTGATATCAGCTTTTTCTACCAACGTCCACGTGTGAGGTTTATTATCGTTTGCGGCTTCATTTCTGCCTCCTTCTGCTCGTTTTATGGGCATCGCCACGCACTGTACAGTAGTAATGGTAGCACTATACAAGTCACTGGTTGCACCTAGTTGGGAGGCCGATCCAATTTATTTGAGGGTGGAATGAGAGAAGAGGAAAAGACAAGCCAACACCCCAACTAAGTTTGGGCGCCCCACGCACGCGTGTGCGAACAAAGAATCATGAATGCTCTCTGTGCCAGAGCGACACTGAGATGGACGCTTTCATTTTGGTCAATCGCGATGCGGTTTCCACTCACTGACGGATGCGACGAGGTTGACGTGGTATTCGGAGGTGCCGGACAACACCCACCGGGGTGGCGGGGATGCGCACGCACGTGTGCCAGCACTCGCCGCCGACTCTGTACATGGCGAATGGGAGCTGTGAATGAAGTATTTGTCCGATAGTGCACATCAGCGCCTTATTCGGAACCCACTTGCAACTTCTCTTCATTGCCTCAATTTTCTCCCTCCCACGTATGTATGGGCATGCGTGCACCTTTAAGCACACGTGAGCGCACAGGAACGCATGTTCAGGAGAGAAAGAGGGGGGGGAATCTGCTTAATATACCGAAGAAGCCACTTATCATGAGTACAAAGGAAAGACTGTGTTGTCATATTTTCCAGGTGTGGCAGGTGCACGTACCAAAATGTGTTCACCTGGTTCGCCCTGCTGTACCTGTCATCACATCAGGGATAAAGAAAACGTTCCACCCGCGAGGAAATCAAGACAAGCACTGGAGAAGTGAAATGAAAAAATGGCTGCGTCGCACGCAAGAATTTCTTCACTCATTTGGGAAGGGGTAAGTTTACTCATACGTCTGCTACTGGGATTGATAATTATTGCCTCTCCGTGCATCGCCACCATTAGAAATTAAGGTTGAGTCAGACGGAGCCAAGTTCGAGGGTCTGAAGGCCACCCAGGAGAAAAGTGGGAAATCGCGCACTCAACCAACCATTAATTTGCCGCCCTCTCTTACTGTGCTACTTGGCTTCATATCTTATGCATAATGAAAAAAGTCGCTCCGGAGATTTTTATTGTGGTGCCAGTGACTTTCTTTAACCTGGAGCCTTGGTCGTGTGGGTGCATTTAATCTGCTTAGTATTAAAGGTCGTTACCACGGGCGCTGCCTTTTTTTCTCGCCTCATATTGCAGAAATCAGAAGCGACAAGTCAGCTGAAGATGCCTTCAGGTCTTCTCTCTCCTACCTGATTGATGCGCACTTGACAGATGGACAGACAGAACAGACAGACACTGTGGTGGAGAAGGTGGAACGACGCTACCAGAGTGCGCACATAACAATAAGTACGGCAATTTTACTGAATACGTGGAGGCAGCAACAGTAATCCACCTTCTAACGTCTATTGACGACTATGACGATTCATTCATTACCCTGAGTGGTTACGAGTCGGACGGTGCAGTAGTTGCTCCTCCACGTGCTCACTCGTCGGCCAGGTTTATTCTGCCTGCTTCTTGGTGCAGCGAGTCCTGGTCCGTCCAGAGCGTCCTCAGGCGTCTGCTTCTCAGCCACTTGGCAATGCGGGTCACCGCCAGGACGAAGGGTAACAGGGTGACCAGGCTCAAGATGATCAGGTGGGACAGCTTCTGCGACAGCGGCTGCACGGCGTACCCCAAACACTGCTCATCTTGGACGAGGAGAACCGCCGCCCAGTAGTAGCCCAGAGAGAAAACGAACCAGAGTAAAGACAGTGTTTTCACGCACTTCTCCAGGATGTGATTCCAGCCGGAAAGAGAGGGACACCTGCACGACTTGATGTCGGCTTGCTCCACGTCCTCGTCTTCATCTTCTTCCAAGATGACGTCAGTTGCTTTTGTTGCGATCAGGTCGGTTTAAGACGTCTCTATCGTGCGATGGACACATCTTGTGCGCACTATATAGCACGCAGATTTGCTCTGATTTGCAGACATACTTAGATCAAAGGAACCCTAACCACTCCCCTGCTTTGCACGTCGTCATATCAATCAACTTAGAGATGTCTTCATAGAGGCACCGTCTATAAACCGACCTGATCGAGCGTCGTCTGTTCTCGACGCTCGAAGAGGAGACACTGGGCCTATAACAGTAAGCAAGCGCTGTGTTCAACCTTCCCTTTTTCTAAAAAGCTGACTAAAAGTGTTAACCACGCGGATCGTAGTCAGCACTGCTCAAAACTAAGATATTCATGCGTTGAACCAGACTTACTCGGGTGCAGGTACTTGAGGAAGCCGTAGGGTTCATCAGGGCAGAGATTCGACACAGGCAGTTCATCCTCGTCGTCCAGCGGGTTTGGGGTCTCCATGGCAGTGTAAGATCTGCGAGAGAATCCGCATGTGGTGGATGCCGGGGCGGAGGACGACGCTGTGGCCAGAAAAGAACGCTCTGTGTGGGTTGAAGTCTAGCAAGAGAGACTTGAACGTCTTACCCATCTGAGGCTGCTCCGGGCGGACGATCCTGTGGTTCAGGCCCTGGGCCGCATCTCGAGAAGATCCTAAAGAGCGATATTTGCTACACGTTTGGGCCCGGATAACCACGAGAAGTGAGAAGCGCTGTTGTCGAAGCAGCCTCGGGCGAAGGAATGACAAGCACTCGACTCCTTTTTGGCGAACTCAGATCAACCATCGTAGCCGTATACGGTATATAAAGACGTACGGTATATACTGAATACACACGCCAAACATGAACCCCACGCCGTAAATACTGGAAGTGAAACGAAGGCTAGTGTTAACAATGATAGCTGTCGTCGTCTACTTCCAGCGGCAGCAGCTGCCACCCATGTTTGAAGAAGAGAACACTGCAAAGTTGTCCGAACACATGGGTCAGTGGCGGCCAAGATAACCGTCTGGCAGACGTTGTCGTACTAGTTCTGGGTCTTGGCGGAACGCAGAGGATTTGGACGAAAGCAAACACTCATGCTCATCATGTGTTACAAATCATTCCACATGCAGAGCACGAACTGAACTCCATTTCACTCATTCATCCTTCGAGGCAGCATAAACTTAACTTTTTTATCTCGTGCGCTTCAAAATTCTGGACTCTCATTCACCACAATTGTCATGCGTCGTACTGTTCCTATAGGTGTGTGTAGCTCTTGGCGGGCGGGTTGGTGAAGCTATTGGGCAGCGTGGGTGTTTTCTCGAAGTCGATTAAAATCGCTCTTATTCTTCGTCGATGAAGAGCCAGGCATTGGTTGCGTAAGAGTAACCATTGGTGAACCATAGGTGAACAAGTATTGGTATTCACCCTGCAGTGGCTAACAGATGTAGGCGTCACTGGATGTACAGTAAGCATGTGACGCCTGTGAGCGTCCAAAATCCCCTCCACCAACACCAAACAGGCCTATTATGAAGTAACATTCCGTCTCATGCATAATATGAGCATCACTTTCACAAAACGAGTACAAGCATCAAAATTTAACGAAAGGCAACTATTTGTGGGTTCTCTTGGTCTCTTACATATTTTTTCCATGTTTTCTTGCTCAAAAAGGTAATGGTGAATGCGTGAGCTCATTGAGCATTACTTTTGCTGGCCAACTGTTTTGTTTCTTCCATTATAAAGATTCAGATTACGACAACAAAAATAATAATATGTACACATATGATAGAAGGTGTAATATGAAGCTTCCCGCTCAGATTTACGACTTTGAAGTTGACTTTAGTAGCGGTGAATGCAGGAAACATTTTGTCAATGCTATCAAGGCCTTTCATCATCAGGCCTTCGGCTTCTAAGGGAGCAGGCACTTTGTAGTGCCTTTCTGTGGAACAGCAGCGTAACAAATTCAACATGATGAATGTAAAGAACATCTTCGATGTAATCATTATATTATTTTCTTATAATGAGGGTGATGACCCTGAGAATTTCTGAGCTCTCTCTGAATAATATAGGTAACCCGGACGAACGGTACAATCAGATGGGCTGCACAAACGGTCAATTAAAAAACTTAAAAAGTTGCCCTATGAAAAGATATTGGGGAGAAAACTTTTATTAAATGTAGAAACTACTTCTTGTTTTGGTACTCGTTTTGACTGATTGGCAACAGTTTCTTCAATGGCAGAAGTGGCTTTGTGCTTAGTTGAAGATAAGAATGCAGCTTCCAACTGAATATCCTTACGTAGGAAGAACTATACATGTAAATTTTTCTCAATGACGAACTCTTTGTGAGCTGAACTGTGGTCTGTGTCACTCTAGGTCCTGGAGGAGATGCAGTTTGTTGGGAATGAAATCGTAAGAATCTTGACGTTTTTCTCAAAATCTTAAAATTTTTTTAACCCTACACAGGGGTGGTGGAAAATTAGACCGCAACACTTCTCGTTCTGGCTTAAAGAAAGATGAGCTGTGATGGGGGCGATGTCAATTCAGTCTGCACGAACTGAGAAATTTGCTTAGTCTGCCCAGAAATTATCGTTGGGTTCCACATTTTTCTTTCTATGTGAGTACTTCTACCTTCTCCTCATATTGTGATGTCTGTTCTTTTATTAAGTACCTTCTTATGCATTCTCAGCTTGTGCTATAAATCGTGTTTTGGAAAAAAAAGCTTGAGGAGCTTTTGGACACTCAACTGAAAACTGCAGTTAGTGAAAGATAAGTTTTACTTCGCAATAACTAAAAGACATGCTTAGAAACTTTTACAAGTGCCATTAATTTCAACGATATCAAACGTTGGGTTTAGGAGTTATAGCCCTCTAAACTTTGTCCTGATTTGTCTAGGATACCCTACTACATATATTTCTCCGATGCGTATTTCTTCGCGCTGATTCTAGAGGGCAACAAAATGTTACTTTTCGCAGGCAATATTTCCATAGGCAATACCAATGGTAACTGCACTTCCGAGCTGAATGATGAATGATGAAGAAAAACCAATCATTGAAAGGCAGACATGCTCGTATTATGGAGTGTGGAGGTGTTCAACGTTGGACAGGATGGTGAGAGTCGACTCACTTCGTACCTATCTTCGTGTCAGGTTGCAATTTTTTCTATCGTACCATATGAACAAGTCTCATTTTATAAACTTCGAAACAGAGTTACAAACAAAAACACTTTTCTTCCTTCGAGCACTATGAAGTGAAGTCGAAAAGTTAGAGCAAGAGACTTTTAGGAGACGTAGGATTTTCCATTTTGCATTCATTTCAATCATACTAGGGAAGTCTAGAAAAGAACAACTACTTCTCCACCCTCCTTTTCCACTGAGAGCAGGTGGAAAAATAAAGATCAGGACTCTTTAGGCACTATACAAAAAGAAAAAAAAATAACACGGAGTCCAATATATGAGGCCGGCAGTTAAGCAATCAACGTGACGATTGGAGCGACCGGAGCCGGAGCGACCGGAGCCGGAGCGACCGGAGCCGGAGCGACCGGAGCCGGAGCGACCGGAGCCGGAGCGACCGGAGCCGGAGCGACCGG
>JAAUXU010157460.1_pt1 | contig 34568 bp, 29 predicted proteins | sample 7278151 | NCBI WGS metagenome assembly JAAUXU01 (sample SAMN14350113, study PRJNA611818) | marine sediment metagenome | isolation source: surface marine sediment (1.8m) | place: French Polynesia: Moorea | collected 2018-08 | reverse complement strand
CTGTATGAGACCCACGAGAAGAGCAAGAACTCTGTGGCCAAGATGGGGGTCAGAACTGAGAATGTGTTCTACGTGCTGAATCCGAATAAGGTAATGTTGGTACCTCACGCAGATTGAGTGCTGGTGCAGCTTGTTCTATCCAACATAAAGGACTTGCCAAAGACGCAAGATCGCCTCGAGGACTGCTTCAAAGACATGAGTCTGGGTGAAGGAGTGGTGGGCGAGTGGCCGAGTCTCCCCAAGATGCAGTCGGCGTTGTCGCAAATGGATGCATTCATGTATTGTGGGCATGGGTCAAGGTGAGTAAGCCACAAAGTTTGTCGCCCCCCTGTTCGCTTGCGAGTGACTTGTTTTAGAATGAAGAATATATCTAACCAAGAAATTGAGAAGTTGAACGTCCGTGCCTTGCCCCTGCTGTTTGGGTGCAGCTCCGGACGACTGCAGAAGATCGGGCGATCTTTTGATCCTATCGGTGTAGCGCACACCTACCTCATCGCCACTTCTCCGTGCCTCCTGGGATTTCTCTGGTCCGTCACAGGTGTGTTGCTGAGACAGGTCGACCACATTTGGCCTCGGCATGAGACAAGTGTGCTTTGCCAAAACGTTTTACCATGGGGACAAGGCTGAACGGGGTCGAGTAGAACCCTGGCTGAAAGGCCGGCTAGAGAGGCATTCGGTTGCGGGTGTAACTGCCTGGCGCAGTTTCTGGCTCACTTAAGAGCTGATGCTATTGAGCTTTACGCCTGCCCCTAAAGTCCGTTGGCATTGATTTGAACTTGAAGAACAACTTCTCCAAATCGAGCGAACCATCAGTTCTCCAGCGTCCCACAGCCAGATGTACTTCAACTCGTTCTTAATGTGTTGCAGACCAAGACCTCGATCGCTGGACTGTGAAGTTTCTGCAGCACTGGCTGGGCGACAAGGAGCAAGGAGGCGAGCGTGACTTCGTGCGTGCCGTGGCAGAGAAGAGGCGAGACTTCAAGAAGCTGCTGAACAGCACGTCCACTGTCGTCTACGGCCTTCCCTCCTTTCTTTAGATGAAGCAGATGATAACATTCACGTCACAATGTGATTTGTATGCGTCTTTATTCTGCAGAGTAGAAGATATTATAGAACTAGCGAAAATAATAAAGCGGCAAGTGGAACATGGTACGAAAGAGAGCTGGAAAGTAAAATGCTATATCCGATGGGATCTTCTTCACATCACAGCTTACAAAACAAATTTAATGATGCGACCTAATGAATCGAATCAGTTACGGGCATTTTGTTCCTTCGGAAAGACTCACGAAACACTTATTTCAGGATCACAACGTGTCGTTTGTGACTCAAAAATAAATATATCTGCAAGACAAGAAGATGTGAGGATTCTGACCTTGGACAGGTCGTCATGGTACAACATACAATGGCATACTTTTCGGGGAGGGGGAGGGGGGACAGTAACAAAAATACCTGTGCCAAGGCTGTGGGTAAAAGAACAATTTGTGACAGAGCAGAGATCTACGAGTATATGCTACACAGGTGTCATGGCTTGCATTAACATAGATCAAAGGAGGTGGCTTTTCTGCCATCACGACATCAAGGGCAACGTCAGACTTTGGACAACTGTCGTAGTAGGAATTTTGATACCTTAAGTTGCTGATCTTTTAGCTATAAACCATAATACGAGGGGCAATAAGACAAGATACAGGCAGCGCTCCTCAAAAATACCCTCTTCTTCATTAATCATGTCAGATCCTCGAGAGAGAGATAGAGAGAGAGATAGAGAGAGATTACGTACAACTTCTTCTTTTCCTCCAACTTGGTGGGAAGCTCCATGAGGGTTTTCGACGACCACGCTCGAGGAGGCGACGTTCTTGCGCTCCTCCCCCGTCAAGCAGTCGTGGTAGAAGTGTATACTGGTTGATGGTCAGACAGGCTGGTGATCTGGATGAATTTCAGTCCGGCAATACTTGGGGCAGAGGCTCATCTTGCCTCCTCTTCTCTTGAGTGCGTCTTTCTTCAATGGACATGAGACAGTTGTTCCTTCTTTCAGACTCGAGTCAGCAGAGGTGCTCACGCACAGGCGACTTCTCCATCTCCGGGTATCACTTCTCTTCGGATGATTTTTTCAGAGACAACTGGAGGCATCTTTTCTTCTTGGGTTTCTTAAGTGTCAACTAAATCTTCATTGCTTTCTTCTTTCATCCGACGAGACGTAATTTCGACAGTAGCAGCAGCGGCAGCAGCAAAGACTTCGACAAGATTATGTAGACAGGCAGACAAAGACAGATAAATCGATTACTTTAAGTAAGCTGGAGCGCTAGGCAAAGTAGCCACGGAGCTCTTGGGGGGGTTTAGTAGTAGCCGCCGGAGCCGCCGCCGCCGTAGCCACGATCGCCGCCGTAGCCACCACCGCCTCCATAACCGCCGCTACGTCCGCCGCCGTAACCGCGATCGCCACCGCCTCCGTAGCCGCGGTCTCCGCCGCCATAGCCGCTGCGACCGCCTCCATAGCCGCCTCCGCGGCCGCCTCCGTAGCCGCGATCTCCGTAGCCGCGGTCTCCATAGCCGCGGTCTCCGTAGCCACGGTCGCCGCCATAGCCACCACCGCGGCCTCCACCATAACCGCCACCGCCGCCGCCGCCGCCATAGCCGCCGCCACGACGTCCTGCGCACACACGCAGTAGGACCGTTAAATGTTGTTGCTTAAATGTACTTTACGGCTACATGCTCGCATAATGTTAGGAAGTGCACACAAAGCTTAATATCACTGAGCATTGTAGCAAAAACGAATAATTACCGCGTCCTCTACCTCCGCCACCACCTTTAGCGTGGTCGACTTTAATCGCCTGTCCATCGACGGTGGCCCCGTTCAAATCCTGAATGGCGGTGTTAGCCTCGTTGGGGTCGCTCATGGTCACGAACGCGTAGCCCTTGTCGGTTATATGGACCTATGCGAGATGGAAAGATCAGTGAGAAGGATTAGAGATTAAGACGCCGGCAAACGCTCACCTCCTCCACGCGGCCGCATTTGGCGAACGCTTCTTCGAGGACGTCCTGGGGACAGTTACGGTTGACGCCGTAGACAAAGAGCTTGGCGGACTTCTGGCCGTCGTCAGACATGGTAAAGCGGATGCTGCTGTTGCTGCTGATGCCTCTGGAGATGGAGAAGTCGCCGTGGGCGAGGAGGGAGAGATACGAGGAGAGATCGGTCCTCTCGGAGAGTTAACGAACCTCTTACCAGCGTCGCCTCATGTGAATTGTGAAGGTACTCGATTTTGGAGGTGAGCTCGGGCCCGGACCGAAACCGGACCGAAGCCCATTTGGGTCACTTCGACGAAGTCTGCAGGGGAGCTCACTGATGTGGACTGCCTTGCCAGGCATTTCCATCTACACCTTCTTCCCCGTCCAAATCTTGAACGCCATGAGGCAAGCGCAGGACCGCGCGCTCCGATGGCCCGAACCCGGGCCAGGCCCGCACCCGGACAGACCGCGATTCGACCCACTCCCACTAGAATCGAACTCTCGCAGTGCGGTGAACGTACGCCCAAGTCCACCGCGCCTGCCGCCTCCGCCTCCGCCGCCGCCCCTGCCCCCGCCCCCGCGGCAGTTGGGCACGAGCTCCGCATCACCTCCGCTGCCCGCGGCGTCGACGGGCGGAACTGGCTGATGCCGGCCGGCACAATCTCAGAGGTGCCACAAACCGTGGCAAAGACGCCATCGGTGGGGTCATTTTCCACTAGGCTGCAGCAGCCATAGGCGGTTTCGGCGGCTGCACAAGCGGCGGCATCTGCGTCTTGCTCTTGACCCACGTGTATACCAAACGTAGCGCTTACTTCGGGAGGATCACACTCGTAATCGATTATTATAGATCTCAATCATGTAATATGTATTGTAATCGTCTATTTCTTTCTCTCTGTGGGCCACTGGAGGACCGCGGCTGAGTTCTTGGTCTCCGCCCTGATCACGGTCTTGGGTTTCTCCTTCTTGTTCGCCAAGGCCTTCCTCACCTCCATCTTGTGCTGAACCACGCCTAACTGTCGCTCGCGCTCCAGACGCTGCTTTAGCTGCTTGTAGGCCTTCTGGCGGCGCTTCAGGAGTTCAGGCGTCATGCTGGAAGCACTGGAGACAAGAATAAAAAATGATGAAATGATATGACGAGATCATGACATCCAATCCTTAAAGATACTGACACATCATCAAAGGCGCCGGCTTCCAAGTCCTTGGTGCGAGGCATGTTGTACGTCCTTTCCAGCATCTCCTGGGGCGTGTCCAGTCTCTGGGCGACGTCAAACTCCTGCTTTTCGCGTTCAGTGTCCACGAAGAATGTGTGCTTGTTGGAAGCTTTGCCCTCCACGTCCAGGAGGTGCAGTGTGGCCTGCAACCGTTCAATCTTTCGCTTCTCGGCCGTTCTCTTGCTGATGATGTAAGTCAAGTCTCGCGTCTGCAGGAGTTTCACCTGTTCGGGCGTGAGCTCCTCTTCCTTGCTCTTCTCCTTGTGCACCCCGTCGACTAGTTTAGAGTTGGACATGTGAAAGTAGAACTCATCTGGGTTCTTGTTCAACGCCTTCTGCCTCAGGCGCTTAAGCACTCTCTTCTTGTCATTGTAATCCTTGGCTCTAAGTCTGTAGTCCTTCTTCTTCTCCAACAATCCCAGGTTTGCCCGCGCTTCAGGCTGACGACGTTCCCGGTGAGTCTTCTGAGACTTGACTGCGTTGCTCAGAGAAGACATGTTGCTCGCTGAAAAGGGAGATCCTGAAAGATTACTATGGACATAGTACTGTACGTATGGGTGTACTGCAATTCCAAGACATTGTATTTAAAACTTTATCATGTGGCCCACACAGGTTCACTACATTCTAATCACTGTCCTCTTCCTTCTTGTCTTTCTTCTTTTTCTTCTTCTTCTTCTTCTCCGGCTCTTCTTCGGCCGTTTGGGACGTGTCTAGAGTAGTGTCCCCGCATGTGGCGTTGGTGGACTCGTCGAGCTTCTCCTTCTTGATCTTCTTCTTCTTCTTCTTCTTCTCTTTTGCCTCAGGTTCGTTGCCAGAAGATGCGGTCTTTTTCTCTTCTGCTTCAAAATCTTTGCGGTCTTGCTCCTGCTTAACACCCACCTGCTCCGCAGGCTCTGTCTTAACGTTGTAGTCGACATAGCCCGTTCGCCAGTCCACTGGAGTGTTCTCGTTGGGCTTGCCGTGCTTGTCGAGCAGTCCCTTCTTGATCATGTCCTTTTTCATGGCAGCCTTAGGGCCGAGACCCCATTTTCGCGGGTAGGTGTCTCTTTCCATGATGACGCGCTTGATCTTAGCGATGACTCCATGATCGCAACTGGCCATGGTAGCTGTGGTCATGCTGGCCAGGGCGAGGCAAATGGCCTCACCCTTTGTTGTGCACACCACGATTTCCTGGCCCAACTCAATGCCGTTCTCGTACCTAAGCACGCCGGGCAGCATTATCTTGGCTCCGTAGCAGACTGCGTTGACCGCGGAATCTTTCATAATGATGCGCTTGTGCGAGGTAAGCAAGGCCTCCAAGGGTTTGATCACACGCCTCAAGTAGTTCTCGTCTTTATGGTTGTCGTACAGCCACTGGGCGTCCAGGACGTCGTGCATAGTGGCAAGGCCTTCGCATTCGTTCTGAATGCCCGAGCGCACGCGGCGGAGTTCTTGCATCTGGCCGCCCACGCCCAACATGAGACCCAGATGGACGCACATTGTTCGAATGTAGGTCCCAGCTTCGCAGCTCACCCAGAAGATGCCAAGATTGCGCTCCTCGTCATGTTCGATCAGTTTGCTCTCGTAGACGGTGCGGACGCGCAGTTGCCGTTTCACGGCCGAGATCAGGGGCGGACGCTGGAAGAGAGCGCCCTTCAGTCGTTCGAGCGTCTGTTCAACTCTCTTGCGGTCGACCGACTCGTGGAGGCGATAAATGCACACATACTCCTTGCCGGCCGACTGCTGCGACTTGACAAGTCGAGTGGCGCGCTCGACGCACACAATGAGACAGCCGGTGACCTTTGGGTCTAGCGTTCCTGAGTGGCCGGTCTTCTCCACCCGCAGGATGCGTTTGATCCAGGCCACCACCTCGTGCGAACTTGGGTTGGCCGGCTTGTCTAAGTTGATGAACCCTGATCGAACGTAGTTGGCAATATCTCTTTTGAGGGGGGAGGCACCGTGGGGAAGCGGAGTGTAGTGGTTCGTGCGGACGTTCATGTGATCAAAGTTCTTGAGCAGCAGGGGCCAGTCGGACGTGTCAAGGACCGGCGGAGGCTTACTCGACGGCTCAAGTTTGAACGCAAAGTTTGCCTGGACCTCGCCCAGAGACTTCTTCTTGCTCTTCTTCTTCTCCTTCTTGGAGGAATCCATCATTGGTGAGGTGTCCACCTCCATGACGGCGCCCTGAGCGGAAAAGAATAGCCGGTTACACGAGCTGGAACGCTTGGTTTGGCAGACAACAGGTCGTGGTCGTTGATCAGGAAGACTGCAAAATCCTTTGTTCCTCTCAAAACACGACTTATTTCTTTCTGAGATCTTGGGATTTATAAGATACTCACGGATTTAATCAAAAAAGTGTTGTTGCGGCGTGACCTCCGGCGTGTAAGCTGCGTGACCAGCTGACTTCAGCCACAAAGCACAAATGTCTTCTTCAAAAGCGCAACCTCGTTGGCGCAAGATGCTTCTTCGCTCCAGTAGCAACAATAATGGGTGCTGCGTAGATAAATATTATGCTCTTTATAAGATTATTACTATGCTCTTTATAAGATTAATACGATGTTCTTTATAAGATTAATACTATGCTCTTTATAAGATTAATACTATGCTCTTTATAAGATTAATACTATGCTCTTTATGTCCAAGACGACGAAGAAGTCCTAGTTTGAGCTTGAAATCTTGACCAGTGATACTTTTCTTGGCCAGTCTCCGTGGCTGCGAACTGGAAATCGAAGGACTGCGACTGTCTTTTAAGTCGCTTGGATAGTAAAGGCATCGTAACAATCCTCTGTATCAAAATGACCTCCATACAAGGGTAAATTCTGTTGATGTCCCTGCAAGAAGAACACCACAATGACAATGAAATAGCCCTCAGACACTGGTTCGACTGCACTGATGTTATGGAATCATAAGAAGAAAGGTGCCAAAGGTGCTTTGGGTGTTCAGAAAAGCGCAAGAGTCGCACTAAGTCGCCAACTCTGGTCATCTTGCGCGTGCGAGCGAGCAACCGACGGCAAGTGTTTTCATTTATTTTTCTCCTTCATTCAGAACTGCCACTTGCTGAAGTTTTCCCCAGCATCAGCTGGAGTTCCGCCCGAGTACTGAGCGCGCTCAGGTTCTGGCAACTGGGGAGGAACGTCGACCAGAACAGGTTCCGCTCTCCGAACCTCTACCGAGTAGGCGTCGCCAGGCGTGAGTGGGCAAATTCGGTACGCTTCTTGCTGGTCACAGTTCATGTGGCATTACAGAGAGCTGGCCTGAAGAGAGAGCTCAGGGCTGTCAAGGCACAACCACTGGGTGGGCGAAACTCCCAAAAAAAAACCGAAGGAAGAAAATAAGGGAAGTCCCAGATCAAAAGAGAGAGTGAACGTGGCTGACAAAGGAGAAATCAACTACGTTTTGTCCTCTTGAAAAAGGCCTTCTTCAGCCTCAAAGTTCAACTCAGCGCCTTGGGAGCGGGAGAAGCAAACATGAAGCTCGTCTACGGTGCGGAAGACTTCGACGACGAAGGTATGTGCCATGGATTCCATAGGAAACTCCCGCCGTCGACTTCTGCTCACCCCCGCCGGGTCTGTTCCGACCCCTTCACGCGTTCACGACGTCCCCGCACATTTGCCGGGATCTTCGGGTGTCAGTGCACTCCATTCGGAGCGGGAACGCCTGGACCATATATTATTGGCGAGGTTGTTCCTGCAAAATGTCTGGGTGTCTTCCGTCCACTGAGCGGGTCTCGTGGCCTGTTTGTGGCTTGTGTCAACAACCCTCGTGTAAAATCGGTGACTCACTTAGCATTTTGGTCCCCCAGCCGGCGTTGCCCGTCACTGGGTCAATCCCAGTGTGTTACCGACTGCAAATCCTGTCGCTGTGCCCATCTAATAGTGTCATTTCATAAAAAAGAGCGTTTCTTCCTGGTTCCTTGGCCGCTCTTACCATTCGACATGACTGCATTCGTTATCTCACTCATAATTGTACATCGGAACGTGCAGAGCCACGCTCGTGACGTGCATCTCTGTTCAATGCGACGAAGCTGTTGGACTGCTTTAGTAGGCCACAACGATAAGCGGATGCTTCTTGCTCCCCTTAGCGTCTTGGCTGTTTCTTGCATTTGCTCCTCGCCCCAGTGGCTTAAGTAGAGCGCGGCGAAAGTTCTCTATTCAACCCAGGTGAATGCGTAGCTGCAATGAATTCTGCGTAGCTTTGGCCACAATCGATAGCCGTGGACCACAATAGCCTCAGCGCCTTGAGGGCGGCCTCTAGAAAGGACCTCGTAGAATGCTCAAGTTTCCACGTGGCTTGGCGGGCGAGGCCGATGTTGGAGGTCGCTTTCCTCCTGATAAGCAATTTTGCATCCAACGCCTTGTCCGTTGGCGCACGGTTGATCGAGCCCTCTTAAATCATGAGCACCATGCAGCACGTCAGCACGGCTTAGCTGTTGTACCCGCCCACGCAGCGCAGGACGTTGACGGCAAAGAGTAATTGATATTAGTGCTCGCTAGGTTTGCATAACTGCTTTCTGCAGACATCTCTGCGATCCTGATGTAAGGAGTGGCAGTTTGGCGTAGGACGCCTGGTGAGCCTTCCTGCCATCCAGCGTCCGCTCCTACTACGTACGCACAGGACGTTTCTCTTAGGATCTGCACAGGCAGATTCGCTGCTACCTGCTTTACGAGGCCCGGAGGGTGTCGTTGCCCTGTTCTTATGCCAGAACGTTTCGTGCGCCTCCTCCCTTTAAACCGGACAGGCAACGCTCGCGGTTGCCTACCTGTTGCTTGCTGCTTCGTCAGCAGTCTCAATCCATCCTTCATGTGCTTCCTCCAGGGAGTTGGCAGAATATTCGTTGGAGAGGGACTTCTTGTTCCCGTTGATCATGAGCCACTCGGCCGTCATTGATCTCGGCGAGAGGGAAGAGGACAACAGAAGACGGAGAGTGATGGCTAAATTTGCGAGTGCCTCCCGTGAATGTAGAGGTAATTTCCATCTTTAGAGTGAAATGCTGGTGAATACAGCATTTACGTACATTGGTACCCCCCAGTGTATGAAGTCATCCTGTCATTGGCCCGCTTTTCCTTGTGTTCACGTCCATTTCGCAGCGGCATAAATATGATACTTAAAGAATTTTACTGTTAAAAAGACTTCCTTTTTTAACCTAAATTTATGCGTAAGTTTAGTTCTTTCGAACGCGAATGATCGTAGACCATACTCAAACAGTTGTTTCTTCCACGAAACTCGAGGTAGCAGAATGCTTCGATCGTGTTCCGTAGACGAGGAGGACAGGGAGTCTTCAAAATATTATACCGGCGCTGAATGCTGTCTTACAACTTACAGTGCATCATGGGGAAATGGTAAGGACAGTTGCGAACGACATTGGACTTTGACTTTCTGAGGCCTGAAATTGCTTCAACCCTACATTCGAATATTCGTTCAACACCTTATTCAAGACCGCATAGCGTGAGTGATCTAAAGATTGTACTTGCCAAGTGCCTCGAGTTCCCTGGAACATATTAGGGTACTTACTTACATTTGAAGATCAGAGTCTGAAAACGCTCTGTAAATAGATTTCACCTGTTGTTGTCGCTGCTGCTGCTGGACTCGCATCCTCTGAAGGAGCACTTGGCGCATCGAGCCTCCACGAACGTACATGGATGCAAATCTGCACTATTGCACTGGTTCAGGTGACTTCGCAAACTTTCTCTTTTTCGACGCAAAGTTTTTAGCTGGTAATAACAATTGCATACTTGATCTAGATAGAGCAGTTTTTCGTCTACCTCAGTACAGTGGACTCATAGCGGGCAGCAAAGTCATAGATGAAAAGCATTTATGATCGGCAGGAGGTCCTTATGCGTATTACAACTACAATGGAATCTCTACATATAGGGTTGGTCTGCGTAACATTGTTTGGGCAGTTCATCAAAATCACAACAGTCGGTGTCTCAAATGTATAGTACGATTGCTATGGTCCAAGTATCGACATCCGCTGTATTTCGCCCCTTCCATTGCAGTGAACTTTCCGTCCTACATGATGACGGACACCGAGGATATCTTTCGCCAGCTGGCCACTGAGCTGCCGGACTTCATGGAGGGTCTGGTGGACGACGAGGGCAGACAACACCAGGTTCAGGAACCAGAACGGCAAGGCCTATGTTTGGACGAAGTGATGACTTTGGCACAAACCAGCAGCCGCCTCGAGGAAGAGGACTCCGGAAGCAACAGTGGCAGTACCATTAGCGGGTTCGGCGGTGGCCAACAGGAATATCTGAGAGGAATCCTCAACTGCGATGGTGAGTGGTGTTATCACTTTCCAATATCTTTGAAAAAAATGGTTTATACAGTCACCAGCGATCTGGCCATTCCTTCGAGGTTGAGGTTTTGACTTATTCTTGTTCCTATAGAAACACTGAGTTCTCAAGATTCGGGGAGTGTGAAGAGCGAGCCCCTTTCTCCAAGGTCACAAGTTGCAGTACCTCCCTCCCCGTCGGGCTCGTCGGTCAGCAACATCAGTGGCGGCGGTCACGCTCCCCTCAGTCCGCCCTATTCGCCGGCCGGGGAAGCCGTGGTGACTTTGGTGGGATCCACTCAAACGAGACGGCCGTCATTGACGCCAGCGCCGGCACCATCGTCCACACCGAAGCCGGTGTTGCTGAAGCAGCCTCCGCAGGTGGTGGCTGTGCATTCAGCCGATCTGGGAAACCTTAAACTTCCTATCCCTAAGGTCTCTAAACCAGGTAGGATGTCGTACGCTCTAGCTTTGTATAAAAAGCTTACTTCTGATTTCCAACCGTGTTGAGGTGGCTTTTGTCGAGTCAAACCCTCATATTCGGAAGTCCAGGTCGAATTTGGCACTTGGTCACTAAATAAAAGTTGTGGAAACCTCTTAAAGTAGTTACTCAGGCACGCTCAGATCCGAGAGCAAAAGGCCACGTTCTCCTTCGAGCAAAATTCACCATTGCTTAATAAGTACAGCTGTAGCTGTCTGATAATGTGTCGATTCGCAGCTTTCAGTAATATCTCCTCTCGTTTCAGTGGTTCGCATTCAACAGCCACAGCAGCCTTTGGTCCTAACTTCTTCTCAACTGACTCAATTGAGCCAAGTCGGGGTGCTCAAATCGGCAGTGTCCCCTCCACAGCCGCTGCAACCTCAACCGCCACCCATAGTGATCAAGACAGAGCCTCCGTCCTCTATCGTGACTACTTTGCCCACCATCAGGACTGCTTTCCCGGCAACTTCGACAGCAACCGGGGTGGCGTCGATGGCGACCACGACTCTCCCGACGCAGTTAAGAGCGCAGACACCGGCCACTCATCAGACGGGGGGTGATGTCGACGTAAGCTCTGGTTCGGGCCCTCCTTTTACTGTTGTTTCACGTCAAATTCTGCCTTTCTCCTCAGCTTCGCACTCTGAAGCGCCAACAACGCATGATCAAAAACCGCGAGTCTGCCTGCCTCTCGCGCAAAAAGAAGAAGGAGTACGTCAGCAGTCTGGAGGAGACGCTACAGCACCTCACCAAGGAGAACGCCACGCTACGACAGGAAAACGAATCCCTCAAGGCCAGACTGAGGCAGTTGGAGGGAAGCAGTGAAAGCTTTTCGACCACATCTCTTTCGTCATGGAGTCCCACTGGGAGCAGTACCAAAAAAGCTACAGCACTGCTGGCCTGTTTGCTGGTTGTGGCTATCAACATCACTTCAATGAGGTAAGCATTTATTAGCATTTTAGTGCAATATCTGCAATTTTGCCTTATTATTGGTTTTGACCCCACTTGGTTTAGTCCTTGTACAGTACTTGTTCAAAGTCCGGCCAGAACTTCTCCCTCATCCTGTTAGTGTGGTCGATCAGGTTGGCACATTTGGTCTTGATTAGTGGAATGTAGACTGAGTCAGGGGCAGGGCAGTACACGAGCATGTTCATGAAGCCAAAGAGTGTACAGTCCACCAGAGATGGCTGGTCCCCCATCAGGAAAGGCTTGGACCCCAGTAGCTGGGAGATGGCCTCCAAATCCTCAATGCCCATTTTCTCTACCTCGCTCCTCGTGTGGCGCCCCAGACCGGCTCCATGACCCTGGTCTTTCACCATCTTGCGGGTGAAGTTGATGAAGATCCACCAATCTATGGACTTGGGCAGATTGAAGACGTTGAACGGTGGCAGGACCCGTGTCAAGTAGTCGCTCCTGTCATAGACCCAGCGCTCCAGCGCTATGCACCAGTAAAAGTGTTCCTCCACCATAATCCTGGAGAAATGGGTTATTCTTAGTTTTCGTCAATGACATCATAGTCTATAACTTACCGAATGGATCTGGCTCGCGCCTTTTCCTCCTCATTCAAGTGAGCGTCGACATCTTTCTTCAAAACTTTGGTGAGGTGCTCAATGGCCAACTGAGAGTCTGCTATGTCTTCGCCGTTGATCGTAATCCAAGGGCTCTTGCCTTTTGGACTCATAAACTCCTCAAAGTCGTTCTCGTACTTGATACCCGCCATGCGCAGGTAGGTTTCAAGCTTGATAGGATAAGGCGATCCATTGGGACATGTCCTTCCCCGAGGAAACTGATGGAGGACCACGACATCGCGGCCCACAGAGTTCCATTTCCGCCGCAGCTTCTCCAGACGTGCTTCATTTCGCTGACGCACTAGATTCCTGATGAAGAAGGCAGCAGCCAACGCCCCGAAGATGTAGACGGCCGCCGACCCCGTGAGGAAAGTCCACAAGCAATTCAACCAGCAACTCCACATAATCTCGTTGGGCTGTGGCCTGACCGAAGTTCAACGCGAACACACCGTCTAGCAACACGAAGCAGAATGTACCTGTGAGCTGTGATAGGAGCACATCAGTTGTAGCAACTCAGTACACAGGGACCTCTCCACTAGGGATGTCTTTCGAACAGCTCGCGATTCGAGCCGCGTTTAAGGCACCGACGTTGAGCTTCTTAAAACTTTTTGCCCCCAAAGACTCGAACTCGACTCCATTGCTGAGTCACCCCTTGGAATGTGTGCTACGGCAGCCGGCCGGGTTCGTCGCGGCGTCGATGACCATGGGTCTCAGCCAACGAAGCCATTGCCGGGCCAGTAACAGTCGCACGCACTCCAACGCGTGACTTACCAAAAGTTCCGACATTTTGGCCTTTTATGAGCCATAAACTGAACATGTTCGAGTCGAAATACAGCGGAATCAACAACTTGACGGTGAAGTCGACGCCGCAGTTGCTGCAGGACGGGGTCGGGGCGGCAAACCTATAGGATCAATGTGGAATACTTTCCTGATGCCTCAGTTGCAGCAGCTGATATGATGCCTTCTCAGCGGTGTACGTCTGGACAGTCGGTCCAGCAGGCGAACTCGTGGAGTGACCTTGGACGGGTTTTCTGTGCACTCGTCGTTCTTGACAATATGAGAGTGAGCTTGAGTGAGCTTGAGTACACTTGGGTGTGTGTGACGTAACTGATTCTCAGCAGCTCCGTGCAGGTGTTGATGTGTTCTGCCGGGTGCAGACGACCTTGCTGTGCTGTCCTCACGTAGCTGGCGTTGAGGACCGATGACAAACTAGACATGCCCACACGTGTTGGCTCGGGGTTCTTCTCTCTGCTGCTGTTTTACCCGACATAAAACAGTCGTCGGCACACTTATCAGTAAACAAACACAACTTTAAAGCTGCACATTTTTACGGTCATACGCTCTTATATATTGTAGATCTGGAGATGTACCTTTTTCTGTAACAAAAGCAGCATAAATTCCAGCATGTTGTTGAAGTCACAACACATGTGAGACATTTTTCAGTCCTCTTCATTCATGTCCTAGCTTTCGAGGATGTCTCGCAGCTCACAAAGCGAGCCTCGTTTGGCTTGGGACCGTTGGGCGTCAGTACCAACGTCGCTCCATGAAACTGGAGAAGTCCTGTACTTGAGCTGCATGATGATGGATCTATGTTTTCTTCCTCTTCAGTGACTTGTACCAAAGAGGAGCTGGCAGCTATACGTCGTCACTGTCGTCGTCAACGCCTTTAGAATCTCTTCAGTCGTCGGGCCTGAACCCTTTGAAAGCTTCCGTATCTTTGGGGCCCAAAACACACGTGGGCCGGACGCTGCTCTGGGCCGCCAACGAGACGAACACGGTGGACAACGATGACAACATCGTCATCCCTGGAGGCAACGCATCATCCTCGCCCATCTGCTCCTCTTACTACTTCAACCAGACTGAGTCTCGCCGTATGGACAGCCAGCTGAGAGGCTGGTTCAAGGTGGAGGACGACGAGGAGACTTTGTTTGAGAATTCGCCCTTTCAAGAGGGTCCCAGACCTAACAAGTTTGACAGGAGGGCAGAGGAGACCTCGCTGGGGCCGCACTATGGACCCTTGGTGAGGAAGAGCGTCACTGGCGGCGTGTACCACCTGCTCATATCCGAACCACGGCAGCAACAGCAACAACAGCACCAAACACCAAGGTACGCACATCGTCATTGGGACATCCCGCGCGCCCTTGCGGCGTGCACCTCTTTGGAGGTGATCTCCTTGCGCGTAATCTGTGACAGTACGAGCGTGTACCTATGCATAAGAGAGGCATTCGCGTCACGTACCATGTGTATGTATTTAGATGTGTGTTAGGCCATAGTACGTCCACTTATAGTTCGAATCACGTATAGTGTAGGTTTGTCCGTGACTATTTGCGTTCACCATGGCGCCCTTCCCCATCCTCCGAGCGCCTTGCCAAGAGGCCTCGACAAATGCAATTTGTCCTCGGTGGCCCTCTCCAAGCTGAGGGCTTTCTCGCTGTCGTCTGCTTTCTTCCCGGTTGAGTGAGGCTTCACCACTAAAGAGACGTGTTCTCTGAAGCTGCGTATGTAGATGTATTTTTAAAAATAGTTTTCCTTGCCTCACCTCCAACCAATGTAGTGTAGTACACTTCCAATGCGAACTTGTCGCGGGTGCTAATTTGACGTGTCTCTTTTGCTCAGGCGTGACGAGACCTACAGCGGTGATGGCGCCCTCACGCTCTACGAGAAGTCGTCCGACTCCTCTTCGCCGCCTCGTTTCAGCTACGAGGCCTTCTTCGCCGCCATCGAGCGTCGAGATGACACCTTTTATGTGGTCTCCTTCTCCGGTGATCACCTCCTGCTTCCGGCTTCGGACTACAACCAGACCACAGCCACCGCTAGGCCCAAGATGTCTCTGCTCATGCCGGCCCTAGGGGGAGTCGCGCTCAACGGTAAGTGCCATATGGTGCCGTCGTCGTCGTCGATAACGGCGCGTCACTTGTACGACGCTCTTACGTCCACGTCTTCATCCCGAAACTTCAGCCCCTGGCGAATGAAAAGAAGTTGTAGATCGTAGTGGGGGTCATCGATCAATGAGGGACGTCTTGGGTGTGGAATGACTGAGCTCTGTCCTTGACTGCTGTTGGGATGAGCAGTTTCTTTTCATGTTGTCCTCCTCTGCGATTGAACTGCGACTTAAAGTCGTTTAGATCTTTTTTTTTTTTTTTTTTTTGGCACTTTGAGCCATTTGATCGAATTTCCATTCTCGACTCAAACTACTGGGGCGGAAGGGGGGACTTGAGAGGAGACAGCGAAAGGGTTGGATCTAATTGCATTTTCTGTTAAATTGATGGACTGATTGGATGATGGAGTTGGAAGATTTCCCCACCTTTCACACTGTTGCTACGTTGTACTCACCTCAGTGACTCTGTGCAGTCGAGGCAACCCTTGAATGTGCAGCAGGTGCAATGAGCTGCGGAACTGTATCAACATGGGCGTCGTGCACTTCGGCAGGGAACTCGGAGTTCTGCTGACTCTCCTATGTAAACTGAATCTTTAGAATACAGATGATTCGAGATTGACGTCTGACGTACTTCGTGCTTTTCTTCGCAATGGCTCCACTTTTTGCATAAGATTACGGTGAAGAAGCTGTCATTCCCGGCTAAAGTGAAGGCTAATTGTACACAGCGAGTGTGACACGAAAGTTTCTTTTCATCTGAGTTTTCTCTAATTGTCAATGGGCTTTCATTCAAGGTGGATCGTCTCTAAAGGCATTAATACCTGTGATAGGAGAGATCTCCAGCTGAGCATTCACCTAGGGTCAATGGCCTTGAGGGGCACGTTGCAGTCTTTGACCAACCTCTGGCAGAGTGCAAAGACTCACAGCACACAGACGTGTGTGTTAAGCAGACAATTTCATATCTGGGTGTCGGGTTCGGCGTCGATGTTGCTGGCCGGAGAATTGCACAGCAGGAGTCGCAGGCTCAGCAAAATGTGTCCTCTTTGGCTGTCTTGTGCAAAGACAGGGACAAAATTTGAAGAGCAGTCGCGGGGTCAAATGTGGCCCTTCTCAACCTCGTTCTCAGCCCCTCGATGAGAAACCCCGATATCGAACCGAAACCGGCCACTGATGGTTTGGGAGGGACCGAGGATGAAGGACCAAGAATTTTTTTGGGGGGAAAACGATTCGTGTCTCATAGAAATAGACGACGGCCACTGCATGTGAGATTCAATTTGTAAACAAATATGAACTCGTTCGGATTAATGAAACTTTCATGTTGGTCGTGAGGTGACCTCATCCAGCCAATGTCTTTTCAGACTGGAATGGAGCTCACAGTCAACCCTTTGTGAAGCTTTTCTCTTTGCTGGTCACTTCCAAACTTCTTGCCAAGCACTTTCGCTTTGTTCCCCCGATCCAAAGCTCCTAAAGTGAGACCTCGATCTTCATCAAGAGTCATCAGAGGAGCAATGAGGCCGGCAAAAGTTTAAAGGACCGATTCAAAATGCATGGGCTCCAAGTAATTTTCTTTGCCGTCAAGGTCAGAGACTCTGCTCATAAGGTCCATTTCCCCAACGTGACTTCCTTGAAGTGCTTACCAGACCTTAAATAGGACTCGGAAGTAGTCGATGTTGGATCACTTCTTTGAGCACCAATAACTATAAAAACATAAAATGTGACTTTCCTTGCCTCTTTTTTGACCTGTCCAGTCAAAACTACCTGGTCCCGTCCCTGACCGCGTCAGCGCTGTCATAGTTTGGTTTTTTCGATAACCAGATGTTTGTCCGCTGGATGCGCTCATTGGAGATGCGTGATAGACCTTCTTAGTGAAGGTATGGCTGTACGTAGTGCAAGTGCCTCGTGAACAAGTTCTGGGGGTTCTACTGGGGGGCACGACGGCGTGACTGCTGCCGCCAGCCGTGTTGGACACGTTTACTGTCGTCGTTGTCACTCATTGGCCTTGATGGTACTTGAGTACTGATTCAATAAATAAATAAGATCTCTTCCTTGCAGACTCGATGAAGCCCCCTCCCAACCACGTGTCTCTCATGCAGATCGACTGCGAGGTGATGAACACGAGGCTGGTGCACGTGAACGAGGACGCCATCCCGTCCCACATGAGCGAGCAGATGGCCAAGAGGCAACAGAGCAGAGGAGGGGCAAACGGCAGTAGAAACGACTCGTCGATACAGCGAAATGGATCCACTGCAGATTCCCCAGCATTTGGCAATCAAGGCCTCGAAGGCTCTTCGGAATCCTTCTCCTCCTCGACGTCGCTACCGTCTGCATCGATCAGGACGGGGATGAAAGGCAGCAACAGCTCGTTGAAGGTGAAGAAGCGGAACGCGGTCAGAAAGGTCCTGGCCAAGGACTCTGCGGCTCTGTCTGTGGACGAGAGCAAAGACCGCAGGACACCATGGGAGAGATCCAGTGATACAATAATAGTGGGCTCAGTGTGAGGACTCTTTTTTGTTTTTGTTTTTCTTTTTAGTCTGCTAGTCTATGATTAAGTGTGTAACATGACTGTGTACATGCAACAGTGTAAAATAGTGTTTGTTATGGATTTCCTACGATTCCGCGTTTGGTAACTTTTGGTAGAACATTGTACATCGGCGTTCTCGGCTCTGTAGAAAGTATTTTCTCCAGCAATGCACTAAATATATCGACTGCACTCATTGCAGAATATTTTGCGTTCACGTACACCACGTTCAAGGTCTCGCGTTGGCCGCTACCAAAGATCTCCAGCTATAAATCCAGCCTTTTCGGGTGGGAGCAAAAAAAACCCCCAGCTTTGAGCAGAGAGAGAAAAGAAGCAGCTTTTATTGTTCTTTTTCCACATTGAGACAGACAAGGCGGGGCTGAATTCCCCCTCCCCCCCCCCCCAACCAAAGTCCTTTCAGTCCTCGCACAATTCGTGAATAAAGTGGCTTTCTCGTAAAGCGGAGGGGGGGGATTCAGGCCTATCCCCCCCCTCTGTCGGCAGCCCCGAATTTGCTCGCTCTTTCTTCGTCGTTGTCATGGAGCGAGCGGCCGTCGGCGGTCAACTTTCCTCTCTCTCCTCATGGCCTTCGCACACACACACATGTTGGCAGTCCTGAAAAAGTCCAAGGACCTCAAACACGCAGTGGACACAAGAGAACAAGCGGAGAGTGAGAAATATTGCGCTGGCAGAGACAACAACTGCGGCGGGGTCAGACTGAGGTGTTCCGCCCGTTTCCCATCATTGCGCCGGACAATCTGGCTCAGCCCAGCCGAAAGACACCCGGGTGAAGCCTCCGGGTTTGAGAGCGAGCGGCTGTCGATAGGGCCGGTCCCACGTCTGATCCAAATCGGCCCATCTGAGGAGGGGCGGATTTGACAGACAGACAGACGGACACTGTCCCAACAGACACACATGACACGCATACCGAGCGTATATCGTGTGCCCCTCAAAGAAGAAAGACCGTTCATATCGTAGGAAGAGATGACAATTGGCAGCTACAGTGGCCGCAGAACTGAATCTCTGAAAGTCTTGAAGCAAAGATCTTGACTTCAGAAAGCATACGTGAACTTTCCCCTGGCTTGGGTGCAGTACCAGATGCATACTCATAAGTGGGTCCGTGAGTGCTGCAGTATTGTATTTCCTCGCCAAAGTTTGCCGGCGCAGAAGCCGGAGAAGGCGTGCTAAAGTGCCATCAAGTTGACCTTGCACGGAGGAGACAGCGATCCAGGGTGGAGCCACGTGCTTATCTCATATGCATCATCCGGAGTAAGTTACACAAGGACGTCCAAGGATGACCTTATGTAGTGCCAAACTTAAATTTTCTTCCCAACTTTAAGTGGGCGAGGAAACGTCGTCACATGGTGATATAAGAATGAACATTTTCGGCCTCGATGCGTCCTCAAAGGTGGCCTCAACGAGGCCTCCAGGGATTCACACACGTCGGAGGTGTTTTACTATGGCCAGATTTCCCTCTTGTCTGGAGCCACAGGATGACTTTTCTACTACAAATTGTTGAAGTTAAAAATGCTATAACTCCTGCTTAAGGGCAAGTGGAGACCTTATTTTTGCATAATTTGAAACCTGCAAATTGCAGGCTTATGAAGTCGGTGAGTTATGAATACATAAGCGATTTGAGCAGTGCAAACCTGCGCTCTTTTCAGCAGTCGCTCAATCCGCTTGACTGTTCATGCGGGGGCCTCAGGCCTACACTCACCTGCTGCTAGGCCTACGACAATTTTCATAGCTTAGGCATATTCTTAAGGAGGCATTAAGGCATGATCGAATCGTTCTTGTGGGCCGAATTCGTGAATTGCAGGAGGCGCAACAGTCAGGTCTCTACGTGCTGCGCAGCCAGTGTTATAGCATATTTAAAGTTAACAATGTATGAAAATCACCCTGTGCACCCCAACCTCGATAGATTAATATCTGACTGACAGGCCCGCGATGCGGCCTCGACAGCGGCCTCAGCGAGGCCCCTAAAGACTCGACGCACTGGGGAAGAGCTGCAATCACTAGACAAGATCACTCCATGCCATTGTTGCCCATTGCAGAGAATGCATCAATCTCAGTGAGTCAATATTGCAGTTATCGTATTACTGAGTCGTTATCAAGTGGCTCCCGTTTCAATTCGTTGTCTCGGTGACATCTGATACATGGGGGACTTTACCCTGGAGAGGTTTCTTTTCTTTGCCTGTATCAGTCTTGCTTCTTCCTCCCCGCCCCCCACCTCCGCGCCCCAGTACACGTGACTGTCGGATGAGAGCAGCCTCGTCCTTTGCTTCCAGCGGAAGCACATGAAGTATGCATGACGAAACAGTCGAGATGCCAGCATACTTTTGACGTCAGTGATACTCTGCAGCCAGTACCATTTGTGCACTGACGTTGTATGGTGCGCACCGATCAGGGCAACGAGACCATTTTGGCGAAAAAAAACCAACCCCATCAATCTTATCATGGCCACTCAGCATTCATGGAGTCGGTCGATCACGTCTACCTGAAGGTCAGACATGTCATTTCTGACCTTGAGCCCCAGGTCCGGGGAAAGATGTGTTTTCATGAGGCTTCAGCCAATGGTCAGAACGGCCTGACGCCTGTTGACCTTCTCACTGCCGGACTCCACCCGGATCTTCCGCTGTTGGGGTCCACTCCAGGCTGACCTGAAGGGCTTCTTTCAAGAAGTCAACTGTCCTCTTCTTGTTGCTCTCGGCCACGTCACAGCATAGCAACAGCGGGGAAAACTAGCTGAAAGTTAGACCAAACTATTCTGTCATCATATCTCGAGACTTCCTCCTCTGCGCCACCCAGGTGCGCATGGATCCGGACGGGCGGACGGACTAGGCGTTGGAGGCGGTTCGCGGGCCGGTCAATGTGCAATCTTCTTGCTTCGACTCAATCTAGCTTGTACTAGGTCATAGTACACATCCTGTCTCATGCTTTGCAGTGACGGCAATGAGGCCTCACTGGCAGTGGCAGCGGAATGAGGGCTTCTTGGGGGCCGAGAAGATAGATGTCGAGCCGGGGGCGGGCCCGGCCCGCTGACGTCTCCACTTCAAGCTGAGAGAGATGGAAAAAAAGACATTCTGCACATGAAGTATACATATGACGTATGACATAGTCATATGACCTTTTTCCCCTGACAAAAGGCTGAAGGTCAGCTGTTTTGAGGCCCAAAGACCAGGCCTAAGTACGTAGTAATAATGTTTTGATTGCCAAAACAAGAGACGGGGAAATGAGGTCCGCATTTGTACGCACTTTCATGTGACGTCTTTTTTTATCCAAATATAGATGCAGTCACGAGTTGACAGCAGTTTTTTTTTTACTTCAGCAGTGAAAATGCTTGTCCGATGAGACTCTTTTGTCGATGGCACCTTCCAGCATGCGGGTTTCCACCTGCCAGACTCATTGTACCTGGAAAGTCATGACGTTATGCAACACAGATTAGCATAATGAAGACGCTCAAGAAGTTTGCAAATGCAGTGTGCGAAAAAAATCTTTTTCTGCACAACCACACACAAATGCCGGAGTCTGAGCATGATGAGGCCAAAAAAGCAACACTGGCTGTTTCTCAGGAAGTCAAAGAGCAACTGCACTTTTGCACAGGACATGCGAAATTGCCATTGTCAGAGGCCTCATGGCAATAGAAACAAAAGACGAGCTCTCCTAATCGAATAAACTTTCATGCGTGAAGACAGAGTGAGGCCCTGCGTCAGGCCTACCAGGCCTAGCGCCGTAACTTTCACGTATCGCTTTCTTTATGGCAGCACGACGGAGTTATCACCTGCAGTCGAGTACAACTATCTGTCTGTCGTTCCATTGCCAGCGTCTCTATTTTTAACCTCTGGCAATTTGGAGGCCGCAGCCAAGACTGACTGACAGTTCACACTGCAGGAAGAAGCACCCGGAGAGCGGCTGCGACTACGCAGGATTGTCATTTGGGGTCCAAAAAGCCATTCCAGCCTTCAAGGCTTGTCTGTGGCTGTGGCTGCATCTGAAAGTTTCAAGCGAAGAGGAGAAAAAAAAAGTCTCCGCTTCTCCCATTCCAGCAGACTTTTTTTGCTCCCTCATCTTACCTTTACCATGGGAAGGCCCAGAGGCCTTGCAAGAGAGGCCTTGCACACGACTTTCTGGAGCGTTTTCCTATGAAAAGATAACCTCGCGCTTGAAGAGAAGTTGCTATCATTAGCCCTTCTTAGCTTGTTCTTTTCAGAAGGCCCTTTGGACAAGATTTTTCTTTCTTCTTCTTGGCCTCGCCGAGACCATCAGGCCGAGGCTGAAATGGAGGCCGCCCTCTAATGGCAAACTCGAGCCTGAGGAGAAGATGCCACGCTTGGCCGAGCTTTGTCGTCAGCAGCATGCCCGTGATGCTGTCAAGCATTATTACTCACAACAAAGTCATCAAGCACGATGTGAGTGCTTGCACAGTACAATCACGCGCACCGGCCGGTGGACACGCTGCCGCCGGGTGTGGCGGGCGGTAGCACACACAGCAGGACGTGACTATCAGCCAGGACTCGTACCGTAGATAAAAGCATGTATTGATTATACATAACCTGCCTTACATTGCACTGTGCACATGTACCAAAGAGCGAACACGAAGCGGAGTCGCAAATCCTGAAGAAGATAGGATTTAGGTTCACGGAAATCCATCCGCGTCTCTTTTGAGTAGATCTTAGAGATCTAGTAGATTACTTGGATGCTATTGCCATACTACAGCTGCATCCCAGTGGCGAGAAGCGTCAAACGTCGTCATCACGTGGCCCACGTGGGACCAGCGGGTGACCGCGCCGGCCTTCGTGCGCCTGAAGGCCCACTCGGCCCGGAACATGTCGTCCCGTGAACTGTTGGCGGAAAGTTTAGCAAACAATTCTTTCTTAATGGTCTCGGCGATAAAAGGGTGGAAGAAGGAGGAGCAGAAGACAGTTATGCCCACGTTATTGGTGCTTTATGGGCTCGCGAGGCAAATTCCCCCTTCTTCCAGAGATACACGTAAGAAAAGCCAGTTGGAAAGACTTTGAAAATTCCAAAGCTCAGCCTCAAAGTTTCCTTTCCCTCGTTCTTTTTATCGAAAGTTTTCATAAAGTTTCGATAAACGCGTCGCATTCGCAAAAAGGGGGCCTCTTTTCTCCAATCATTGGAGTCGATGCGTGAGAGGAAGCTTCCTACACCCATACGAGGCCAAGAATCTCGCGTCTACGCAATAACCTCTCGATTTATCGTGGGTGAGCAGACACAACACTTATCTAATGCATGCATTATGCACACAAACAGCCACTGTACAGACCATGAACTACGTCAATCAGTCAGATAAAAATTCTGCCGGAAGCGTGGGCACACACGTGAGTGAGAGCGCACGCGCGCCAGAGAGAAAAAGAGTCATTTATTCGTATCACGCTCTGACTCTTTCTCTCTCTCTCTCTCTCTCTCACACACACACACACACACACACACATCTTCACCCCTTTCTTCTCTCTGTCTCTCTCCTTGGCCTCGGTCGTTGCCATCATAAAGGCCGCGGATGAGTGCGGCAGCAGCGCAGGCGAGATCTGCATATCTATGTGCAGTCACGACGACGACGGCGGCGATCACGCAGGAGAAGAGAGACTTGGACGTGGTGTGCAAGTGGCGAAAGCAAGGATCATCTGATTCCTTCGCAATGACCTGACCCACCTAGAAGCCTGTCGAGGAGGACGGAAAACACCCACACTGGTGTGCGGGGGCCGCAGGGAACAGCGCCTCCACCAGCAGCCTAGTGTGCAACGTGCCTAACGTCTAAGGCTCCGGAAAGGCTCCCACTGGTACGTCGTGGGCGGGCGTGTGCTACATCTTAAAACTCGATGCGCACACGAGTGATAGATATCCACCCAGTGCTCAGGCAGGTAGATAGATGGATAGATCCTCCGATGGCGCCAGCGGCCTCGGACTGGCAGCTTCTCCTATGCGAGGCTGTATATGAAGAAATGTGCGTCAGTTCTGCACAGCAGTGTGGAAACCCAGGCCTGCGTCCTCGACCGCGTCCTCATCCTTGGTCTCCTTTTTGTACCGAAAGACGAGAAGCATCGGCGAGGACCTCGAGGACTGTTGAGGTGCTTCTTGTGAGCTGCTTTAAGACACGCGGGAAAGAGAGAGCAGCGGTTCCCATAGAAGGAGAAAAGAGACACAGTACAGTTTTGGACGGCGGAAAAGAACTAATTTGACAAAGCCCAGAGAAACTAGGAGAGGCTCCTTCCGTGGGCACCCGGGGTTGACTTGGGGTTGGGGGGGACACCCAAAAACGACTCAAAAATCAATCGAAGCCACTCATGCGTGAACACGCACGGGTGAGCGCGAGCAATGACTGAGCGAAGAAGTGTCGTAATCAATCTTGACGTGAGAAACTTGTTGGACAACTATTGTGTGAGTGTTCACACACACGCACAAAATCGATTGTTTGTGCTTTTACACTGTTTGTACAGGTATGCAATGAGGTAAATGGGGCCGTCCCGAGTGCAACACACCACTGCTGCACTCGAGTGCGGTGCTCGCTCACCCTGCGCAACTCGGACGCCTTCGACACGGCGTCCGTCAGCACCGGGGGGACCTTGCGGTACTCGCCAAACACGTACGGGACATTCGTTCCTCCACGGACTTGAAACGGACTTTTTCGGCACTCTCTCAGTCCTGAGGAGGAAAACGAAGAAGAAATAACATTGTCTGTGCACTTTGGCACTTCAGTAGTGAGCAAGCGAGAAGGTAACATGAGGAAAGGCAAGGAAGCAGAGAGATGTTTGCACAGCGCGATGATCACTGTCGACGTTCACGTGCACAGCCGCAGTCAGGAGAGTGATTAAAAGCTGCCGAATTGATCGTTCCAGGCGGTGCTTGCCCCGTCAACCCATCCTCGTGCCCGCCCTCGCGCTCGCCCTCGACGCGGACCAGGACCACAGGAGGGGGGAGGAGGGGAGGGGCATGTCCGGAGAGACGCAGAAATGATCCGCGCTGATGTAGTTGCCGCTTTCGTCGCCACCTGATGGGATGCGGATTCAGCCGCCACAAGAAGGCCGCGGCGGCGGCTGGCGCCGCCGCGTCGAACACGGCTAGGGCGGGCTCGGGCTGGAAGGCCGCGACGTCGCCTCAGCCGGGAATGACGCCGCGATCGACGGACAGCGACAGCGACGAGGAGAACGATGACGGCAACATGGGGGCTGCGCTGAGAAGGAAGAAAGGTCAGTCACTCAGTGATGGACGCAGGCTCGAAAGTCAAGCTTGACATCCATGCCAAGCTTTGGCTCCATTGAAGCCCCCCGAAAAGGCCCAAAATGTTGGAGTTGCTCAACGCTCTTAGGCCTCAAGCCTGAAATTTGTTATCGGTCTTTTCTACATGCAGATTTGCCGAACAAACTGGCAAACTCCTCTGAGGCTGTTGTTGTGTTAGCACTAATTCCTATCTATGCTCATGTTTATCCACCCCATCGGCCTTTCCCACCCAAAAATTGGGCAGCTCACTTTTTTCTTCTATGAGTAACACCTATTTACAATTCGTACTACGACAGCAAACAGCAGAATTAATCACTGCTTGGGCAATGTGAACACTGTAAATTTAGGTCAAGAGGCAGCAACGACATGAGCCTGCGTGTAGGTTCGACAATCTATTGAGACTGTGCGATATCTCACAATCATTGATATCGATACATCGAGATCATCAGATTCGATTTATGATTTGCTTCTTCGCAGTTTAGGCAACACCTAGATCTTCGTGGGGATTATGTATACCTCTCAAGCCGTAGCTGACTCAGTTTTTCCACTTCTCCCACCCAAAAATCCTCCATCAGGCAGTCATAACATTGACTTTACTACAATGAAAATCGCTTCAAATTGTCGACACCAAATTCGACTTTCTCGACGCTTTTTTTTTTTTCAAAATCGCCGGCAACTTGCATTTTCATTTTCTACAAGACATTTTCTCGAGTGAGGTTTTTGTCGTTTTTTTTGTGGCCTGTTCAACGGTAGACCAGAGGATAGAGCTTTTCTATTCTGTACCATGCGTCGTTACTAAATACGTACTTACTACGTGCCTATTTTTGTACTGTGCACAGACTCCAAAAAATTACATTTTTTTTAAGTCACTTCTTAAAGTCCTCGTGCGGCTAAAGATTAAGGAAAGCTATTTACAAGTCTTTCGTTCTCAGAATCATCTCTCTTTATATATTTCTAAATTAATGCTCCTTGAAACAGCGCCAGCAGCTCCAGGAACTCTGTTCTCTGAGCTACTTTTACTCGACCATAAGGAGACCGTTTTCATGCATGCATTGATAGGGATGTGCAATCCAAGAAAAGTGTTCGAGTTGCGTTCCGTTTTGCATGAGTCCCCACTCAGATATCAACATCGCGGTTGCATTTTCAGGTCATCCTACCAGACATTCAGTGTCGAGTATCGGAATATCGATTACTGTTTCGAATATGATACTTCTGAGGGTTCCACTGATACAATGGGACACTCAGACCAGGAATCGGTACAGAAATCGAGCCAAGTCGACGCTAAGAGTAGCAAACTGTTATAACGATTGACAGTTAAAGGTTTCAAATACCAATAGCAACACTCCACATTGTCCAAGGCCTCCTCACAACCATGCAACGTGGACCCAGAGTCCCATTACAGGGCTCAATTTGATGTGGATCCCCCATCCCCAGTTCACACTTGAGAGGTGTTTTATTTTTTTTTTTTTTTTTTTTTTTCAAAATTTACAGGGCCGACCCAAAAGGCCGAAGGTCCTGCAGAAATTTCAAGACCCTCAGCACGGGTCGTAGCTGGTGGCTCCTGTATGATGTCGCCATAGAAGTTTAGATATTGCGACATTCGGTATTTTGCGAGTATCGCGATATCCAATATCGACATGATAGATCACACAGTCTTGCCACGCGTGAAGTTTAACCCTGTCAACTTGATCTCTGGCAGCGTCTCAACGTCCCGACGACCAGAGCGCCATCGACTTGGAGGCCGCCGCCTCGCTCGGCAGGGGCAACAGGATATTTGACCGGCTGCAGCAGAGCGACGGAACCATCCAGATGCAAACGTGAGCGTCAATGCATTCAGGCGTGCACGCACAGCGCAATGATCACGTACATTACTTTCCACAGAGAGATCTCTTCCAGTCAGATCAACTTCTTCAAGATGCTGGACGAAAAGATTGAAAACGTAAGTGCTGCAATCCATTTGGGGATCAGTACATTCACGTTCAGATCACGCGTTAACTTTGCTAGGGCATCGAGTACGAGTCGGACGACGAGGCCGTCAGCCGGCGGAACTTGGAGCAGCACAAGGCCGAGCGTGAGACCCAGTTGTCTGCGTCCACCAACAATAACCACGGCCCCATAGTGATTGAGCAACTGGGTGACGATGGCCTCAGCAAGACGGAGGAGGACCAGCAGCAACGACAGCAGGAGGAGAGGAAGATGACGGGCAGCGGAGACTCGCTCAAAACCATGTTCAGGTTGGTTATGACCCCCGTTGTGTGTGCTTGGTGCTCTAACTATTGATTTCTTTGCCGCAGCAACTCCGTCAACGCTCCTCACTTTTTCGACACGCTGGCCGAGGTGAAGAACGACCAGGACAACGACCTGGTGGACTCCTCCTCGTCCTTCTTGATCGCCGACGTCTTCGCAACAAATAATCCACAAGTCCTACAGGAAGCGGAATCAAAATCCGACAGTACGGAACAGACACCGACTAGTACCAAGTGTGCCACTCCAAGTCAAGCTGTCACCACCACCCGAGCATCTTCGGTCAAGTCATCCCTCCTCCAGAGGTCGCTGGTGGACTTCGACGAGACTGCCGGACACTCCAAGAACATGGAGGAGAAGGAGAGTCTGGAAGACAGTGGCAGAGTGAGTGACTCGACGAGACAGGAAGGGGACGAGGTGGGCGAAGAGTCGCGCCACGACCTGAAACAGGGCAGCGCGGTGAGCCACGGGACCCTGATCACGGTCGTGGACAATAAACACGTTGCATAATGGCCAAAACGTGATGCCATCGGGGAAAAAAAATGAGCTTTTTCTTTGACATTAGTATAAAGAAGAACTGAGTGTAGCTCATTCTTGAATGAAAAAGTGCCGAAGAAAAGTCGGTTGAAAGTGATTTCATGCGTCGCTGTAAAACTTTTTCAATGGGCTGTGTTATATCTGCAGTAAGTACTGTACAGTACAGGTCCTCGTGGATTCTCACTGGTGTAAACCCTGGTACTTGGAGCTCTGTCGGTAATTTATTCCCTCTCGCATTTAAATAAATGCTTAAAATTTCTGTTACACACAAAAAGGTTCATGAGATCTTGAAGTGGTCAAGAGAGTTGAGTGTGTGGAACGTGCAGACCGTATGCAACAGGACCTCCGACACTCATACCTCAGCTCTGTGGCGTTCAACTGTGCACACGTGTCCGTAGGTGTGCCCGCCGGATCTCCGGCGCTGACTTCGCCACTGGGGCGTGCACGGCCAGTCACAGCAGCCACTGGTTCGTGGCCACCATGCCCAAAGTGCCAGATCCTCTAGAGCGGGTGCTGGGGTACGCCGGCCCATATCTATGCGGGACAGGGGGGTTCTTGACCTCACCCACACGTGCTATCCCGCTGATGGGCACGCATTTTGTCATGCTCGACGGACGGCGTGGTGGGGATGGCAGACGTGAGGCTGTCCTACGCCAACGAGTGGTTCGCGAGCAGAGGCTAGGTTGGGAACCACTGGATACTCCATAGGACGAAGAGCGGCCTCCGCTACCCACAAGACTACGTATGTACAACAAGTGGCACAAGGGGTCAATCCTCTCCCCCTGAGGATCTCTCAGCTTATGTGTACAACAAGTACACTCACGCTAGTATACCCGACCAGCCCCAATCGTTGTTAGAGCAACGTGAAAAGAAAAATGGTCGAAGAGTACAACATCCTGCCAGCTCTGCTATGCCAACCTTGCTGGTGAAAACTGATCGAGTGCACCTGCTCTTCCCACTCCCAATTGGCAAGTAACTTTAAATTTTGGCTATTTAAGTATTGATTAAGTTCACAACTCACACAAGAAGATACAAACTCATTGGTCACGACTGCAAACGTGTAGGCCACACTGATGCGCATCCACCCTCTATACATGATTCATAACTATCAATGAGCGCACATAAATCAGGGATTGCATGAACCACAGGACTTGTCAGTTTGATATGCAAATACGTAATCACTGGACACAAACATTGAGTTGTGACTGACAGTGAGAGTAGCAATGAGGAGTTATTTCGTGTGTTTTAACATCGAGTTTCTCAGTCAGATATGATGAGAATGAATGCATAGGTCAACAGTCACGCATAGATAGAAAATGAACTTGTTTTGGAAAATGATATGGTCTGGTTTTTCTTTTTTCCTTTGGCCAATCACCCAAAATATTATATTTTACTAAACACATTTTGTTTTTAAGGACTACTTTTGAGGGCAAGTCCAAGTATTGAAACACGCTGTGCGTAGTTACAGCAGGAGACACTTCCTGTTTCCGTCATAACTTTTAGCAACAGAAGTGGTTCAACCCTCTTAAGAAAGCTAAGAAGTTCCTCTAAAGCTAAACCGATCTGCACTTTTTCTCCAGGACCACTTATTTGTTTACAATCCAGTCAAACTTTTATGCAGTCCATAACTTTGATCACAATTGTGGAAAAATGATAGTGACTGAATCCAGTCAAAAGTTATGGCTGAAAAAGAAGCGCCTGCTTCACCTCCTACACGTGTTATCATAATGCTGCCCATAGCAAAACAACTTTTTCTCTGCAAAACATGAGACTTGTACCAGCTAAAAGTGTCCAAGCCAATCTTTTAAACCAAGTGGACATTTTTGAATTTCCCTAACACAGATGAACTCATGAGAATGATCAAATTGCACAGAGAGTGAATGCATCGATTAACGATAACATAATTGTCGATCTATGCAGTCATTCTCATTATGTCTGACTGACGAAGCCACTGTTAATCACACAGAAAGTCACAGTGGGTGCCAAGAAATCCCCTATTTACGTAAGTACAGAATTTGCATACCAAACTGATATCCACAGTGTAGGCTGAGTACCAAAGTCCAGTGAGTGTCACAATAGCGAGGAGCAAAAGGTCCCGGACATGCTCCGCACAGTTGACTCCTGCACAAATGGCACTGTACCAAAGAAAGTGATCACAAACTTGCTCTTCACGATACGAACAGAAGAGATTACAGCAAGTTCTGGCTTAGTGTCCAACGCAAGCGATATAGAGTTCACTAATCCTGCTTGGCTTTCGTCGCCGGCATGGGCCTCATGACGTTGAGGCACCACAAGAGCTGCCAGCAGGGTAGGAGGAACAAGGATGCCACAGAGAATGTGATGCTCCCGTAGATGTATCCGTCGACCACACCGAACACCAACGCCCGCTTTGTTGCAGTCACAAAAGTGCCAACGCTTATCGATCCTCCGGAATACACAAAACTGTCTAAGGAGCAAACCACGAGAAGTACACTCAGAGGATGGACTAGGAGTATCGTTGCGATCTTGGCAGCCCGACGGAGCCAGGATCCCGCCGGTCCGGACAAAAGAGCAACCGGCGCATAAATCACGGTCATGAACATAGCGAGGCTGTAGTTGCAAAGCGCTATGGTGAAGGCGAGGACGCTAAGTTCAATTAGAAGTAAGCACTTCAGCACTTGCCAGTTAGTCTTGTCCGGCAGAGTCTTCAGCGATAGCAGCAGCAGGCAAACGCTGTAGGTGCACAGACCCAACGAGATGGAGTCCTCCGAGTCCCAGCTGAAGAAGTCAAGGCCCAGGTTTGTGAACAGGGGTGGCAGGTAAAGTGCAACCACCCCGACTACGTGAGCCGTCAACAGGAATGGCAACGTCGAGGACAAGTTGGGGGGCAGGACCGTGGGCAAGGTGATCACACTTTCACTCTCTTCAGCATCTTGGTCACTGTTGGTCGCCTGTTTCTCTTTCTTTTCAGATTGAGTCGTGCACTTCATCCATAGTCCCAATGCGGCGATGACGAGAGATCCGCCAAGCAGCCCAAAGCCCGGCATGTACATCCCGATGGAGATGTAGCGGTTGGTGCTGGGAAGGAGGTAGAAAAAGAACGACTGGTGGAACCGCTCGAGGAGGTTGTTGAGGCTGCGAAAGACTCCTTCCATGGCCCGGCAGATTATGAATAAGTCAGCTTCCGGCCTCTTCTTTCTTTTTCTAAGAACTCCCTCTATGGTGACAGCCTCGATTCCGAAACGGTGGAACAGTCCATGATTGCCGTTGGGGATCCCACTTGCTTGCTTTGACGCCATCTGGAGCATCGTATGCAAAGAGCGCCAAAAGCCCTTCCACCCGTAAAGGTTGGGGTGTTCTTCAATCCCTTGGCTCATTTGTCCCAGACCCTCCCGGTAGCTCAGTCTGTTCACGAGATTGACGAGGTCGAGGTTGGGTAGTTGTCCGTTGAGGCCCTCCACACGGACATTGAAGTGCGTTATCTTTGGCGTAGAGATTTCCAAGTTAATGGCGGCTTGGATTGCGCCGGCTCTGGCCTCCAGGTCGCCGTGCTCCAGTGCTCCTGAGCCGCACGATCGCTGGTGGTAGGATTCCAGCCAAGCTTGCATTCCAAGCTGCTCGTGCTCGGTCACCAGGAAAATGACGTCCTTGGCCCAGTAATACTGTTTTCGAAAGAACTTGGCGCAGGCCAGAAGGACGGCGACGCCGACATCGTTGGTATTCTCTAGACTGTTGGGAGGGCGGTAGGGCACGGAGAAGACGAGCGCCTCTGTGCTGGAGGCCCTGGGGGCTCGCAAAATCGCATAGACGTTGCGTCCGGTGTATGCGCGGCCGTCGCCAAGGGGAGACCTCAGGGTGAAGTTATGCTCATAAGTTTCCAGACCCAATTGGTGAAAGGTGGCCATCAGCCAAGGCACGGGAAGGCCGTCCGGGTACTGTTGCGATTCTTCCTTGAGGGCGGTGAGGAAGCTGCAAGTAAAGCAAAAGAAGAGCTCGACTGTACTGATCATGGCATTTGACTCCTCTGCCAGTGCTAACCTTACTGCAGCCCTTGACTCGTCGAACTCGCCCTTGACTAGGCCGGGCAGGAGGGAATTTTCGCTGAAGTATGTCTTGTGACTGTACTCCGGGTGCACCATGAGCAAGAAGAAAGCGACTCCGAAGAAGTACAGCAACCAGGCGAAACTCTGGGAGTACCGGCGCAGTAGCGAGGTGAGCCCGCCCGTCGAAGACGCGGGGTTTGTCAACAGACCCATCCTGTTCCTCGTCGTCTTCGTCAGATCCGAGCGTCGGAGGAGGAAATCTTATCTCCGACTTCGATGTCACCCTCTACGCCGCCCCCTCCGACAACAGCAGCAGCAGCGGCGGGTGCAGAAGGGCTCCGTAGTAGTGCTGCTGTCGGGCCGACAAACTTCGGGTTTTCGGCGGGTCGGGCTGATATGTTATGAGTATCCCTATCTGAGGGAAAAAAACACAGAGAAAATGCATGAACGCCACACATTTAGAGCACGGGCTGTGCAGACACAAAACAGAGTATCAGTTAGCCCTATTTAGTTCGCGGGCTCATCCTAAAAGCCCGGGCTGAGTCCCAAACTCCACATTCAGCAACGCAAGCGTCTGGGCAACGTGTTTACGGGCTTGGGCTCAATCCGACCACATCACTACTCCATCGGGCCAGCCTGGGCCGGCAGCTGAGTGTAAATAGAAAATTGTAAACAAAACGCACGCGTCGTCTAGAAGTTCAACGTCACGCAAACGTCGGCCACCATCGTGTCGTTGCTTCTGGTCTCATCATGGTGCGGAAGCTCAAGTTCCACGAAAAGAAGCTCCTCAAGAAGACTGACTTCATCAATTGGGAGGCTGCGGACAACAACTTACACGAGGTGAAGATCATCAAGCGTTACTGCGTACAGAAGCGCGAGGACTACACGGCCTACAACAAACTCTCCCGTCGCATCCGGGAGTTGGCCCGACGGGTCAAGGACCTGGATGCGTCGTCACGTCATAGGGCGGAGCTGAGCGCGCAGTTATTGGAGAAACTGTACAACGCCGGGCTCATCCCAACCAAGTGGAACCTCGAGCTGGCGGACAAGGTGAACGCGTCCTCTTTTTGCCGTCGTCGTCTGCCCGTAGTTATGGTGAGGAGCCGCATGGCCGAGAACGTGAGAAGCGCCACACAAATGGTGGAACAAGGGCACGTTAGGGTTGGGCCAGACTTGGTCAAGGATCCAGCCTTCCTCGTCACTAGAAATCTTGAGGACTTCGTCACGTGGGTAGACGGCTCAGCAATCAGAAAAAAGATCATGGAGTACAAGGAAATGAGAGATGACTACGAAATGTACTGCTGACAGCCTGTGCAATGTTGCATTGCTGAAAGAGGTCGAAGATGGACTTGCCCACTTTGGACTCCAGGATCAAGGCCATCCTAAGAACGGGTATGACCTGGTGTCAAGGGAAAACCGCTAGTAAGCTGGCTCATGCTCCCCAACTAGAACAGTGGCTGAAATTTGGCCCAAATATCTGCAAATATAAAAGAACAATATTGATTATTTAATAAAGTCTCTACAGACTTTGCTTGACACTTATTCGAGAGTATCACCAGAAAGATCAGTCTCACCATGAACTGGACATCTCGTAAAGGATAAAGCGATTATAGGCCTCATTGGGTCAAACATCGCAGTAGGGACTAACATCAAACTATAAAAGTAGTATAGGATCACACAATTTTGGGAGGAACGTCTAGAGCATCCTCATTATGATGCATCGATATTTATATGTAGTATAGGACCACCCAATTTTGGGAGGAAATTCTAGAGCATCCTCATTGTGACGCATGCGTCACATGAGGACGCTCTAGAATTTCCTCCCAAAATTGGGTGGTCCTATTGGAAGATAGCATTTTTTGGAAATAACGGCGAAAAACGTCATTTTTCGGCTCCTGACCACTGTCGTCATGACGAAAATATCATTTTTCGCCCAATTTTTGGCCATTTCAGAAAAACATTTTTTTAAACAAAAGTTGTAGAGCTCCTTTTTCTGAATCCATGCGTAAGAAATCGTGAGAAGTGGGCCAGATTTCGGCCGACGCTAGGACGTAATGGACGAAATGGTCATTATGTAAGGGTGTGGCTACCCGAGACATTTTCAAATGATGGAACCACATCTGGCGTGGCTATGCGAGCGAGGAATTGAAATTGACACTAATGTCATTAAGGTGCGTCATCAGTGGTTGAGAACAATAGCCATTGTTTGAGTGTGGGAAGACTACTTTTTGAAAGAGCCAAATGGTTATTTCTAGTTGTTTTGACAGTATAAAAGAAACCCAATTCTGGATATCTGACATCAGTGTGATTAAAGCTTCTGCAAGACAAGAATGCCATTTCCATGGCCAAAGTCTTCTACTACCTCAAGCTCTTCAGAATCTGAGACTTCTGATTCTGAAATGACCAAAACTTGGGCGAAAAATGACATTTTCGTCATGACGACAGTGGTCAGGAGCCGAAAAATGACGTTTTTCGCCGTTATTTCCAAAAATGCTATCTTCCAATAGGACCACCCAATTTTGGGAGGAAATTCTAGAGCGTCCTTATGGTGACGCATGCGTCACCATGAGGACGCTCTAGAATTTCCTCCCAAAATTGGGTGGTCCTATTGGAAGATAGCATTTTT
>JAAUXU010171621.1_pt1 | contig 34571 bp, 39 predicted proteins | sample 7278151 | NCBI WGS metagenome assembly JAAUXU01 (sample SAMN14350113, study PRJNA611818) | marine sediment metagenome | isolation source: surface marine sediment (1.8m) | place: French Polynesia: Moorea | collected 2018-08 | reverse complement strand
AGATTTTAGATGACATTCAGTTGTTTTTTATTTTTTAAATGTTTGCTAAGTGGGCCTTGGGGGTAACTGCAACTTTATATACAGTCGGCACCGCTTATGGTGACGTCGGATATGGCAGCAAACCGCACATAGTGACAACATTTTTCAGATCCCAAATGTCGGCTCATAAAACTCTTGGATAGTGGCATTTTGGAAGCTTGGAGAAGGACAAAAACCACCAGAAAGTTAGTGAAGAACAATCTTTCAATGCTTAAATAGTAAGCACAGTTTATATTTAAGGTCAGCACTGCACTGAAGTAAACTTTTATCCGAAACTCAAGAGGTCAACTGCATCAATTGCAGACTTTCTCATTTTCATAAAGTGCATCTTTGAACGTCATGATCAATGTGCTGAATGAGACTCAGATTTCCTTGCAAGAGAAATGCCTTCTCCAGGACCTTGGCACCGACGATTATCTCTTTATTCGTGGGGTCCACTTCCTCTTGCTCCTCTCTCTCTCTCTTTGCCCAGTTCATCTCTGACCTCTTCAACAATGTCATCTTTGTCTGCAGGTGCCTCTGTATCAGCCTGGTGATGATTACGTCATGGCAAACCTGCCATGGTGGCAATTTTGAGCGGTGCCGACTGAACATATGCAGGTAAAGCTGTACTTTTTGTTTTGAAGCATTGCCGACCCGACAGGTGGGGGGTTGGGATCGTTGTGCTCCGAGAGCTGTTAAAACCAAAATCACATGTATTGTGCTACTTTACAAAAATTTGTTGTATTTTTTACAAGCCATCCTCTCATGCTCATCCTCCTGTGTCCTGACCACCACAAAATAGAGACCCCCGTTCTGTACTATGTGGTAAAGTACTTTACCACATGCTCCTGCTACTTTGCTCCACCTGCTATCGTGCCGCAAAGCGCTACTTGACCACACGCTAGTAGTCCATAGCAGCACAGGGGAGTGAACAAAATATGCGACGTCAATTCACATGCTCCTCTACATAGTCTATACGTAGTTTACACGCCTCATTCTTGAACGTCCTGAGGCGATACTTAAGGACACAACGCATGTTTCTTTATGAAGACGCTTCTCTTGGGCGCACTTTGATGGCTTTCAGCAAGATATCGTCACAATCCTCTGGCCTTGTCAGCAACCAAGTTGAAGTAGCACCCTGTGCATACTCACAGCACCCGTCAGACTAATTTCACAGTTGCCATGAGGGACGAGAAGTCGAATCTGACCGAGTTCCTCCAGAAACTGAGAAGGACATTTCGCCACTAAACTGCGTCTGTACGTGCAGTACCTGTCTTGATCAAGTACACGGACGAGATGCACAGCCAAGAACTACTTTACCTATTCAGTCTTATTCTTGACCCAGTCCTCCGAACCCGAAGGGCTTTGCTCCAGTACGTGACCGCCTCTGGAAGTACCGTGTCCTGAAAAACATACGCACATAAATGCATTAAGCAGTCACTTCGCCATTAGGTGTGCCGGACGAGCTGACGAGTGCGGCTACACAAAAGGGCAAAAGTCTCAGTTAACGGTCTCAAAAGCTTGAGAAAACAACACCGGCTGGTTTTGCCCGCTCATTGTTTCGCGCAAAGTCAATTTGACTTTCCTCCATAGCTCGACCGCAACCCTTTTTTTTCAGAGGGGAAGCAATAATTAGAAGGTAAACAAACCATGCATTAACGCTCTGGAATGAGGGAGGCCTTGGTCTTTGGTCGAACACAGGCATCATGAGGGCACTCTGGATAGGAAAAAAGCCACGCGTGCGTCGGTGTCAACTTTCTTGGCAGCAAACACAGATGTCAAGTTTCACACTACAAACAGTGACTTACAAACCACTCTGCATAAAGTGGTGTGTGCAACCCACAAGTTTGCAAAGTGTTTGTCCTTTTCCAAGCAGCTCAAGGAAAGTCTGAGAGACATTGTTTCTGTCAATGTCGCCAATGCTCAACTCTCTTCAAGTTGAATGAAGGAAAAAAACAAAAGCAAATGAAACTAAGTCTTTGATACCAGAACTGAGCATGATCCCCAAAGTGTCCCACTTGAGTGAAATGTGTCTCCTCCTCTCCCCTCGGCACTCCCCTCCAGCATCCATCCATCCATCCATCCATCCATCCATCCATCCATCCATCCATCCTCCCTCCCTCCCCCACAGGACATCGCCGAGGACTCGGACAGCGCAAATTAGGCGGACACTCTCACTTTCACCGAGTCGACGGGAATTGCTTCAGTAGCGTGACATTACATAATACGCGTGCATGGACAACTTACGTTGATGAGCTCGAACTGCTGTTTGGTCAACCTGAAAGAGAGAGAAAGAACCGATGTAGTTCAACAACTTAGTATCATCTCTTCTACACGTGTGTAAATAAGAATTAACTGAAATGCAGTCAAAGATTAGATTTCGATGACGATGGTTTTCCCAGATCGTGATCTCAATTTCGTCATCAGCGGCCCGCGGGTCACCCCTAACCCGCCCCCTTTCCGGGTGGGGACAGACAGGGCTGGGACCTATGATTAGGAGTGCACGGCGACCGTGGGGGCGGTCCAGATAGGATCTAGCGTTCCTGGAAGTCATGATGCCTTCACGTCGCCCTCCCCAAGGCAAAATTGCAGGGGGCTGGCTGACTGGAGTAGTGCAGGAAGGTGAGTGAATCGATTGCACAAAGAATGCACTAATGCACTGCTCGGTGACCGTTTCAAGTCTCCTTCCCCCCTTCATACCTAGATGGTGCAGTACGTACATACCGCACACTCCGCGTGAAATTGATCAAGAAGCGACCTGACAACAATTCTCCCGGGCGTTCTTAGCAGCTATCTGCGACAGCGCTTGGTGGACAAAAAACCTAGTCAAAGCAAGGAAAATGAGCGTTGAAGTCTCGTGAAAAATTGAGCCCCACATTTTAGGAGGCGAGAAAAAACGAAACGTCCTCTTTGTGGAGTGCGTTGAACGCACACACGAGAAGAGACGCCCCTGGACATTGTATAACATTTGCTGCTCTCGACGCGCGGTTACTTTGCGCCGCCGCCACCGCCTCCGCCTCCTTGAGGTCCGAGTCCGTGGCCAAGCAGGGATCGGTGGTGCTGCCTGGCACTGATCAGCTAGGTGACAACCAATAGAGAAAAAGTGCCGGGTGAAATATTGGCCGGGAATTGCGCACAGATGTTACTTCTGCCATTTGATCTATCATCACTCTTCTCTCAGCAGTAGCCCAGAGGGATTTCTCGCTAGATTCATGACCCTGGAACACCTTGAAAGGCTCCCAGTCTTCAGACTCCCATCGGCAAAAAAAGGTGCAAATGTTGCGAAACTGGCAGGAATCAAGCATTCCCATCATCTGCTATTTCCTTCCCCATTCCGGGTCAACTAACCTTGGTTTTTAGCAGTTAATGAAGTTTCCAGGAGAAAAATGACTGGGGTGAGATGGAAGGGGGGGGGGAGGGGGGGGGGAGGTGAGTAGGAGTAGGAGTATCGTAAGTTATGGAAGGATCTCTGTGGAAAGAAAGTGCATGTGCATAAGAAATTTTTGTCACAAGTTGAAGGATTGCACAACTTTCGCCTGAAAACATCCACTTTTTCACAGTCTCTCCCTCCCCAGGATAACATGCAGTTGTAACAAGCAGGCCCAAGTAATGGAGGTCCTTCAAAATTACGCACAGACGAGGGGTCGTTGTTTGCCCTGCAAGAAAAATGCACTTTTCTTGACTTAAAATTAGAAACCCGTGCTCGACATGGATGCAATTTACGCACTAATTTCCACCGGCCCGACTTGGGACCGCCCGCTGTTGATGGCGCCTAATTATGCTCGGCATCGACCGAGTAAACGAGCTGAATGAGGACGCAGCAACGCAAAAAAGCCTTAAAACCCCTGTGATGACTAAGGACTTTGAGTGGTTGTCGTGGATCTGGCACATTTGGCTCCCCGCTGAACTCTGCTAATCCTGCAGAGGCAAGTCAGAGTCGCCACAAGCACAGCTGAGAGAGTCTAGATCTGCGCACGCTCAGCACTGAACAATGCTGCCATTAGTCTCAATTTCCGCGTGGCAGAAAACGCGCATCATCGTCGGGAAACAGAAAAGACAAATACAAGTAGTGGAGCCACACGGATGACGCAAGAAGTTTTGTGTCGGAAAACTAATATGCTTTTTCCCCTCGCCAAAAGCTCATTGTGCAAAGCGCATGATGGCGAGGCGGTGGCTGAGGTTGGGAGCCAGAGCCTCGTAGCCGCGTTCAACAGCTCATGCAGTTCTGGCTTAAAACAGGGTGCACAAAAAGTAATCTGGAGGGAAGAAAAGACGCTCTTATCGAGGGCCAAAAAATACTCCAAGTGGCTGCCAAATGTGCCAGAAAGGCAATGAACTGCGAAGGATTCGCCGTGACTTCCACGAGTAGCCTTTGAGGCGCAGACACAGACACACACATAGAGAGAGAGAGTTGAAATTTATGATGCAAACTGCTGCGACGACGGCGACGTCGACGGTGACGGCGGCGGCGGCGGCGGCGGCGGCGGCGGCGGCGGCGGCGGCGGCGGCCTTGTTTATGACAAATGCTTCACCTCCGAGCGCCAGGGAAGAAGGAAAAGTTTGAATTTCATTAACCTGTGAAAATTTGCACCGCGTTCGTGGCGAAAACCAATAAGAAATGGGTCGAGAGAAATTGGCGGTCGGCCTTGGCACTTGACCGGAGTCACACATTTATTGGTAAAGTAGCTGCAGCCGTCAGGGAGAGGTCAAGTTGTAAACACCTGGACGAGGACGAAGACGTCGTACGTGCATATGAGAGACGTCAGTTACATTACCAGAAGGAGACTGAAGCAGCGAGGACAACGTGTGCGTCCCCACTGAGTTCAATTTATTCTGTCCGAAACTCGAATAAAACACACCCGTTACTGGTTTCATCGGTTTGGCTCCAAGGCATCTTTATCCTGCCGACCAGTCTGAGCAACGACTTCGACGCCATTATCGTGCAGTACATGGGCACCAAGCCCCCTCCCCCCCCCCCAACTCTTTAATTTACGGCCAATCCAAGTTGCCATTTTGCTACCTTTTTCTTGAGGCAGCTGAAGGCCCTTATTTTTAATCTCTGGCAAAGTGGGGTCAGTAAAGAGCACTTTTCCCAGCTTTGCCCCCATCAAACTCTGCTTGAGGTCGCGCTTCCACTCAATAATGGGCCCCCCTACCTTGCACAAGCAAAGTCTGAAGCACACCACCAAAAGAAAAGGAGCTCACAACAAAGATAGTACCTGACTGGCGAAATGAGGCCTCACGCTAACCAAAGATGCCGTACGCAAATAGCAACACAGGCCCAGACGCTTTCAATCCGATGCGTGCGCTTTGTCACGCTTTGCCGATCATGGGTGCTCATCCGTTGCTTGTTGAAGAAACTGACTGGCGCAGTCTCGTGTACTTGCCAAATTTATATCCGCTCGCACTTTTACCAAGAGACAGCAGCAAAGTTGCTGTCACGACGCTGCGGTGGATCAGTTCAAGGCCGCGAGCCCAGAGGAGGCAGATCCTCGCAAGGTCTTCCACCAACCGGCTGCCGGAGAAAATAATGGATGCCGTTTATCGTGATTAAAAAGGGAGGAGGGGGTAGCAAAAGAGTCGGAGGTGCGGTATTAACACGACTTGGAATCGGCAGGACTTTACACGTAGGAGGGCCTTTTCTCTGAGGTGACGACGCCCCTTTTAGCCAAGACAGCGACGAAAAAGAGGACCCAAGGCAGAGAAAAAGGCCTCTGGATATCCTATTCAGGTTCGTCCTAACGTTGGAAAGTACAGCCTTTGACGTCTACAACTTTGGCTGGAAATTCATATTTCTGGCGAGCGTCCTGACACTTCAATATTCACATTGATCTGCTGGCGAGGAGCGACTCCTCTTACTCCTTCACTAAGCTCAGCTTTCGCTCAACTCTTTGCTCCTCACCTTCTCATAACAACGGCAAGACCGGAGCTTTTTCATTCTTTCTCCTTCAGCACGTCCGGACTGGTGCGCAAGGAGCACGCGGAACATATTTTCGATAACATCGCACAGGACACCTACGAGGTTACGACGTCCATGGAGCAGCAGGAGCAGCTGCCACAGGCGTCCAAAGATTCATGCGAGCGTGTCGTAGCGGGAGTTTTCCTTGTCTCAGAAGACAAAAATAGCGTCGATCATAATGGTCTCTGGCAAAAATGCTCAATAAGAAACGCCTACTTCAATTTCGTCTGAAGCGTCCGCGCTACTGAATAACGAAGTGGATGTGATCAAAGAAGGACGACGACGACGAAGAAGAAGAAGAGGAGGAAGAAAAATTCCCTTGAGGCATGACTAGAATTTCAGGCATGAGTCCAGAGATAAAATTGAGTCTAATTTTGAGACAAGGATATCTCTTATCTGTTTGACAGACCTCCAGACTTCCCTGACCGAACATTGTCTACACGTTGAGGCAGAGGGAATGGAGAAAAAAAAGTTGGTCTTAAGCGGTCATGACAGAACGAGAGAGAGAAGCTTTGCTTAGTCAATTGGTTCCTCCAGTCTGCGCTTCAGAGCACAGGACGAGCGTGTTCAGAGTAGAAGAGCTCGGCGGAGAAATGGTCTCTTTACTCCGGAGTGACATCCAAAGTTCAGCATCGCTTGCTACATCCACGCGAGAGCAGCACAAATTGTCTCCTTCCTGATCCCTCACTTCTTGTACGAGGTACAACCTACCGGACGTTTGTTTGTACCTGCGCCTCCGCCTGGTTGGTTGGTTGGCTGACTGGCTGGCTGGCTGGCTGGTCGACTCGCTGGCTGGTCGACTCGCTGCCTGCCTCCAAGCCGGCCTCCAAGCCGGCCGCCACCCAGTGGAAAAGGTGAAAGTAGTTCAACGTGCCGAGTTTCTCGCATACATAATGCACAGATGGTCCAGGAATGACGTCGTCATCGATGCGTACGCTCGCCAAACCAGTTCCTTCTTCTCCACTGAAATCTTGGTGCGGAGCACTGATCTGTGCCTTCCGATAACGGGATCTTTCCCACCAACCCCGGGGCCGCGTGGGAGGGCGAGATGTGGAGTGCGCACACGAGAAACTGGTCCGCCGATTGAACTTGAAAATATGTCACTCTACAATAAATCATTGGCCCCTTTTCCAATTTTAGAGGACATGACAGATCACCTTTCTCGGTCTTTCCTCCCTCCCTCCCTATGCTAGAATGCACTTATGAGTGCAGTATGAGTGCATGCGACGTACACGTAATAACCGTATGCGTACGTTACGCGCAAAAAAAGAGTAATGGCCAGATGGTTGGACTTGCACACAAAGCGCCAGGAGGTGGCACAGATATGTACGAACGTTTACGAATGCCTCCTCTGCATGATATGGAGGGATCCGCATTAGGTTAACGGACTGGTCTGATACTAAAGCCTTTGAGCCGTTAAGAGACTCAGTTTCGTGCATCCCAGCCAGTGAATGAGGCTTTCCTCACGCGCAACATCTCGGGCGGTGCTTTAGGCATGCATAATGCACTCCTCCCATACTGAACAGAGCTTTTTCACCCACCAACTGAGCTGCTGCTCCACTCATGACACCATGGCTACTTTGTGTGCCCACAGAGGGGCCACTTTTTCATCGGACTTTCATGCCATTAGTGGCCATGCATTGGCGCCTTCCTTATCTACTTCTCTCTGCTCGTTCATTTCACCTTTCCCTTTCATTCTCGGTGGAGAAAACCAGCTTGCGGCCAAGAAGAAATCAAATCGGGCAGGTTGGCATTCTTGGCAGCAAACAAAAATGCCCCCTGGGAAAAATTTTGCACGCGGTGGCTGCTGCGAAGGGTATGCAAGAAGCAGGAATTCACCTACCTTTGACTCCTAGGCAAGAAGAACAAATTGGCATCCTTGTAATTGAAAAATACCACAACATTTCGATATCTTCGGGGGAAAAAAACACCGTATAATGGCAGCCAGTAAGAAGTTGTGGATTTTTCCCAAGGGAATTCGGGAGAGAGAAAATTGTTCGCTTTTTATTCACTTACTTTTGCATCTCTCTACCGGCAAGCTTCTACGAAGCTCCAGAGCTTCGTACCCGTACAGATGATACTTATATGTTCGCAAGAGTAGACGCCGCTCGGTGGGATGGATGGACGTATAGCGGTGTGCCTAAGCGTACAGCACAGTACGGTGCAGTGCGCCATGCCTGGGGAGACGCCAACCCATGGCATAACGTTCGTACGCTCAAAGAGCAATCAATGCATCGTTGTTGATAGTACAAAACAAACAGAGGAGAGAGCCTTAACCAAAGGAACTCCCGTTTGAGGCGGACCCAGCGGAAATGCATCCCACTGCCACAGATGTCTGTCTGCCAAAGAGCAGAGCAGGAGCAGCATTAGTACTTTGGCCAGGCAGATATCAGATTGTGGCGAGTGGAAAAGATTCCGCGCACTTTGCATTCCCGCCTGTGTGTGTGCGCAAGGAGGGGGAAAATTATCACGAGTTCAGATCAGAAGACCAAGACCACACAAGAGGGGGGGGGGGGGGAAGGTGAGTTAAACAAGCTGGCTCGCTGCATGGGTGGTGGATTTTGAATAATGAATTCACTTTTGCATGATGCCACAAGAGGACAAAGGGGGGAGGATAAAAATCTGTAGTGCCCGCAATGATGATGATGGTAGCAGGAGAGGGGAGAGGTCAGGTCAGAGACCGTTAATATAACACTTAATGCCCTAGCATGCATAGAAGTTGAGACGCGTGGACCTGAGCAGTCTTGACGTGGATTGCAAGAAACTTTCTCGAGCCCAATCTCACTCGGGGACACTGACTTTCAGCTGTCGAAGTTGGCTCGAGAGGAGCCAAGCAGAACGAGCGCTTCCTCGTGCACTTTGCTGGTACGATTTTCCAGACGTCTCCCACCACTTGGGCAAGGCAGGCACGCGCATGCTTGACATGACCCGCGTGTGTCCTACGTACGTCACGGAGACGTGCACTTACGCCTCCCTTCCCCTCTTTTGTCCACAAATCCTCTCTTACCCCGCAGGTTAGACAATACCGGAGGTTTCCTTCTTGCACGCCTTCGTCTGCGGCTTCATGCACGCCTCGTATGAACACGCGCTAAGAAGGAAAAATTGCTCTGATCTTTCTTCTTATGAATTGGCCCAAAGCTTGGCACTCCAAGCTAAAATAGGGCCACACGCTTCTCACCCCAAAGATCAACCCAGGCAGCGCTGGATGTCATTCCAAAAAGCAATAGGGAGTTGGAGCACGCAGAGTTAATGACCTATAATTACTTCGAGCGCGTTTCAATGGGAAGATATGTAATCTGCGTTATTCCACCACACGTGGTGGAAGAGCCCGAAGCCAACTTAGGTCGTCCTGCTCGTGTCCCTCCACACGGTGACTGTGATTGACTGCGGAAAGAGAAATCTCTGTTCCATCGGCTGTACTTTCTACCCCGTGCCATGTGGTTATCATGAAGTCGATGTGATCGTCGTGCCCTTGATTGATTTTTCCAACATAGTGATGCCGTCACTTTTTACTGGTACATGTGCAAGTGAACAATGATCCCACATAAACACCGCACTGCTGCGGACGCATGTCGGCCTCATTTAGCTGAGATTCCTATCAAGGATTACTCTCACTTCTTCCATTGTCAAGGCTGACGTGGAAATCTGGATCAAAGCAGCTCCACTTAGTGCATCGGTCTGTTCGCTATTGTTAGTGTCTTGACTGGGTCGACCCTCCGGGTCAACCCGCTGGCGGGGGCGCAATGCGCGAGCCTTGCTACACGACTTTTGATTAACGTGGTACTTAGGGAGGGGGGGGGGGAGCTTCGCCCTATGCTGACGGACTGGGTGGTGGGGTCTGAACGCCGCCCGAGCTTCCGCCGAAGCTCGAGAAGTCTTGTCCAGCAATCTCAGTGAAGATGTAACTCGTAGTGACGGACAGACAGACAGACACTTTACGTATGCCTAAGATTCACAATTCTTGGCCGGCTGATGCATTGGACGACGCTTGAAGAAGTGCACTTGACTTCAAGGCGACCCTTAACAGCGAGACAAGGAAACTTGTTTGTGAGGCAACGATGAATTATTACCCTCCAAAAATTAATGCATATGAATGTACTTACTTGTAAACTGACTCGTCGTAGTAGAGCTTGATTCTGAGGTTCTGAACGGCACTTCTCTTGCTGACTGTATGGTGATCCTCCAAGTGAACGTGAATGACCTAAAAGAAATAGCAACGAGTGTGTATATAAAGGATGCATCACGCAGTACGAAGATGTGTACACACTTGGAAAAATGTTGAAAGATTGCTACAAACTTTTTGCGCGTTGTTTCGGCAATTCTGTTCCCGAAAGACTCGGATTTCCCCACCATCTAAAAGTTTCTCCTTCCTACCTAATGAGGGTACAGAAAAAACACGACCAGGGAAGAAGAGAAAGAGACTAACGGGAATCCAGGAGACAAACCAATTAGAGAAAGTTACTCCTGCTTGGCTCTGAAGATGCTAAGAGCAGAAGGCCAAGTAAAAATCAGCTGTATTGACCCAGGCCTCGCCAGGCCTACAACTTGGGCCTGAACAAAAAGCGCGCGGACTGGATTTTTAACTTTCCTCACGACTAGAGAAAGTTTAAAGTTTGACATGCATACGTAAATTGTCCGTGAAAACAAAAAGAAAAGAGAGGGAGGCTTCAGGGCTATCCCGACTTTTTATGCCAAGGAAAATGGTGTTAGAAATGTCACTGGTCTGGGAAATTGCTGCTGTGCGTAGTTTCCGCGCGGTGTCTGGACGAGAAGAGAGCCAAATACGTATTCGAAATGCCATCAGGAGGCAATTTGACTTTGCACTCCAGCCTCTCACGCCGCATTTATATTTATTCAGGTCCGCCGACTCGAGGGTGCAAGTGCTTTTTTGTCTAGTACAAACGTTGGGAGAAGGGCGAAGGCATCGCTTTTTTTTTCTTCTTCATACGTACAGTACCGTACGTGTCAAGTACACTATGTGACACCAGACATGAAAACCCTATTGAGACTCGTGGAAAGCGGCCCTGACGACGACAAGACCTTGCCTTCTTCGTGCACACATTTATGGCTCTTTGCATATGTCGTCTCTTACGTATTGCCGGTATATTATAGTCACACCTGGCAGCAGAGGAAGAAGAAAACCAGTTGGACGGCCCAGCCATATGTACCATAGATACATATATATAGATATATATAACCTACTGGATGGTTAGGCAAGAAGCGCCTTTTTCTCATGTGCTGGCCATATAAAAACTCCTTGAGAAAGGATCGGTTTCAAAACAACCCTTTGTGTGGCGGCGAAACTGAAGTTTAAAATTACCTGTGGAATGTGCAATTTGGGATGCAAAGTAGCTTCCAGTGTATGGCAGGTGAATGTGCACCATTGGCGCATAGGGACTGAAGTGCATTTGCATCCAAAATCACACATGAGATTGAAAGGGCCCACCAGGCAGGACACGGCGCTGGGCCCATGAGAAGCAGCAGCAGCAGCCCGTCCGGTTGGGGGGGTTGTCACCACCTCGGAACGGAGGTGGCCACGCCGACGAGGACCACTCAGCCATGCCAGGAGTTTCCATCTGTCCGAGGCTGGTACCATCGTGGATGGCAGGTAAAAACCGTCCGGACTAGATATCTCACTGGGCTGTAAGCGCCGTGTGAACATGCTTCACTTTCACTCAAATTAGCAGCAGCGGAGAAAGAGAGAGTGGAAAAAAAATCTCTACACGTACGTTGCTAGGTGCTGTAGCCTCATGACAAAGGGCGGAGTTGGCCAAAATAAAAAACTGAGTGTTGCAATTACAGAAAAGTTTGGTGAAAGTTCGTTCTCCAAATAGCTTGGACCACAAATCTTCCGTCCCGCTCAATTACGACACGGAGAGGAACAATATTGCCGAATGTCACCAACGTCAATTGATCGAGCACAATGACCAAATCCCCCCCCCTCCCCCCCCAATAGCTGCATTGTGCCCCAATGTGCCTGCGTCTCAACCCTCGCCCACTTTCTCGTCGCCGTCATCATCACGACGTCACAGAAAAGAAGCAACTTCATTACCCATTTTCCTCGTGCTCGTGCTAAGCTAATAACGTGACACGGGAGACACGTTTGGTAAATGCAAGACTTCCCCCTTTACCTTGATCGAGGCATGATCGGCCTGGCCTTTTCTGGCCAGGCCAGGATCATTGTGTCTTCCTCCGCGGCCGCCCGCGCCGTGTGCGTGGCCAATGGCGTCGGGACGGACAAGAGAGAAATTGCCTCCTCGGGCATCGGAAAGAATTTTCGATTCTCTACTGCCTTTCTGCGTCTCCACCATTGTCGAGGGGTGGCCTTATCAACAAAGCCTCATCGTTGATGACGCTCGCTCGGGTCTGCTGCCAAGTGGACGCGTGAATAATGTATGGCCCCAGGACCCATGGATCCTCGGGTAGGACGCAACAAAGAGGAAGCTCTCCCCCCCCCCTTTTTTTTGCTTCACAGTCCCGAGTGAGAACGCCAAAAGATTGAGTGAGTCTCACCAACAGCTAAATGGAATTTGTGGAGGATTCGTATGTGTCTCCGTGCGCGTGCTTGCGGTGAGAGCGTACATTTATCCCACGCAAACGATAGAAATGATCTCTGTCATGATACCTGATGGGATTGCAAGAGAGTCACTTAGGCCAGTAGCAAATATTGCGTAGAGAAATGGATCGCGTGAGTGACAATGATTCTTTTGCTGCTGCTACCACATCGCACTAAGCGATAGTGACATACTTTATTACATTTTTTTACTTCTGTGTCGTAAATGACTTCTGTGAACTTCTGCGTGCGCAAGAGGTCGGGTAGGGCGCAGCATTGCCGGGTCAATGAACTAACATTATTGTCTCCACTGAGATTGCCATTGGCTGCCATAGCAGTAATATCCCCATTGAAGCTCTCTTTTCTTTGTTTCTCTCCACGCCCTTGTAAAAATAACAAAAAAGGGAAGTACTTTAAAGGCTGGGTTGACCGCGTTGTACCTACGGACACCGGTGCGTTAACTGCCTCTGCACGAAACCGCACTAATAAAACTGACCCCCTTGCTTCCTTCCTGCATGCTTAAACATTGAGATATTGCAGGGGTTCTCTCTCCATCATCAGCTGAGCTTTATTTTCTTTGTACGAAGTTATCTCAACGATTCATTAAGCCACGGATATTGTAACAAACACAGACGGCTTCATGACAGACACAACCGCTGATTTCCGCATCCGGGAAAAATGACAATGCAAAGACCCTCTGCATGTGGGACACCTCTCGACATCACGCCCAGGATGTGGATGGGAGCAGGAGGCGTCGACTTCAACGCATCTGCCGCAACTGCGAGCTAGCTGATGGCGTACTCAGCGCTTGATGGGACGTAGCTGTAACGTGGTGCTGGTCTGAAGGCTCAAAAGGCTGACTCCTGGCTGCTCACGGTGAACGGAGTCAAGTATTCAACATTTCTCCGAAAAGGTTCAAGTCGAATTAATAATGCCTAGCAGGCCTCAGCCAAAAACTGTTGATGCCTACAAGGGCACAACGCGCTGCTGTCGGAGGTTGATCATGCACTGATTGGTGGTTCTTTTTAAGCATATGAGTTGTGCGCAGTTAAATGCCTCGATCCGCGAACAAGGTTAGGTCAAGAGAATGCTGCCCCATGCACAGTGAAAGCGGGTTTGTCCTAAGGTGATCCTTAAAAAAATATCAGGGGTCAGTCTTAGAGAGAGACGAGGTCAGTCTAACAGAAGAAGTAGCGCCAGAATTATTGTAACCCTCTTATTCTAGCGTGCGGTGCACGCGCAAATCCGCTCCTCTTTGAGCTCTGGTCAGGTGCTGAGCGTAGTGAAGAAAAAAAAGCTCCAAACACTCCCGCTGCTGTAGGATGCTGTGGGCCACGAGTGCACACAAGGGTATCAAGCCTACCCGCGGTGACTGCGAAGACGTCAGTTGTGAATACGAGCCTGTCAAGATCAGCGGCCGCAACCACGTCAGCTCCGATTAGAGCTAGAGACTCGTTCAGTTCTTCTCGTTGCCACTACTGCACAGTCATTATTATGTCCTTGCTCTGCATGATCTAGCTCGAAGAAAAAGTGAGATCCAGAACAAGAGCTGACCTCTCAGCTGACCGTCTACTCTGCTCACGCAGAGTAGGCAGGAAAAAAAGAAGGTCTGCAGCTTTGTTCATGCTCAGTAGGCAGCAAGAAAAAGAGGATTAGAAGGAATATTTTACGGTTAGACCATAGAGAATTAAACCGCGTCCTTTTTTTTTTTTCTCTTTGAGGTTAACTTCAAGAGTTGCCATGGGAGCCAGAGTAACCAGGAGACTACAGTGATTATCATTATCATTATCTCCACCCCCCAACGAGCGCTGGACGCAGTCAGTGCTGTTTGGATGAGCTCACCGAGCTGCGATGGCAACAGTCACTTTTGTCTTGACCTTGCCACATCTCTCCTACGCCTCAGGCACACGACACACAAAACTGCACATCAAGTTACGCGTCAGGTGCTTATAAACGTAGGCACCGCTTGGGCCAGAGAAGCTCAAACAAGCGCATGCAAATTTGCAAGGTACATTTGTGGCTGCAAATCCCATCATGTCCGAGGAGGCAGGCGTGAAATCTTAAGTACGCCTGAACACAGAATAGCATTTGTGAGTACCTCAATCCATCAAGCAAAACGGACATTTGTACACCTGCAGAAATGGAGATCAAAGCGTGAACGCATTGAGTGCTGTGATGATGTGGCCGGCAAAATGCGTATTCCACTGTTTTTGGACGGAGCAGCAACACCACGTTTGAGGAACGTTGGTTAAACGCAGTCAAATATGACTTCCAGAACATCTAGTTACATGACTGCTGAGACCTCTTCAATCACGCATCGACTTTTGGAATCGGCCCGTGCAGTCTGGGGCTCACGGACCTCGCAGGGAATGGCTTGGCATCAGTCATGGCGTGGTCACTCCGGACCTGTTTCGACTCGATGACAGGTTTTGGTACAGAGTTTACATGTACAGAGGTTACAGCATGTGCGGATTTGACTGCGTCACTCACTAGCGCCCAGAGTCACAAGCCAACGACGTCTCCAGAGAGACGCAGGCCCGACGTTTCTGTTGCGACGTCGGCAAGAATGACACTCATCGTCATTACACCGGCAAACGCAAATACTCCTGTTTTCAGACCGGCACAAAGCAAAGTGGTGAGGGAAGGAGAGAGTCAAAGACTTGGTCTTAGCCTCTGGAGGCAGAGAAATTCTATGCCCAGACAGGAAAAAATGCGAATTTGCTCCACGCAGTCACCACTGACGAGGGTTTTATGGTCGCCGAGAGAACCGGAAATCTGCGCTCTCGGGTGGAGAATGGCGTCAACTCATGTAAGTCTTGCTTGGTCCCTCAACCTGCCTATTTGTAGCAGGATTTAATCTCCAGCCTGACTTAAGGTGTGTTGGCCACATCTTCTCCGCGGGAGACGAGATGGGACAGGACACATGCACATGAATCCAGCCTCCGCACAAACATGACACAAAGTCATGTGTTCAGCAAAGCAGATCGTGTGATGCGAAATAAGTCAAGAGCTGAGAGGCCAGACCTTGGAGGCAGGTAGAAAGTTGAAAGAACTTCGGCATCACACGTACACAATCCATGTCTATCAGGAGACAATCCATAACTGGGCACTTTCCTATACACAGTGGAGCACGCTTATATGAGTCGTGTTTTTGTGTTCACGCCGGTGTTCTCCGCCCAAATCACCTTCGATTATACTAGAAACACAATAGCAGCCTGGCAAAAAAGAGCCTTACAAAGCATGTGGCGGCGACCTTCCGCACCTCTAGACTTTACATTCTGGTCTCCCTCTCCTCGCCCAAAAATTGCTCGTATGATGACGTTGGCCGACATCACCAGAGACGTCGTGTGCAATGACGAAGTTGCTTGCGCAAATTGGCGAATTTTCGCGGAAAATGTCACAAAGCGGTGACAAACGAATCTGATTTGCACTCCAGCCTCTTTTCTGCTTTTACTCCAGCCGGAGAAAACATTGACTGAAGTCGACATAAGAGCTGTTAAGTCGATTCTTGCGTGCACGAGGGTCCTTTTTTTCACATAACCGAATGCTTTTTTGCCTGGTGGACACCAATTTCGACTCATCCAGCCGCTGTTGACTCACGTAAGCGTGATCCACTGTATATCCTATCCCATTCTTCTATATATGTATCCCATTGTTCGCAATTGAATAACGCAGCCGCAAGCATGCGTCCTACGCGCATTCTGCTGCCTCGGCGCGGCGGCTGAGAAATTTATGCCAATAATTCTTCATCGGAAACATTTTCCACTCGCCCTGACAGAATAATAATGACGCATGGCAAGAATTGAGAGGCTTCAGAGAATTCCTACCTTGACAAACAGATGGTGAGCGATGATGAAGAGGGAAGGGACTCCAAAAAGTTGTCCCGTTGGCGCGTCCTTTTGGCGTTTTCACCCATTAGAGTCAATCTCCTCCCCATTGAAGAGGCAGAGAAACGAAGAAAACGCTCAATTCTTCTCCAGGCCCAGCAAAAAGGAATCATTGCACAATGGCGGACGGAGGAGAATAAGAAGGAATTGGGGACTTGGGATGATTTCTTTGCCTTGTGACTCTTCCTCTTGGCAGATTCAAGCTTGACAGGAAGAAGGTTGCCCCACAATTCGTAATAAAGTCTCATGATTTTCCCCAACGCTACAAAACACGCTCTTGCACCGATTCAAAGCGACTTCATCCTACGTTCGACACTTGAGGGATCTGGCAAGAAGGCGAGACGGTCTCTTTGAGTCGAGGGGATTTTGCAGAAACCCTTTCAAAGGCTTTAGAACGACGTGGGCACAATAAAACGCCATTTTGAGGTGAGCGCCAGCCTCAACCGTGGCTGATAACGCGATATTGATCGTGACTTTTCGTTTCAGTCAACATCGGGTGGCGGCCGGACTTGATCACAGGTGTCTTCAAAGGCTGCGCTTTGTTCAGACGCGAGTTGCGCAAAGCAAAATTATGTCACACAGAGACTCTTTTTTCCTTTTTTTTTTCAATCCACGTTTAGTTATTTGTCCCTCGTCGGACTGAACGAAGTTGTTGCAAGTGACGACAAAAAAGGGGGCCGCGGCCACGACCTGTGACTAATTCGCCAGCAGATCAAATCAAGAGTGACAAAATTCCGCAATACTCATACGTTTTTGCAATGACTTACGCAACGAGCGCTGCTTTCCACGTAGGACGAGGCTTAGTGAATGTACATTAGGTTCTTACAAAATATATTTCGTTGCTTCGTTCACTGAGAGGAGATAATCAGATAATCTTGTGAGAAACTTGAATCTGATTGGAGGTGAAGCTCCAGAGAATACATGTGCAGGGGACGATATCATCAGGGAGCTAAAAGCTCTTATGAGAGATAAAATGGCTAAAACAAAACCCGGAGAAATTGTTCTCGCACATGGAGCCTTTGCCGGTCTAGAAATGTTTCTCTGTCAAGAGTTATTTAACAGCATTGGTCAGCTACGAATGTGAGGGTAGGAGCTGATAAATCGGCTTTAGCTGTTATCCACACGAGCTCTCTCTCTTTCTCTTTTTGTCCTGCATTTAAAGGCTCTTGGTCGGACCGGCAGCATCTTTTTCCACATCATCATTTCTTTGCTAAGGGTAGGAGAAAATGAATTTGGCTGCGTCACGGACTTGCGCAATTACCCCGAAAAACCTCAGAAAGGAGCACAAACACAACAAGCAGACGAAAGCTGACCTTATGTCATGAAAGGGGTAACAATGAATAATGGAGGCCGACAGACAGTTAGCCAGGGAAAAATGAGCAGTCGCATCCTCTCAAGGATGCTGCTAAGCCAGAGATGCAGAACTTTCTGCAGCGATCATCTCATTTGATCCTCACCACCTGCTATGACATTGTGAGATGCTTGGGAATTAGAAGACCCAGCTGAGAGGCTGGCTCCATTCAGCCTATTGAGTCATTCTGGAATAGAGCCCGGTGTCCATAGCAAAGCCTTTTCTCCCCACCTCATTAAAAGTTCAGTTGAAGTTGAGACCAGCAGGTTTCATTTCTTCTCTCTCTCTCCACCAGCAGCACCAACGACAGGGAGGTGGGGAAGAGGGACTCGGAGGAGTAGCTTTTTTTGGCCATCTATCCTCGATCGAACTCCAAGGGCAGGATGGCGAAACAACAAAGGGGATGAGAAGAAAAACTCCGGGCTACGAATGAAACGTCCGGAGGAAGAAGGGCCTCGTGTCGCTGCAGTCGAACAATGTCTTGTCCGAGACAAAGAGAAGTTGAACATGAAGATTTATTTGGATGCGCCTCCGTCGCCGCCCTCGACTGCGGAGGGAGGGAGGGAGGGCGGGTTGAGCCGCTTGCACGGGTCGCGGAGTCCGGAGTGTGGTGGGGTTCAAACATGTAGGAGAGAATTAGCATAAACTCAAAAGTACAAATTTTCTCCTGACCTTTGTACGCCACGGTCGACGCAGCCGTCTACTTCTGGCTCGGCTAATACTGGATCTTAACATCTAAGAAATCCGAGACGCGGAAAACCGTGCCCAAGATTGCTTTGGCGGACATCGCCTCTTACGACCTCAAGCCCGCGCTGCTGCCACGCGAGCTGGCGGTCGGGGTGAAAACGACGGCCTCAGAGGCTTCCAATCTGACCTGAGTGGATGAGGAAATGGAGAAAGGAAACCGACCAAGTGCTAATCAGAGTTGCGGCGCACCGCAAGCGTAACTTCACACGGAGTCTTCCAAGTGTCGCGCGTGCAAGAGCCTCTTCCCCGACAAAGACGACAAAAGATTGGCAGAAAAAGGTACCTTCTTTGCTTGGCACGATGACGAATGGCCCAGGATTCACTTTTGCCACGGAATTTTCTAAGACAAGGCGAACTGACAATGACAATTCAGCTCAAAAAAGTTAATCTCTTGTCCAGGATCTTGATGACGAAGCTTAGGCTGACGACACATGACAAAGACACAGCCAGAGATGATCCCAGTACCTACAGGTTGCAACTCAATAGAGGATGCAGTAGAGTCCTACCTCTTCGGGCTTGGGGGGCCGGTGGCTGCATGTCCTTCCCACCGTCGATCTCGGGAACGAGGCCAGCAGCAACAATATCAGCAACGACGCCGTCGAAGTCGCACCCGCCGTAGCCGCAGCAGCGGCCACTCCCGCCCCCGGAGTGGCGGATTTTAGCCGCGGCCTAGGCATGACCGCCGTGCGAGTAGTCGTCACCGGTCCTCCTGCTATAGAGAGTCCTGTAGCTGTCCTGGTCAGGGACAGCTCGCCATGGAGTTCATCAAGCGATCACTCGTTCAAACAGCTTCTGGAGGAGGACCCAACGAAGGTCTGGAATTGAAGTCCCGTGTGCACGAACAAATGAAAGAAACTCTGGCGGTTTCACTTAGCACTTGCTGAGGCGGCAGAGGTGAGAAGACTGAGTCACTGAACTGAACGAAAACCAAAACAAGCTCGACAAGCCCGGAGAAAAGAGCGCGCGCACAAAGGGATCCTTGAATCCTGGACGCTGGCCGGGTGCGGGCTCAGGAACACGAAATCCGAAAATAAACAAATTCTTTCTAACTTAAACCTCAACAGACAGGGTTTTTTTCATCAGTGAAGTAAAACTCACGCTCTTCCAAAAGATTCCGGCACTCTGTAACTTTGTCATTATATTTGAGAGAGAAAAATATATTTTCGTCACACTGACTTCCTCGTGTCGCTCAGCATTTCTCATCGATGAAACCCTGTGATGGAAATCCGTAGCGTCTTAAGAAGCGATTTCTCATACTTCAGTCATGAATTAGATTACTTGCATATTTGTACAGAAGAACGTCTCCAAATGAGTGACAAGAAGCTAACAGGCGTTGGTAAACCTTCATTCCAGCAGCAGCTGTTAATGCTGAGCACCGTGACGTCAAGTGACGGGTTGCCAATACACCTACCTGTCTGCAGTCAGACTCTGCTTATCGTTATTTGTTGGTACGAAGATATATCTGTAAGACTGCCGAAGGTTGATGTAGGCTCAGCCATCAGCTCTACACACGTAAGGATATATCGACACGTTCCCAAGGAGACTGCCTACACCTGCTGGCAAGCTTGAGTATCATTAGAATAGCTGATACTTTTATCATTAGGATGGCTACCACGTTCTAAAAGTCGCCTTTTTCGATTGAGGCTTACTTCTGAGCTCCTGAATAGGTATGAGCACTGATTCAATGAGACCAGGGTCCTCACGCAATTGCGTGTGAGGGAAACAGTTTCTGATCAGAGTCGAGGAAAGACAAACGGCCTCAGGTATCTGGCAACCCTGTTGACGCCACCATCTTGCTGTTGTACTGCGGCTATCTGCTCAAGTCTCCTCTCCACTGCATTGATTGAGCTGAACAGTAAGCGACTCTCGAAGCGTTCAACTTGCTTCTGTCCCTGCCAATTTCTCTCCAGAAGCCTCAGGTGAGCCCAAATGGTCTTTCTGGCCTCTCCGGTCGTTGCTCATTGCTCGTTCTACCCGCTCCAGGATGTCGACGGCCGTAGCCAAGATCCCAAAACCCGAGCTCCGGGGCTACCTCGTGAATATAATCAAGAGGAACATCATTAGTGGCTTCGTTTTCGCAACAGTGGCTAGCGGAGCTTACTGGTGAGAAAATTGGAGCAGATTTATTCCAAATTGTTCTTGTTGTGCGTACGTGGCATCCATGAACTCACTGTTCTAGCCGGCGATGTCGCTGATCACGACCTTATTCGTGTCTGACTGATGCGGAAGGCCAAAGAATCAAGGCTTGCTTCAAGCACTTTCTGAAGATCCCTTTTGCTCTTCCAGGTACTTCGTTGCCCGTCAGCGAAAGATCAACTACGAGAATTTCTACAAAACCTACGATGCCGATGCTGACTTCCAGCGGATGAAGAAGGCGGGCATCTTCCAGAGTTGCCGTCCTGAGGATGACGTCTAAGACTTGAGTGAATTCAGTGCGCTCCGACCTGATAGTAGTAATGATCTAGTGAAAGCCACGTGTACGATGAGGTGATTAAAATTCATCCTTGTCTTAAAAAAAAGCCTTTGTATTCATGTACCGTACGAGTCGAAAATGTCTCTTTCCCCTTTTAGTTCTCCGTTGGCATCGCCAGGTTTACTCCGCTTCTCCTACGCTATTATAACACGTGACATTTCTCACTCAGGTCAATGTTACACTTGATTGACTTCTGAAGGCTCTTCACACGTCTCGGAGCATCCTCTCCATCTCCATCAGCTTCTCCGCCATCTCTCCCTTCATCTGTCTCTCGTAGGTTGCGACCGATGCTGCGTTACCTCCATGACGACGTACTTCAACCACGAATTGACGGCGGTCCTCGAGCTCACGGACGACTGAAACCGGAGTGTTTCATTTCAAGATATTTGGAAGTTCAACTTACAGGACTTGATTGATCTCACGCTCGGAGAATCTCTCATTTCGGTCTACGCTTCTAGTCTTCTTCTGTGCCTCCTTCCTCCTTGTCTCGATGGCGTTTTTCATGACCAGAGCTGCATCGGGCAAAGGCTTTCCATAGGCCATGTGGAAAGCCAGAGACGCCTTTTCGTGGTCGTCCAACACTGCAGAGGAGAAACATGAGGATGGACATAAACAAGTTTGATCTCTACGGACAGACTCACATCTCGTCTTTAGCAAAGGTCTCTCATCTCTCTGGTAGTCGCCTCTTTTCTCGATGTCCTCTCTCTTCCTCAGTCGTGGCATCAATCCAAGGTCGCACCTGGCCGACGGCGCCCTGTCCAAACTCGTGGCGGACGGGCTCTTGGCGGATGTGGAACAAAAAAACTTCTTCGCACTGGCAAACTTCTTTCTCTCTTCTTTCGCTTTGGGACCATCGAGAAATTCAAGCAACTGCTTTTGGCGGGTTGCTGAAAGTCCAGCTTGGTGACAAAGGTCTAGGAAAGGCCAAGTTAAGATGCAACTGATGACCATGAGTACGACAAATGACACTTACTCTTGAGGCAAACGATCGTTTCTCTGTCATATTTTTGGTTGTTTCCTTTGGTAGCCATGTTGCTTCTGTGGCTGTTGAGGTGAAGATGGTGCCTCCGATGAAATATCCAGTATTGATCTAACGAATACGACAACAAAGCTTAGGCTGCATGGCATTCAAAAGCGAGCAATTACCTCCGTAATTACCCCATTTCTCCTTTGATAGTTATTCCCAAGCTCGCCCCTTCCGTACAAGTACAACCAAAATACCAGCAAAATTTAGCTCACGTCGAATGCATCCTCTAAATGACCAGCATGTAACGCATTCTATGAGAGACGGAACAATTCTTGGCAGTTTCTCGCAACCTCTACGACACCACCTACATGTACCGGTACGTATTCAGAGGACTCCACTTGTGATGGTGACAGAAACTCGCACTTGTGAATCACGAACTCGATCTCCAAGCTCCTATGAAATCGGCCTTTTGATATGCATGGAGGCTGCTGGCACCATCATATTTTCATCGACCTCTCATTCCAACTTCATGTGGCTGTAGTACGTTTTGGCACGGGATAGTTTTTTACAGCGGTAGGAACGAATTTGAACACGTACTTGGTCGGAGGGAAAGGAGTTTTTTAAATGGATTTCACCAGCAGAAAACCATCGCCCAAGTCAAATAAGGATTTCTCTGAAAAAAGTAAGTTAAGTTAGTCAATGGGTACAAAATCCGCTTACCTCTGCACAGTGTATTCGCTGCCTGATTGGTACAGGTTTTTCTTTGCATGTCGCCGGGATCCCGCGGGACATGATAAAGTTTCCCAGTCCCAGGAGCGATGGCCGATGATGGGAAGTGCTCGATGCGCAGCCAGGTTTCGTAACAAGTTGTGAAACCTGTCAATGGAGTTAGAGTACAGTGCCATTGGTAGTACATGACCTGGAATTTACTGTATTCTGACTTTTAGCATAATCTGCCCACATGGAGTGAAGTCCGTGGTACGAAACCGAATCGACATTTGTGTAGCTAAATTCTTCAATTGTTGGAACATCTTATTGGAACAGTTTCATAAGTGTCCGATGATGCTCCAGATCAGCGTCAGAAGAGAAGAAAGAGACAGGACTATTTTGGGGAACTGGAATGGAGAGAGTACAACGAAGATCATACGAAGGCGTCTCAAAAATTGATAATCACAAGCTCGGGTTAGTTGAATTCTTCACCATTTTGTATCACATGTCTTCGCAGTTGATTCAGTCATTGTCCTGGTCAGAAAAGATGATCACATGACCATGTACAACGGCTGAAACAGTATTTTCGTGACAACACGCAAGCACACCACCAGATACACAGTGAAGTGCTTAAGACAACCACTTTAGAAATGTGAATACTGCAAAGAAATCGAGTGATCCTTGAGCAAAAGTGAATCTATGTTTGGTTGTTGGGGAGAGTCTGACATTTTGATAGGGGGATTTACCACTTCTGCAGCTCAGTTCAATCAAAAGTTATAGCCTTACAAAGTTGACTAAGCGTACAACCAACATTTATTATTTGAGCCCAAACTTTGCGCCCATATTTTAATGAAATGAGTTATTCTAGAGCAAAAGGCATCGTGTCAGCGCAACGTTCCACAAGGCCACCTAGACCACCTCACCCCTGGCCAGGAAGACGGTGAAGATGGTGACGCATCCACCATATTTTCTTAACCCCATGTGACCTTTTTTCCCTCACATAAATATCATGATGATAGTGAAGAAGAGGCCAAGAATGTTTCTGGCAGTCTTGCAGCACCTATACTTGATGGGTGCCGTGCAGATGTGGGTGACGGGGTGGGACAAGTGTATTGCTGTCCAGGGAGATTCTGTGGAGAAGTGGCAGCACTTCCTCATATCCCACGAAAACAAAGTGTGCGACTCAATGAGTTCTTACTTTTGAAACCTCTCGTACGAGAGGTTTTGCCCGTGAACACAACGTGCACACGGACGAAGAAAAGGAAAGAAGTGAAATACACTCATGTGCGTATGCACTGAGTGTGCAGCTTTCCACAATTACCAGCCCATGAACGCGTCTGCGGGCACATGCAACAATAAAATATGCAAAAATTGCCTCTCCCGCGTTTTTACGAGATGTTTGCTCCGGAAAAACATGTTTCATGGGACAGCTTCGGCAGGAATAATGTTATTGTGGCATTGGAACATGTGCTTCTGGCACCAAATAGGGCCGAAGATTTGGCACCAGAAGAGAATATTTTCGGTACCGGAACGTGAGTACCTCAGGCGCCAAAATCGATTAGATCTGACGCGAAATTGGCCACCGGTGTGATCAGTTACTCTGCTTACATTTGGTGCCGCTGGTGACCCTCTGCTTTGGGGCGGGAGAACTCGTATTGGTGACGGTAAGAGCTTGTATCAGCTACATTTATTTCCGTGTTAAACGGACTTGACTTGGTGCCAGGACTGCTAAATTGTGGTGCTTAAAGATATTTATCCCTCCATTCACTTTTTTTTCACTATTCTACAGTAGCGAAATAGTGAAAAAAAAGTAGTGCTTTTACTTTGCAAGCAGCATGTGAACATTGTGTGCAGTGATGAGTAGCAATGCTGTAGCAGGACTGAGGATACGATGAAACTGGTGACGATCGATGTCTCAAGAGTCTCGACCAGTCTGTGCTGGATCCATGGGGACCCAGCAATTTCACTATTTCATTACTACAGAATAGTGAAAGAAAGTAAAGGTGGAATTAAACTAAAGATTCCCCTAAAAAAGTAGCCCCTTTTTCATATCGACTGCCATTATGAAGTAGGAGTCTCGGTGAAAGAAGGGTTACTTTTTTTCTTGGGCAATAAATAACTGCTTTTTTTTCCAATCTGGTGTCTGATGTATGTACCGCAGTTTCTTGAATAGTAGTCAGGGCTACTGCTAGTCAGGGCTAAGGACATTCAAACAATGTCCTCTTCCTGGCGCTCCTATTTATAGCGATCTACTCTCCTGACCCGACGTAATGACCGTAAAATTTGGGTCAATCTAGAATGTTCCATACAGTGGTTACAGTGCCATTTTCATTTACTTACTTTTGCTCAGATGAATGTCCCAAAGCTCTGCAACTTGTCATCAGGATTAACTCTGATCAATAACATCAATGGCTGGTGCTATTTAAAGAGGGCGCTACTCTTTGAGTGGGTGCTGCTAGTCAAACATTGTCCTTTCCAGAGGGCTACGATTCAAGAAAATAAATTTGGCACCAAGTTTGGACTATCCCTAGGGTTTGACGAGCACCCAGTTTGGACTATCCCTAAGGTGTTTGCCTTACCAGAGTTAATTGTACCTAGCCAAAATCCACACCACTTTCGGTGCACGAACGTCCTTAACGTAGAACTGCAGTTTGTGATGTGTGCGCACGTGGAAAGCAAGACGATGCTCCCTTGCTGCTACTGCGAAGAGTGATGGATCGTTGTGCAACTACTCAGTCACCAGGGTTGGGATTTGGCGCGGGCATCCACAGTTCGAAGAAAGCATCTCGAGTGTCCTTGCTTCAGCTGGTCTACGATCGACTCCATAAAGCTCCGTGTCCAGCTCAATGTTAAGCTGAGGCACGAATAAGTCGACTTTTACAACAAAGAGACTTTGAGACAACTCACATTGTGGGCTGCATACGACAGGTTGCATATACTGACTTACATTTTTGTTGAACCACCAATTTCACTCCTTTAGCGGCCCCAGGGCTGGAAATGTCACTAGTAATAAAGCTGCAGTCACTTGTAAGCTTTCATTTCCCCGTAACCCTAGCTCTCAAGCAAAGGCAAAAGCAAAGCCTCCCAGTTTGCTCTATCATCTTCGTCGTAGTCACCACTCAGTTCTGAGACCGACCGGCACGGCAGTGGAATCAGATGTTACACAAAATGTGTAAGACAATTCGCCCAACGTCGTAAACGTACTCATCTCTCCTAATGTTATATTGTCGGTCCGTGCGGTGTTTCAAAAAGTACGAGGGGCACCTAGACAGCGCATGCAGTGAAGTCATCCCCGCGGAAAGTACTCACCGCAAGGACCGTATGTATATGGACATCCACCCTCCATATTTCAAACAACTACTCAATATCGATGTCGATATTTCTAAAGAAGTTCTTTTCTGAGTCGGAGGAACCATAAATTGAGATCTCAGTACAGAAACTGCTGAAGTCAGTCTCCTCCTGTCCTGGACTGCATCGGAACAGGACTAAAATGGAAACTGTTCACAAAGAGAACCAGAAACACTTGGAAACTCCTCACCTTACCTAACGTTGCATCAGGTAAAGGATAGGCTGGTTCCTGATTTGACCTTTTTCTGAACTAATCCAGAAAATATCGATATCGTCTCGATATTTTTAAAATCCCTCAACATCGATGAGAGATTGAGAAATCGAAATTATTCGTTGTCAACATCGGTATGTCGCACCAGCGTATTGCATTGTGGTGGCTGCCTAATATGCTTCATGCCCTGGCCTTACGTAGAAAAACTTTAACACTGGTTGGGCACGGCAGAAGACATCTTTTTATGACAAAAAGCATAACATGAGGTGAAAAACAGCAACCGAACTCTGTAGAACTCCAGGGTTGACTCCTTCTGACCCTAGCCCAGTGCTTACATGTGTGTTCTGCTTATCCACATGTCACTGGTGCAGAGACACGCCTGCGCGTACCTGTAACACATGTCCGTTAACCTGAGGTCCATGGATGAGGACAGGGAGTGAATTTCGGGGTGGCGACGCCCTTGCCTATGCTTCGAATAGGAACATGATTGCGTGTACGTACAGTGCACGGCACGTACGTTCATGTGGAAAATTTGCCGTATAGTACGCAGTGTGGACGAGGGGAGTATTTCATCTTACCGCACACTCCTTTACTACGGGTGGTTCCACGAATTTTCTCAAAACTTGGCACAGTACAAGTTCAAACGGATTTTTGTTGTTCTCCAAATATAAACTGGTCTAAAGGTTTTGTCTCCTCTGTGGGCAACTTTAACTTCCGCCTTTTGCCTTTTTTTGCAATACCCTACTGTGCATTCGCAAGGAATGTTTGCCCAATGCTAAACGTGGCGGTACGATAAAAGCACACACGTGTGAGGAGGACGGGGACGACAATGGTGGAGAGGATCGAGGTTATTGGCACGACTTGGGAGAGGAGGGCCATTCCAAGACCAAGGGATCATCACAGTTTCGACTTGTCTGGCTCGCTGTTTCAGCTCCAGTGCCCAGGAGACGAGAGGGGTCAATCCGTCCACGGCGTCGTTCGGCGCCTCGACGTGCATCAGGGAAAATGACTCCAAAAAGAGAGACTTTGTCCTGCATCACGCTCTTGTCGTACGTTCCCCACCGTACTCCACAGCGATGGCCCCGCTCGCAGGAGCCTCCGCTCGCCGCACACATGATTCGAATGGCTGTCAGCCTGAGTGCGTCGGAATTGTGTCAACTGCCGGGTTCGCCAGTACGTGCTGTGGCTACGACAACGATGTCAAGTCGTACGTGAGGGCCGCACAATTCCCCTCGTCGCTCAGGTATGAGACTCAGACTTGGGTACGAATGTGTGCCTAGTCATTATTGCTTTCTGTACTGCACCCCAGGGCAGGACATAATTTTTGGGCGCGTCATTTTTTCTCCTGGTTACTGTCTCTTCTTTCTCTCTTTGTACTAACAGCTAAATCCCCTCTCCGCTCTACCTACCTCTCTTTTTTGCCGGAAAATGCCTTCTCTTCGCTCTCCTTCCCGGAGGACTTCCCCCAGACGGTTTGTGTCGTCACCCTCGGCGAGAGGGAATCAAAACAGCCACGAGGTCGTAGCCTCAACAAGCGATTGCATTCAAAAGGAAGAACGAGGCCTGTGACCTCCTTCCCCATCATTCCCTTAGGGTGCTAATCACGGAGGTAAGATTCACTCCAAGGACAGCCTTGGGATCCGTCGAGAGATGGAGGCAAGAAAGGACGGTGTCAACATTTCTGCTAATGTCACTATTATTGTGGATAAGTTCGATCCAACTGCGCCACACAGTGTCGCAACATTTGACCAAACGCTCTTTGGTCCAGAGTCAAAGGTGCAGGAGAATTGACTATATGGACGGGTATCATCCTGGTTGCTCCAACCCTCCTTCGGGCAAGGATGAGCTCCATTTGGCTGCTGCTAAGGTTTGATGGCCCGGAGATGTCCCTCAGAATGGCGATAGCCTCAGAGGAGGCTGATTTGGCCGCTTTCAACATATCCAACCCACATTCAAGCTGATTTTCTTTTTGCTCTTGGGTGACGTTCACTGGTAGGGGTTACATAGCCAACCGGGCTTGACATTTGACTTCTTGGCATCACCGTCACTCCTTTTGTAGGTTGCAATAAGTGCGTGACAAGACATTGATTGAGCTGCACCGCACTTACAAAGCTCCGCCGAAAACATTTCGTCGTGGACTTGCTCACGGTGTTTTGTTTTGCTTGGAATTAAACTCCAATGCTATTGTACGAGGTGTCACATGCACGGCACAAGGTGCACCTGCCTACAGCATGATCCGACTCACGCACTTACGCACATGTGCACATGCTAAACCTCGAGTGCTGTACTTACGCGCATTTACGTGCATGCTACACGTAAGCCGAGGGGAGCAGGGACAGCAGTTGCAGACTTGCCGCCGTTAGCTCCTTCTGGCAGTCCCTGCTCGTCCGCGGACTGAACTGGGACTCAATGGGCTGAGCTCGGCGTCTTTTGCACATGTGACAGCAACTAAGACTTCATTTCGTTTCAAGTGGCGCTGTGGGAAACACCAAAGCCTCGCCCACCGTTTACGTCGGCTCAAAAGACCAAGTGTAGCGCCGCATATCGGGATTCACCCTCCTTAATAGCTACCTGGGTGCGCAGTTAGGGGCTGTCATTTCTGCGGCGGCTTTCATTGTTACCCTGCCAAATAATGGGCTACTGCAATGTTATTGCAGCTTTGCAGCCTCACTTATTAGCTGTCGAAGAAAAGTTCAGTAGACACATATGGCAATCGAAAGTTCTTTTGATGATACTGCGCTGAGAAGGCGTAACTGTTACACTGCTTGCGTTCAATTTTCTCGTCCCTGTTCATGCCCTCCGACATCAAGTGGTCGTGGCGCGTTACGGACGTGCGTACAGTGTACGCAGTCAACTACGGGTGGCAGACGAGAGCAGGACAAGATGTTATCCACGAAGTAGAAGTTTACGTAAGCACTTGGCAGACTCTCCTCAAACCTTTTTCCACAGAGGAGAAAGTTTTGCGATATTCACGGATCGACGCTGCGGGGCAGCACTGAAGGCCTCTTCCGGGCCACAGAATTCTCCTGAATGCGTGATGCATCTCATGCCAGTGTTGCCAGTCGCTTGCTTGACAAACCTGGTTTCCATTTCAGCAGACGCAGACTGCAGTCGCCACAAGTCTTGGCCGATCGATGTGGGTGGTTCATCAACCCAATATCCTCCTGGGTGACCTTGAAAAAGAAATTTTAAGAGTGCTCGAGTCGTCTTTGTCTGAACGGTGGCAGAGTGAAGTGGAGAATCGAACGTCTCGTATTCAAACCCGTCCAGCGAGAAAATGGGGATTCAGTTCACAATGAGACTGCCTCCATCTCTGAATCCTACGTAGCAGTATCAAAAGTGCTCGGACAGTGACAAAGAAACGGCTCGTTCCTGCACCCGAGGTGGTTGCACCGAGCCGAGGACAACGTTATGTGGTGTCAAGGACCCAAAGCACGACTTGGCACTGAAGAAACCAGGGGCCCAACGAAGGCCTTTCCTGGAGATGCAACCGTGCAAAAAAGTCGCTTTTTGCGTAAGATTATCAGCAGAGTACTCACTTGAAGCTGATTTCTCAGTGAATGGTCACATATGAAAAATCTTTCCACTGAACTGATAGAGGATTAACACCCGCCATGAGTGAGACAAGCAACAGCAGCCTTGCGGATCCGATGTCTGCCAAGTCACCGTACATGCACCTAGTAAAGGCCTTAGGCATGCCTGGTGTGTCGGCCTTCGGCCTGGCCGGCAACTCTATGGCCGTATACATCCTGAGACAGAGGGAGGTCAAGCTCAAGAGAGAGTTTGTCGAGGTGCTTTGTTCGCTAGCCGCCTTCGACAATCTCTTATTGGTGAGTGAATACGTATGTGTGAGCCTTGATGTACTTTGCATAATCTCCTATTGGTGCCAAGGTGTGTATGCGTGTGTGCCAGTGAGGTTCCTTAGCTCAAAGGATGTACTTCGTAGTGTCTGTTAGTAGTGTTCTTTTCACCGAGCATCCAATGTACAGTGCTCGTAAGCTACGGTTGATTAACAAATTTAAGTTACTCTACGTTCTGTTAGAACAGGGATGTCGCAAGGACAGAGCACAATTTACGAGTTGTTCATGCACGTACGACTGCATTCTTAGTGTACGGACCAAACATGCAATACTGCGGATGTGTTGCAGCACAGTGCTAGACAACAACTCTGCTAGGTTGACCATTTTGTATAGTTGTACTTGAAAATGGTGTGACACCTTTTTCGTGCGCATTTCAGGGGTCAAGAAGTTAACGTGCAAAAGAAAAGAGTTATTACGTTGCTCAAACTCTCCTCTCTTCTCAGAGGGATCAGCATCCTGATGGCTGACCTCACGCCTTTCATGTTGTTGTTCTTGTCCCACATGGGAGCTTCTTGTTTGCATTTTGCTTTTTTCAATTCTCAAAGGTTGCAATTTTACTATGGGAATCTTCAGAAAATTAATTAGCTCACAATTTCTGAAAAATGGCCACGAGACCATGACCGAATTTTTGCCTAGCACTGTACGTATACGCATGTGCACTGCATACGAGGACACATGAGTAGTGTGCAGCTATATAATGACAGTTACTGTCACGGTTGATTAAGACACGGGTGCACGAGTGAAAAATCAAAGTCTCTTGCCACATTCCACAGGAGGAAGAGGAGGGGCAGCGAGCTCAAAGAAAAGTTGGAAATTGCCCTTCCAATCAAACTTCTTTTTCCTTTTATTATTATTTTGGTTGAAATTGAGGAAGCAAGGAACGCTCGAAAGAGAGAGAGAGAGAGCCAAGGTACAGTTTCAAGACTTTTCAAACAGTCTTGACTCTTATACACTAAGTAAAAGTCTTTCGATTGATCTTTGCTCCAGAGAACTTGTCTAGGTACACTGTGGAAGGTACAAGTTGTGTCATAATGTACAAGCTCCGTCTACGTACCGGTACGTGTAGGAGAATGAGTCTCGTCAAAAAGGACTCGGGGTGTACGAGTAGATGCAAATATCTGCGTCCACCAGTTCCGCATCAGTGACAGCAGCTGAGACCTTCAACCTGCAGAATCTCGTCCTTTACCATGGCATGAATTCCTTCTGTGTGCGTAGGTCTGTGCCTTCTTCCTCCTCTCGCTGCCTGAGATAAGCAAATGGTACCACGATTACCTTTTCCCGGTCACCGCGCCCTACCTCTACCCGATCACTAACACCTTCATGACTTGCTCCAGCTACATGACTGCAGCCGTGGGAGTCAACAGGTACCTCGACGTCATCGACTACAGACCGAGGCAAGTGTCAAGTCTACTTCTGTTCACCTATTTGTACTTCCACACCTGCATGAAGATAAGTTAATGCATGGCAGAGCTTTTAATAAACATGTAGGATACATGCAAACGATGAAAGGTCTTTTCAACAAAAGGGAAAGCTTTGGAAAGTTTATCTGCGGGACTTTTTTGCATAACACTTTTATAACACTTTCTTTATTGTGGCGAGTCATCACCATGCCATTGAAACCACCTACACGTAGTACGGTGCAAACGTCCTTTGTTATCGACGTTTTTATGGAATGCAATCGTAACTTTCACCACTCGCCGCAATATTGTAGGGCGTGTACGGACACACCTACGCAGCACGCACGCACGCACACACACACACACACGCCCACTGACACGGGCACGAGTGCCCACGCCAATCGAAAGCTGTAGAAAATTGCTTCTTATAGTACAGAGCTAGCGTTGAAAACGAGATGTGTTTGATCTACTATTTAGGATTCGCAGCGGGTACCTCCAGGCGTTTCTCGTGACGGTGCTGGCCTCGCTAGTCAACCTCCCCCGCTGGTTTGAATTCGAGCTCGTCGTAAAGCAAGTCCGAAGTGGGAACGGAAGCAGCCAAGAGGTCACGACAAGGCTCGAGGTCAATGCGACCTCTCTGAGGTATCGTAGCAGTTGCCGTCAGTGAGTGAGTGAAAACTGATGCTCATGAGACTGACGTGTGAGTACCGGCGCCAGACCAAATCCGGTCGACTGAGGAAGCGCTGTCTGTGTGTCCACTCCAAACGAGCATCCGCAAGTACATTTAGTATGAACATACTGAGTTCTGCTGACATTTTATTTCCTTTAACCTAACCTAACTTGAGCTTCCGGAACGATGCTCCTTTTGATTTGACTTGGCATTAGGGCATATCGGTCCCAGGCAAGGAAAAAACCACACACAATACCAGTATGATTGTTTCATGACTGACCCCAAAGGCCTTGATTCAGTACAAATTTTACTTAGGCCCTTTCTACACAGACATGATAATGTGTCCTTTAAAAGAAACAGAGTGAATTAAGAGGAGACTCTTTGAAACAGCTCCTGAGTTTCACGCTGCAAAGGCTTTCAGGATTGGTTATTTGCCGAATTTCTATTGCGTACCAGCCTCAGTGCTTTGACCTCACCTTAAGTGAAGTACTGGAGTCCTTGCCATGACCTAGATAAATCGATCTGAGTCTTCCTAAACCGCTAAGTCAAGGAAAGTGTTGCAACCAAGCTTTAAGTCTAGATTGGCGTCGAGGCCTCCTTTACCAACTTTTCGAGGCATATGTCATTTTTGGCTGGTGTCTATATGAAGATCTTAGTGATGAGTTCTCTCAGGCTGTCCCTTAACACTGGTCCTACCTTCGGATAAGCAAAAGTCAAGACAAAGGAAGAGTTGGCCGTCTAAGGCGATGAACTAGAGTCATGCATCTTTCGAGATCTAAGACTACAAGATGGGGAAACTCAGACACTGACATCTGATATGCTTTAAGCTTTGGTAGTCACCTACAAAATAGCGCTCATCGTAGCGTGGATTGGCACCAGTCACCCCCTTCAACCTGATCCTAAGGGTGACATGCATCCTTAGGATAAATTCCTTGTTTAAATTTTCCAGGGTTCAAGGAATGTCCAATTTGAGGGGGTGCCCATACGTACATACGTGCCCTAGAGAGCACCCCCTCCAAGAGCTGAATGACCACCAAGTGCAGGGGATGAATGTCAGGACTGTTGAGAGGCCATAAGTTTCCATTGATGAAGAAGGGGTGGTCTGTTCGAGAAACCAGACTTGGGTGAACTTTGTTGGTTTGATATGTGCTCAATCCTGTTGCCACCACCATTTGTAACAACATTTTTTGTTCTGGGGAAAGATGGTCTTATCTAAAAAGTTTACATAAGCTTAGGTCTCTGCTGTAAATCTCTTTCTCCACCAAGAAACACAAGGGGGGGCCTTTATGCCACCTCGCAGCAAGGGTCTGAAGATTTGCAAAGTGTCTCTCATGACCCATGTAAACAACATCACCACCTCCATGCTGCCTTAGAGACTCAGCTATGTAGTGACGCGCGGTGCGGAGCAGCACAATTTGCCCTCAAGGGAAAGGTGTCTCAGCAATGACTGTAGACGAATGACGCATCTGATGACCTTTTATTTGACTGAGCTTGTGGAGCATCAACTGCGCCTCCTCCAGTCGATATCTCCTCGTCTGACGACTTCAGTCCCTGTCCTTCTGTAGCTCGACAAAGCAAGATCGGTATCGATGCCTCAGGTGCCTCATGGTGCTCCCTGCGATGCAAACCTCTTTAAAGGACCAACCTTGATGCAGACATAAGCTTTCACTCTCAGCATTCGCCTCCCTCTTTATTAGGACGTTGTTAAAGATGCGCCACGAGATGAGAAACTCGGCTCACAGGGGTCCGGCCCACAAGGGGGCCTCGGCTAGTGAGCAGGGGCTCGTGCGGGAGGGGGGGCACAAGAGTATGTACAGTGCATTTCAGATAAATTGCCCTGAGCTTAGAACTTGACTTTGAGAGCGAAATATCCCTCCAACGGAAAAGCCTGTGATCAGAATAGATTGTACAACCCTAGGTAGACGAGGGGCCCTCTGAACGTTATCTCAGTATATCTCAAATGCTGTGTCTCCTTGCAGTCTCTGTATTTCTGACTGTGTCACAAAATTGGTGCTCCAACTCATGGGTGCTTAAGGATGTTTAAGTGATGTTAGGCACGTAGTAGAATGGTGTCGATCACACTGAAAACCCTGCTTTCAATAAAAGATGCTCATGTTGTCACCCAACCGGATGCACCCACCCAAAACCCAAAGATGTTCTTACTCATTCTGGTGTTGAGTCCAGTTCTAATTGATGCCCTCGTAAGCTCTTGTACTCTCCTGGTGTAGGTGGCGAAAACAGCTAGTAAAACATCTATTTCCCACTGAACACAGCTAAATTAGGAGAGGGTTGAATCAATACAGAGGACATCAAAGGCTAGAGGAAATGAGTTCCTCGTAGTGAAAAGTGAAAGTTTTAAATACCACAATGACATGGTGGACATTAATTCAGTTTTTCGAAAGATTCAAATAATCCATTT
>JAAUXU010114042.1_pt1 | contig 34597 bp, 28 predicted proteins | sample 7278151 | NCBI WGS metagenome assembly JAAUXU01 (sample SAMN14350113, study PRJNA611818) | marine sediment metagenome | isolation source: surface marine sediment (1.8m) | place: French Polynesia: Moorea | collected 2018-08 | reverse complement strand
CAGGAAAACAAGGAAAATCGTGCAGAAATTCTCTTTCTCTCTCTCTCTCTCTGCTTCCCCCCTCCCCGAGAGCGTGCCCGAGAGTGCGCTCGCTTGTTGCCTTGGACGACCGAGGAGGAGTTGCTGCTCTCCGCCTTTCCTCTCTTGTACGACTCCACCACCGTGTACGTATGTATGACCCGTATGAGCTGCTGAGAGAGAGCTTTACCCACAGGAGGCACGTACGAAGTCACGGATGCTCTCCGGAAGGGCTTCGTACGTGTTGCTGCTAAAACGAGGTGGCCAAGTACTTGTGTCTTATAGTACAATGTCCTCTTAACAGCATATGCAATATTGGTTTTATTCACGCCGAGGATAGAGAAGGCTCATAGCCAAAGTCATAATGAGCAGCGTCCTTTGGCCTTGAAGACGCAACTTAAGTACGTGTGGAAGGCCTTGCGGGAATCTTACACAATTTCCAAGATGACAGTGTTCAACTCCATCGCGACGGAGGGCTTCACGGCCCCTGAGCCGGGGGGAAGCTTCAAATGTGTTATGTACATAGACGCATGCGGAATGAATAGTGTGTGATATCATTATTGATTATCAACGTATTGTTGTTGCGACGTATTGTCAGGTACAGGGTGACCCAGGCCAAGTGCTAAGGCTTTCAAAGTAATGACGAAGACAAAAGTCAAAGTGAATTAAACTAGGCTAACTATTAGATTGTTATTCAGCCTAGTTTAATTCAGATGGATTTGAACACCTCATTCAAAATGATCTATTTGAGCCTCGACCTCAGCCTCAATGCATTAAAAGTTTTGCCTCAGAGAAGTTGCGACTTTGGCCTCAAAGGCGCAATCCATGGAAGACCTTGCTAACATTGCCGGCCTTGAAGGTGATGGCGTTCAACATCATCACCACTACCCCCTAGTTGTTGTGTGGCTTTGCATGTGTGATGTTTTCGGCATGAGTGGCAACAACGCTGAACATCTCGTTTTGATCGAGGTATTGTTATACATCAAACAATTGAACATTTAACACGATTCAATGGCACAATTAAAGTAGACTGATGTAAGTTCAGTATTATAGAGCATTTGAACAGGATAAAGTTAGAAAAATAACAATTACCGTATTTTAGGGCTGCCACTAAAGAAGGTGTCACGACACTTGTTGCAATTTAACGCTAACTAATTTGTCGCTAACTGAGTACCTATGAGAAACTACCGAGTTTAAGTCCACAATGAGCTGCATAACAACAGTGTTGACCCACATCGAAAACTGTAGTCGCCATGGGGAATTTTCTGTGCTCATTGAGTCTGGCTTAACCCTGTGGATAAAGAATCCTCAATAACGACTGTTGCTATATAAAACAAGTTGTTGCTTAAATTTTGCTGCAAGAACTCCTTCTTTGGGTCCCCCGGGGGAGAATGTCAAGTTGGGTATGAATAGATCACTTTATTCTATCAGTCAGGCCCAACTTGTGGGGCCGCCCCCTGCTGTCATCCCACTCTCATGTGCCGCCACAAGCCAACCTTGCACAGTCTGGCCTGACTGACAACTTTACTTACTGGACATGCCTATTTTTGAGGGCCTACTCGTTGACACTAGAGCCTGGGACAGACGAACGGACAAACGGACCGACGGACAAATAGGCAAATTTTCCTCGTTCAGTGGAAACGACGCCTGTGTTGCTTTTGCATCCGAGAGTCTTTGCGTGTGTGTACGCAAGTATGTAGATACTTGTTCCACACCAGTTTGTACAGTGCCATCCACTTAAAAAATGTCAGAAACTCTGCCAAGTGAGTGAGAAAAGCATGCTTTTACCTCTGACTCACAACTATTTCCTTTCACTACGTCATTGTGCACCAAAAGCTTCCTTTCGATGCGTCCACAGGGTGCAGAAGACATGACCCAGTGTGTGCGAAGCAAAAGTTGCATCACCCTGTACAATCTGGGTTTGTTATTTGTTTTTTTTGTCATAGCTGCGGCGCAGTAAACTAGAAAAGGACATTTGTAATGCTTACATGCGTAATTTGTCAAGCAGTCAAGGTCACAAGGTTATTGCGTAAGAATCTTACTCACCTACCTGCTAAAGTAAAATCCAGTATGTACAGGGTAACACAAGGCTAAATGCAACTTTTGTTCTGCACCCAGCAGTCATTCTGCACCCTGTGGACGCATCAGCTGAAGCCTGCAGTGCACAATCGATGAGGTCAAAGTGACTGGTTGCGAGTAACAGTTAAAGCGCAATCTTTTCACTTTCTTGGCAGTATCTTTCTGTGTGTGCGACTTTTTTAAGGATCAGTGTTGATTGACCTTTTGTTAAGTTGGTTGCACTGTGCAGAGTCTAAGCAAGGGTTGACAACAATAGAAGTTGACAAAGCTCCACTGAATGCAAAAGGCTCATGCATGCGTGTTTAGTGCGTCCGTGCGTGCGTGCGGTGAGGAAAAAAAGTCAGATGCTGCCTCCAACAAGGAAAACTGAGGCCAAAAAGAAGTAACTTACTTACATAACACAGCACAAAGAGTGGTGAAAACTGGTTTTGTGGAGAAGGAAAACTATGCACATCACCTGGGAGAAGAAACGGTGACTGAATTGCAGATGCAAGATAATATGACTTGCATTTAAGTGTACTCCCATACATATATGTACACACGGCGAGGAAATAAGAGCCACATGGAAAAAGGGTTGAAGTAACAGGAGCAAGACCGAACGTGTAAAGGTCTCTATTCCAGGTCAAATGGTGGGACGTGCGCAAATTCAGCGAGCCTACCGAGGTGCTCATCCTCGACCCGTGCAGGGACGGCAACCCCGACATGGAGAAGGCGCATGGCGCCTCCTGCCTGGAGTTCGAGCCCAGCATCCCCACAAAGTTCATGGTCGGCACCGACAGAGGTAAGACGGAACCCTAGAAGTAACTGGACTATTTTGTATGTTCAGGGTGCATGAGCCCAGATAAGATGAAACAACGTAAAATCCGCTCATACTGATGGAGGATGGACATCATACGCATGTGTGGTGCATATAACTTATGTCCATACACATGTGTAGTGTCTCTGGATGCATATAACTTATGTCTGAAACTTATTTCTTTCTACATAAGCGAATATAGAATATGACTGAAGTCGGAAAGTCCGGATATAACAAATTTTTAGGGGTAACATAACTGTCTGAAATTTGAAAACACAACAAACTGATCATTTGCTACATTTGTCAAGGAAATTTCCCTTCTGCATCCCTCAGCCTCAACATGTTCATGCACAAGCTCAAGATTTCGCCTCCTCCCCCGAGGTCATAGTCATCAAGCTCAAGATCTCCCCGTCACACAAGAACAAGCTCCATGTCCCTGCGGACATGGAGAAGTCCAGGACCCTCCAGCATAATGCGTCATTTGAACCGCCACAGAGTAACTCATTTTGAAAAGGAGCAGTCGGACATTGGTGGCAACACTCGTCTCCGGAAATGGCACCGTGGCAGCAGCCATGAGAATGGGAAATATCCTCCAGTTGTGGTCTAAAGATAGGTTGGGTCAAGCAGTGACGCTGTCAAATCCCCTCCTCCGTGAGGAGGCTGTCCAGCAGTTTGAGGCCGAGGGGGTCGTCAAGGAGTTCTCTGCCTATAAGGGCTGGCTCAACAGCTGGAAGTATCGCCACAACAATGTCTTTAGTGTCGAGCTAGGGGAAAAAGGCCAGTGCCAATGTTGGCACCACGAGGACCTGCATCGTCAGTGTCCTCAAAATCCTTGCCGCATACAGCCCCACCCTTCTGTTCAATGTGGATAAGTGGGCTTACTGTACCGTGGCAACCCTGGCCATGATCATGTCACCTGCGATAAAGAACTGTCAGCAAAGGAAGAGCTCACTCACGTCACTGTGCCACAGCATTGCTGCCACAGCATTGCTGTGGCACACGTGACTACTAGCACAGCATAAGATGAAGCTCCTCATCACAGGGACTGCGGCCTGGCATTCCTGCTTCATGAATTACGTGAGGTACTACAGGTCAAGGATGCCCTCTGACATCTGGATAGGCTGGGTACAAATATGTGACACGTAGCTGGCCGGATAGGCTCAAAAAATGGGGTCAGTGACTGAAAACTGCTCTGTCCCAGACAATGTGGACAGCCTGACTAGGATCACCTGGCACTTGAAAAGAGGTGTTAAGAAGATGCTCTTGATTAAGATTCCGTGCACTCGTACTTGTGAAGCTTCACCGTGAATGTGAATGTCTCCAATGGAACCAAATGTGATGTCTCTACGAAAATTTTAGCCGCATTCATTAACACTACGGAGCGAGACAATCCATAACTCGATAGTATTTACATCGTTTTTCCCATGGACTCGGCCACTGAGCTCGAGAGCGATGGAATCGACCAGGATCTGGAATCTAGAAATTCGTGAGTTTTGAGCCAAATAACTGCAAGCGAAGGGGTTAAAAAGTTGCTTATTGCATAATTCTTTGGATTGCACACATAGAAATGGTCAACCAGACATCGGACATGATTAGGACGAGGGAAATGGTTACTTTGTGCCATGCTAATGCCATGGCTACGCTCTCCCTGACCTTCATTTTCAGTGGACAGTCCAATAGCACACGTCCGCCGTCGCAGGAGGTACTGTCGAAGGCGTAGAAGGGCGTCGGAGCGGTCACAGTCCGTTCGGACCAAGTTCACTGTCTAGAGCACGGTTAAGTCGCACGTCCTCACGAGTCGGAAGTCTGTAAGCAACAACAGCAGAATAAACGTTTTCAGCAGAGCAGTATTCATAGCTACACCAAAACGATGATCTAGACCATCCAAACACCCAGCCTAACGTTGTCGTTCTCACATGGGACATCCTCCAAATGATGAGGTTGAATGACATCATCTTGGAAATTGTCTTGGACTCCTGCAATCCCTTCCTTGGTCCGGTGTTTGGATTGGGTTTTTGAGGCCGAAGGATGCTGCCTACTGCAAATCTGGCCGTGAACCCTGTCTGCGACATCTATTGAATGAATCTTATCAATATCAAACACTTTTTTGCAAATACTGTAGCATAGTCCAATTGAGCCAATGGGAAATGCGGCAGAGCTTGCCAGCCACCCAGGAGCCAGTTCATGCTACCCCCAAGGGGCTTCTATTTCTAACGCATTTGCTACTCTTACTGATAAGTGGAAAGTGATGTTTCTTTTGTTTTGCACATTTGCTGCCCGTTCACGTTGAGCAAATTAGTAAGATGAGAACGCTCCAAGGTGCAACACGTGTGCGCCCGCGGCCTCGAGGGCGCTGTAGCCCAGCTAAGCCTTCTACACGTCACAGTCCGTGGCCTTGACGTAATTCCTCTGCTATTTAGAACATGTCTGACTAGTACGAAGTAGTTCGCTAACACTGTTGTACGTGTATTAGTGCTGTGCGCACTGCACGAACTGACTTCCCCAGGGTACAGTGCAGGCTTGACTTAACGATTTTTCACCCAACCCTGGTGTTGAATCAGGCCTTATTGTAAAAGTGAGACTACCTCTGGCTAAGTCCGAGTGAGCCGGAGACGTTGGTGTCGACTACTTCGGTGTCCTGAGCAGCCTCAGTTTCTTGATCTTCATCCACACCCTTTTCAGCTTCGTGTCGAGCATCATCACATAATCCTCTTCGTCAAACTGAGGCTTGTCCTCATCTTTTAAATACAATGTGAAGTGGATCTAAGGATCACTTTGGGGTCACTGAAGGTGGTCCTTAGACGTTTCTAACCCATGTGATCTTTTTACGGCATAATCTGCTGTTCAATTGCGGTCAAGGGTTTGCGTGCAACTTGAAGGAGAAATAAACTTCTTTATCCAAGTTCTTGTGCTATTGAACGCTTCAAATGTTAATTTGTCGTCCTCTTATGCTGTGGCACTGGTTTCGGCGTAATTGGACACTACTGTGGAGAGGAGAGAGCAAAAAAGATTTCACATTACGAAGGTGTGTGCAAACTTTTGACCCCCCCTGTACATTCAGCCTGCCATGTACAGGGTGAGGCGAAATCCATGCACTATTGCTCTTGTTCTTCAGTGTCAAAGCGATTTCACCTTACCCTGTACATCCATTCACGGGTAGGTCTGCATTTACAAAACTTCCTGTTTCTTTCAAAATGAACTTTTCAATGTTAACTTGCAATCTTAACGGTTTTTTGGCCAGAGTCTCTTTGTCTTTCATGTCAAATTCTTTGTACCGTGAATATGGAGGAAAACTCATTGGCCTTCTTTTGAGAGAATCAGAAGATCTGTTGCAAGACCAGATCTTCTTTAGAGTTGCCATATTCTTGACGGTTCCCATTTCCCGTCACTTGCTTTTTTGATCCTTGTACTAGTATCCTTCATGTTTGATTCTTATAAAGGTAGTCCTTATGCAATAGCTTCTTCAATTTGTATTGGTTCCTGAGAAGATCATCTGTAGTAATCCGTGTAAGGGCTTACGGTGGAGCTTTAAGTGAAGGACGTATTATTGCCTTTAGGAAAAAGTTTGATAGTCGAAAGCCAACTTTCGACTAAATTCATACTTTACTGTACTCGAATTTGCTCCACGATGGCCAGTCAGTTGCACAACAGAGCAACAGCGGAATTATGCTCATTACGACGCTTATCAGTGATACTGGACACGTAGAAAGTGAATTCGGGCCCCATTTTGTGTCCTAGGAAACAACATGAATAAGGAAGACTTCGAACGTGCAAACACGCCTTAAAAGATGAACAAAGTACTAGGTACGGTGTACGGACCTTTAAGGGGGTGAGACTGGTACTTTATTTATTTTTGCTGTTACAGCTATGATACTATGCAAAGGGTAAGATTTAAAAAAAGAGAAAAAGAAACCATAGCCATGGTAAGAACCATCTCACCCCCAGCCCTCCCCGAAAGCAATTTCTGCGGCCGCCCTCGCGGCCTCGATTGTCTACAGCGGCTGGACCCAGCAGCGGCGGCTCCTCTTGTTCTTCAGGACCATCCCCACCACAACCAAGACCACGACTGCGGCAACAGCCGCGACCACGGAGTTGAGCTCCGAACACCTGTCTGTGATCACGCCGCACCTGCTGCACCTGTGGGAACTGGGATCCAGGTTCGACGAACTGGGTGTCCAGGACTGCCTGGACCGGGCGACGAACCCCAAGTGGACGCACGCCGCCCTCACGAAGGTGTTCTACTCGCCCGAGGACGAGCTGTACTTCACCACTGCATTCAGGAATCCTTAGCATGCGTGTAAAGGGCCGATTTCACCCTCACCGAAAGACTGAAACACTAATCAACTAAGACTTAGTTAATGACTTGAAGCACTTGTTAAGGTCAGCAGGACTCATAACACAAGTAGACTTAGTAGCAGGACATTGCAACGACTTTGCTAGAACAGAGGTGATGAAATCGACCGCTTTAGGAGCCTCGACTTTGTGGAGGACTTGCATGCCATGGCCTACACCAGCAGGCCCGTCGAGAGGAGGTGCGTGTGGCAGTACTGATTGCGTGGGCCTTCATGCACTCTTCTCTTGAACAGGCTGCTGAGCTGCTACATGCTCTTGAGGAGGGTGCTGAAGAACACCCTGAACCTGGTCATGATCACGGCCGCCACTGATCCCTCGCGGCCAGAGGAGGACGACATCATCGACGAGTCGAGCCTCTTCTGTGAGGAGGAAGAAGAAGGTTTAAGGAGAAGAGGTCCCTCTGCCAATGTGCTTATCGTCAGCTTGGTGAAGACTCACAGAAACCACGAACAAGTGAGACTCTACGGCGAGAACAACAGCGGGAGCCTGGTGGAGGCCGGCGAGCCGGAGACGGAGTTCTGGGACATGTTGACCGTGTTCGAGTTTCAGGACATTGAGTCGTTTTGCTCATTCAGGAAGGAGCAGCCGCCGGACGTCTCCGGCGGAGGGAAGTTCGAGTCCTCTGTTTCTTTCATCGCCTGGCATGCCGCAGCAACAACACGACTGTCATGAAGAAAGCTGCCGGGCAGCTCCAAATGACAATAACTGCAATAACAACAGAAATAAAAGTTTGCTAATCTTTCCTTCCATTCTTTATCATAAGTGCTTACGCCTGTATTACATGAAGAGGTTCGTCCAGATGTTACGTTAGCATGCTTACGGCAGCATACGTTAAACCCCAGATGGGTGGATAATGTCGAGGAGGTGGTGGAGAAGGAGGGATGGGGAGCCTTGCCCTTGCCGAAGAGGAAGTTGGCGAACTTCCATCCCGTCTCGTCTCCAATGATAGATAGGTCTCAAAACTGAAGTCTGACCTTTTTCTCTGCGACTAATGCAGGAGTATCTGTTGCACGAGAACGTTGGATTAGTCCGAACAGGTCCAAGACAGCAATAGGCTAGAGTGATTATTGGACAGACCCAAATGATGTTTCATGAAATGAAGGCGTCCAAGCCAAAGCTGGATTAGGTCCGCACTGTATATCAAAGTTCTTCACTGCATCCCAGGTTGACTGATCTACCCGCAGTCCAAATGAAGTCTCCAGCATGAGAAGCTTCTTCCCTGGCCAAAAGAAGGCCTGACTTCTTACTACTGACTTTCACTGTACGACCGCGCGTTCCACCTCGGAGCTCTTGAGCGGTGGCAGCATCAGGGTGGGGATCGACTTGATCTCAAGAGTCCAGAACTAGGTGTGCATGCCGCAGTACTAGGCAAGAACTCGGTTTAAGGTGGTGCATTCAACGGAGGGAATTGAGGGGTCCTGACCCCTCTGTAGTAAAAAGAGGTAGGTATAAGAGGAGGCAAATTTTGCCTTCGTCATCAGTCATCAGGAGGAACTCTCAGGGGGAACTCTCCAAAGACACCTCTCTGCCCCCTGCTCTACCGTACTCCAGGACATCACGGTGTCCAGGACTGCGTCTGTTGTCCCCTCTAATCCCTCATCATGTTACAAGCTGGTCGAGATTCTTCCGGCACTCTGGCAAAGTTTTCTTCATGCACTGTTGGGTTGAGTTGGAGGAATCCGCTCCCGTTCAGTTGCAGAGTCGATAAGTACATTTTTTTTGGTCTACCTGCCTTAATCGTTGTGGGACAACTTATGTGTGTCCCTTCCAGTAGCACAAAAAAGTAGGGCCTTCATTAAAACCTGTGTGTTGGTCCCAGGTCATAGAGTAAGTCCTAAAAGAACTTCAGTCAGACCTTTTTCTGTCATTGTCGTTACTTTAACCTGGACTATGTCTCCCGGAGGCTAAGTTACCATGGTTACATTCTCTCACCAACAATGAAAGTTAGACAAAAAAGATAACATTGATGAAAAGAGCTTATAATATGATGAGTCATCATATTATGCCATAAGCTCTTTTCACTAATGTGATGCTCTAGTAGTACTAGTTTCCCATAATTGATCGTGAGACACGTGATCTCACATTTCGGCCCATGCCTTGTTCAGGGTGATTCATCGTAAGAAAAGATATTTAACTTATTGGCCGTGATGAGATAACGAAATTTAACTTGAACTAGACCTTACTCGTCACCACTTGACCTTGTCGTCACAATCAACATTGCCCAATGCAAAGAATGGGGGTACTGAATTTCGGCTTGCAACAGCAACACGTGCACATTACGCGGAACGAGGATGTTCCACGATGCATGTTCTGCATAGGATCAATTGTGACCCGCGTGTGATTCGGTCAATTGGCACATTGTACCATGCCAGGGCAAGTTTGATCTACCAAAAAAGGCCCATCTCATAAGGTTGGTGGCAAACAACATGCAGGCCTTCCAAGGCCCATTTCGCACTGGGCTGAGATAGAGAAGAAGGCGTAGCTGACCCTCATGGCCATGAAGGAAAGGGGATGGAGAAGAAGATGATGAACAGGAATTAAAATAGGGCGGGTCCGTCATTCTCGGCTTGCTCCTCATAGCCCTCGCGGCCATCTTTGTCTACATAGCCGTCATGATAGCTTGCTTATTGGTCACGCCTTCTTCATCACGTGGCACATCTTCCGATGCACGTACCACTCCATCATCATAAAGTGATAAAGAAAATTTAAAAAAAGACGAAACAGAAATGGCAGTGATATGCATCTACGTGGGTTTTCGCCATAGTGAATTACTATTGGTACCTGTATCTTGCACTCAAAGTGTTTTTCAGATTTTTTTAGATTTTGGAACGTAACTTTTGACGACATTGACTTGACTAAGGTCAACTAGATTTCAACAAAAATCTCCGCGATGTACGCGGAGGTGCGTTCTTATTTTGTACGAAGTCATGGTCTCGACCCATTTGTTGAACAATAACGTTTACGTAACAAAAATTCCAGAGAAATATCAGCTGATTGCGGCGCTGAGCTAAAATTGCCATGTGACAATTAGTAACGAAGTTATGAACTATCGTCTTTTCAAAAAAAAGTTGCTGAAATGAACTTTCCTTCCTTCAAGGCTCCGATTGTACATTAAATGTTCCAGCACTTTGTCACAGTCCGCACGAACACAAAACAAGTGCTCGATACGATTTCGATCTGTGTAAGCTGCGTGCGTTGTGAGCGGGTACTATGTGTGTGAAGTGAAAGATGTCAGGAAAAATGGAGATGGATGCTCTTTTTCTCTCATCAGCTGCCTGTACTTAAAGTGCTAGAGGTGACATGATTAAGACTGAGGACAAAACTCAGCACTCTCTTGTGGACCTTCGTTGGGCAAACACACACTCGTACTTCCTCATCTCCATCTCTTAATCCTACTATCACCCTTCAATCGTGCAGAGATTGTCCTGTTGCAACAAGGTTTGACTATTGTGTATGTGTGTGAGTATCCTCTTATCTGCCACTAATTCCTTATATTACCGGTATATTCAGACTCAATATTGTGTCCTAATCATTCCTTAGTACTCCTTGAGCTCAGACCTTAAGACCTGAACTCAGCACCGCATTCACTCCCATCAAAGAGATAGTTTCTCATCACATGTTCATTTCTCACTTCGACCCTGCCAGGAAAACACACCTCCTGACCGATTAGTCAAGATTTATGATCTTGACTAATGACTGAATAAGGCAGTATGACTCAGATGACAAGCCACACGTCATTGGGTGTGGATCCAACTCCCCCGATATACCACAGTTGAGGAAGAAAGTCTTGGCTGCTAATGAGTCGCAGATTAGTCTTAGATTGTTAATTACATGGAACCCGCAAAAATTGCATGGGAGCCACCAGTTTATAAACGTCACTGACCGCTTCTCGTGGTCTGGGCAAACGATCCTCCGGACCTGCAGGATGCAAGACTACAGCATCTTGGATATCGTCGACCACACTCTCGACATTACACGGAGTCCACGGAAGATCCGGCTCATTGCAGATGTCCTGTCTGGTGGCCCTGTTGTCTCACCTCCCGAAGACGATGAGCCAGGCCGAATCCTGACCTTCCAGCGAGCACATAACTGATCGACACAAAAAAAGGCAATCGAATACTTAGACGATGAATATAAACTCGTGAGAACTGCTGTACTGACTAGGAATGTAACGGATCAATAATTTTCCGACTCGAGTCCGCGTCAGCCGAAGCTGGTATGACTTCAGTCGGGTTATCAGACGGTTTAAAAGGTCGAATCGGGTTATATATTGAAAGCCGCAGGTCTAGTTGGGTTTAGTCAGGCAATAAAGCAGCAATTCAATGAAACTACATCCATTTATTACTGACAACACTTTTAAGAAAACAGCATTAGCCACAAGGAACTATTTGACAAAGTTTTTCAAGGCCTTACTGGACATTTCCGACATTTCCATGAAGAAACATGACTGAGCTGGGAGACAACTTTGAAATTGTTTTCTGAGTCAACCCTGATTCATTAAGTTGGGTCACGAATCAGACTGAGTTGAGCGGTCGGGATTCGAGTCGGTCCCGAGTCAGGAAAACAATGTTGCCCGACTCGAGTTGAACCTGAGCCAGGTCTGACCCGATTATACCCCTGGGACTGACTCTGGAGAATTGGGAGCATTTGCCTCCTCGTCACTCCGCACGGCCATGCAAAAATGTCTGGCATGAGTTGTCCGGACACTACTACATTGGGCAACAGGATCGTAGTGCCTCGTCCTGCTAGCCGTGCAGATTTTACATCTGTTACACCTACTCCATGACGGCATAGTCAAAACAATACAAGCTGCACAGCAGCTGTGCTACTGGCCGAATATGTACCGGGACTTTCACATAACTGTGGGCAACTGCACACGATGCCCACGCATGCGACCTTGGCCGCGTGGAGAAGAGCTCACTACCAAGATCGTTGCAAAACCAATGAAGAGCATCTCGGCCGAGTTATTCGAGTACAGTGGACACGACTTTTTTTTAATTTCGGCAGATCGATACTCAGGTTGCACGTGAGTGACTAAATGGAAGTCACTCACCACCAAAACAGTCACGGAAAAGCTATCTATGCCAACGGTTCACTGATTACGAATTCTGTAAAGTGACGGAGCGTCTGTTGTTCTTGTCGCATCGACATCAGACGTCGATAAAAAGTGAGGTTGGAACCATCATTTACTAGAACTGAATCAAGGTGAAAATAGTCTGTCATGAAGGACCTCTGGGCTGGACGAGGAGAGCAGTTGAGTTCAACTTCCTCTGCCATCATCCTCTCCTCATCCCTCATGTGGATCTTGCCCAAGTCTGACACGTTGTCACGGCTGAATTCCCGACCAGGCCAAGTTTTCCCTTGGTACAGGACCCGATGTAGCTCCTGCATGAGCAAAACGGTCTTTAGCCTCCAATGGCGATGGAAAAATAAACAATGCCAACCCTGATGACAATGGACAAAAGTCCCAGTATCCGGGTGCGAAAGTGTTGGAGGCCTTCTGTTGTTGTCAGTTCTTCCACGAGCAGGTGAAAGGAGTCTTTGTTCTTTGTCGCAAGGCGCGCCTGTGACTAGGAGTAGAACCTTGAACGGTTGTGAGACGCTCCCATCTATTTGTGTAACGTTAGTACAGGACCGCACGGGTTAGGTATTAATATTAAGTATGCAGAGCCAACAAAATTTGCTAGTAAAGCCAAAATACATCGTCTATAGGCATCTCATACTTACTTAGTGCAGGACTACACTCGTCTCATTGAAGTCGCAATTCGTTTTTCTAGCTTTGCTCAGAGCATTTAAAATTTGCATTCAAACTGCAATTCATTGCGTAAATATCTTGTTTACTTCACAGTGACCCAACTTTGTCCCGCATCAGTGTTGATGACATCTTTACATAATTAATCTCGATCACCGATTTTAGGCTTGCTATGGGAAACCCTCAACAAAGAGTTGCCACATCGCAATCTTTAACCGGATGCGTGAATAAACAACCACCAATCTTTGACAACGGGTATAAGCGCACGATAGAAATGATACAAGCCTGACTCTCACGACTTCATGTTGACCTCGATACGTGATGCACCTGCTGATCGACAAAGGGACTCTATTATACCATAGACGAGTTTTGTTCTCTTTCTCTCCTTTTACATGCTTCTTTTTTCCATTGTTTTCAGGTTGTGTCTTCTCGTGCAACAAGAAGGCGAAGACGCGCGCCGAGAAGATGGCGGCTGTGTACCACGCCCACTTCGGCCCCGTGTACGCCCTGCAGAGGAACCCCTGCTTCCCCAAGAACTTCCTCACGGTGGGCGACTGGTGCGCGAGGATCTGGTCGGAGGATATCAAGGAATCTTCCATCATGTGGACAAGGTCCATACCGATTGACCTCATTTAAGTTTCCTTCAGCCGCTATTCCAGAGGGTGGGGATAAAGTAAATGTGGTAGAAGAAGAAGGGACCCCTTGCATAATCTAGCTTTAGAGTGGTTGACAACTTCTGTCACATGTTCAATCAAAATTCTATTTAAAAATACCCTTTAGCCAGATATTTCAATCTTACTCATTCTAAACAAAAGGCTTTCAGCCACATTTGCCAGATTTAAGCTAAGCGACGTATTTGGCCTTAAAAGATCGATTCAAACACTTATGCAATGCCTTGTGGGAATCCCATACAATTTCTAAGGTGATGAGTTCAACTCCACTTGACGGACTCCAACCTGTGGTCCAACTATATTTGAGCCACCCATACAGAATGAGTAATGTATTGAATTTCTTGTTCAAACCTGTAGTTTAATAACTATGTGTGTTATTTGATCTTATTCAGAGTTGCTTCATTCGAATGAATGTGACCTCATTCAATGTGACCTCGTTTGGCCGTGGTCTTGGCCTCGTGATATTTCGAGTCTTGTTCAAGAGGAATTGAGACTGCGATGGAGGTCAGATGACGTCGCGTTAAATATGAATGAATTGTTTGCAAAGCGCTTGATTCGAGTAGGACAAGTCAGGATGACGTTGCCTTATACAGTCTCCCTATTCCTGGGATGACCTTCAGCACTGGGGCACCCTGTCAAACCGACTGAATTTAATTTCCACTCTGTAAAGTCACCCCCTTTTTTTACTGCAGCTCTTATACCGAGAACTTAACGGACGGATGCTGGAGCCCGACTCGCCCGTCGGTCTTCTTCACGACCCGGATGGACGGATGCCTGGACTGCTGGGACATTCTGTACCAGCAGAAGGCACCGCTTTTAAGCGTGAAGGTACGTAAGGCCTTGGTCTTAATACACTTTTTATTCAGTAAACTTTGACTCCGCATAAATGAAGATTCCAATCTACTCTTTAGATTCGTTTTTATTGTAGAAAATATATAAGAATGATCATCACGACGTATAACACTTTTAATTGTATGCAATTTGGGCACTATTGGCAAAAATGGCCAGTTCTTTCCATAACAACTCGAGGTCTCCCTCCATACTCATCATTGTTCCCTAACGCAAGCGCCAATGATGCTCTCTTTTTTTCGTAAAGAAAGTCACTTTGAAAGCTCAAGCGGGCCTTAAAGAGTATCACCAGCTCGTTTTGACTCACCCTGTGTTCCCTGCGTTAGGTTAGCGACGACCCCCTCCACTGCCTGCGCGTGCACGAGAGCGGCCTGCTGGTGGCCACCGGGTGCGACGCCGGGAACGTCGCCCTCCTGCAGCTCACCGAGGGCCTCGCATCCGCCCACAGGAACGACAAGACAGCCGTCACTGCCGTGAGTGGAAAGAGCTGCGAGGGCGAGTTGCGAATCTCTGTAGTCCAATGTGTGAGTGTGTGTTTGGGTGGTGTGTGTGTGGTGTGTGTGTGTGTGTGTGTGTGTGTGTGTTAGCGTGCGTACTGAGTGGGCTAAAGAAATTTGCAACTTCCTCTTTTACCTTCAGAATCTTTTTAACTCGCATTGTAATTCGGTCGTAGATCTTCTTAGTTCACCCAGTACGCAAACATGAATTCAGGGGGGACTATGAAGATTATTCGTTTATGATGGATTAATCTTCAATGGGACTTGCAGATCGACATAATCCACCCTGTACAGTACTCAAAAATGATCTAAGCCTCTACTGCTGATGTCCGTCGGAGGTCACTATAGTTAGCTTGAGAGTTATCAGAATTTGTGTGTAAGCACTGGTGATGTGATTACATACAAAATTATTAAAGAAACATGAGGAACACACATTTTTAGTTGGTTCACTAGTTACGTTAAGTTTAGTGACTATTCGGCACATGTTGGATTCCAGATGTTCGAGCGGGAGACTCGACGAGAGAAGATCCTAGAAGCGCGGAACAAAGAGATCAGGCTCAAGGAGAAGACCAAGGGCATCCTGGGGATCGCCAGCAGCGGCGCTGGTTCCAAGTCCGGCGGCAGTGGCAAGTCTGGCGGGGCCCTCACCGGTTTCGCCATTAGCGCACTCAAGAACGCCAAAGAGAGGGACCGCGAGGACACCAAGAGGTCCGAGGACGACGAGGATCCCATCGAGAAGGCGGAGAGGGAATTCTTCGAAATAGTCAAGAAGGTACGCACAAGAAGCGACATTTTTGGCACCTGAATCATATTTGGTACCTCACCTTTTGGACTTTTTTGGACTGACTAGAGTGTAAGGTGAGGGGAAGGCGAGCCAACTTTCCTAGATATCTCTGACCAGAAGCCAGTACATCCACATACAGGGTGAACTACGAAAGTTTATGATGTACAAATACAGGGTGCGAGAAAATTTCTTTTACTCACTGATCAAAAAGTGCAAATAGGCTCCCGTCTCACCCTGACACCCTGACCACCCTGCACATGACATAGGAACTGAAGAAAGAAAGGCTCGTTACATTTAGGGCGATTCGATTGTAATTTTAAGTTTGGAACGAAATGCACGAGTTAGATAGGAGCGGCCAATTCTTAACTTCCTTCACATTCACGTTGCAGGAACAGGAGTCGAGGCTGGAGGCCAGGAAGGTCAAGGCGGGGTCGGAGTCTTGAGACAGGACAACAAGAGTGCTTTGCTAACACACCTGACGTGCTTAGGAAAATGTTGCATTATTATCATGTGATGATAATAACTAAGGTGATTTCTCTTCAGAGTAATCACCTTAGTAAGAGTAAATAAGAGAGATGCTGCGAATGTGGGTTTACTTTTGTTGTCCGCAGATGTCTAAGCTAACATCACAGCCAACGCGGACATGACACCAAGATGAGCTCTATTCAAAATTTGCAGAGTAAAAGACTGATTTAGTACTTTAAGTTTAGCAGACACTTATTATACTTGAAAAAACGGTGCTTTTTAACCACTCATGCAGTTGCGACGTGACGTAGAAATGATTCGAGCACAGCTGAGGAGCTGTCAATACAGTGAGGGTCGCTTATAAAAACACCGTCCGTTCTTGGCCAAGACGTTCTTAAAAGCGGCCTTTCCTCGTTCATAATAATTGACGACACCAGATGCATAGCAGGGTTATCATGTACTAAGAGCCTCGAAGAAAAGACTCCCAAAGTGTCACTCATAAAGTCATTATGCCTTGAGAGTGAAAAAAGTTCATAGTTTTGCCTGCAATTCTTTTGTACAAATTCGTCTTACTCATGTTGCGATTTAGAAGTTCTCAAAATCACTAAGGTTTCTACTGTTCTTGAAGCAATTTTGGAAGAAAATCGTTCTTTAAAGCGGCTTGGAGTGTTCTCATATGGGGCGGAATCCACCACTTTGATTCCGTTGCCGAGAAATCCTTTCCTTTAAAGCGAATTGTTCATATATCCCGCGTTCTTATAAGCTTTGGTAAGATATTGCCAATATCAGTAAGATCAGCACATCTATTTCATATCTTACCAAAGCCTTTACTTGGCAAAGCCTTACATTGAAGCCTTGCAGTCAAGGAAAAAGAGTGTTTTAATGCCATTTAAGTTTAACAGGGTAACTTCAGAATTTCAAAAATGTGTTGGAAGCTGCGGTTGGGTTTTTGATTTCAAAATTGGAGGTAGGATTTTGTCTCTATTCTTTCTCTGCTTCAAAGTATGTTGGAGTCAATTCCTTGCAGGTGTGGAAACTTTTTGACAGGGCTTTCAGACACATTTGGCTCCAACTTTGGCAACTTGCCTGGTTTGAAATGCATTCAGACGCTGTTGACTGAGCATTCGTGACCACTTTTGTCTTGGCATAAAGGAGCAAAACCCAGCAAAGTATCAACCAAGTCATTGCTCATCGTGGCCAAAGTGTAGTTGCACTATGATGCAGGCACCTCAAACCATGAGGTCGAGGTCTAGAGAAGATTTGACTACATCATTATCACTGATGCTCAACGCGCAACGACCCAGGCCTAGCCAACCGTAGGCCTTTCTGCTTCCGGATGCCACCGCCAAGTGGCTGAGGTGTAGGCTCCAGTCTGCCTGTCTCCCTAGGCCTGCAGTACACTCGTTTTCGTCGTGTTGCGGATATTTCTGCACCCTTGCGAAACCTCGCAAAGTCAGCAGAGAGGCCGAGTGTCCCCGGAACCCCAGTTGGGCCTGCTGCAGACTAGTTTCAAGCCTGAAATGTGTCTGTTGAAACTAAAGAAGCCGTAGAAAAACAAACTTCCCAAGGATCAGGGTGGAAGAAACCGGAATTTTGTGCTAGGGTCTCTGAAGGTCTGTGCATGGTCAGTGTCAGTCTTGTCCTACTTCGAAGCAACTGGTCCGGCTTTCAGGCATGTCTTTTGACATGAGGCCTTTGCAGAAAAGCCTCAGCTCCTACGTACTTGCCGAGAGCCACAGGTATTTGAGGAAAGTATGCGTTGAACACGTTATAAAGTACTGCCTTCCAGCTCTGCAGTTGTCCACTTCTTCCGGCGAGATGGGGCTGAGAATCATAGCCGTCAGCTTGGTCTTCCCAATCTGTCTCGTGGCATTCGCAGACTCCCTCTGCTGCCCCTGGTACTTGACTAAGGTGAGGGATATCATTGCAATTTCGATGTTGCTTAGCGTACTGTGAGTCCCAATAAAAAATGTCGCCCCGTGCAATACAAAAGAAATACAGGGTCATTCCGTTAGTTTCTTGGCCATAAACGGGTCGATTCGCATTGAAAGCTGGCTGGAGGAATGTTTTTGAGCAGAATGAGTAGAGTTATTGTCCACTGCAACAGGTCCAGGATGTCTAGAACTATTCTGAAGAGCATCGCTGACAAGTCTCCCAAGGTCTAGCCAGTGCATACCGGTCAGTTTGTTACTGACGCAGCCAAAGTGTGAAAGAGCTTGCGACAGACCGCTTCACATGTCCAACTGCATGAGGTCCACTTTCAGAGCTCTCCTAAACACTTCCAATGGGGTCCCCATTGTGTGCTGTGTGCGCCACATCAATGAGGCCAAATAAATCGTTTGCCTACATGAGTTGGCATCATCGTCTGAGCCATAAAGGATGTCGGTTAATTCACAATCCTCATCACGTTCGACACTCCTTGGACGAACCCTAGTGATCTCAGCCAATGTTTTGACTAAAGACAACATGATAAAATAAGTAATGATACGTATATGACAGGCTAGTTCAAAAATGTCAACTTTAATTTTTGGATGGAAAATTGGCATTACAAACTGTTTTAGCTGGTACATGTTTCATTTCGAAGAAAAAATGTTTCCCATCGGCATGTTCAAGTTATTTACGACTATATCTATACTTGCTGCATGTGGAGGGTGTAGAGCACACTTCTTTTTCCAGTCATGACTTTTCAGCTACAGAAGTGTCAAAGCTCTCTGTGGAAAGCTGAGAAACTTCTCTAGAACTAAACTGATATGATTTTTCCACGATATGGGATCAAAGTTATGTACTGTAGCAGAGTTTACTACATAAAAGATTGAGTGCATTTGGAACAAATGAGAGGTCCTAGATCAAAGTGCCGACCGGTTCTTTTTTAAAGGAGTTTCTTAGCTTTCCATGGAGTTCTCAAACACTTCTCTAGCCCAATCCAGTCAAATGTGGTGGCAGAAAAACAAGAGTGTGCGCTACTCTTACTTTATGCACCCAAAATATGTGTATTATGCATACAAAGTACCTGCTCGAACTAGCCTTGTGTATGCATTGTAGTACGTACGCTATTGTGTAGTGATCATAACAATGTGACGATACTGTCAGAACGCCAAGTGTGCCTGCTTGGACGGCGGCCTAGTGCATCCTTGGGAATGTTGCGCCACTGGAGGATGCAACATTCTCTGCTGCAACTGCGCAGGAGAGTGCAGGAAGAACGACACCGTCGTGCACGACAGGGACAAGAGGGACACCGACCTGCTCTTGGCAAGGGTAAGCTGCACTTCGTTGCTAAAGCAGGGAGTCACCAATCTGTTGGGCACTGGGTCAACTATACAGAGATGTGACGTATACATCGTTTTGTATATGTGATATTGCAGAAACTCTGTCATTCGACTAAGGTGATGATTGCCCTAAACTCTCTGAGTTCGGTGGTTTAAATTGAAGACATTAAAGAAAGTGCAAGTGTTTACTAGGGGGACTAGACTTGCACGGGGAAGAACTCTCCAACCGTGGTGACTATGCCTCAAATGGAGACACAGACCAGGTTTTAGAGGACTAATAGGGTCTGACTGAGATCTTTTAAGATTACTCTGACCTGAAACCAACACAGAGGGTTTAGTTTAACCCAAACACTTTATTCTTCTACTTGGAGGGGACACACAAATTATCTTACAAGAATGAGAGTAATTAGAACCAGCAAGGTGTACCTAACCAATCTGCAACTGAAAGGGAGTGGTTTCCCCCAACTCAACCAGTCAGTGCAGGAAGAAAAGGGTTGAAACAGGAAAGTGAACCGGAAGAAGGGCTTGGCAAGCCTTTACCATGATCCAGAAGCTGCAGACACACGCCTAGAGCAGGAAGCAGGACCACAGTAGGAAGCAGGCCTAGGCAGAGTAGGCTGGGCAGGGGTCCCTTGGAAGGGTCAACTACAGACTGAAGAGAGTAGCCCTTCCAAGCTCACTGATAGACTGAAGATTTGCAGCAAACTTCCCTCGTTGTATACCCCATTTCCACTAAATAAAAGCTGTGACCAGTCATGCTGACCCTCATGTAGTTTAAGCCTCCCTGCATTTCAAATGTTCCTCCCTGTGATCCTTACTGCAGAGCAGCTACAGGCCTCCTTGCCCCTTCTTCTAATGTTTTCCCTTCACAAGAACCCTCATAAAGAAATAACAGAGGACGCAGGCAGGACACAGAGACAAAAAAAGGTGACACAAAAGGTGGCGACACAGACGATCTACCCCGCTAGTAAGTTAAAACTCAACCACAGCAAGTGATTGCAGCCAGTTGGCCAAGCAATTTTTTTTAAAATGGTGCTGATTTCTATGCAAGAGCTCTACAAAAATCCTTGTCAGCTTTCTTGAATCTTGACTTTCTTCTTTTCTTAGGATTCTTTTTGCTATAAAGAAGGAGCCATTTAAAGAAAACTTTGTTGGAGAGGTCAGGGTCAATCTAGTTATGACAATGCAGTTTTCTCTATCAAAGTGTAGGATGGCATGAAGCAAAACCAGAATTGCTTCTCTGTGAGCATCATATGGTACGTTGACCTCTGAGTCATATCAGCCTTTTCCACCATTACATATTGAACGTGCAGTAATAGCAGCAGGGAGACATGTGTACACATTATCATTTGTACTTTATAATGCTGGTCTTTCCATAAAATTGTTCTATTGTTCCAGACAGCCGAACGATTCCTGCAAATCGACTCGGACGGAGATGCTGAAGTCAGTCTGGATGAGGCTCTAGCGCATCTGAAGCACGTAAAAGAAGCTTCCCATTTTTTCTCCTCCATGGACGAGAACTCGGACGGGAAGTTGCAGCCGTGGGAGTTTGACCGCGATCTCACGACTGAGGTGATTGAGGACGCCAAGAAGGAACAGTAGGAGCGAACGAAGAAAGGGAAGAACCTCTTCCCAATGTACGCTGGTTGTTGATACGTGCCCAAATGGCCTCTGTTAAGCAACAACTGCTGCGCATAGGGTGACTGAGTGAAACTAAACCTTTTGTCATTTCAACCTACTGTTTCAATGCGAGATTCACAGCATCTACACTACTCTGATGTATTCGCGGAATCAGTCATGAGGTAACCTTCTCAGCGTCTTAGGTGGACACTTAGTTTTGCACGTTGTTTCTTGCCCTTGCATAGCAATTTCACTTTGTGTCGCAATTTTCTTTATTTTTCATTTTCTAATGCATCATTATTTTCAAATTTTTGGTCCTTAGGGAAACGTCTTGCGTCGTCAGGTTACTTGTCGTTCTTTTTACCTGAAACGACGTCGAGTGGCCAACGGAGCACGAGTTTGTGCATTGAGTATTACGAGGTCCCAGAGGAGACCACGAAGGGCTTGGCTTGGACGAACGTCTGCAAGAACATGGGGTGGGGGGGGAGGTGCAACAGTGTAGTTAAGACAACTTCATGCACCAATCTCTCATGAACCCGACTTAAGATCCCTATTCACAGCCATATGAACCCCTCACGGTTTTATGTTCTCCGGCTTGGCATAAAATCCTAAGCCATTAATAAGGTTTTGGCACCATCCAACAGATGAAATCTCAGTGCAACTAGCCGGAGTTGATCCAAATAAGGGGTTCAGCTGCGGAACCTCTGGTCAGCATTCGCGCAACCTTCAAATGCCAACTCTTTCGCCTTCGATTCCTGCATGCAGGACTCCCGGCGCTCTGTCCGACAATGGTTCCGTCCAGTGACGCCGTCATTGAGGTTGCTGAGCAAGAACAACTTTGCTCCAATACTTAACGTCGAGACGCCGTGGCAAGCGGACTCTGGCTCCAGGCACACCTTGGACATGTGGAAGGCATCCTATACTTCCTCCTCGTACCGGAGAGAAGTGGCGGCTTCGTCAGGCAGGTCAATGATGAGGAAGGACAAGTTGTCACCACCTGACCTCTGGTTGGGCCTGATGATCAGACCACGGAAGACCTTATTTTCTGCCACGACCAACGAGCTTGAGGAGAAGAACAAGAGAAGCGTCCGTCCTCGATCATGACATACGTAGAACCTGCAGAGTGTCAGTACGAAAACGATCACGCACACGGCGTGCGCGTCCCGTTCGACCGAGCGTGAGCCTGACAAATTCTCTCGCGCTCGCTCGAAGGTAGTTCAAGATCACTTAAAACTACGTTACAGACTAGGGTTCGTGTCATTGGGCTCGAGATCTGTGGATTAAGCTGGTCAAAAGACTTAAAGGACTAAAACTTAGAGCTAGAGTAAGACGACGAGACCTGAAATGGTAGTTATTGTTATTCTTGTACTAGATTAATAGACACATTAACATGCAATACAGCGAACCGTGATCACCTGCTGGACCAATTCTAGGGGGGACCGGAGGGTCGTCAAGGCCTGAGAGCAGCAGAATCCAAAGAGGGCTTTAAGGCCTTGCCCAGCTGTCTGTTTGTAGTTTAATGCCTATTTTCTAGTTGAGAGCCTGTTTTTACTTACCGTTTGCTTGTTGTATTGGAGTGATGGGAGTATTTGCCGGTATTTGCCATCTGTAAAGTATGCAGTGCATTGTAAAGTAGTTGCAGCGTGCCGTAAAGTAGCAGTTGCAGTTGAAACAGCTAGTAAAGCTCTATTTGACTGGTCAAAGCTAGTAAATAAAAACGGGCCGTCAACTAGAAAACGGGCATTAAGCACAGTACAGACTGTTCTGTACTGCATAGTACTGTACTGTAGACCTCGTTACATAGCATAGCATGGCATGCATGTACACGTTCCCACACAGAGTTTTTGTAAATGAAGCAAATCCTGATCAGATGCTACTCCTGGTGGTGAGCAGAGCTTCACGTCAGCCGGATGTCTATCCCACTCCTGTAAAAAGCCACTCCAAAGGGTGGCTTTGACGAAACCCCCACAGCTCTAGATGTTACTGTGCTTGGAAGGTTCCCAATCCCACTAATTTCATCCCCCCAAATGGGTGGCGTTCACTGAAGCGATGTTGTGTAGCAGCCTGAGCTTGGAGAAGAGCTGCAAGTCAGTCATGCTGGTGTTGCCACTGCTGTTGTGTCCATCAAAAAAGAGAGATGTCATCATCCTGTTTGGGAGTGATGGACAAAAAAGCTGAAATGAATGAGCAAAGACAGCTGACACAACCCAAAAAAAGTCTGTAGAAAATGCATCAAAGCCAGAAAACGTTGGAGGACACATAAAAACGAGCTTGACATTACTCATCCCATCTAGTGCATCGCACGAAAGCCTCATAACCAGCAGATTGATTCAAAGGCTCCACCAAACCAGCACAGGGTGGCCAACTAGTTTTGTCACTGGCTTATTGCTCCATTGGCCCTTTATCAGAGTGTTTAATACTGACATTACTACTGCCTATATAAGCATCACACAAAAGCTTTCTGAACCACACTGGTTGAATGGCTTCGCTGACCAAGTACAGGGAGGCCAACTAGTTCTGTTGCTAGCTTAATTAGCGTGCCATCGCCAGGGACGCCGATAGACTTTTCTGCCAGACCCTATATTGTTGCACAGCAGCCGGATGCCCAAATCTAGGATCCGGATCTTTTCAGACCTTTTTTAACCAATTTTCTGCCTCATGGTCCAGTGAACAATTCAAAATAGACATTGCTCCTCCTTGGATACAAGGGAGCGTGACTCAAAGTGACCTCCTGTGATTTTGATGATGAAACCTTATGAAACCTTGCAGAAATCTGAGACGGCGTCCATGTCCATCACCTGGGAGGACGTCGTGTCCTTGGGCTCCGCCTTGCACGAGTGCAGTTCAATGACATGAGCAAGGCCCTCATGAAGAATCTCAGGGCGTCTTGGCCACCCTGTCTACCAACTATGGCTCTTTCTCGTAGCCCTCAGTGGGAACGAAACAAGGTTGCCACTTCTCAGCCCAGGGGTTGCCAGTTGGGGAAAAAGGAAATCTGTGTCGCATGCAGTATGAGATGCTGAATGCGGGGAAAACGCGCGCATTTTCTGCCTGCTCCACTTGACAAATGGCGCCATAAATATGATGCTGGCGAAAATTAATCGGCCGTTTTTCCAATTGCAGCCTTACTTTCTCTCTCTCCTTCTCCCTGTTTCTCCCTCAGTTCCCGGGGGAAAAACTGGCGGAAGAGGAAGAAGAGTGGATTTTTCCCCCTCTGAGCTGAAGATCTGGAGATTAGATGCCAATTGCGATATGGACAAGCTCAATTTGCTGCGTATTTTACGCCCTGTACATCGATATGACGGATCTACAGGGTCCGGCAGATAAATCCGGAAGTATAAAACACAGAGTTACTTGCGACTTCTGCATATTGTTCAATGGAGCGTGAGGCAGAAAATTGGTTAAAACAAAGTCCTGAAAAGATGCGGATTTGTCTGCCAGATCCTGGATTTGGGCATCCATCTGATGTCCAACCAAACAGGGTCTGGCATAAAATCCATCAGCGTCTATTGTCATAGTGACGACTTACGACAAAGCACAATATTTTACTCTTCCTTTCAGCGTGGAGGACGTGGAAAAGGACTCTAAATGGGGACCCCAACTTTTTTGGCAGCAGTCAGGGGCCGAAAAATCCAGATTCATCTGCTGTAACACCCTGTGGGGTCATTCTCTGCTACGCATCTACAGTCATTTTAGTGTATATAACACATAGACTAAACCCTACTTTCCACCACGTTCAGAGTCCCCCAAAATGAGCCCCAACAGCCTAACGAAACCCATTTTAACCCTTTTTTCCCCAACCCTTCTGTACGCGCGCGCTTTTCCCTGAATGATCGCAGCCATTTCCTTCACCGTGGAAGAAGAAGAAGAAAAGGGTTAAGAGCTTCATGGCATCGACCAGAGTCATGAATCTTATAGAAAGAAGTCACTATTTACTACAGAAGAAGACTTTTGCTGCACTAAATTCCAGCCGAGCGAGCAAGGACGATCTGTTCGGAACCCCCCGACAATTTCCTGCAGGAGATCCCGCTCATTTCGCCCTTGCTCTCGTTGTTGGACCCACCCAACCCAACAACAAAGCTGCTGCTTTTTCCCCTCTCTCTCCCAATTTATCCACAGAGAAGGAGGAAAAGCGAGCGAACAAGATGGGGACTTCCCTCCCTTAACCCCCCCATTCCAGACCCCCCCCCCTCATCCTCCTCCTACCCATTCCCCCCCCCCCCCGCACACACACCCATTCGTGTGCGTGCCCATAACGCGCGCTATGCGCATTCGCAGCTATCGTGTGACGCTAAAAGAAAGGGTGTAAGTTGTGGACGAAGCATCCATAATAATCATGGCTTTGCTGTCTTGTGGCCGGAGAGAAAAAAGCGTGTGAGTTCAAAGAACCAAAAAAGTTGGTAATTTAAGAGAAGTTAGGTTAAAAAAGCCGGAAGGGTGGGTAAGGTAACTTTGGAAGAGTTCAAAAGGCCAAAAGAGTGTGTAAACTGAAAAACCTAAATAGTGTGCGGCTCTACTTAACCAGACTGGTGTGTAAGGTCACATACCCAAAAATGGTAAGTTGAAAGAGAGACGAAGAGTGCATAAATTATAAAACTCAAAAAATGATGATGCGTGACTTCAAAAAGCCAAAAAAATACGTGAGTCATAACAGTGTTCAAGTTAAAAAAGAAACCCTCTTTGTTCACCCACTTGGCAGTTCCCGTGAGACTCAAAGAGAATTTGTGAGTTCAAAACGACTAAAAAAGGATTTTCGAATCCCTCAAAAAAAGGTGCAAGCCCAAACAGTTCCCCAAATCTTTGTGACCGCCGAGCAGTGTTATTGTCGGCTCACACGGTGCGGGGCTGGTTGGGGAGGAGGAAGAGGAAGCAGAAGAAGACGTCCCCTTCGCTCGTGCTTACATTGCTCTAAGACTTGCATCGTGTAGGAATGTTGGGAAGCACGTAAAGACACGATCCCGTATGTGTAAAGGCAGCGTCACCAGGGCGAATTTGCCACCTTTTTGTTTTCTTAGAAGAAAAGCACCAGAGATGTCCCACCTGAGCTTCTTGGGTGCTCTTCTTTTTTGCTCCTGCACGATCTTGGCCAAAATGAGATCTTTCATTCACTTTTCATCCAAGCTTTGCCAAGTTTTGCGCAGTAATAGAGCAAGAACGAGCGCGCTCGAAGGTCCCATAAAGCTCTTGGCATGAGATGAGTCACTCGGACAGATTTTTTCTCTCTGCACGACAGGAGGGAAGAGCAAAACTTCCTATGGAATCTTGTACAATTCAACCCTGGATGAAAGCAAGTTGAAAATGGCCAATTTTGGCAATTTTTTTTTTTGCACACTTTTTTCTTTCTCTTTTTTTGGGGGGGTGTCCAAGATTCATTTCTTCCGGTTTGGAGAAAGGGGAGCTTTGATCGGAGAGCTGCCGATTTATGGCAAGCATGAGCGGCCTTTTTTATGCATTTTTGGGCATTTTTCCCAATTTTTTGCCTTGGCTTTCCAAAAAAGGGGCTGTTTTTGTTTTATTCAGAGAGCCTTTCCAAAGCAAAGTGTCCTCATGTAAAGATTGTCTCAGTTATGTTTTTTTTTCAGTCTTTCAGTTGTTAAATGATGCGTTTGCGAGCCACCCAAATTTATGCTGAAGTATCGTGTCTTATGTACAATATGTCTCAAAACCGCTCGGACATTTTATTAAAAAAACTACAGCAAATATTGGGATAATGTTTCATTAACACATTTATTTCTTTTCAAGAACAAAGAAGAACGTGACGTGGTATTCAAGGGGGTTCAGGTTTTGAGATGAAGGAGGTCACATCTTCTTGGACCAGAACCCCCCTGACCCCAGCTTGGTCTCCAGGTACTTCTGTGTGGCCTTTGAGGTATGGGCAGGAGCCCCATCTTGTGTCCACATGAAGTTTCCAGCCCCATATGTGCTGTTAAGCATGGGGAGGACCTTGTGAGACAAGATGTACTTGTACTGTGAGGTGTCCAAGGTGTCCTTTATCCAGATGGGGGGAAAGGCCTTCCTGTCACTCCCAATGATCCCCAGCATCATGGTTGACTGTGGATGCATGCTATTTCCCATGTATTTGATGGCGGGGGAACATCTTCAGGCTTTCTGGTGATGTATCTTGTACTCCTGGAGTTGCCAACACAGTCCACAGTAAACTTTTTCTCAGAAGAGAGATCAGCACCTTGTCCTTTCCTATCTTCAGCTGGTTCAAGATTAATTTGCACCTGCGAAGCCTCTTTCTTTGTTGCACTGCTGTCAGAAGCTGCACTTTGGCCACTGCATGAGATTTGAGGCCCAGGTTGGCTCTTACAACATGTGACACAGCACTCTTGTCCACCTCCAACTCCTTGGTAATCTTGCGAACATTGTTCCTGGGGTTTTCTTCAATCTTGGCCCTGACAGAAGCCACCATGGCCTTGGTACGAGTGGTACGAGGCCGGCTGGACCCGGTTGTGTGCTGGACGAAGTCTCCTGTCTCCTGGAACAACTTCTTTATGTTGTAAACCATGCTCCTGGCAATCCCAATGTTGCATGCAATCACAGTTGGAGTGACACCAGCCTCAATTTGCACATAGACTTTTTTTCTGTAGGTCTGACATGTTGACACACAACTTCATTGTTTTTAAAGCTACAGTGATGTCATTCATATCAAACAAAAGCTCTTTGCGCCACAAAACCTCTCATGTTGTTTATTTTTAAGTTTTGCAACAATTAACATGTGTTACAAGCTTTTAAAAAAGTGTCCGACTGGTACTGAGACATACTGTAGTGCAGAAAGATACAGGTTGTCTCAGCGAAGCTGCAACTTTTTTACGGACTATTCAGTTGTCAAATTGAGCGGAACCATCAAATTTTATGAGGAAGCTCTGCAGAACATTGTGCAAGTACATTGACCACTCATATCTGATGAGTACTAAATCAAGTTTTTCTTAGCTTTATTCAGTGTATTAGATGGGCAAGAACCGTCAACCATTGTGAGGCGACCAAGCAGAACACTGCAAAAATATATTTACCGTGCATATCCCATCCCTTTTGCCTTGATATGTAATGCACTTGTGTTATTCTCTTTCTCTTCCTTACACATATTCCACGCATATTTGTTGTTTTCAGGTGCGGTACTTCAGTAGCAAAAGGACCACATTCATTTCTTTGCAGAGAAAAAATCCTCCGTAAAGGTGACCATAATAACCGACGGTTGGCCCGTATTAAACAGAGAAATTAGCCTAAAACAATTCGAGCCAGGATGGCCACAACAAGCGGGTGGTTGTAATAACCGTGGATATGTTATGCGGGGTCGACGGTATCCATTGCTTTCAGGAGACGAACATGGTGTAAACCTGCACCGATTGGATGTGTCTCTGCACCAAATTGTGTCCATGCAAGCGCGCCTTAACCGAGCTCCAGCCCCGCGGAGCCTTTTTCTTCGTTTTTTTTTTGCTCGCATGGGCGAGTTTAAGGTTGTTCACGAACGAGGTAGAGAAACTTTTAACGCCCCATCTCCGTTTAATCCTCTTTATCAAGAAATCCTCTCAAACTTTTTTTTCCTTCGTCCTTTTTCCTCAGCTCAGTGGCGAAAAAGAAGGAGAACAAGAAGAAAAAGCTTCTGCGAGGGTCGAAAGAAGACTTTTTTTTACTACTCCTTCTTCTTCTCTCGATAAAGCAAAGGCGCAAAAAAGCAGAGATTTCTGGGGCTGATTAATTCGACGTGACACATTTTGCCAGGATGGATTTTCATTTTGCCTCGCAACAAAATGAGATCACAACGAGCTGGAAATTTAATCTCAGAGTAGCCCCGGAAAGGTGTGTCACATTGTGTCTTCATTGTCACGTGTGCAAACTGTTGTGTGTAAAATGTTGTGTGTGTAAAATGCTGTGTGTGTAAAATGCTGTGTGTGTAAAATGTTGTGTGTGTAAAATGTTGTGTGTGTAAAATGCTGTGTGTGTAAAATGCTGTGTGTGTAAAATGTTGTGTGTGTAAAATGCTGTGTGTGTAAAATGCTGTGTTTGTAAAATGTATGTGTGAACAGCATTGAGTACGTATATTGTTGAGTATTTGCACCACTGTGTGTATGCAGCATTATGTGTAGAGTATTGTGTGTATATACTGCATGTGCGCAGTGTTGTGTGCAGCGTTACATGGGGACAGTGGATTCATAAGAACTGCATGTGTTACATGATTTGCTGACGGTTTCTTAAAACCAAAGTCACACACCTTTTGCATAATTAAAACAATGTTCCCATATATGCGCATTTTCCGGCCAATTCGTTCATAAGCCTGGAAAAGCCAAGGGCTATGAAATGACAGTTGTTTTGATGAAGCCTTTTGAGAAGCATGAGGATGATTCAAGTTCTTTAATCCTGACAAGATTGAGAGATTCTTCTCTAAGCAACAAGACAAGTGAAATACATTTTCATGAGACGCCATATGATTCAACGGAGATATGTGCACATTTGCACATATTTTCCTGCCCTGAAGTCTCATGTTTCCACGTCCCCCAAATCTTGAGACACCCTGTAGACTCCCCAGGTCCTCCCTCGCCTAACTGCCCCTCACGCTTGGTTTGGGCCAGAACTTCTTAGCCACCCTGTGGACGACTTTTGCCCGTGCCAGCGCGCCCTCATCCTCGGCGTGATCGTCACTTCTCTGGCGCAGATGTGGAGAGCAATAAAATCCATTAAAGGACGATCTTGCTTACAACAATGACTCCTCTGGTGCTGCCAAGAGAGAAAGTCTGCGGTTTATGTTTACTGGATGCTCCCAAGGGAGATTCAAGTGGATGAGAAGAGCAGTGAAGCCCTGGGGAGACTTGGGGGAGAGAGAGATCACCAACCTCGACTTTGAGCAGTGGAAACAAGGACATTTTTGCCCACTTTGGGGCTTCACAACAGTCTGGACTGGCAGACGAAAGCATGGGAAGTGACAGGTCAGATGGAGGACATGAATGCTGCTGCTGAGTCCTGAGACATGTGTATGACTCATTGCTTTCCCTGGGTTTTCATTCCAAGAAAGGCTCCCTTTCTTCTCTCTTCTCCCCCCCAACACACGCGCACTTTTTCACATATCTTCCGAACGTTATCTTCTCTGGCAACGTCTGGGATTTGCTCTGGCAGAGGACTTTGTGGTTTTCTGCTTATGCTTGCTTTTACAATGAGACTTCTGGCGAAATTTCTGGCACTAAAATCATCCAGGGTGAAAGCATATTTAGTCAGGGAAAAGGGGGGACACCCACAGGGTGCCCCAAGGGTCACGTGGAGTCACCAGTAAATAGATTCATCCATGGTGAGAGCACGTTTAGTCAGGGGGAACGAGGATTCCAACAGGGTGCCCAAAAGTCGTGAGCTGTCAGTGGAAACGCTGTATGGCACTAAAAAATACACTTAAAATTTTATTTAGCAGATGCCCATTGGAATGGACGAACAAGAGTGACGTTTGCAGCGAAGAAAAATATGACTTTACGAAAGTTGCTTTTTTTTCCCCCGAACATATATTGCCAAAGGTTTGCAACACATGCTTAGAAGCGAGTCTTCAGGCCAAAACTAACATTTGTTTAACTCTCAATCACCATTAATGCCATGTCGCGTTTTGATTCAACCCCACGGGGTGTGTGACAAAGACGAGTAACTCAGGAGGCCTTAAATATTTTCCATGAAAATGCAGCAATTCTAGCATAACAGGGAGATCACAATGGAATTTTGTTTGCGCTTTTCGGCTCAGAAGCATGCAAAGCTCGATAGCTGTGTCGCAACAACACATTGACATGCACATATTTCGTGTACAAAGTCAGTGCAGTAACATGACTTCATCACCCTGTACAACTTCAATTTTGTTCACTCTTCAGCTTAGGCTGAATCCACGTTATTCATTAGGCTAAGTCACTTTTTTTTCTAAATCCCCTTCTTCGTGCTATTTTTGGCGCAAGACTCCATTCGGAGACATTGTAGTCAAATGGAATGAAGAAATAATCATTGTTTGGGGTCCCTCCTTGTGTTACTTTATGGACTACGAGAGCTATTCTTTGGTGTGACAGAAAGAGAGAACAAAGAAACTATCAGTGTTATAACCTATCAGTCATGCATATGTTACTAACCATTGTTGATACAGTGAAACCCTTTTAACTGACAACCATCAGTCCTTCCAAGGAGCTGCAGGAGTTTTTTGGGGGAACAGATTGGTTCATATTTCCATCCCAAATTAAAGTAGGCAAGAATACACAAACACTGTATCATACTTTCCTCAAAAAGTGAAAATTTAGGCGTCACTGACAACCTCTAATGAGTGAAGTTACATTTAAAGTTGCCGATTCTTAAAAAATCGCATTATAGCACATTTCCGGGGGGGTTGGTGGGTCCACATCCAATTTTACACTAAGTTGGGATTCTTGGTACGTATTGCACGCTGTGAAGGGATTTGGATGATTTCGAGTGTTGCCATCAATAGTAAAAAACTGTTTCGTACTGTTGGTCTGATTTCCGTACCAATTCCTGGCCTCTGTAAACAATTTCATGTGGAATCCCTAGCAGCTAAATATCACAAAAGCCCTCTCAAGTTAAGAAATTTTTGCGAGGCCACATATGGAATTCTGAAGAATTCATCAAGACCAAAGGAGGTCCTTTGAATCCAGATGGCTGCGAGACTCTTTGTGTGATGTTTATCCGATGAATGACGTCAAGATCTCAAATACTATTTTGTTCAAAGGTGTTCTCAAAACAAATCACTCGGCCTGAACTCCTTGGCCACCCTGTATTTCTAGTTCTGAGGGGAGGAGGGGCACAGTGTACTTTTTTCAACAAAATTTGGCCTTGCCAAGTTCTTGCCTGTTCTTAAGTTTTTGTTGTTTGCCCCACCTTAATCCATGGAGAACATCAATGTTATCTCTGAGACAAATAGATAAATCACTTATTACAGGACTACAACTCCAGGGAGGTGTTGGATTATTTCGACCTTAACGACGCACTTGAGACGTTCAGGGTTGCCATCAAGATGTCTCGTCTTAAAGTGTTCGTGCTCCCTTTACTCTTGGTGACCTTACTTATGGTGGAGTCGAGTAGGATTGAGAGTAAGAAACAAATCGTTGCATCATGGCCTAAAACCTAACCTAACGTGACACGCAGTGAAGAACCTCAAGAACCACTTGGAGCACGTGTTGGAGAATTTGGAGATGCTGGAGCATCAGAGGGTCTCTCCAGATGCGGCGTTCAAGCATGAAGATCCAGTGGTTGGTAGAATCTTTCCAAAAAAGTAAAGGGACACTCAACATTCCATATTGGCCAAGTTGTTTGTTGACAAAATCAGGGTGGGGTTTTTTTTGTTTCCAAATATTAGACTTTAAGGGATTATTAATTTCTAACTACAACTTCTCCTCTGTTTGTGAGTTGCATATGTACAGGATGGCAGAACTTACTAGATATGATATCGACTTTGTCCAGTCCTCATAGTTATGTCCTAAGAGTTACGATTGGTTTCAGAATGACAACCATGATTCATGGATTTCATGAATGTTTGGTAGCACTCGAGTTTCGCAGCCATCAGGCACTTCTGAAACTTGTGCTTAACTTTTGCAACACAAGTTTCATATTTTTGCTTCGTATCATAAAAGTAAATTAAGTTTCCGCAGGAAGATGTGCTGATTTATTCCACTTCATACAGAAATGTTCACTTTTGTGTCATACTGAAGTTTTTTGTATAACGACTACTCTTTAAAACTGTAAAAGTCGACGGTACTGCATAAATGGGGCCATATTCTTCTCGAAATTTAAACTGCTGTTTTCATGCGAAATAGTCACAGAAATATGTTTCCTAACACAGGAGATAACAGCATTTGTCATGACAAGTAATAAAGTACCTCCTTCTAGCCCGTAATCATCGCGAGGAACGGTTACCCCGTGGAGGAGTTGGAGGTGACGACCGAAGACTGCTACATCTTGGAGATGCACAGAATCCCCTACGGCCGAAACTCTCCCCCCGTGGAAGGGGTCGTCAGACCAGCGGTTCTCCTCGGACATGAAGCACACTGCTCGTCAGCTGAATGGGTCTCGGTCTCTCCAGAGCAGTCACTTGGTAACCCTTTTCGTCGATTCAGAGCTTCCGAGTGATTTTACCTCACCAATGCTGTGCACAACTCTATTGGGTCTACGACAAAGTCCAGGCCACAGAAAATCTAGCCTTCGCTACGTCAACCTTGGCCCTCCTCATTCGGTCTCACCTTGGGCTGCTTCCCCATCATCCCTGCAGCCCTTGGCCTCGCCCTAGGCCACCTTGGGCGAGGCCTCTGTGGCCTCACCCCAGGCCACCTTAGGTTATCCCAGACTTATACCTCCACCTTAGCGCAGCCTAGGTTACCAATTGCTAATTATAGTTCATTGTTGTTCCCTTTGTCAAATTGAATACTGAGGTAGCAACTAATCACTCATTTTATATTAAAGAAGTACCTGCAACTACCGTTTTTTGCTCAAAACAAAATCTATGGGGTATTGTCGTGTTCTCCAAAGGCTACATCCTGGCCGACGCTGGCTATGACGTCTGGATGGGCAACTTTAGGGGCAGCACGTACGGTAGGAATCACTGCACCCTGGATCCAAATGGCAATGAATTTTGGAACTTTAGGTACAAAATATGAATAAAACGGTAAAACATATAATACGAAGCATGATGTGATTGTTTTTAGCTGGGAGCAGATTGGAAAGTATGATGTCCCTGCCATATTTGACAAGGTCAAGTTCATCACGGGTAACTTCCAATGAGGTTCAGTGCTGATGGCAACCATGCAGGCTCACTGTAGACTTACAGGACATGATAAAATCCATTACATTGGCCACGGCATGGGTGCAACCGCGTTCTTCGTGATGGCGGACGAGCGTCCAGAGTACAACGAGCTTACAATCATGGCCAACATGATGGGTCCGGTTGCCTCAACCGAACACATCAACAGCCCTATACGTTATCTAAAACCCTTGGTAAAGGCCATGCACGTGAGTGACTGCACAGTGTTGGGGATGGGGGCTATGGGGACGCCATGGAACTTTGGAATTTTCTAGTGGATTGCTTACAACCGGGGCCTCGGCGAGTTGCAGCCAGACAACTTCATTGTGGACACCATGAGGGACTTCTTCTGCAACGATGAACACATCGACCAGCGCACCTGCATCAACATGATCTACCTCCTCTTTGGCTTCGACACAGCCCAGATGGATGGCAACTGGCTGGAGACCATCGGATCCTTCTCACCAGCTAGAACTTCCATCCACACTTTTCTGGATTATCTACAAGGTTGTGAACACAGGTATCCCAAAGAAGTGAAAAATGAGTCATTAGCCGAGACTAATGAGTCAACCAAAGGGGGAGTTTCAAGTTTGCCATATCATTGTCCCGGAGATCATAACGAGAGATCATCATGAGTGACTTCATGGGCATGTCTGACCCCAATGGCTTCAATAGAGCTCATAT
>JAAUXU010141980.1_pt1 | contig 34601 bp, 37 predicted proteins | sample 7278151 | NCBI WGS metagenome assembly JAAUXU01 (sample SAMN14350113, study PRJNA611818) | marine sediment metagenome | isolation source: surface marine sediment (1.8m) | place: French Polynesia: Moorea | collected 2018-08 | reverse complement strand
CAAGAAGTGCATGAGCACTCAAAGTGCTATGTACAGACAGTACTCATGCTCGAATGAACTCCCTCACCTGTAGCATGACGATGACCACAGTCAGTCCGTTGTAGCCCTGAAAGAAGCTGACCTCGGTGAAGTCCTCTCTAATCACACCCAGAAGGGTCATAGGCAATGATAGAAAACCTGCGCGCGGTGCAAGCGATGCGTAGAAGCAACAATTCATAGATACTGACAATCATATTAAGATATTTAGTTACCCAGCTGAAGATTCCTTATGATGACAGACTTCTGAGCGCTGGTCTTGACCAGCATTTCGAAGTAGACTCCCGAGATGCCCGAGGTAAGGCAGGCGCCCAGGACGCAGAGAAGACCAAAAGTGACGTCTCCATCAAACTGAGGTGACGCAGATGACGCAGTTTTGTGAATGCGAGATCCATGAAACTGGAAGAAGTATCTGGTGTACACGTTGGCGTGACAAATATCTTGCTGTCTACTAACTTGTACTAACATGACCCCCCCGCATAACAGGAGAAGCGACAGCCACTGCTTGGCACTCAGATGCCTCTTCAGCATGAGCACCGAGAACGCCGCCGTCGTCAAGATCTTGAGCTGGTAAGTCACCTGAAAGCATGAAAAAACGCGTCGCAGTCTTGCAAAAAGTCCTTGGCCTACTGGTCCACAATGCGCCTGACGTGGACACCGCGGTATCACTGGCTGAACTTGTGACAACAGGGGCCGGGCAAGAAGTGCGTGACCTCCTTCATATGTGTCAACTTGGGCTACGGTCGTTGAGGCGCGCGAAGTACATATGTCATGGGACAGACCGAGCAGTTCATCCTCTCGTCCTCATGAGCGAGCAGACGCTCATGATGACGTCACAAGCATCGCACGAGAAGGACCTCGCGCTGAAAGAAACCTTTGCCACTCCTTTTCTAGCCGTCGACAGAGCAACGTTTGTTTGATCATTCGTGATGATTCGCAGCAAGCACTTCAGGTACTGCAAGGAACGGTTGTTCTGCGAATCAGTCGACCTGGCCAACCTGCCGTCGATGCTGCCGGCCTCCGAGTACCACGTGACGACGCCGGTTTACGTCTACAGCAGGACGCAGCTGGAGGACAACATCAACAGCTACAAGAACGCGTTCCAGAAGAGGGATCACATCATTGGATTCGCCTTGAAGGTACAAATGTGATACCATTACAGTGATGTGAACTTTTGTACGGTACTGCAACAGGTCCGTGCGAATGTGTGTTCAGTAACTTAATAACTTCTACAGGCGAATCCTAACCCAAGCATCGTGGAAATCATGGAGCAGCACGGCTTGAGTGTGGTGGCCGTGTCCGGGTTTGAGATGCGTCTGGCGCTTGAGTTGGGCTTCCCAGGACATCGCATCTTCTTCAACGGCAACGGCAAGCAGGCGTGGGAGATGCGCATGGCCATCCAAAACGGGTGCGTCATGAACGTGGACTCTATTTTCAACGCCAGACAGCTTGTCAAGTTGCTTACCGAGGAGGACTGCAAGACTGTGGACGTCATCATCAGGCTCAACGTAGACATCGAGACGCAGGTGCACCCCTACCTGCAGACGGGTAAAGGGGACAATGCGACATAACCTCCAATGGACTTTGTTACCTCATCTTGCAGCTACCAAGGATTCCAAATTTGGCGTGATTGACCACGACTTCGACGAGGTGGTGTCAGTCCTCCTCGTGGAGCCTCGATTGAGGGTAGTGGGACTGCACTGTCACCTGGGCAGCACCATCGATGACGTCTCCGTCTACACCAAGCTGTTCGGCCTCCTCGAAAAGACCATTCATAACTACAGGGACGTTCTAGCCGACGTGCGTATCGTGAACGTGGGGGGAGGACTAGGGATCAATTACTACCATGATCAGACAAAGGTAACTGGGATCATGTACATGACAAGGAGTCCCTCTGTCTAACCACTTCTTGGAACAGGACACTCCGACAGTGGCAGACCTGAGTGACGCGCTCCCCGGGAACTCTCCCTTTACCATCATGGTGGAACCCGGCAGGTCTCTGGTCGGCAACGCGGCGTGTCTACTGACACAAGTGCTGGGGATCAAGAAAACGGACGCGAGAACCTTCGTCGTTGTGGACGCGTCTATGACCGAGTTGGTGAGGCCGGCGCTGTACACCGCCTACCACAACATCTTGCCGGTTGTCAGGCGGGAAAACGGGAGGGTGAGTAGGATCTAACTCGGACACGACTTAAGAGTACAAGTTTATGCATAATGCGGGGCCCGCACTATGTAAGATACGTTATGCCCACCGTAAGTACCACCAATCGCTCATTTAATCAGGTTGCTGCGGTCGACTTCGTGGGACCCGTGTGTGAGTCCGGCGACTGGCTCGGAAAGGACCGGAGCGTGATCTTGCCAGAAGAGGGCGAGTTTTTCGCCGTGATGGACGCCGGAGCCTACTGCACGGCTATGGCCTCTAACTACAACCTGCGGGCGCGTCCGGCCGAGGTCATGGTAGAGGGCGAAGGCGCTCGACTGATCCAGAGGCGCGAACGATACGAGGACGTGGCAGGACGGATTAAAGAATGCTCCGACTTACCTGATACGTGGCTGGATCTAGGCGCGTGAGCGCGGCGTAGAGCAAGTTGTTTTGAAGGGCGTAGAGTCCGGCCGGGACACATAGCCGCAGACTCTCGTCCCACGACAGGAACACGTCTTGCAGCAATGAAAGGGCGCAGGAGCGGGGACCTGCAAAAGAAGAGGGTCATGAACCAGTAGGAGTGGAGGGCCTTCCCCCATCCCCAGCGAACTGCACGTACTTGTCGCAGGGGACCACGAGAATAAATATCTAGCTCACCTAACGAAATAGCCAGTCCAAGGAGACACAGCACAACCTTGACGCACTCGGTCAAGAAGACGACGGTGGATGGCAGGTACAGGACATCCTTTTCTAACCTGGAGAGTCTAAGCAGTAGGACAGTAGTCGAAGTGGTGAGGGATAACGTGACCAAGATGGCCCCGCGGAACCAGCGCCGCGTTGCCAGCGAACTCCTCATGGCGGCGAAAATATCTCGGAACGGTCAGCCTCGTGGCCCCAGCCGAGGCGGATCGTAGAGTTGACCGAAATGGACAAGGCCGGAGGAGTCCGACACATTTTTATCCCCTCGTTTGCGTGGTCATCCTAAATATTGACGTTCTTCCGTCGGCTTCAGCTGCAGCTGCAGCGACAGCGTCAGCGACGGTGGCAAGTGCAACAGGGCCATCAGCGACAAGAGGAGCAGGAAAGAGGAAAGCCGGAATTTCCTTGTTCTGTCAACGAGGTCGGTGCGAGCTAGATCCACCTGAGTCCGGTATCATTTTGTTGGACCTCGGACACACCTGCTCTTTCATTGCAGGTGTTTTCACGGAGAGCCACGGGTGTTTCACCCTCATTTGATACTCATGTGATGGCGCCGTCGCCCCTGAAGTTGTCATCTTTTCGACGGTCTCAGATCCCGTGCGCAACAGAGGACCAACGGTTCGTCAACGACGACTTTTCCGTCTCCACTGTCGCTCCTTGATCGGCCAAGTTCCTTTCTTCTTCGCTGTCGTCGTTGTCGTCGTTGTCGTCGTCGTCCTCGTCGCCGTTCTCCTCCTCCTCGTCCTCCTCCTTCTGACGTTTTCTGCTGCTGCCGTGACCGAGGCAACGGCGAAGACAGAAAAATTTTCTATGCGTCACGCGTTGCAAGCTGAGTCCATAGAGATCAAGGACTGGAACGCGCAGCTGGTGCATACGCGCGACAGACAGGGCGAGGGCGGCTGGGCAGCTGTGCGTCGGGGACACGAAGCGCGCGCTCGGTGTACTATGGGATCCTCTGAGTGGACTATGTTTAGCTGTCTTTGGACGCTCCCTCCCTTAAGTCGCGCAGACAAAACACTTGCTACTGCATCAAGACCTACTTCAGCACTAAGCAGAAGCAAGAGGTTTAATGCTTATATTGCATCAAAGGAATGTGCTTAGTTCCTTTTTAAGGAATGTGCTTAGTTCCTCTTAAGGAATGTGCGTCGTTCTTTTAAGATAAAGCTTGTTTTTATTTCAAGTACGAGCGTAGTAGTGTACAATAGCGATTTAAAACTAAAGTTAAGTGAATATTCTAAGAAAGTGCTGTTTGAAGGTCAATGCGTACTACTACAGTAAGTCAACACTTCTGCTTCATTCTATTAGGTCACAATCTCTCATTTTGTGTTGTTTACTTATGCTATTCCCAAATAATAAATGACTTCATAGAAATTCCCGCTGTTGACTTTGTTTTTCACTTCTCATGAAAACTTAAAAACACTCTAAAAAGTCTCACAACAAACAAAATTTGCTTTGCCGTCAATATCGCTTCATGATCATCTTGTTCTTGTACTCCTTCTACTCGTTGGCGACGTCGTGCGCAAAGTTGAACCAGGTCTTCGTCTTGATCTCGTTGCATCAGAGGCTGTCGATATGCCTAAGGTTGCTAAACACCGTGATTACTGCAACGATTGCATCGGATGGCACCCGATATGTGTACTGGTCACGCTTCGACCTGTCTCAACTTGTCTCGCGTGCGTATGAAGCAGTCCTTTATCTCCATGGCCGAGTTGAGCTGAACTCGAACTCTGACGCATCGCCCTCACTCCTGTTCTTCCTCTCCCTCCCTATCGCTGTCGTCGTCGCAGTCGCCGCCCCCGTCGCAGTCACCCTCTCCTTGGCTGGCCTGTTCGTGCTGTTCTTCTCGTCCTGGCTGGCTCCGCGCTCCGCCCAGCTTCTCTCGACCGTTAAGGCTCGCTCGTTCCCTTCCGCCCACTCGAATTTGAATTCTGCCTCCTCGGCCACGACAGCCGCGTCCTTCTCTGCCTGCTCCCTGAGCCAAATCGGCCCGTGGTTCCCTTCTCTCTCGTCCTCGACCCAGCTCGCCTCAGGCCCGAGGGACACAGAGTCGAACTTCTCCAGTTGAAACGTGCAGAAAAAAAGAACAAGATCCAAATCGACAGAAGTTCCAGTCACTAGCGCGCGAACCATGACCGCGGTAGCAAATCACTCATCAACGTCGGCCAGTGCCAGGCCACCAGGACCGCCTCCACCCTCACGCGGTGCTCCCTCCATCGGCCTGAACCTGCGCGTGACCGGATACTGCAACCAGGGTGGCCGAAAGTACATGGAAGACGTGTTTTCTGTCGCCTACCAGCAGACCGAGGACGAGAAGGATCTGGAGTACGCCTTCTTCGGCATCTTCGACGGTCACGGGGGCCGGGAGGCAGCCGTATTCGCAAAGGTAGGACTTCAGTTCTCGGAGAGCAACGAAAACACGGTCAAGTGAACCGACTGTGTTCGTCATGCTGCATTTCATAACGCTAAACCGTCCTTTCCTTCACCCAGGAGCATCTCATGGACTACATCGTGCGGCAGAAGTGTTTCTGGGCCGACGACGATGAGTCTGTGCTTAGGGCCATTCACGAGGGATTCGTCCAGACACACCAGGCCATGTGGAAAGAGCTCGGTGAGTTCTCATGAGTTGAGCTTGGCACTAGGTGCAGAAATACCTTACGCTTGCGCAGAGAAATGGCCCAAGACTGCGTCCGGGCTACCGAGCACCGCCGGCACCACAGCCTCCATTGCCTTCATTCGACGGGGCAAGATCTACGTGGGACACGTTGGCGACTCGGCCATAGTGCTCGGCACGCAGGAGAGCAACGACGACTCGTCATGGTCCTGCAGGCCGCTGACCCGCGACCACAAGCCAGAGTCCCAGGAGGAGAGCCGGCGAATCGCAGAAAGCGGAGGAAAAGTTATATGTAAAAGCGGAGTCCCCCGGGTCGTGTGGAACCGGCCGCGCATGGGGCATCGCGGACCCGTGCGAAGGTCCACTCACATCGATGAGATACCCTTTCTGGCCGTGGCGCGGTCCCTCGGTGATCTTTGGAGCTACAACTCTGAGGAAGACGTTTTCGTGGTCTCACCTGAACCCGACACCTTTGTGTATCCCATCGACATATCCAAGCACAGGTGTCTCATTCTCGGAACAGACGGCGCCTGGAACATGCTCACGGCCTCGCAGGTAAGTGTGCATTGGTATTGGCGCCCCCTGAAGCAGTACAGGTGCAGTACATAGTTTTGCTTCACTTCACATTGGACAGGCTGTGAAGATCGTGTCTGAGGCCGAGAAGTCCAATGAACAGCATATGCTCAATCCTTCACCAAATCGTCAGTGGATCAATCCCAGCAAGAAGTTGGTGGATCGCGCCATTGAGAACTGGAACGGAAATAATCTGAGGGCTGACAACACCAGCGTTGTCACAGTGATGCTTGACCCTCCGGGGCCGCCAAGAGCTCAGGTAAGTTGCCACTTCAGTCACTCTCCGAACAACTCGTTCATTCACATTGCTCATGACTCTTTTCTTCAGGTCCTGAAACGGCAGCGAGAGCTCGCCCAACTTGCTTCTGGCTCAGCATCCGCTGGAGGAGACGCTTCTCCTGGTCACCATCACCCTTCATTTTCAGCCGCCGCCAGCAGCAAGGTGATAAACGCTGACCGCGGCTCAGTCGCCCTTGTCACAAACACGACTCCTGAGGAACCTGAACCGTCCTTTGCTCACCGGCAACAGATGGCTTCGTCATCGTCGATGACATCGTCCTCGTCAACGTCGTCGACATCGTCATCGACGTCGTCTCAACCTCCAGCGCATCCTCAGGAGAAGCCGCCTGGAGTCTCCATCATTTCTCGCTTTCCTAACTCGAAGAACGTGGACGAGGCACAGGGTCACAACTTGGTCGAGGCAAGCGAGATCGCGGCGGCGGCGTCTGGTGCCTCAATTGGTGATCGCGGCATGCAGCTCTCACGGCGGCGCCACCAACACCAAGCAGCTGAGGCCTCGCTCAACAGACTCTCAAACTCGACTGCCGTGGTTGACTCCACCACGAGCGGCTCCTTCCTCAAGAAGCAACATCCGCCGCCGGAGCAATCCTCATCGCCAACGCTGCTTTCGCCCTCGTCCCCTGCGTCGCCACAACCAAGTGACGATGACATCCAGTGCAATGTGGTGTCCAGCTCGGACGACGACTCGCCCGCCAGGAAGTCTTCTTCTACGGCTGTTTTGAGGGCAACAAGGGTGAAAAAGACATTTACTCGACTGAGCAGAGAGCTGAGTGCCCTGCAACTTGACAGTCCCAAGGCCGTTGACAGGCTGCAGCGCACTAGGTCGTCTGGAGTAATCCTTGAGGAGCCGTCGTCCTGTCGGCTTTTGCGCTCGGCCAAGAAGAAGAAAGATGTGGAACAGAAGTGCAAGAGCTTGAACGAGCGGATTCGCAGCATGGAGCGCAAGGTGGTGAGGAAAGCGGAGCAACTCAACAAGGAGGTGAAGCTGTTGCAGAACACCTTGGCATCCACGAAAGAGAAGCAGCATCAACAGCAACAACACTTTCTGCGCTCTTCCTCGACTCCAACCATGGCACGTTCGCTGCGGCCGCGGGTCCATGTAAAACAAGCCGAAAGGATCCCGCAGTCCCTGTCGAGAAAGAGGAAAAGTTCGCCCCACCTGTCCTCGCCCTGCGAGGTGGTCTCCAAGTCGCCCAAGACCACGATCCTCAAGACCCCCAAGACTGCCATCCTGCCGTCATCGCGGCCCATAGTGACCAGGTCAAGAACGGCCCGAGTCAAGCAGCTCAGGAGGTGAGAACCGTCAGTGTGCTCGCACTCTCCGCCGTTGCTCACCTCGCTGCTGCAGCCAACGTTTCGACTTCTGCAGGTTATGCTATCGTGACATCAATTTCAGTACAGAAGTTTCTTTGTCTACCAAGGAAAGTCATAGTAATTGTGCTGTATCGATTAACTGCGCATTGTGTACGTGTCGTTTTAGGTACACAGTTCTTGATCAATGTTTACGGCATGTCCCTGGTGGGCGTCACTGTCGACTTGGATTATGTTTTCATCTGTTTGGACCTCCGCGATCTCAGATTTCTACAAGCCTTTCAGAACACATAAATGCTATTGTTGATACAACGGATTCTTTGTTATTGGCATGAGACACGTTTTGGCGTTTTACTTGAACAACTTCTTGATGGACATGTTCTTTTCCGAGTCCTTCTGCATAATTTTCGCCACGGCCATTTCAAAGTCTTCCTGGGTGACGTGGACACGCCTCTCCCGGAGCGCGTACATGCCGGCCTCGGTGCACACGCCCTTGACCTCTGCGCCGGAGGCCCCAGGCATGAGTTCGGCAATCTTCTTCAGGTCGATTCCGCGCGTCAAGTTCATCTTGCGAGAGTGGATCTTGAGAATGTCTAACCTGGCGTCCTCGTTGGGCGGCGGGAACTCGATCTTGCGGTCGATGCGGCCGGGCCTCAGCAGGGCAGAGTCGAGAATATCGATTCGGTTAGTTGCCATGATAACCTTTATGTTCTTGGTCGCCTCAAAGCCGTCCAGCTGGTTGAGGAGCTCCAACATGGTGCGCTGGACTTCCGAGTCGCCTCCGCCTCCGCCAGACTCGATGCGAGTGGAACCGATGGAGTCGATCTCGTCCATAAAGATGATTGAAGGCGCGTGTTCTCGAGCCATCACAAACAGTTCGCGCACCATGCGAGATCCCTCGCCGATGAACTTCTGCACTAGCTCGGAGCCGGACACGCGAATGAACGTACACTCCGTATGATGGGCCACGGCCCTGGCCAAGAGCTGGAGCAAAAATGGAGGAGAAAACCTCGGTGATTGATACAAGGATTTGCACAGACGTCGTGTGGACACCCTACCGTCTTTCCAGTTCCTGGAGGTCCATAGAGCAAGACGCCTTTTGGTTGAGCAATGCCGAGAGCGTCGAAGAGTTCGGGGTGCTTGACTGGAAGCTCAATCACTTCCTTGATCTCCTTAATCTGTTTCTGAAGTCCTCCCACCATCTCGTAAGTCGAGTCGGGGACTTTCTCTACCATCATGAGAGAAACCTGCCGGGGACATTCAACGTTGGATCGACGCTTCAACTACGTCTGGCAGAATATTGTTACTTACCAGAGGGTCCACCTTGTTGGGGAGGATTTTGTGTAACGTGTAGCTGTCGTTCCTCAGCGCCACCCTGCAGTTCGGAGTGACGTCGTTTATGTCAATATTCTTGTCCACGTCGACGACAAACTTTCCCTCTGGATGGACCTTAACGAGCACCTTCTTCTTGTCCATTGCCTTAACGACCTCTCCCACGTAGGATCCCTGCTCTTGGAGTAGCTGGAGTTCCTCTCGGAGCAGGCGGACCTTTGCGTTGAGCTCATTGCGCTGCGCCTCCAGGCGTCGGTTGTTCTGGTGCTTCTCCGACACGGTCAGCTGAAGTTCCTCGATCTTCGTCACATAGTACTGCTCGAGCCCTCGACGGTTCACCTCGGGGAATGCCGAGGAACCCGAAGAAGCCGCTACCTCGGTCATCGTCATCTAGGACCAGAGCAACGAGCACGCGAAGGGTTGGACGACCGTGGACCGGACAACTTAGAGGAACGCGATTGATCAGCTTCACCTCGGTCTCGCCTTCGCCTTGGCTTTGCCTGTCGCTTGTTCGAGGAAAATTTTGCCGATTCACTCAGAGCGCCGAAATTGCCACTTGGCGTATTTTTTTCTCTCCCGAAAAAAATATACTTGGATTTTATTTAGAGCAAATAAAGATCAAGTCTCATAAGACTCAAAATGCGCTCCCTCATAGACAATATCAATGTTGTATGCTTGAGTCGTCCTCGTCCCTGGTCGACATCAACCTCACTTGCATCAAGTCTCACCAGTGTCAGGTGGCAACCAGTGCTCTCGGCCCGTCCGCACCAACCGCAACCCGTGGACGGCGGCCGGCCCGGTCCCAGCCCACGGCCGCTCGGCCTCGCCGCAGCTGCCGCCAGCCACATCAAGGTTGCTACCTTAGTGTATGAAGTGCCCTCGGCCGCCCAGTCCAAGACGAAATGTAAACAGTAAACATGAGCAAGGCATGGTCCTTCTTCAATGGTCATCTCGGGGCAGAAGAAGCCCACGAGCAGGACAGAAGCACAAAAGTTGGCTCGTTCTATACGGTGATGACGAACGTATGAGGGATCACGATGCCTCAGCTCAAGGCCGACCGCAAAGCTCACAGGGTGGCCCGGAAGGTGGAAAAAGAGTTGGGGATCGCAACCACAGAAGAACCCTCGAAAGTAGGTTCCAACTGTTGGCCGGTCTTTTTCTCTGATAAAAATCGGCGTTTCTCTTCTCAGCATCTCATGGTGTGCAACGCCGGCCTGACCACCGGAGCCTCCAGGGAGGACTTGGTCGAAGTCTTCCAGCGTTTTGGACCCATAGAGTCTATCCACCTCCTACCAGAAAAGTCTTATTCCTTCGTCTCATTCTCCAAAGAGTCTCAGGCCCAAGAAGCTTTGCAACAAATCCGGGGGAAAGTTGGCCTCACTGAGGCCAATCCTCTGTACTTGGCCTTCGTTGAAGCCCTCCCGGACTTTGAATTCGATGAGTGGCAGAACGGAGGCGAGACACCGGAGGGTCTGACCTTGACAGAAGACTTTGTGACCCCAGAAGAAGAAGCAAAAATCCTGGAGAACCTGGATTTTGAGGACAAAGCAGCTCTGAAAAATCGCTTGGTCACCCACTTTGGCCATGACTTCATCTACGGGAAGAACGCCGTCGACCCCGAGCCCAATGGAAGACAATTTCCTGAATTCTGGCACCCTGTGATCATACAAAGGGACATACGTGTGCAAGCAGGCAGATTCAACGTGGGGTAGGGGTGGTGCAACTTGTTCAACGTCAACTGGGACATGTAGGGAATGTAACGGGAGCTTGACCATGGGCTGCAATGCCTTTTTACAGTAATTGTCCGCCCAATTGCACCCACTTGCACACCTATGTATAAAGGGCTCAGAACATGGGTCTGCTCACTGGCGAGCCTGACCAGTGCACGGCGAACCGGTACAGTCCAGGTCAGGGGATCCCAGCACACATCGACTCCCACTCCTGTTGTGGCCCTGAAATCGCCTCCCTCTCCCTGGGCAGCGGAATTGTCATGAACTTCACGGCCGTGAAAAAAGGTCGAAGAACCAAGGACGTCTTCCCCGTGTTCTTGCCTCCCAGATCTCTCCTGGTCATGAAGGGCAGGGCACGATATGCCATGGCTCACGGCATCGCGTCCAGGGCCACGGACGTGGTGCCTTCAAGCTCAGGGAGCCTCACTCTGCACAGGAGAGGCACCAGGGTCTCCTTGACGTTCAGGGAGACAATCAGAGAGCCTTGTCGTTGCAACCATCCGGAAAACTGTGATTCACGTGACAAAGACGAGGAGAAGTCCATAGACGGGAAGGTTGCGGCGGCTCTTGAGTCTCTACATGTCCACTCAGTCTACGAGAAGATCGCCGACCACTTCAGCCAGACAAGGTATTTGCAAAGACAACTTGCATGTGATATACAAAGATTGCCTGAAAACTGTTATATGGTCAGTATCATCCTCCCCTGCGACCATACCTGACATTCCCTATGCCAAGGGGACCTGATCTATACGAGCATCACAATGTTGCTCCACCTAACTCTTTTCGCCCTCTACCAAATATTAGACACAAGGCCTGGCCTGGAGTATCCGACTTCCTGTCATCCTTACCAGCCTTCTCCGTCTTGGTGGACGCCGGATGCGGCAATGGAAAGTATCTCGGACACCAAAAAGGACAGTTTCAGGTATTGTTCTGAAAGTTTTGATCAGTTTTGAGGCTGACGCATCTTCACTCGGCCCTGTTCAGTTTGCCTGCGACTACAGCCAAGCTCTCCTGAAGATCTGCCGCTCCAGAGGCTTCGAGGCTGTCAGGAGCAACTGCCTGAAGCTGCCCTTCAGACCAGAGGTTGCGGACGCGGTCATTTCCATCGCCGTCATCCACCATCTCTCCACAAAGGTAGATAGACCGATCACGAGTGAAGTTGGGCTGTAGGAAGGGTTTTCTTGCGATCTTATTCCACACTTGGAGGGTTGTTGCTTCTAACCAAGTCGATTTTTTGCGGACAAAATGACGTCTACGTAGTTTCTTCTGCTTTGTCAGGAGAGGAGGCTGAAGGCGTTACGTGAGATGGCCCGTGTCCTGCGACCTCATGGCCGCGGCCTCGTCTATGTCTGGGCCAAGAACCAGGCAGTGGAAAACAAACCCTCCAGGTACCTGAAGCAGAAACAGGGAGAGGAGCCTGAGGAAGAGGCACACAATGAGTTTCGGCTGCCTGTGCACACCAATAGGACAAACTTTGAGCACTCTGACCTTTTGGTGCCGTGGAAGAAGAGGGAGAAACGCGAAGATGTCACATTTCACAGGTATTATCACGTGTTCGAAGAGGGCGAGTTGATGGAGTTGGTCGGGGCCGTGAAGGGCGTCCGGGTGGTCAGGGACTACTATGACCAAGGCAACTGGTGCGTCCTCTTTGAGAAGTTGGAAGAATAAACGCTGAAGTCCAATCTGGGGTCTTTGTCTCTTTTAGAGGTGGGGGAATTGTGAGGCTTCTGAGAATTAGGGGACATGAGGTGATTTAGATGATTTCCTCAAAATGTTGTTCCCTTAAAAGCTTTGCTATTGTTATCATAAGGAAACAAGGAAGGAAACCTGTTGAAGGCTCCACTTATGCATTAGTCTTCAGTTATTTTTAAAGCTTATTGACTGAATAAGCTAAGGACTGTTGAAGGTCGCATAGTTCAGCTTCCTGCTTGAACTTGTGGACAATGAACGTGACGCATGCACGACGAGAGCAGAGGACTTTATCAGTAAGAGAGTGCTAAATAATATACTCGAATAAACGTTTTCGGTCTTGTTCGGCCCCTTTAAACACATACACATCCAGAGTGGAGGTGACAGCGCGGGCCCCACGCGGCCCCACCAACAGTACTGCCCCGACGGTGACACGGGCTAGAGACTTGTCAAACTCGTTGGTGTGTCCATGACCGGGACTACTGGAACTGGGGCTCAAACAGCGAGCGGCAGTCGAGTGGCAAACCTTCTTCTGTGAAGCATCCTTTCAGTTGCCAGTTCACTTTTCTTTTACCCTCATCGATTCCATCAACCTTGAGCCAGTTACCAAGGGGGTCAGGGACCATATCAACCCTGTGTCTGGTGTTTTTAGACCTTCTGGACGGGACGACGCTTTAGAATTGTTTAGTGCTTTGCTTTTTTATTTGTCCATTTGTTCAGTATTTGGCGCTTTTTTGCCTCACATTGGGCGTTTTCTGTTCCTCTCACATGTGGCAACTCTGCCAGATACAAAGAGACAAACAAATGACGACATCGCTGGCGTGGAATCGTGTACGCGATTTCGGTAGGTGAGGTGGCCCTTTCTTCACCATGAAGCTGCTCGGCAAGGAGTTGGAGAAGGACCAGAGCGGCTCGCTCATCCTCATCCCCGAGGAGACAGAAGACATGTGGCACGTGTACAATCTGGTCTCGGAGGGCGACTGGGTGCGCGCGTCCACTATTCGCAAAGTGACAACCGAGTCCTCGACCGGCTCCACCACGTCCAACCGCGTGCGCACGACCCTCACCATCGAGGTGACCGCTATCGACTTCGACACACAGGCCTGCAAGCTTCGACTGAAGGGCAAGAACATACGCGAAAATGCGCACGTGAAGATGGGCGCCTACCACACGCTCGACGTGGAGCCCAATCGCAAGTTCACCCTTCACAAGACAGAGTGGGACACGGTTGCGTTGGAGAGGATAGAGCTGGCCACTGATCCCTCGCGCCATGCAGACCTAGCCGCCATCGTCATGCAAGAGGGACTGGCGCACGTTTGCCTCGTCACCTCAGTCATGACCATCGTGCGCGCCAAGATCGACGTCAGCATCCCACGAAAGAGACGTGGCGCCGCCACGCAGCACGAGAAGGCCCTGACGCGCTTCTACGACACGGTCCTGCAGGCCGTCCTCAGACACGTTGACTTCGCCGTTGTCAAGGCCGTCATCGTGGCATCGCCAGGATTCACCAGAGACAAATTCTTAGACTACATGCAGGCTCACGCCGTTCGCAACGACATAAAGGTGCTACTGGAGAATCGTTCCAAGTTCATGTCCTTGCACGCGTCTTCAGGATTTAAGCACGCGCTCAAGGAGGTCCTGGAGGATCCGGCCGTGCAAGCACGAGTGGCTGACACCAAGGCGGCAGAAGAGGTTCGTGCCCTCGAACTCTTCTACAAGACGCTGGCGAACGACCCGCTGCGAGCCTGTTACGGCGAGAAGCACGTCATGGAGGCCTGCAACGGCCAGGCCATCGAAGTTCTGCTCATCTCAGACAAGCTTTTCAGGGCGCAAGATGTTGCTGGCAGGAGAAAGTTCGTCAAGGTGAGAGTCAGCAAATCTCCGTATCACTCTATGTATGTATGCTCTACGTTCAAGGTAAAGCTCTATGAGAGATATGTGGGGGTCTTTTTTTAGCCATCAGTAGAACATCATTGGTTAAATCCCAAAATGTACTAGTAGTTATATCTTTATCATCTTATCGTCATGACCATTAGCCATCTTGATGCATTAGCGGACTCTCCTTCCATTTGGCCACCTCCTGCGCGAACCACAGCCCTCAGACTCTTGCAGAGTGCCTCAAAGCAGGCACACAATGTTCACGGCCAAGTCCATGCTGGCCTGGTCTCCCTGGTGGTGCAGTTGAACGCAAATGCAATAATTTGTTCGTGAACATAGCCTTGGGTAAAGCTGTCCCCACGGAAATACGATTTACGCAGAGTGAAAGTGCCCCTGAAGTTTCTGGTTGAATTTGCAGTGTGTACCGGTGCACGCTGTGCTCACGGATCCCCGCGTTCTTGTACGTGTGACTTGACGTCGCTCTCGTGTTCCAGCTTGTGGAGGAAGTTCGCCAATTTGGCGGTGAAGTGAAGATTTTCTCCTCGATGCACGTGAGCGGAGAGCAGCTGGATCAGTTGACGGGTCTGTGCGCCATCCTGCGTTACCCCATGCAGGAACTGGAGGAGGACGACGACTCGGAGCAGGACTCGGACTCTGACTAAATGACTTTGAGTGCGTCTGTGATAAGTTAACTTTTTTTTCACTACACTCTTCTCCTCGGAGGTAGCGGCATTCAATAAAGACGCACCAGCGTTGAACAAGACCATAGACGAGAGGTAGCGTACGTCTAGGTGAAGTTCGCCACGCACGGACGCACGGAGAGCAGCAATAGCACGGTGAAGAACTTTCTCTTCTCTGTGTGACAACATTTTTACCTTGGGTCGTCGGGGGACAGACGGAAGAAAGAAGAAAGAGAGCTTCTATGCAGTGAGACACCACGTGACTGCCGTCGGTCGGTCGGCTTCGACACACAGATGTGCAAGGTTCGACTCATCTGCATAGTGAAGTCGGGCTCGTCCCGAGTTAAGAGAGTCGACCTTGCCACCAGCCCGGAGCTCGTCACTGGGGTCCCGAAGGTGGACCCGAAGGGCAAGACAAGAAGCGTGGCCGGGTGTCCGTCTCTCTCCAGCATCACACTAGGCGCGTGCTCGCGGGATTTCTACGTCAAGGCCCAATTGTGCAACCTAAGCTTTCTATCGATGTTCCAATACAGAATCCAAAATACATGAATATGTATGACACAACATTTGAACTGCTGAAGATGACAGAGGAAGTCCCTGGGTATGAAGGAGACCTGAGAGAAGTACAGTATGTTCGTCAAGTCCCTAGACCCATAACCCAGTGAGTAACCTCTGCAGGTATCTCGGGCTTTTTGCATCAAATTGAAGCTGAATATCGTCTGCTCCTGCAGGTAGTTGAGAAATCAAGTTTTCATGAAATTGTAAGTACAAAAAAAAATGACTGTTGAAAGAAAGACTTCATTTCTCCAATGAAATCATCTTATGGATTTCGGGAGGTCACCCTGGCGACGCCGGACCTCAGTCGTAAGGAGAACATACTGATTGTGCTATAGTAGCATGAGACGAGGTCACCAGTCAGGGTATGAGGAAGGTTCAGGAAGGAGCAACCTGTGAAGATGGCAATTCCCCATTGGATGGAGGAACTCGTGGAGCCTGGATCAGTGCATGGCCGACCTCGAAGTGGACCCCTGGGGTCTCAGGTGCCTGAGTGGCTGTGGTGAAAAGTTGTCTGAGACTGCACCGGCGGTACCAGTGCCGGTGGTCGTGATGTCCGTCACGGCGACTTGTTCACGCTCATTGACAAGGTCCCCCCTTCTCTGTGGCTTTTCTTAACGAATGTCACTCCAGCAAGGGTCCAAAATTGAAAATTTCCGCCAACTTTCTAGATTAAACTTTTACGAAAGTTTGAGTTTTCAACTTCTAGCCGAAACGGACGTACTACTGAACGTGCGCAGGGTAAAGAACGGACTTTTTCACCCTTAGAGTTGAGCTGTAAAACCCTCGAATAGCATCGATGTACTTCACTGCTGAACCGATGAAAACCTGCTTCATGAAGAGCACGCAGTTCAAGACCCTCATGTCGACTTCTACGAGCTGTTTGTATAAGGCAGACTCGTATAAAGCTCCGTTGACCTACTTAACCCTCAGCAACAGTTGAGCCTTTTCAGAGCTGCCATCGGAAAGTCACTTGGAAAGTTTGGAAGTTTCATAACTTGAACGCCCATGACCGATTTGGCAGTCGCAGAGTGTTTGTGCTTCGCGTGAATGCTTTCAAAGACTCTGAATGAAAGCAACGTTGGAGCCTTTGAACATGATTCAGACGAACTAAGCTTGATAGTGTTTGATCACCAAAGAGCTGCTTAGTTTTAATCTTTAGGTCGTCGTAATCTATATTGCAGAGCAGTGCTCGATGTACCTGATGCGTAAGAAGAATGAGAGCGAGTGAGGGTGTTCGCAATTCTTCACGTAGCACAGACTGTGCACTGGAGTGCAACAGTGAACGTTGTCGTGGTGGCCGAGTGTATGCAAACATTCACTTTACTGCATAAGTTCAGTGCACAATCAGTTGCTCAGATTTGGAAGGCCCAGAATTCCTTACACGCAACATTGTGTAAGCAAATGCGATCATGGTGGTTTAGCTTCAAAGAGACGTAGACCAGGATAAGGTTATGATCTTGACTGAGTAGGTCTGACTGGAATCTTCTTTGAGAACTGACTCAGTGATCCGAGACCAAGACAGAGGTTTTAAGTTCAAGATGACAACTGATTGTTCTACTGTGAGGGTAAACACACAAATTGTCCTACAAGACTTGGGACAATTTAGACCAGCAATTTGTACTCAACTAATCTGCTCCTGAAAGGGAGTGGATTCCTCCAACTCAGCCGTAACAGTGCAGGGAGAAGCAGATGGGAAGGCTTTTTGCCTGAAGAGACTTGGTCAGCTTACTCCATGATGAGGGTTGGGAGCTGCACCAAGCAGGTTGCTGCTGATGGCTTGCAGAACTCACCTTGGACAGTCCTCCAGATGACCGAGTCAGGAGCCAATAACTGCCTCCTTGAATACCCCTTATTTACTACATAGGGACCAGAACTTTACTTTTACTTTCATTTGACTACAGTTTAGCTACTACTAAGCAGGCCTAAATCGACCTGGACTTAGCATCTCCTTATGTCCTGTGTTTTTACACCTGTGGGGACCTAAGAACACATTATTTGTTCGTCCCATGTCACTAGAATGTCTTCAAATACACACATTGGTCCAGCCTAACATTAGCGTACATACGGGTGCGTGAGTACATATATGTTTCTACGTATGGTGTCAAAGAATCTTTCCGGCTTTCAATAGGTGGTGCTGCTTGAATCCTCGCCGAGTTGAGAAATCCTGCAGGAATGACGACGTCTGTTTGGCGACGCCACATGTCCGACTGAAGCATGTCCGCCAGGGTCTGCGGCTGCCAGAGCGGCCAGAGTCATCTCCACGTCCGTGTGCGTCGGTCCAAAAGGTGCGCACGCACTCGACCACTCAGCCGCTTCTGCGTCACGCAATAAATCGGTGTCTTTAAGAGGTGCTTCCAATTCATGACCAGTCATTGTACGCATTTTTTATTCCCTGAGGTTACGCAATGTGGTTTTGAACCGAGACAAGACGTGCGTAAGAAAAATTTGCCTCGTAGGCATGCAAACAAATGTGTACCAGGCAAGAAGCTTCTACAGGGTGGCCCAGGTGTATCCGGAAAATGTTCACTTTCATGACCAGAGCAAGAAGAGGAGTAACTTGGGTGCGACAGACTCGACCATCAAGAAGTCAGGTGCCAAAGCCAACGATGTGGTGCAGATCAAGTCAGTGCGGCCCAGGCAGTTAGGCCTTCGTCAAGGCCCACAGGTACCGCCCGTAGTCATGTATAACAGCGTGCTCCTCCAGCCCCGGGATCAATGGTAGAAGAGAAATAGTTGGTTCCGGATTCATCTGAACCCTCCTGTATGTAAATAGTCCGATCACATCATAGAATATCGTACATTCACTTTGGCACGCACAAAGTTTCTCTCAGATGGCAAAGAATGCTGACATATGCACGAGTCCTGACGCGATGGGCGCCACCTTGTTCATGATTGCCTGGAACGCTCCGTCGATGTGAGATCGCCAGTTGCCACCGCCGTCATCTTGGTGCTGTTCCTCGTCGTCACCGTCATCCTCGCTCCCCGCCCCGTCGACGATGCTCCCGTCGCCGCGAGGGACGTGAGGGGGCTTCTGGGGCGGAGCAACCATGACACTGTTGGGATCCGGGTGCACCAGGCGCTGCCTGAGGGCGGCGGGCAGCGTCGGCGGCGACGGCGGAGGAGGAACGGACTTGCTAGCCGGTGCTGGAGGGGTCTTGATTATCACGGTGGTAGTGGTGATGGAGGAGGAGGAGGCCGCGTCTGAGTCGATGCTGTTCACGGGGGTCGTGCCACTAGCAGAGGAATTGGAGACAGGCGTACTCTTGTTGTTGAGCAGGGCCGCCGTGGACAAGGAGAAGTGTCCTTTGGTGAGGTCGCTGACCCTGGTGTGTGAAGAACCTTTCGACGGCTGAGGCGGTGACGGAGGAAGCGGCACCAGAGTCACGTGCTTGGTCGTGTGGGCGCCGTGCAACAGGTCTCTGTAGAAGGGTCGGCGTTGTCGAAACCGACGTCGGTTCTGACTCTGCACCGAGTCCTTCTCCTGGCGAGTTCTCAACGCCTTCAACCGCTGCATCAAGTGCCTCGGCATCTTGGGCTTTCTCGGGGGCTCCGGTAGGTACTCCATGGCCTTCTCGATTCCACTTTCCTTCTTCTTCTTCCTCCTTTGTCTCATCTTCTCCATCAACTTCTTCTTTGCTTTAGTTCTTTTGGTAGCACGATCTCTCTCAGCATCTTCTGGAGAGTCATCCTGCCTCTCCACACTCTCGTACCTGTCCTTCCTGTGGCCAATGATCTGCTTGACTGCAAATTCTCTGTCTGTCATGGGCTTATTGGAGTAGAAAATGGCTTTGTCGCCAGCTTGCTTAGGACTGGCGTTCATCGGAATGGGTCTGGAGGGAAGGAAGGCGCCGTTCTTGAGGTGGTGCAATCGCTGCTCCAGGTCTCGATTGATCTGGGCCACCGGGCCCATGAGCATGCTCCTCAGGCGGCTGCGACTCTCGGCCACGCTGCTCTCCCACGACTCCAGATCGTCGTTGTTGGCGTGGACCTGAGCCGTGGACGACTTCGACGTCATCGCCTTCAAGTCGAACGTGTCTTGGCTCCTCCGGGGCATGCGGCCGCCACTTGGCGGCACTTTGTGTCCCTGAAACGTCCCACCACTGGCAGGCACTTCAGTCAATCCTCCTCCGACGTCTGCTCGTCTTTGGCCGGTCACCACGCGCCACCCTTGGCTTCCTCCCTCGATGGCCCTCCACTGGAACTCTGCCTTGTCCTCCTTCACGCTGGCCTCCGCCTTGATGGCGTGCATCGTGCGTATAAGGCCGCCCAAGTACGGTGCAGACACCACCTTGAGCGACTTGCTCATCTGCTCGTAGAGCTCAGTTATATCAGTCAGTATAGCGTCGACTTCTTCCCGGTCGACCACGTTTTGTTGCACGAACAACTGCAATTGGTCAATGGTGTGGCCGTTGCTGTTCCAGGAGCAGTTGCCGTTGACCACCAACTCGTCCAAGACGTTCTCGACGTCGCTGGCCTCCACTCCACCACTCCAAGACCACGACAGCAACAGCGCGGCACAGAACCGTGACACCTTCATGATGGCTTTTTATCCCCTTTCAGCTCCACAACACATGTTGACTGGGGTGATCTCGACTGCTATCCCGCTCGCACTCGCACCCAGCTCCTCTTCATGACAAAGCGAGAACGACGACTATCAGGACGACGACGACGACGACGACGACGACGAGGGTGAGGAGGAGGCAGCGCACAGAGAGCGGGAGAAAACGCCAAAATCGGTGTCCAATTTTCTAGGGCAGTTTGGCGCGCAAAAGTTGCATGTTCACCTTCACACTTTACTTCCTTCTCATCCTTGCGCTGTGAGACTTCACCGTCCACTGGTTCCCGCTCTCCTGTGAATTGGGATGGAGTTTCTAGGATCTTCTCCAAGGCGTGCGCAGTGTGAGGGTTGGAGCACGGTCTGGGTGACTACATAACGCTACCCTACGTGCTTAATAACGTTCCATAGTACTGAAGTGGATGGCGCCACTCATCTCCATCTGCCTGTGACCGCAGAACAATCCAAGCGTGGCGACGAAGATGTCTCCGTTCACCAACGGCTCCGCCAACTGCAGCACTGGTTACGTACAGGGCTTTTTTGCGCTCAGCAACTCTTCTTGGCGTCTGCAGAGCACTTTGATCCTTCTACACGTCGAATTCTCGCTGGGAAACGTGCAATTTTCAGACAGTTTACGCAACTTAAGTGTGCTCACATTAGGGTAAGAGAAGTTTGCGAAGAGAAGCTTTGATTGATCGTCCTTACGACAATTTGAGGTTTCACATACTTTATGATAGCTTCTGAAATCGTTCACATTGCGCAACAGTTGCACAACCAGATGCAACTGACACGAGCATGTCAAGCATTGAAGTGGATGCCACTTATGCAACGCACACACGACCTGACAGTGTTGGGTACATTTCAGTCAAATGCCACTCATCATATTTGGCAGCCTGAGCATTTCTTTAGCTTCATGGACCCCAGAGCTAAATTCAAAAAAAGGCAATTTTAAGTGTAGTCTGATAATATTTCTAAAAGATTACTTGTCATCATTATATCGTTAATATGCTACACTTGCTCCCATCGCACACACAGGTGATTGCAGCAATTTTCTATGCTCTAAGGGCAGGCAGCTGGATGGATTCACACTAATTACCAGGTGCTTGGTATTATTAACGGCAATTAGCGTCAAAGTTTAGCCCATTAGGACGGGGCTACTTGGGTTCGCCTCGGAAAAGTCAGGTTTCCCTCACACAATCATGCCAGTTCAGGCAGTGCAGACGTTCTCCACCCTGTTCGGGAGTAACAAGTGACTTCTGCCAAACGCACTCTGCACATGAGGACTGAGTACTGGTCTCATCTAGGGCTGGACCATTTCAGGCATGCTCAGCATCCACCCAAGCCTCGTTGCTCATGACTGTGGCTGTGGCACCGCTGTTGCTGCACTCACTTGAACCCTGCATTGGAAGGCATTGTGAACCTCATCACGAGTGAGATCATCAGATAGTTAACATTTCATGCTCACAGCATCGCCAGAATGATGCTTACAGCAGAGTGGATGACTTCTTCCTCCAGTGTGGATTCCACACCCTGCAAGCTGATGGTGGGCATGGATGCCACGGGTCTCTCTTTGATCATATTGCTGATGTCGTTGAGGTACATCCAGGCATGGTGAGTTAGGCCACTGTTTTATTTAGAGGCTTTTTTTCTATTCTGTGGTGGGATTGCGGGAGTGATGAACTGATGATGACACTGTGAATGGTGAACAATTTGTCCGACATCTCATTTGAGCCATTCCACACTGATCAGTATGTAAAAAATGTAGCAAAAACTTATCACGCCCCTGTTGAAAGACCCTGCACACAGTGCATTCCCGGTTTGGGGGTGAAAAACTGTTATAGTCATGGCTGTCGAAGCATTTCTGAACTGATTCCGGGTCCACAATTTCATGTGGACCCCCCAGGAGATGCTCACGATGCACTTTTTCTACGTGCACCAGAAAAAGGTGACGCATCGGAGGTGGCTCCTCCTCCCGGTCCACGGGCGCGTCGACGTGCGCGTCCCACAGCTCAGACACCATGTCCGACAACGCGCAGACGCACTTGTAGCACTCGACGTGGCAGGAGTTGCTTTGTGCTCCACACGATTTTACGCGCAGTGAATCGCGCATTTGTCCATTTGGCCGCGGTGCTCAAGAGCCATGACGAGAATCACGCGCGCGTGAGTGCAGTCGATGATATAATGAAATAGTTTCATTACTTTCATTGTCGTCTTGTCATTAGGCGAGCGCTGGGAACAACAACGCTGCCAGTTGCCAAATGTCAACGGAAGTGATCAGTCGAGCTGGAGGAAGCATCACAGCCAGACCATGAGGTGGTGGACCTTTGCTGTGGCGCTCATGGTGTCTGCGTGCTGGTCAGTGGACGTCGCTGGCCAAGAGGAAACCCCGGGGGCGGAAGCTCAGATAGAGGTTGAGGCCGACGGTGAGGAAGAAGAAGAAGAATCCGACCGAGAGCCCAGGCATCTCCTACAGATTCATCCCAGCCCAGTCCAAAGTGGGCACCCCTACAGTCATGGATGGATAGGAGTCCCTGGGCAGAATTATCCGCCTCATCCTAAGAAGACAGTGTTCGTAGCTAAGCAGCCTCAATACGTGAAGCACAGGCCACTTCCACCTCAACCGCAATACACACCTCACGCAGCTCCTCCAGCTCGCCATCGTCCTCGTCCTCGTCCTCGTCCTCCCCCTCCTCTTCCTGCAGGTTATCGGCCGAACCCCCCGTCACCTCCCAGGCCAAGTTCGTCCCCGCCATCCAGGAAACCCAGACCGGAGGAGGGAGGGGAAGTTGACGACGGCCGCCCAGTTCAGCCACGCGATTACTTTCCGCCGCCAAATATCATTGGCCTCCTCGAGGACGAGGGCGCCACCTTCTTGCTCAGCGTGCTCAACCGCACGGGCCTGCTGACGACTCTGGAGGGCAAGGGGCCCTTCACCCTCTTCGCCCCCACGAATGAGGCGTTCATGCGGCTCGATCTCAACGTCATCAATGACTTGAATAACGACGACGTCCTGCTGGAGAGGGTATTGCAGTACCACGTCGTGCCAGGGGGAAAGCTCTTCTCCGCGGCTATCAGGGACGACCTTCTGGCCTCTACGGCGCTGCAGGATGTCAGTCTGAGGCTGAACGTGGCCAATAACGTGACGACGGTGGGCGGGGCGGAGGTGGTGAAGCCCGACCAGCGGGCCAGCAACGGAATCGTCCACTTCTTGGCGGATTTGATCTACCCGCTGCCTGAGGGGTCGCTGTTCGACACGCTGGAAGCCGACAATCGCTTCATCACTCTTGTCAGAGCGCTGGAGATCGCCGGTCTGGACAACCTGATTGGCGACGACCAGGCCGGACCGTGGACCGTGCTTGCGCCCACCGATGAAGCATTCGACAGTATCCCCCTGGACGACCTCAACGACCTGCTGGACGACCCGGTCCAGCTGACAAAAGTGTTGGAGAAACATCTGATCACGGGCACGAAGCTGAGCCCGGCACTGTCTTACACCACGGTGAAGACGCTGGCCGGAGACGAGCTCACCGTGAGGACGAGGAAGGGCCGGGTGCTGGTGGGCCCGGCCACGCTGTTGGACGGAGACATTCTGGCAACGAATGGCGTGGTGCAAGTCATTGATCGGGTACTGCTGTGACAGAAGTAGCAGGCATTGCAGCAGAGCAAGGCTGAGAAATACACGGACATACACAGCGAGGACGAGTCAGATACACAGTAGGTGTAGCTACACAGCAATCAGTTCTCGTTTACCTTGATTAGGGCCTACAGGTGTGTGTGTGTGTGTGTGTGTGTGCGCATAATGTCACTAATGTACGTGCGTAGGCTGAGCACTTTTGTTTCCGGTAACCATATGTATGCAATTTTCGTTTTTTAAAAAAAGTGAGACATCAGTCACGCTTGGACAAGCTCCATCTCGGTCGCATTGATGTGGTGCGCGTCACAAACGCTGCTTTGTTGGATACAAACAGCTCAGTTGCGCATTTCGTTCAAATACTGGAGCAACATAACGTTAGGCTTTATAGTACAATGTAGAACACACTATGAGTGACGATATAAACAGTGATGGCAGAACTTGGGGACCGACTGGCTCCAGTATAGAAGTTGGACCTGGTATAACTATACATTAACGACGCATATCGTAGTACTATATGCACCCCACTTGGACCTGACAACACCAGGAGGGTGGATACGTATGAGTACACATTATACGTCGCCAATTTGTAGTTTAACGCACGATTTTGGGAATACCGGTGTTTCTCCGTTTCAAAATAGATTGAAAAAGTATTAAGAAATGCAGAAAGTAATTCACGATCCACACTCTATTCACTGGCACGACGGAGAAACGGGGACATAAAGTGCCGAAATCTGTCCCTCCAGAGAGGACTCCAGAGAGTGAATAAACGGTGAAATATTCCGAAAACCGTGCGTTGAAGTGGAAAGCGGGAACAGGCTTAACATCAGGAACAATGTGGGCAAGAAGCAGATGACCCATGATGGTGAGGATGCTCTTGAAGGTGTCGATCCTAAAAATGGCAAATTTTCTTGCCCCTGAACTTTGCCACATTTGACTCACACGACATGGATGTGGTTGAGGTTGATGACCTCGCTGCCCTCTCATTGCTTCCAGTGCTGGTACTTCTTCTGCTTGTTTCCCAAGGTTGACTTCGCCACGGGTGTCTCTTTTAGAGAAGGAATCTTCCACACGCTTGGAATGACACACAAAGATTGACCCTAAGCTCTGCGACTACAGTGGACACTGTGAGACGTATGGACAAACGGACAGACAGCGAGGACCTCAGGACCTTCAAGCTTGATGGTCCTTCCTCTCTAGGATGACCCAGATGCCAAAGTCCACAACCTGCAGGTCCGGAGAGAGAGCGTTCTTTCATATTAAGGCGATTACGAGTCCCAGCTTATCCAAGTCACCCTGTAGTTTCGGCCCAAGTGTTGTGCCCAAAACGAAGCCTTTACTTCCAGTACAAAGATTGCAGTGGAGTGAAAGTACAAACACAGCTCCAACAGTATATTTTAAGTTAACAGTGCTCACTGACGCTCTGCCAATCCAGCCCATCCTTGTGGCCTCTGCTTTGATTGTGACCTTGGTCCTCTCAGACGTCAGCCAGCTTAGGTCGGCCTTCGATCGACTTCACTTTCTTACTATATTAAGTTTTTATCAATGTCTCGTTGGCTCTTGCTGTCACCTGAAGAGCTGGAGATGTCGATGCAAGCAGCAGACGTGAAGTCAACTTCATTGGTCACGCCGACGCGAGGTGGAAAAAGCATCTCTCGGAATGTCACTCAACTGGAGGACGAGGACCACGCTGGTGTCCACGCGGCGGTCGTGGACGCACCCGGTGACGAGAAGTCGTGGTTGAACAAGACCGGCCTCGCTCCAGGCACGGGATTTGGACTTTTCTAAGCTGCGTGGGGGTGAACCAGGACTTGATGTGGCCAAACTGCCTGAGGTCGAAGAAGAGTCGGAGTGGACGCCCTGGCTGATCAGCCTCGTTGCATCAATTCACGGCTTTATCAGCATGCGCACTTAAGACTGCAAGAAATCCAGCAAACGTATTGAACGCTGACAAAGGAGGCCGGCATAGCCAGTAGTACAATTGGGCTGACACAGAGTGCGCGCTCCTCGCAGGAACTTTTGACCTCGAAACGGCCTCGAATCCCAACTCCAAACCCCTCCTGAGCGACCGCCTTGAGCAGTAGTGTCTGCTGACCAAGTTCGGGGATCATCGGTCCAGGGGTGGGAGCGCCGACTCCGCGACAGACAGACAGACGTGGCGATTGTAGATACACTGTTTTATTGACTTGTGCAGCACTTGTTTGCTGAGAAGAGGCTTTCACACGATCCACACGTTCTCCGCCGCACACATCACAGAGAAGTTGTCTTTTTGATAGCTTGAGGATAAATCCCTTGCCTGCCGTGTCCGCACAGGAATGCCAAACCCCCTGCCAGGAGGCTGACGCACATGATGGCGGCAACCACGATCTTCAGGATGACGACGTTATCGTGGATCTTTTCCACCTGTTCTGGCAGGCCTATTTCTTCTCCCTCGTAGTTCTGATAAGTGGCCGAATGTCTCGGCATGGCCACTAGCAGCCCCGTTATGAAGGTCGTCAGCGAAGTGAGGGCCACCCCGGCGCCCGACGACAGCCTGGTGCACATGAGCACCACGGCCAGGGTCACGGACCAGAGCACGATGAGGAGGAAGAGACCCAGTCCGAGCCCGAGCACACGAGGACCTTCCTGCAGCTCCATGTTGAGTGGAAGAACTAGAGCAAGGCTTTCTGCAGGTAGGAATTCGGCATCATGCGCCTTCTCAATAACAAGTCAATGGCAACTCTGAATATTTGCCGACTGGGGCAAAACAACATCGAACATTGACAACAATGTCGGGAGAAGTGGAGCCTCCACCTCCCTTGGTGTCGGTGTCCAGCACGTGGAAGGCCAAGCCCTCCAACTTGAGCGACCTCGCCGACGTGCACATCGTCGAGTCGGACCAAGACCTTTTTGCCTTCGATCCCGACACAGTCTCGCCAGAGCGCTGTTTTTGTCTGGTGAGGCCTGATGACACCGACCCGTGGTGCTCCCTGGAAGTGCGAGCCATTCCCATGACGGCCTCCATCTCCAGACTTGTCTTGGCCAGTGAGAGCACCACGGTGGAGGTCTATTTGGGTGAAGACTGCCACGAGTACTTGCAGACTTCCACTGGGCAAAAGCTGCCGGACTCCACGGACGACTTGCAAGTGTACCTGGCGGAATTCGACCTACGCGGCGGTCCTCGGATGCTTCGATCACTCAAGCTAAGAATGAGGCTTCCTCCCGAGAAGGGAGACTCCTGCTGGGTCGTGGCGCTGCTGATCGGCATTGAAGAGAGGAAGGTGCAGCCGCTCAGGAGGTTTGATCTCGCCAATCTGGATACGATGCTGGCAGGCGTGGAGTTGTCAGGCGCAGCCAAGCAGTTCAGGCAGCTCTTCGAGAGCTTCCAGAAGTCTTCCGGCCCTGCTGACCTGTTGGCCAGCAGTGTGGCAACCGGTGCAATGCCGGTGGGTGCCAAAGTGCTGCCTGCCCCTTCAGAGAACTGCTTTTCAGAGGAAGAAAAGACTTTGCCGGTGACAAAGAAAGACCTCAGAGATCTCGAAGACAGACTTTGTGCGAGAATCGAGGCTGTGGCAGCGAGTCAGGACGCCAAGCTAGACCAAATGATATCCCTGCTGCAACACGCAGTAGCATCAAGGATGTGATTGAGGAGGTCATGTAAAGAGTCTTTATTTGTGCAGCTCCCATGACGGATTAGTGGACCACCTTCCGTCAACGGGGAGGCCTCGTCGGCCTCTTTACGTTGGTTGAGTATGACAGAAACATTTGCTCTTCGGGTGCCTGGGAGGGATGACGGCGGCAGTGCGACCGGGCGGGTGAGTCGACACATTTGGACCCGGAGGGTCGACCCAGAGGAAAGTAATGACGAGCAACGAACGAGACGTTAGGTCAGTTAGGACATAAGCATATCAATGATGTATGAAATAGAATGACGCCAAAATCGTCTTTGAATTTGTTACACCCACGGTGGGTGACTGAGAGAACCTTCATGAACTTGCTCTCGACCTCCAAGACCTTGCTCTCGATCGACTTACTGTGGTCCAAGCTGCCGTGCTTCCTGCCTTTGAAGAATCCTCCGGACTCTTCCGTCTTGGCAGCTTCCGAAACGGCCGAAATGTTGTCGGCGCCTCGGTCGACGCTGCAGAGTTTGGCCTTCATCTTTGAGTAGAACTATGGCATCAAGACGTCAGTCCAGACTGCCGAAACAGAGGGAGTTTTTGCAGTAGGTAGTTATACTTTCCAGTTGATGGATGACACGTCTCATAGCCAAGTCCAGATCGGCAGCCTCAAGGCAATGTCCGCGAATGTCCTGACGAAATCCATGAGGTTGACCCCGAACATGGACGCCTTAGATGTGGGTCCTCTTAGGTTAAAAGCTTAAGCCTTTTCTGCAGCTGGAGGAGACCACGCCTTGTGGGAACTCTGCTCCGTACGGCGAGAAGTGTAAACAGACACAGACGCATCAAACTTTCTTGGTCGCAGTCGTGTCAGAGTGGCCGCGAACCCACGGATGGCTTGAGGGATGACCAAGGTCTGATCTTGCTTCCTAGGACCTCCTCATCTTCTCCCTGGCCTTCGCGCTGAAACAGGCAAGTGTCGTTTAGTACTGTCGGCCCATTGCTCGACCACCCTGATGAGAGCGGCACCGTTGATGAAGTTGAGCTTCCAGATGACAAGACATTGAGTGCCAGGGGCCATCTGACCGTTGCTCACATTGCTGTCATACAGCACGCTGCGTCAGACTCTTTACGTAACACACGGTCTCTCGTCCCTTTCAGTTTGACCGGCCTGCGGACGTTATCTTCTCAAAATATCAGCCATCGGGGAAGGGGAAAATGGCCCTGTCCATGTCGAGGATGCTCGCCCGGCGCCTGCCGGGACGCTGTTTTCCAGCAATGACGTCTGGGATGGCGGACCAAAAGCGAGGCTTCCAATTTCTGTCGGTGGAGACGCCGTCGCCATTCGTGGCGCAGGTGCAGCTGAACCGCCCGGAGAAGCGCAACGCCATCAACATGGTTCTTTGGCGAGAGATTGGTGAAGCCTTCAAGCAGCTGGCGAGCGATCCAGACTGCCGAGCCATCGTGCTGTCGTCCAACGATGAGAAGGGCTTCAGCGCTGGCATCGATCTCATGGACTTAATGGCCGAGGGAAATGAAGCCAATGAGGCACCAGACGTGGCCCGAAAGACTCACAAAATGTATGACTTAGTGAGCCGCATGCAGGGGGACTTCACTGAGTTGGAGAAAGTAAGTGTGCACGATATGTTCATGTCGTGGTTCTTCTAATGGAGTCTTATACGTACCGTCCAGTGCGACAAGCCAGTGATTGCGGCTATTCACGGGGCCTGCGTGGGAGCTGCCGTGGACCTCATTGTTGCCACGGACATCAGACTATGCTCAAAGGATGCGTGGTTCTGCGTCAAGGAGGTGGACATCGGGCTGGCAGCGGACATCGGCACTCTACAACGACTGCCCAAGATCGTGCGCTCTGAGAGCTTCGTACGGGAGATTTGCTTGACCGGCCGTCGGGTTGGCAGTGAAGAGGCGCTCTCTCAGGGGTTGGTGAGCAGCGTCCACGAGGACAAAGACCGTTTGATCGAGGCCGCCCTAAATTTGGCCAAGGTGATTGCCGCCAAGAGCCCAGTGGCTGCCCAGGGTACCAAGCACTTCTTGGTGCACGCTAGGGATCACACGGTGGCAGAAGGGCTTGAGTCCATGGCCCGCTGGAATGGTGCGATGCTGCAGAGCGAGGACGTGATGAAGTCGGCCATGGCCTCTTTCGCAAAGGACAAGGAGCCGCCCACGTTCGCCAAGCTGTAGAGTTCTTACTCACAGATTATATCAATTTTGAGATTTAACATCTAACATAACATAGGCAGCAGTGAAGTAAACTTATGCAGATACACTCAAGCTCCCACGACGAGGTCTCTGCCAGAGCTGTTCAGCACCTGTTCACAAGTGGGCGCCCCCTTATTCACGACACCATAACTTCCTAAGTACACAAAATCTATTTGTATCATTGGATAGCCTTGCCAGTCACACTTATTTACTCTGGATGAAAACTCACGTTTAAGTAAATAACACCGGAAGTTTTGTAGACTGAACATGGTATTGTTTAAAAGTGAAAAAAAAGCGAATTTTGCTAGAGATTCTAAGCTTTTCAACGCTGTGAAGAATGACTCGAGTACACTTCTGTGCCAAAATATTTATGCTCCAACTATGCAGGAAAAAAAAAACAGAGTATGCAGAAAATTTCTGTGTCAACCTCGCTATTGCTGCCTCAAATATGCATTTTCATCCAAAGCAAAGTAAATAAGTTTAACTGCTGAGGCTTTCAAAGGCTGCGAATAGATTATGTGTACCTAAAGCTTTAAGGTAGGTATGATGGTGTGACGAAGGGGGGGGGCGCTCACTTCTGAGCTCCAGTGTTCATAACCGTCTACATTCCCGTAACATCATCATGCTTAAGCACCTCTTCATCATTCCTGCCAGAGATCTCGATCCTGCAGTCAAAGGGGAGTCCAAGCTCATCCATCTTTTTGACGGATTTCAAGAAGAATGCCAAAAAGGCCAAAACGATCGATTCCTGTAGTTGCTTGTCGAAAGACTCGACAAGTTTTGCGCCTGTGGTCATACTTTGAAGCAGTCCCTGGTCAGGCTCTGGAGAGCTCTTAAGTATCCCTTATTTCGGCGCTGTCGTCGTAGCTGGCGCTGTCGTCGTAGCTGGCGCTGTCGTCGTAGCTGGCGCTGTCGTCGTAGCTGGCGCTGTCGTCGTAGCTGGTAGCGGACATCGGCCGTCTGTCGTGACTGCCCAAGATAGTACGCTCCAAGAGGTTCATAGAGATGTGCGCACAGGGACGACAGGAGGAAGGGTTACTTCGCCACGAAATTTCGTACCGTTGAGCAAGTCTTCCTGAACCCGGGAGGTCAGTCAGTCCCAGGCCTGATCGGGTCGAAGGTCATGTTCAGTCACCCGGGCTTGATCCGGCCAGGATCTATCGGCATCGGAGGACAAGATTGCAATATCTGTCGTTGCCAACTGGCCCCAGGATGACATCCCCTTGACAAAGACCAGATCTGCCTACTTGTCTTTTGCACACATTCCTTACCCCTCTCCACCTCTGGTACTTTGGTCTACTTCGAGTTCAAACAACAACGATAAATGCATCTGTCTTGAGAGGAGGTGATCTTGTTGACGACGCTCGTGTCGTCCACGTCGTCACGTGCGTTTTTGAGGAAAATGACATATGTCCTGATGGACTGAGTGGCGTTCCCCGACTGGCTGCCGATGCGGATCCATCTGTCACGACCCGTCCACACGGCTGTGTCTTAACAGATTGCCCCGCCCACGCCCACGCCCTCGGGCCGTCAATGGGACTCGAGCTCGCAGACTGTCCGCATTGTGGCGAGAATGACGTTCGCAGTGTAATTGCAATTGCGTGTAATTCCCTGGTGGTGTGGACTCAAAAGATCCACGGATGCATCATCGAGGTCTTTGGCACCAAGTACGTGCACTTCTGGCACAGGTGTGACAAAGAGCCTCCCATATGTGCATCTTGTTACTGTTGTTCCTCGCGCACGTCAGGTTTCGCTCGAGCGCTCTCCAGAGGCAAGAAGCCAGTCTGAAGAAGCAGCAGCAGCCGCCGCCACAAAGCACCGAGACCGAAGCCGCGGTAACGGCCCTCTGCGCGGCGAAGCACCGTTCGGACGAGGCATTCCTACGCGCGTCCACCACGACGTACAGAACAAGTACGTACACTTGTGTATGTCACAAGCTTGCGTGACGCCGGCAGATGCGGGACTTTCCACACCATCGTAAAGAACAGGTGCGTGTTCGGTTTCGTTGTCGGCACATCTGTCCGTCCCAGTGTCCTGGACGGGGTCGCTGTGACTCCCCTCGGAGTCAATGCACAAGTCGATAGCGCCCAGGAGCATCCGCGGTGCACGCACGGACGCGCACACAAAGACCGTCTCAACCGAGGGAATCTTCCAAGATGGACGCGCTCCACGACGTCGTCGGCAGCTTTACGTAAAGAGGAGATTAAGTCCAATGAGTTGGCTTCCTTTGCTGCCTACTTCCGCCGGAAAAGAAAGAAAGAGGAGTCGTCGTCGTCGTCGTTGTTGTTGTCGCCGTCGCTGCCGCCGCCGCCGCCGCCGTCGTCGTCGTCGTCGTCGTCGTCGTCGTCGTTGCAGACGACGAGAACAAAAACAATCTCGACGTTTAATCCTCTGTGGCGACGAATCGCGAGAGGATCCATTTTCGATCGAGGAAACGGAAATTCTCGTACAATAACCCGAAAGAAACGAGCTATTGTAGATCACTGAGCTGAGGTGGGAGGCGGACCAGGACTTGTACACCTCCGAGGGGTTGGATGGGTGGATGGATGGATGTTCCTTCTTGCCCATTCGGCAGGCTGCGAGGTCTTCGTGGGGCTTCACTGCTCTTGCCAGCTCTGCCAGGCCTGGATCACGCCGTGGGTGTCCATCTGGGCCAATCTACTTAGAGGCACCTTGTACTCGAAACACATTGATCAGGACTTGGCCGATCTACGACAGTCAACATGGGTGGTGTTTTGAATGGCAAACCTGGGATTCAGAGCACAACGAGATCAACTAAACTGGTTCATCACTCATGTGTGAGGGTTAGAAAACCTCCAGTTTCAGACCTTTCCGTTCATAACAGCTGTTGACCTCCTTAAAAGTCTCAGTAGCTTCCACTTCATCCTGATCATGTTTCTCCCCCATTGTGATTTCGACAACTGCCCCATACAATTGTATCGACATCGATCACAAGATGGACTGACAACTTTCCACCCTGGACATCCGGGATCCCTGAGCAGATCCGCTTGGGGCCTCGTTGACGGCCGCTCTGCTGCTGCAGATCAATTATTCATCCCCTATTTGGTCAGGAGTCTTGACTTTCTTAGTAACTAAGACGGCCGTCACCATAGCAAAGGGGGACGAAGAGCAACAGCAGCGCAGGCTGCAGTGGTCAAGCCCATGAACATGTGCAACATGGAAAAGGCCGTCGTCGTCTTGCTCTTGGTGGCCGCGACCCTCGGACTATGTAAGAGTCATCCACTTGCCCTGTCCACTTTGTTATTCTTGACGTCAGGACCGCTTTCAAGGTCATTGCCGCATTTGCTACACGTCCAACGGCTCCAACAAGAGCCCCACCAACAACGGCCAGGAGTACGCGTGCAGGGCCGCGGCGGGAGCCGCCCTGAGATACTGCATCAAGTTTACAACAGGTAAGAAGAAGGCGTAGGCCACGTTCGTTGAAGCGACTGAGAAGACGTCTTCTCCACGCCCTCAGAGCGACACCCGAACAAGGTTTTCCGAGATTGCGACCGCATCTATGACAAGCACTTTGGCGACGAGTTCAAGACCGAAGAAGAGATTTGCAAGAGGTCAGGTCCAGCGCGCTCAGTCACTGACGGCGACGCCGCTAATGTCTCTCTTCACAGGTTCAACGTGACCGTGAAGGGCGTGGTGGACGCCGGCATCTTGTGCTTTTGCGCCGACGACCGATGCAACGACGGCGAAGTCTCGGAACTCGATCTGCCGCAAGATGCGTGAGCGAGTCAGGACAACCGAGGACTACGACCGATCAAGTCGAATAAACGCTGGCTGCTTTTCCACATCTTGGTGTTTGACACTCTTAAAGGAGCTCTCGTACTCTTACACTTTTTTTTTAGGAAACTTACAGATGGTTGTTACACTCTTAAGGAGGTCCTTGTGAGACTCGGACACTCTAAAAGACTCTTCAGAGGCCCTTGAAGTCTGAACAAAGAACTTTTCAAGTGTAGTACTTGGTCTTTACTCTAACATCCTTAAAGGAAATGTTACACTCTGACAGACTCTTCGGGGTCTACAGATACTCTTGAAGAGACTTTTACACGGCTAAAGCGACTTTTAGCACGCTTGACTAGACTGTGAAACCACGTAGAACCTATCTGGCACCAAGACCACGCGCGCCCGAGATCCCGACTGACACAAAATCCCAAGTAGTGCCAAGTGACCACACGGTGACGTCGGACCAGGACCGTCCCGACTGAACCGACCGGGGCGACGGTGGCGCCATCTCCGGGTCCGTCCGGATGAACGCGGTCAAGCGTTGTTCCAGCACCACCTCGTAGAGTCGCACTTCCCGTCTGTGAATGGATCTGGCGGCAGCTGAGCAACAACGGCCTGGAAAAGGGAGGAGGAAAAAAAAAAGCTTTGTGTTCATTCATTTTGGGCATTCAACGGTTGGTGTCAATCCGGAAGGAAGCGAATTTCCTCTTTCCTCTGCGATGTCTCCAACGTGAATTCTCCTCCGTTTGATGACTCCAGTGATTCATACGGTGATTTGGGGTGATCTCGACTGGTGATTGCAGCCAGAAACGGAGGCAAAACTATTAGAGACACGCTTTTTTGTTCGTTCTGCGCTCTCTTGAACTCGGCTTCTCTCACCCCGTGACTTCTTGACTTTCCTAAGAAAACAATTTCCTGCCTCTCGGAGGAAATCGCACATATTTTTCTGCTGCTGCCTCAAAAAATTAGCTGTGCGTTTCCTGCCTCTGCCCAGATCACTATGAGATGACGATGATGAGAGGAAATCCTGTTTAACTGCGTTGTTGCATGAGGATCTATTTCTCTCACACAGCTCTCAATCGCCATTGCCCAAGTCTTGGCGTGACTGGGATCAGCTGAGGTCTGGGACCATTGGAAACTGACTGTCTTTTCCCGAGTTTTCAGCTTGGGGGAAAAAAAGACGGAGAGAGAAAATGTGGGAAATGGGGTTCGGTCGTCCCTACCTTGGTCCCTACCTTGGTCCCTACCTTGGTCCCTACCTTGGTCCCTACCTTGGTCCCTACCTTGGTCCCTACCTTGGTCCCTACCTTGGTCCCTACCT
>JAAUXU010079371.1_pt1 | contig 34621 bp, 39 predicted proteins | sample 7278151 | NCBI WGS metagenome assembly JAAUXU01 (sample SAMN14350113, study PRJNA611818) | marine sediment metagenome | isolation source: surface marine sediment (1.8m) | place: French Polynesia: Moorea | collected 2018-08 | reverse complement strand
GTCAAATTGCTAGTGGATTATGACTCCAGGAAGTCAGCATGGATGAAAGAAAAAATCTATGCAGCCTGGTTACAAAACTGGGAGCAAGAGCTCTGCCACAACAACACACACATCATGCTCTTGGTTGACAACTGCTCAGTTCATTCAGAAGATGCTGGGGAAGGGCTGACAAACATTTCTGTGGCCTTCTTACCTCCCAACACAAGTGTCATGCAGCCATTGGATTAGAGCATTAAAGGCACACTACAGATGGCTCATTTCCCAACTCATTCTCAATAGAATGGATGCGACAGAAGAATCCATCTCAGCAATGACTTTGGCCAGGAAAATTTCCCTCCATGATGGTGTCATCATGCTATACCAGGCCTGGAGAGAGATCAAGGATGCATCAATAAGGAACTGTTGGAGCAAGTGCCACTTGATTGTCAGCCCATGTGAAGAAGAGGAAGAGGAAGATGAGGCAGCTTTGGCATAAGAAAATGGAGTTGATTCAGACCTTCCAATCTGCAGGCCTGTCACGGATGAGGACATTGTGGCAGAGGGTTGTGAGGAGTTTGGCCTCAATCTGGCACATGAGGAGGACAATGAGGATGAGGACGATGAGCCAGACAGAGAAGTGCCACCTTCCCTTCTGGAGATGAGGAAAGCATGGAACATGCTGCAGAGGGGGCTCTTCCACTGTGGATTTGAGAATTTTGAGCAGCTAAGGGCCTTCAATTTTGCAGTTAACACAACTTTGACAAAGAATCGGGCCAAGATTGACACATTTTTCACAAAGTAATTCTATGAAAATAAAGTCACTTGTTGTCTTGTGATTTTGCATGATTTCCATTGATTGCAGGAGGCTTCATGGCAACAATTTGCTCTTTTATCCGTGGGATTGACTTTGCTTTGCTCTTTTAAATGTGTTGCTTTTACTTCATAAAGTTTAAGCTTAGGTTTGGGATCTGGACTTTAGCTCTAATAGGCTTGTTGCTCATATATCCGTGGCTCTTATAAGCGTGTTCCATTGTATTGACCATTATTGCTGGACAACCTTACCCGTTGGGAACACCAAAAAGGCCATTGCCGACCACAAGCTGGACAAAGGCATAGCGGACGAAAAACTCGATGCAGCCGTAGCGGAAAACAAACTCGATGCAGCGATCGGATGAGTCTCCGACTTTTCCAACTCAAGTTCGACATGACTGCTCATCAGGCGTCCATAAGAACGTCCTAACCATGGTCAACCCCTGATATTACGAGGCTGTTGTCCACCCGCATCCAGTCATTCCAGGATATCGACATGAAAAATGACTTGGTCTTATTGGACCCGAGAGCTTTACTCCCGATTGCACCAAGCCGAACTGTCTATCCCCAAGGGTCTGATGATCATCTGATCATATGTCTAGGTGTTCCCAACAGGCGGTTGGGGCAGCCTTAGCCTGACAGGCAGACCGACACACAGACACACACACAGAGACACAGAGACGTACACACGGCGCTTTGTTTTATACATCTTCTCTTACATATCTTTATATATCTTCTCTTACATATCTCCTCTCACATATCTTTGTCTTATAGATCTTCAATCTCTGTCTTGGGCGGTTGCGTCACCCAAAGACGGTTGCAGCTGTGATGGAGCCTGCTGTTGTTGCTGACTTGCCTCTCGCTGTTGATGCTGACTTGCCTCTTGCTGTTGTTGCTGACTTGCCTCTTGCTGTTGTTGCTGACTTGCCTCTTGCTGTTGTTGCTGACTAGTCCCTTGTTGTAGTTGTTGCTGATTTGCGTTTTGCTGTTGTTGCTGACTTGCCTCTTGCTGTTGTTGCTGACTAGTCCCTTGTTGTAGTTGTTGCTGATTTGCGTTTTGCTGTTGTTGCTGACTTGCCTCTTGCTCTTGGGCATCAGAGTCTTTGCTTGGAAACAGATCCTCGTACTTTGGTGGGGGCAGCTCTCCCAACTGCATCCCGTCGGCGATGGTGAAGATGTCCTCCTGCCCAGAGAACGTCTGGTAGTTTCTGTCATCGCTGTGATCGCTGGTGCTGGCGGTGGAGGTCACACCGTCCTCCGGAATCCTCCTGTCGTCTAGAGACTTTTTCCTGAAGCAGAGGCAATAGATGATGGCAGACACGAAGAGTATGAAGATTAGCGTCCCACCGAGGGTCATCACCATCGTTGCAGATCCACCTTTAAGCTTCTTACTTGTCGCAATTCGAAAGTTTCTTATCACCGCAAGCTAAAATTTTTATCTCCCACTAGGTACGTCATATCACAGCAATACATAACATGAAGCAAGCTTGAGCTTTCGGCTCAAGTTACGATTCGATCCATCACATGGGCATCTTCAAACAAGGATGGATTGCGTAGGCGCTGCTGCAGTCAACAACTGATATCAGACTCACTTTTGAGGCATCGGCTAGACACTTTGAACTTTAGACTGATGGTGAGTTCAGCTTTGAACAGGGTCCTTTCATAAATGTCGGCCTCAGAAACGTTGGCAAAATGGCGATCTAGTCGAATTCGAGTAAACTCTTGACCTAAGGGCAGCCTCGAAATCCGAGGCTGACGCAGTGGTGATCACGTTCATGCTTCCTGTGCAACTGAGAGATGAACTGGATCACCGGACATGAACAGAGCAAACGTGTCTTACCCGACTTGCAAGTGTCCCCGAGCAACATTTTACTCGATCTCAAGTCAAGCCGAGCTTTTGAAATTCGAGCTTGAGTCGCCTGGTGAGCTTTTCGAGTCCTATTGCAGAGAACTGGACGCAAAAGTGGCACGATTTTTGCAGCTTTTTGCACATCAAGTGCTGCTCCTCTTTTTTTAATTCTGCAGTCTTGGGATGTCAGACAAACGGCCACTTGGGCTCAGATGAAAGATCCTCATTGATAGCTGAGGCCAGTAGGAGTCAACACCCAACCCCGAATGTGTATGGGATCCGTCCTGACCTTTAAAACTAGCACAGGACTTTTGCTCTTGACAGTGAAAATGTGCGACTCAAAACAAGGATGGAATTTTGAATTTGGCGCTGCAACTGGCACAGGAATGCGGTAGTGATGGACAAGAGTCAGACTAGACGAGGAAAACTTGCTGGACCAGCAAGTTGAGCCCTGTGGGAACTTGTTCAACAGTATTGCCCATTGGCATTTTTCAGTGCCAGCATTGGCAAAGTTGGCATTTCTCAAAACTCGGTGGCACATTGTTTTGGGACCTAGTCCGTACAGCTTGGTGCGCACATCTGGACGTCGGGGCCGGATGAAGCGGTGTGAGATATTTTGAAGGCTAGAGTTGGGAATCGGGCATTTTTTGAAGAAAAAAAGTTCGGCAACTTTTGCTCGATTAGAGCTTGGCAATGCTATAGATCAAACAGTTTGATTCGACTTGAGTTGGACTGAGGCGCTCTGACACGACTCGACTGGAGCAGAAAAAGCTGACTTCACAGGTGAAGTGTGTATGCGTCGTCTGCTCTGACTTGTCCTATTGAAAGTTAATACACACCATGGGTTACTTTTAGATACAGGGTGTATCACACCCAATCACTGCTTGCAAAATGATGCTAAAATGTTGCACATTGATATATTTCTTGTCCATTTTGTTCCCTGCTCCTTCAGGGGTAGCTCTGATAGGGTCTTCTCAGCTGTGAGCCGGTTTGTTGTACTCCCTGTCCAAAATGCCACAGATGTGATAGTCCAAGGTATTCGAGTTGGGGAAACTGGGTTTTGCCAACTCGAATACCGAACCCCAATCAATTCTTTTGTACCGTTCCCCAACTCGAGTGTGGAGTTGATGGTCAAATCTATCCAGAATGGTGTCACTTTGCACTTTAGGGGTAGAATGCTTATTTAGTGAAGTTCAATTCTCAAACAATTCATTCAATTGGTCAGCTCCCAAGCATATTAGATGTGGACAGGGTCCACGGTGCAGTTAATGGATGAAGGAAATTATTCCGGCCCGAGTTATAACTTGAGAGATAGCAAGAATGAGGGTATTGGCCCGTTAAATTTTGAATAGGAACAAATTTTTTCATAAATTATGACTTAAATCACAAGAAATAGTTAACCTTTTCTAGCTCAAAGCAAAATTCAGTTGCCCCCTTGCACTTCCTTATTCTGTCCCAGACAGCCTGTCACCTTCCTGGCCTTTTCAGACATCAAGACCTTGTTCCTGGCCTTGACGATGGGCCTCCTTGAAGCAATTGGCATTGTATCCAGCCTTATTGGGGGATCGATATAGCAATCCTGTTCTGGCTGTTGACCAACTTGGAGCCAGGACCTGTTTCTTTAAACATCATGTCCGTTGCTACTTTTCCCACAAAGCTAAACTTGGACTTATTGGAAAGCATATAAAGCTTTCAGTAACCTTCGTTTCTGACCCTGACTTCGGCTGACTTGATCTTTGAATCAGTTTTTTCATTTGACTTTTGCACTATGAAAATATGCACCACACAAGACATGTTCTTCGTCTGTTTTTGGAAATGATTTAACCCATCCTTAAAGGTACAGAGTTTCATGCATCAATTCTTTGAATGCTTCGAGATATTGGACATTTCATAACCCGTCGACTGCACTGCGGACCCTGCAGAGAATCTGTCAAAGTCCACTAAATCAGCCTTCTGCTGCTCATCGGTGAACGCTGAGCGTGCGGCCGGCCAGGAGGGCCACCAGAGCTGCAGCCTGGTGACAGAACTTAAACTAACAGGAAAAATTCAACTGTGAACACTGCTGATGTTGTTCTAATACTCCCGATGTACAGCTTTGCCATTTCACTGGCAATTGAAAAAAGGACACCCTGTATGGTGATATACCTTGACAGCATTTTCGGGGATGCTTCAGTATAAAAATGACTCAGCTGCTGATACTGGCTATTCTTATATTGATCCTCAAAGGTAATTATTTACCGGAGGGATTACTTGACAAATCCGTAATGGATTACAGTTGGGATTACACTGTCTGAAACATAATGGCTTACGTGACACATTACATAATGAAGACTTTTTTAACATGTAATTGAAGTGGTTACCCAATTGTGATTTGATGTACCGAACATATTCAGCTATTGCAAAGTACCAGTCGTCAGCAGGATAATCTTGCAAAGATCGAGACTTTCCCAGAAAATTGAAAGTCACTGCTGTAGTTACATTCAATCAGAAGCAAAATCTTGCTATAATAGAGGGCTCTGCACTTTTATGAAATCGGATATAACGAACATAAGCTATGTTGTGTTCTTGTGTCAGTCATGGTCACAGTACAGTTATAGTACAGTTCATGATACAGTCATAGGACGGGGCAAAAATACAGTCATAGTACAGGGCAAAAATACAGTCATAGTACAGGGTATAATACAGTTATAGAACAGGGCATGATACAATCATAGTACTGTCACAGACCAAGGCGCAATACAGCTGAGCGAACTCAAGTTCATGAAATACGTGCAGCACTCCTAACTGACGTCACAAAAGAGAGGGACAGACAGCAGAGGCGGCAGGGCGAAGGGGACCTGACCCTTTCAGGCCGTACGGCTGCATGAGCTGCATGAGCTGCACGGGTTACCCAGAGGGACCGTCTGATAGCAGCTGCTGCCTCAAAAGTGACAACAAACTGAAAGAAGTCGTCAACTAGAAGCTCGGGCCGGAGACGCAGGCGGGCTCTGTCGTCAGCCGCTTCGTTCTTTGCCTCCTCGGTCGCAGACTTGCCCGCCTTCGACGCCATGACCTCCTTGTTGGTATGGGGCAGAGGTAAAGCAGGGAGACCCCAGGTCAAGTGCTGTCGAGTTGCTCGAAACGGTCATTCATTCAGGCGACCAAGGACAGCTCGGCTTGGGCGGGGGCCTGGAAGATCCGCTGGTCTGCTCTCCCGTGGAAGTGGCTCGCATGCCGTGGATGTCCGGGAGCGCGCCCGACCTCCCGAAGGAGGCCATCACGCAGGTGTGCGGCGGCGACCGCCACACGATGGTCCTGAGCGCCGGGGGGAAGCTTTTCTCCTTCGGAAGCAACGATTTCGGGCAGCTGGGTAGAGATGGGGCCCCGGAGAGCGTGCCCGAGCACGTTTCTGGACTCGACGAGTACAACATCGTGGCTGCGGCTTGCGGCAAGAGACACACCTTAGCCGTGGACAAGTGGGGAAAGCTCTTTGCCTGGGGGTAAGTGTGACTGCAGCATGTTCGGAAAACAGCTTTACTGTTCAGTACTTAAACCAAGCTTCTACTGTCTTTCGCGTGCGCGCGCGCTTTTCCACCCGGATTTGGGGAGACTTATCCTGGTTTGAAGCTGAATCGTCACATGATCATGTGCAGATTGTGCGTGAGCTTAAGCTGGAGCATCTGACCGACCGGGAGCTGGTAGGCGTCAGTCTACTTACAACCTTTAAGGTGCCAAATTTTCATCCCAAGTCGAGTGCAAAGAGCTCCTTTCGTTCGCATCATCAACATGAATCGTGTGGTCTCCAACCTCACTAAGGCTGAGAGCCAAAATACTTCACTTTTGGCACTTCAGTAGACTCAAATGTTCCAGCTCACGGTCGCAATCCCTTCGTGTTGTGAGAGAATATTGATGTATGAACGTGAATTCGATTTAGAAAACAGAAATACAATATCTCGAATTAGCTCTGTAAAAATGTCTGGTGTCGTTATCCAAGCCAGCCACCTCTAAGAGAGTAGTTGCTGAGTTTCAAATCGAAGAAACACTCGCCGATCACTCTCAAGCCCAGCGGCTCGTACCGCATCTTGGAGTTCAGAGCAACTTAAAACCGTGATTCCGGCGCTAGATTTACTTTTGCAGTTTGTCCGGGTCTAACGTTGCCTAGAGCAACGGCATTTAGAGCATCAGTTGCTAGAGCATCAGCATCTTGATGAACAGTACAAGGCTTCTGTGCTCTTTGTCCTTCAACATTTTCGTACAATCTTCTTTCGACGGAGAGAATTTGCTCTAAGGCCTCCTCAAAATGCCAGCGATTTACCCAAACTCATGACCTCTGAAATGGCCTTTTTCCTTCTTGGCTGTTTATTTGCCAATATTATGTATATTGGCCGAAATGAGCCCAGAGGCCTCTTCTCGCTTCAAGGCTTTTCAATTACGATCCAGCTGGAAAGAAATTTTGTTATGCAAATTTGGGGCGCTGATCACATTTGTATTCTATGAAAAATCAATTTATTATTCAAAAACTGGAGTTTATTTAGTAAGCCGACCAGTTTTTTAAGATAAAAAAATTCTTCGGCAACAGTTAGGAGGTTGAAAACATCAAGTGGTTTCAGCCCTTGAGGTCCTTCGTCATCCCTGAAAGTTAGGTCATGGTCGACCTAGTGGTTTTTGAGATCCGAGTGGTGACAAACAGACCGAAGCCTCATTATTATGAAGTTAGGCCTAACCAAAAACGAAAATTTTGGAGTTTGTGAGTGCAGCTTAGGTTTGTTACCTGATGCCAAGTACAGAAGACGAGGTCAAGGCTGGTTTTTGGAAAAAAAAAACACCTTGTAAAGTACCGAGGATGAGGCTAACTCATGAAGTAGCAAGGAGACGAACTCGGAGTGTCAGATCGAGTGATTGTTCTTAAGATATAGTGTAATAAGAAGCATCGGTCAGGCGAGCTGAGCGTGTACACAGGAGGCATGCAGGACAGGAGTGAAGGGGTTAAAGTTGCAAGCTGGCATGTAGACACCGTATGTACTGCAGATACTTCAACATAGTTACGACACATTACACCTGTGTCTTATGTAACTGTATTGCTAAAGAAGAGTTTTAGTAGAAATTAGAGCAAAACAAGACTTGGACACTGATAATTTCTTCACTCTATTTGATTGGAATGGATTCAAATGGAGTCTCGCAGCAAATATAACACGCAGAACGAGATAAAAAGTGGTCCAGCCTAAATTGTATGATGTTTTTTGTATAAATATCTTTTGGGGGCTGACAGTAGAGGCTGGTTTGTTAGTTTTAACCCAACAATCTCGTAAGCAACGTCGTCGTTTCAGAGAGGATTCCTGCGGCCAAGCTGGACACAACTTGGGTGTGGCGGTCATTCCGGTGCCGAGGTGAGTCGTGTTCTATCCAACAAACGTACAATTTCATTGGCATTGTCCTCTCTTGAAAGAATGATTCGTGGCCTGGGCACGGTGTCCGTCGTGCAGGTCGCCGCTGGCTCTAAGCACAGCTTGGTACTCACCAACGGAGGAAGACTCTATTCCTTCGGAGACAACTCATCCGGGCAACTGGGACTGGGACAAGCTGCTGGAGACCGAATGCTCACTCCTCAGGTACGCGCTTGAGCGAAACTACCCGGAGTCCGCAGTGACCTGTGTCAGTGGTGCTCTCGCTTCAGCCCTTAGACGTGCTGAGTGGCCTTCCCGTGCACTCGATAGCGTGCGGCGGAAGCCATTCTGTGGCCGTATCGCTGTCGGGCGCAGTGTACACCTGGGGGAAGAACTCCTTTGGTCAGCTGGGACTCGGCAGTCAGGAGGACAAAAGTTATCCAACGCAGGTGCGATGAAAAAGTCTGTCTCTTCACCAGATGTTTTATCTGCATCTTGCGCTTAATATCTCAGGTTCGTAGTCTCCGACATCAGAAGGTGGTCTATGTCTCCTGTGGTGAAGACCACACGGTGTGCCTGACCAAGGACGGCGGCGTCTTCTCATTTGGCTGTGGTAGGTACGGACAGCTGGGACATGGCGGAAATAGCAATGAGATGCTACCTAGGAAGATTATGGAGCTAATGGGCACTGAAGTGACTCAAGTAAGTGGACTTGAAGTCAAGGCTGACCGACGAATCGACGGTACAGAGCAATATCCTGCAGATTGCTTGCGGCAAGCATCACACTTTGGCCTTTGTATCGTCCCGCTGTCGTGTCTATGCCTTTGGCCTTGGAGGAAGCGGTCAGCTGGCTCAGTCGAGTAAGCAGAATGCGTCCACTCCCTGTCTTGTGGTTGGGCCTTGGCAAGGACCGCGGCACTCTGGAACGAGACCTCAGGATGTCAAGGTGAGGGCACTGAACATAGTCTGGAGGAACAAGTCACCAGCCGAGGCGTTTTCCCTAGGCTGTGTTTTTGATCGGGGCCGCCGGGGACCAGAGTTTCGCCGCCTGCTCCTCACCGTCGGTTGCCGCCGCCTACGTCGTGGAACAGCGCCAAGTGGAGGGTAACTGCGGCGGAAGAGTTCTCACTCTCACGACTGAGCTGGGGACTGCTGTGGGGAAGACCGAAAAGGAACACGTTTTGGACCAGGACTTCCTCGAGAAGGTTGAGACGGTGTTCCAGTCGCGTTCTTGCCTCAACGGGTCGATGCTCCTGGCAGAGTCGCACATGCCGTGCACCTCCAGGAACAGCGGAATCGACTTTGGCAAGTGGCAAGAGGCCTTCACTTCGATAGCAAAGTGCAAGTGAGAAACGTCTTGCTGCTGTTACTCTCTCGTGTTTTTTGCCACAGCAATGCAAAAATGATATTTTGTCTCCGCAGAAACGAGACCCTCGCCGATGCGATCCACACAAGCTTCACCACGTTCATCGTGCCCAACTTAAACAAGACCCCGCCAGATGTAGAGACCTTGAGAATTTTTCTCACTCTACCACTTTATCGTCGGTTCGCCGACCCGACCCTCTATGACGAGCTTCAAACTCCTTTCGCGACTAGCCTCATCTCGTTGCAGAAGAACCCCTTCACTGTGGTGGAGCGGTGGATCAGTGAGAGGGACAGTGCCTACTTGCTGTGGGTTGTCGGCAATCTTAAGGCGGTCACCGTTCATCTTCTGAAGAAGAGAAAAGAACACGTACGTTACTTGGGCCTTAACATCAAACTGTCCATGGTCAGAAATGACAATTCCTTCACGTCCTTCCAGGTAAACGTCAATTCAGCTGGGCGGCCCCCGTTCAAGTACCAGTTGGACGCAAATCTTACCTTTCTCCGCATCTTGAATCGAATAAACGTGGAGAAAGACCTCATAATCGATTACGAGGACTTTTATATCCCCGAGGTCGTGGAGCTCATCTATCTGCCAGAAGCCTACGCTCGGTGGCTTCAGGAAAAGTCCACGACCGGCGGCGCCAGCTCCGTCACCGAGTTCCACATCTGTAACTATCCTTTTGTGTTTGATGCAAAAGCAAAGATGACCTTGCTTCACGTGGACCAGATCATTCAGATGCACAACGCGCGGCTACGAGCACGAGCTCATTCATTCTTCAACCAGGACGTCATGGGTCCAGAGGAAATGAACTATTTGGTTCTGAGAGTTTCTCGAGAAAATATCGTACAAGACACGTTGATGCAGATTAGGGGGTTGACGACCGACGACTTGAAGATGCCTCTGAGAATCTACTTCGTGGGCGAGGAGGCAGAAGATGCGGGAGGAGTGAGAAAAGAATTCTTTCTCTTCCTGTCGAGAGACCTCCTGGATCCAAAGTACGGAATGTTCAAGTCATACGAGGAGACGCGGACGATCTGGTTCTTTCCACGCTGCTTCGAGGAGAACGTGATGTTTTACCTCATTGGCGTGTTGTGCGGCTTAGCAATTTACAACAACACCATAATTCCGCTCCCCTTCCCATTGCTTCTCTATAAGAAGCTGTTGGGGGGAAAGATTGGGTCAGTCGACGACGTGGAGGAGCTGTCGCCCGTTGTGGCCAATGGCTTGCGTGATCTCCTCAAGTACGAAGGCGACGACCTCGACGACGTGTTCGGACTGAACTTCACAATTTCTGAGAGCTGCTACGGCGAGGTGGTGACCGAGGAGCTCAAGAAGTCTGGCGATTCTATTCCCGTCACACAGGCAAACAAGGAAGAGTACGTGGAACTCTATTGTGACTACGTCCTCAACAAGTCAATAGAGGAGCAGTACAAAGCTTTTCACCAAGGCTTCCATATGGTTAGTTAGGTGACGCCACGACTGTCATCGTTTCGTCTTATCAAATCGTCCTGTTCTAGGTGTGCGGCGGTAGAGTCCTTGACCTCTTCCACGCTCGCGAGCTCATGTCATTGGTGGTGGGGTTGGAGCACTATGACTGGAACGCCCTGGAGGAGTCGACAAGCTACAAGGTGCACACGTCTGTTTGTAGACACGTGAGCATGAGTGCAAGCCCTTGTTCTTTTTCTTCTTCAGAACGGCTACTCCAAAGATAGTCCCACCATCCAGAACTTTTGGTCGGTGTTCCACGAACTGAGCGAGGAGAACAAGAAGAAGTTTCTGCTGTTCGTGACCGGCTGCGACCGGATTCCCATCTCAGGCATGAATTCTGTCCGCTTAATCATTCAACGGACCGCAGAGGACAAATTCCTGCCGGCCGCCCACACGTGCTTCAATCTGCTTGATCTGCCAGACTATGGGACCAGGGAAAAGCTCAAGTACATGCTGACGAAAGCCATTCAGCATACGGAAGGATTTGGACTCGCATGAGTCGCTCGCTCACTCTCCAAGTGCCTTTCTTGTTCACCATGACGCAGTACTCCACGATACATTCTGCACCTCAGTGAAGCATGACTGAAGACAAATACACACAGCAATTGAACCGAAGATCGCGCCATTTACCTGTGCCTGTTCATGTGTTAGGGTACGTAATATATATTTATGCAAGTAGTGACAATGCCACTGAGAACTATGATTTTTATGACCTAACATTATAAGAAGGGGGATTGAGTAAAGCCTTCTACCATACCGACCGGGCTTTGCTTGATCTTCTTGGCTTCTTGTTTCAACTGCTGCATGAAGATCTCGTCGGCCTTTCTCTTGATAGCCTTGGAGGAGGCATGCGCTTGGTTGTAGTGAAGGTACCCCGGTGGCTGGGGAGCTGACATTGCGTACGGGACACTTCCTCGTTCCGTCGGCAGTTGAGGTGTGAAGGCGTTCCAACTGAACTGGTCGCCTATGGAAGGAATCATTGGCATGGTAGGACCAGGACTAGGCAGAAATCCAGAGAATGCCTCTGCTGGGAAAACTGGAGGTAACGGGGGAAGAACGGGGAATACTGAGTTTGCGATCAGGGGATCGATGAGAAGTGGATTGTGTGGAAGAATGGATGGTGCAATATCCACTGGTGATTGCGGGTTTGGCACTTGCGCTGTTTGCTGCTGTGGTTGACTTTTCTTCAGGCACACAGCTTGACGTTGTGGTGCCTGGTCTCTTCTGGAGGATTGTTGGTGATGACTAGCAGGCTGGTACTTATTTGGTGAGTAAATGCCCTGCTTCAAGCGAGCTTGAAAGGAGACTAGTAGGAGTTGAGATAGCTTCGGATCCTTTAACTTGGGATCCTTCCTGTCGGGTGGCGACGGCCTTGTCGTCACCGGCATCAACGGTGGAGCCATAACGCTGGGGAGGTTCTGTTCGCCATCGGATAAGTCCTTGAGAACCTGTTCTGCCGTCTTTCCTGCCTCCATCTCCTGCACGACGGTCTTGAGCAGATCCAGCGTTTGTGTCTTGGCCGCCGGCGAAGCCGCAGCGGCCTTGCGAGCCAGCAAGAGAATCAGAGCGGCTTGGGCTGGATCATCTGGAGGTGGTGGGGCTAGGGGCGTAATGGTTGCCTTTGCCACGGTATCGTCAGAAGAAGAGGACATGATTTGCTGCAGATTCCGCACGAACCAAGGGTTTTGCTTCGACAGCGATTGTAGTTGATCGTACACCTGAAACGTTCAATACCGCTACATCCACTTGTTCCATGCCACAAGGACATTGTCATGTTTGAACTTTGCTTTGGTGTTTGCAGTCTGTACAATGTTCAACAGGGATCAGACGAGTTCAGGGGGGGGGGGGTGTTCTGAGAAAAGTTTAGAATCTCCAGTGCTTGAGTCAGAGTGACTCCTGAGCATTCTGACGAAATAGACAAGGACACATTGAAATGATGATCCGTATCAGCGTCAATGTGATCCGGCATTCTCCGAATCATACTGAACTCAGGATCTGGATAAGGTAGTCTAAAGAAGACCAACTGAACACACTTTAGCAGCAAGACCTGAAGTCAGCAATGACGAACAAAACTGCAGTGAAGTACGACATTCACAGCTATTGAAACTCATGACTGAATATCCCACGAGGGATTTCGGGCTCTACGGTTGTGTTTTTTGCAGTCACGTTGGCTTTTTTTTTGACTCACACTGTCGTTTCCTGTGGGTCTTTTTTCTCTTACTGACCTTAGCTGAGGGCGCCTCTTCTAGTAGCGCTCTCTTCTCCGCGAACGTGTCCATGGGGTTGTTGACGAAATTCATGTAGATATTAATTGCCCTGACCCCAGGCGTGCAGTACTGGACCCGTATGGGTTGGCCAAATAGCAAGCTTCCGTTCAGACGATCCAAGGTCAGTTCGGCCTCCTCGCTGCTGTCGAACTCCACCAGGCCCCAGTTTTGCAAGACGCCATTCTTCATGGCGATCTATGGGAGGTGAAGAAAGAACTGAGTTAAGTGTAAGGTGCTCGACTCTCGTCGACGACGTCAGCTCCTTGCCTGGCAATAGGGTGGCTTTGCTACGACGGAGAAGTGCTTTCGGAATTGACTCATGTCTCTAAAGTGCTGCGGCAACTGGTCGACGTAGAGACACTTTGAATGCAGAGATTCTTCGCCTGCACAGTTGGTCTTCCTCAGCCACTCGCAATCCAGCGTGTGTCCACGCAGACTGTGACCCTGGAGGACGTGTCGGGCTTGCAGGCCAGATGAGGAGTCGAAGAATGATGCCACTACGTAACCTTTGAACTTTCCTGGAAAGGGATTTCATGCCACGTGACCCACGTAGCTGGACCTGGCGGTTCCAAGATGACCAAGAATGAAACTCACCACTTCTTTGTGAATGCACCGTTTTGATGACTTTGACTGGACCAAACTGTTCCAGGAGAGAACTCAGTTCCGACGCGTGCATGTCCAGTGGCATCCTAGACACGCACAACCACTGCTCAGGCGCGGCAACCTCCAAAACGACGTCGTGGTTCAAGCGGTAAGTGGTGGTACCGTCCACGGGCTTGGAGGGGTTGTTGTTCACGTCATCTTCTGAGGTTGAGCTACTGCCGTCTCCGCTTGTGGTGGTGGCGACGCCGCCCTCCATTGCTGATCCTGGAAGAAGTTCCGTACGTCACGTCACATGAGCGGTTCAAGTAAGTCTGTTGCATGAGACACATGTTGATCCTTGCATGTCAGTTGTTGCACACGAAGAAGCTTGGCTTACTACACGTCCTTGGGCTCCTTTTCTGCGCCCGCGCACGAGGCGCGGGACCGCATGGTCCAGTGCCGGATTGTTTGTGAGCATTCGATGCATTTGAGGCGGCGGAGGCAGACTTGTTGACCCTGGCTAACTCAATCTACGTGCAGATGATGTTGTTCTGAGCACTCATTGCCATCTCACAAGAAGACCTTGTCAATGTTTGCAGTCATACGCGTGAAGAAGAGTTGTCACCGCGACCGCCGTCTGCAAGAGACTTAGTCAGGAGACGCGACGACGTGATCGATCAGTTACTTTTTCTTATCAGATTTGGCATGATGTGAGGATGCCAAAGTATCCGTCTTCCTCATTCATGAAGCGCAAGAAAGCAGCATTGCACACTCAACGAAGTACGTGGAGAAAGCTATCCAGGCCTGAGAAGCGTCCTTCCAGTTTGATAGATTACTCAGCCAACTTTATCATGGGCTTGGTCTGCCCCTATTTCATTGTGCTGGAGGTGAAGGAAAAAGAAGAAGAAACTTATCCTGAGTCGCTGGTACGAAGGAAGTCCCTAGGGAAACGTCTGTCGACGAAGTAACATTCACGATGACAACAATGAGATCACTTTTTCTCCGTCTACGTTTGCATCGTGGCAAGAAGAAAGAAAGGCTGCTGCAGCCTGACCTTGTTGAGTGAACAGATGTATTAGCGATAGTGTCCAAGCCAGCTGGTCCTGTCCTGGGACGTCCGACGTCCTGGCCTCGGCTGGACCGCGCGTCTTTCAGCCGGTCCGGAAGTGAGGAACAAGATTTATTCTGGCTTGCAGCGCTGGCGAAGTCCACCAATGCTTAAGTACTTTAGTACTCGTTAATGGCTGGCCTTTAGAAGCCTTAGGAATATATGTATCTGTCCGCGGAGGAAAAAATAAATGAGAACCTCACATCCAGATAGGGGAGATAAAAACAAGAAAGTCTGGATGGTTGCTCGTTAAGAAGATTCACGTAAAAAGTGTCCTAGGCCTTCCATGCACTCCAGAGAAAAAGGCCGAGAGAGAGAAATGCCCCTTATCTATAAGTTTCTCGTCTTCTGCCCAGACGGACTGCGGCAAGGCGGCGGCCACACTACAAAGTCCAGACGTGCATGCCGCTGGAGACGTCGTCCAACGACATGTGCAGTCATGACTTTCTCAACACCGACCCTGTATGTATGTTTGTGTCTGTTTGACCAAAGCAGCACAGCCCCCTTCCGCCCCCGCCAGAAGGAGACTTTCTTATTCATCATGACTAAATTTACCACCACGCCTGCAAGTCCCTCCCTCCCTCCTCCCCCGGCGAACATCCAGGATTTGCTGGCACCGCAATGCACAGTGATCCTGGACCGGCGAGGACGTCGGGCTCCACGTCCAGCTGGTCCGTGATGTCGAACGAGGAGAAGAAACTTGGCTGAGGAAGAAAGAAAGTCTTTTCTTCGACACCGCCTGCCTTCACTAATTAGGGAAGGAAGTAGAGAGAAGCATTCGCTCAAGAGAATTTGTCACTCTTGCCACGAGTGAGTGAGTTGTCTCTCTGTACTCGCGTTGCTCGACGAACGAACGCATTGTACGTACGTACACGTGTACTCTGAGAGCCAGAGTCGGAGGAGTGCTGTACGTTGTACTTACGTACATGCTCAGGTATATTTCAGCCTGAAATGCGACTTCGACAGTGAGTGGAGACACGACGACGACTACAGACAGGCTTTCCTGGTGTTTTTTGTTCGGCAATGCCTTCCAGTTGATGTCAACCAGGAGCTTTCACGCACACTTGTCTACTGATATGACGTTTTCTAGTGGTGGTGGTGGAAAAAAAAGTATTCCTTAACTGTTCAAGTTCTCCTCTGAAATGCTTTCCTTTTCCTCATCGTGGATTCTCTCCTTCCCTCCCTCCCCCCCCCCTCCCGCCCTCCGTCACTCCTACTGAGGGTAGGCGTGTTTCACGACTCCGAAAGCTGGCACACGGAGATGGGGAGGTCGTACTCACTGCACCTGACAGCCACAAAGCAGGAGAAATATGCAGTTCAAGTCCAAGATGCAGGAGGGGGGAAGAGAGGAAAAAAACCCTCCGCTCTGTGTACTGCACGTTGCAGTACGTATGTACATCCAGGAACATCTGTTAGGTGGGTAAGGAGCAGCGGCAGCTCCGTCTTCGTCAGTTAGCCCAGATCAAGTTGTACGTCCGTACTGTGGAGTTACGGCTGCGGATGTCCGCACTCGGCGTCATCGATTTGGTACAATCTACCACAAACTTTGGTGTCTCTTGATGACGACTTGGCCGGGCTGCCAGAGTCAGACCACCGAGACCTTCCAAAAATATGCACCACCCCAGCCCACTTTGGCAGCGGGGAATTTGCCTGAGCACACACACAAGAGTTGGCTCAACAGATGAGGAAGATTTCATATTACCCGAGTTGGGCAATCTGTCTCTAGTTCAGCTCGGTTCTGGCACAAGATGTTCGGCTGCTGCACAAATGTCGTCTGCTTGTACTTCTTCTACTTTGCAAAAGACACTTAATTTATCACCTGCAGGAGGAAGAGAAACGGCTCGTGCAAGGACATATGGAAATTGCAATAATGCATTGGACACCCTGTGTGCACCCCCATCGAGCGAACGCCGGCACGGTGACGCAGAGGGAGAAGTTCGAGCAAGTACGCACACAGTCGGCACATTGACTGAATGGACACGCTGGCATTGACGACGTCCGTCCTTCTAGTCGTGGCTCTTTTGCTCTCGTCATCATCAGGATGAGGAGTGCGCACATGCGTGGCACCATTCGTACTTAGTGTGGTGCCATGAGGAAGGTTTTCTTTCTCTCTCTAAACTTTACTTACTCTCAACATGGTAGCAGACACAAAGAGCAATTTCTTTCGGATGCTAAGCCGCATTGTAATTCGATCAGCATTTGGGCACCAAGCAATTCGAGAGCTCAACTCAGCCCGGTGTTGTTGAACTTCAACAAACATTGTCTACCATTGGAGCAACCTTTCTCCTGGAACTTTTGTTTACCGATGGTAAACTTTTCTTTATTAGAGAAAATTGGCTAGAGATGTAGCGCCAAACTACAAGGAGCTCATTCCTTATGAGGACGCAAGTTAGCTGGAAGGACCTCTGGTGCCAGGCAACGAATAACAACCCTTTTCTTTACCTCGACCACCTGCACAAGTGTGCGTCTCCAACTACTCAGCACCTGACACGGTCGGTGTTTCTGGACTGAGTCGGGTGGCGCACACAGGTTTGACCTTAGAAACGCTCACACACATACGCACGCGCGCGCGTGCCTTGCTACTAGTGCCACAAGGGCTATTGCAACATCACCTCACTCAGCGACAGCGGCAGCAGCGGCAGCAGCGGCAGCAGCGGCAGCAGCAGCAGGAGGTTCTAGGTCATTGCCGATCAAACTAAGGACGTCTCACTGAGGACTCACCTTTGAAGAAGTCCTCTTGCTCACACTGTTGTGTCGAGAGTAGACGGACACGAATTGTTGCTCGCTCAGTCCCGAAGAGAACCGGTGCAGACGCGGCTTGTGACGTGCAAACCCTCTGGGACTTATTTCTGGTCCTCCTCCATGGTAGCCACGTTCGCTCTCCTCCTCCTGCTCGCGTCCCTCTCGAACTACTACTGTTGGAATCTCTCAGTCATCCACAAGGACAAAGCTCACGCGCGGGCGCGCACGCGCTTATGTAAAAAAAAAAAAAAGAGCGCGCGCGCACATCTCGGCCTCCACGTGCTTATATTTATATAATGACATGTATTTGTGGAGTGATTGAAAGGAGGATCGTGTTCCTGGTACGTGCTCGTGCGGACCGGAGACCCGGACCACCGGGTGCTGAGTGCAGCGGCTGAGTCCGCTCACCCTTGGTACGAGTGCATGCGGCATGACAGAGCGAAAAGGTCATCCACACGGCTCGACTTCCAGGGATGGCAGTTAAATGGCATATGCACGGACAATACCGGCGTGTAAACACGACGTCGGGCAGAGTTTTGCGCAAATGCATGTTGAGTGACGACAAGGGGGGGACGGGGACGGCAGCAAAAAAGATGTACGTACGCAGGGGGAGATTTAGCTGCTATGCAAATACTCTTGTACTTTGATGGAGGACGGAAAAAAGAAGTGAATCGTCTTCTCCGCCTCTATTCTCTCCCATCTACTTCTGCTCTTTCTTGAAATGTGTCTCCTCAGCAAGACAAATAATCATGAGAAAGTGTGTGTACAAAAAGAGAGGAGAGGAGTGCCAAAGACCTACTGACGTGTAAGCGCAAACAGGTTGCGCAGGTTCTTCGTCGGCTCCAACGACACGAGAGTGGTCAGGGTGTGCGGCACCAAGAAGAGGTGCTGCTGCTGCTGCTGCTGCAGCCATGGGCGGGTGCACATCGGCGACATTCCTGAGGAGCCCCCGGCGACTACCGAACGCGTCAGCAAGGACAAAGTTGCTCAAAAACCTGCCGCCGGTTGACAGTGAAGTAACCGTGCAGGTGGCGTTCGCACGAGTGCGTCGTCGCCGGGATGTTCCCCTTCAGGCTGGACTCCAGCACGACGAAGGAGAGTCTCCAGCGCTGCTGAACCTCTATCTCTCCCTACTTTCTGGGCACTCAAGCGCGCCGTTTTTATGCTACGAGCGAATATCAACGTTAGGTTCATTGCTTTCTCCGCTTACGGGGGGACTCCATAGCGACGCAGGACTTCAAGACCCCAAAGCGAGACCCCTGCTGCAGTCGCCTTCACACATAGAACGGTTGTTGCTAGTGCAAAGCCGGAATTTGCAAATCGCTGGGTTAGACTTGCGGATATCGCATGCGAATCGGTGCAACCCCTCGTCACGCCAGTCACATTCTCGTGTGATTCTTGCGCGCAGCAGCAGAGTTCCCTCGAAAAGTGGCAGCCGTACTTCGCATGCAATGTTCGCATCAAAGTTCGTGACGACAAACATGCCAACGATTCGCTTGCGATATCGCAGCCGTGTGATTCCGCCGACAGCATTGACTTGCTGCATACCGACGACATAATGAGTGAGGTTGCCTCACTGGACGCCGGCGCCAGGATCGTTCATGCGAGCAGTCATCACGACGAATACGGCACGAGCAATATCCTCGACAGGTAAGGGCGAAAGATCATCATCCCCCGCCTGTCGAAGTTCCTGCCTGCCCGCGACACTTCTGTCTGGGTCTTTGTCAATCTCAGCCCGGCGTACGAGGTGCAGGAGAGACGCGCACGCCCACGGGTTAGACGATGACGTTGCGGATGTGCGTGGTAGCTTCGATTGCAATGACGTCTTGGCAGCTCCTGAATGCTGCACCTCGAGTAGGGGCAGCAATGCCTGCGCTTACATCATCGTCAGCGGCAGCGTGTTCACCGACGCGTTCACGGCCTCCGTGCAGTGGCGCTGCTTGGTCTTGCATGCTAATCTAAATCGAGCTCTTCTCCAGATCTGCGGAGAAGCCATGGGTCTCGAACGGAATCTTTCCCCAAGTGCTGGTCGTCTCGCTGCCATCGCTGGTCGACGTGCAATCAGTCGAGATTAAGGCGTACAACGGTGAGAACAACGATGACAGCTACGACGTGCTCAGCTACGCCGACGTGTGCCTACTCTTCCATGCAGATTCAGAATATGCAAGAGAGCTGCACACTCTGTAGCAAAAAAAGAAAAGAAAAAAATAGCGTCTGTAACGTGAGAAAAGACTCATTTCAACTGTCTCTGTGGATCGATGCATGCTTGATACGTTCTATAATGAAGTGTTATATAATCGTTGCAGTGAAGGACGTCCTGCTAGAGCGGAGCACAGAGTCTTCTCCACAAAATTTTGAGGAGATTTGCGAAAAGCGTCTTCCTCGAGGTTCTCCACAGAAGGAGACCTTGTCTAATAAGGAGCTGACTGCGCGATTTCTCAAGATTACACTCATCTCGGGACACGACTTCTTCTGCGCCATTTACAGCGTGAGAAAGAGAATCTAATACAGTTTGGGAAACAAATTTCTGCAGTGCTCAAATGGCCGTTCTACGCAAAGTTACATTTCATATAAGGGGACCAGAAGTATTATCAGTTACTATATTTTTCTCCACAATAGTAACTTTGCTAAGGAAGAATTTCACACGGGGCTGATCTAACCCACACCCATGGCTGCAGAGGTAAACCTTAAGGGTTTTGGTAGGAGCAGATGAAAAAGTTTATGGAAAAGTTTTCACCTGTACCTATACGAGGTACTTTGCGTCAAATAGAGCATCCGGATGCTCGAATCAGCACCCAGTGCAGCTTCTGGAAGGGGGACGGGTATAATTGTACCGAATACGCAAATGTCCAGGACCCCACGGTGGAGGCCCACTCTTGGCTGCCCTGGAGTTGCTACACACAACGCTAGGTGGGGTGGCAACTGCCAGTCCTTCCGGGATGTACTTGTTGCCTAGGCTGGGGCAAAAAATGAAAATTTTGGGATTTGACGGAGTGCACCACAGTTTTGTCACTTGATTCCAATGGTGAAGATGGAGTCAAATGGTTTTCACAAAAAATCCCTCTACCCTTGCACTAAAGTTTTACTGCATAAGATTAGGACACAACAAGGTGTTCAGATTTGGAAGGTCCTGGGACTAAGCTATGACCACTTTGTTTTTAGATTCATTCAGAGTGTAACTAAGCTACTCCTTATCCAATTTGTAATGTTGACCTGACAGCCTTGTGTGATGTGTCCAGAAAACTTAGACCAAAAAACTCAACATTTTTTCATTCCATTTGACTGCAGTGTCTTCAAATGAAGTCTTGCAACAAACCTAAGACGCCGGAAGAGACTAAAACAATTGACCTAGCCTCATGAGGACCCTCCATGCTCAAACATCAAGGTTGAACCTGAAGTTTCTAACATAGTACCAAATAGAGTACTCGGGTACTCGATTTTGGATCGAGTTGCTACAGAGAAACACAAAGGGTGCTCCATTCAGGACTTCACGGTTAATCAAACCTCACTTCCAAGTCTTAAAATGACCCAAACCAGGGCTGATGTGACGAGGTTGACGTGCCCAAAATTGACCATAATGTTTTTGGTCAAGTCGCTGTTTTGGGGGTTCACAGATGGGCCAAGTAAGCAAAATTGCAGAATGAGGCAAAAAACCACACAGAACATTAAGTTTTCCTCATATCCCAATGCACACATTACAGTCGACTCCACAAATTTGTTTGCTAACTCCTTGGCGTTGTGCACGATTCTCCTGCTCTCTTTTCGCCCCTCTAGTTGAGTGTGAAAGGCGAAGAGTCTTCGGGCAGACTCAAATCTTCAGCTTCCACGTTCAGCCAGAACAACAAGGCCAGCAACAGCAATGGTAGCGGCGACGGATTCGACTTCCAAGAGGCCGATCAGCAGCTGCAGCCGTTCATGTTCTCTTTCAACTCGGGCAAAGGAGGCGTCGACGATGATGACGACAACAACGACGACGACGGCAATGACGTCAGCAAACCTGGTCCCACCAACGTCTTCCGGCTGCCCAGTTCCAAAAAGGTGAGACTCAGCGGTCAGACGAAGACGCCAGTTGCAGCTGCTCCGGCCCATCTTGATCCAGACGGCCATGAAGAGATTCCGCAAGAGGAGACCAACTCGTGGAATCCCGTAGTCGGCGAGTACGAAGACAAGGAGCTGCCCCCCACGAACGGCGGGCAAAACAACGGCGTCGACTTCGTCATCAGTCCCGGCGGCGGCGACGACGACGACAACGACGACGACGGCAACAACGAGGATGGAAGCTGGCAAGACTTTGGCGTCCGCTTTGGCTTCTAAGCTCTCCATCATTTGACTTGAACGCCCACTTTGTGCCTATAATTGTCATGTCAGTCGTAGCTGTTGCACTACTTAGGTCACTGGACGCGTGTGGAGAAGAAGAAGAAGTAGGAGAAGAACCTCTTCATCGCAAGTAGGAGAAAAGTCTCCTGATGATTAAAGGAGAGCATTAGTTGAAGCTTCCTTGCCTTTTCAGAAAACTTTTTTCGAATTTCCTGTCTCAAAAGTTCTTTGCCCGTCGCCGCGGACCAAGTCAAGTACTCGGGTATCATGAATAGTGAGACTTTCTGCCGATCTCATTTCTCCTCGTCCCACACCGGACATCACCGGAGAAGTCAGACATGATTGGCATTGAACACTGGGCTGTTGCAAATGCAAATAACCGACGTACAATACAATACAGATGAACGCGCTCAAATGTACTGTACTTCCTCTTGCTGTGCTGAGAGGTCTTTCTGCACACTTTTTTTCCGGATTCGCCTACGAAAGAACGTCCTTTTACGCAAGCATGCAGCGCCGTGGGGGATCTTTATGTAGCAGATCAACGACAGCCCCTGCCGAAGAGGAGCGGGGGGGGGGAGGAAAGAATACCTACAGCCTCGACTTCAGCCTCAGCCTGAAAAATCTTCATTGGTACGAAGTGGCAGCAGAGGGAAAAAGTTCGGCGCGTGCGCTAAACTTGGCCTAGGTGACAAAGTGCGTTGGGGTCCCCCCCGTCCCTGTCGTTGCGCGGACTCGCTGCAGTCCGACTTGAGTCTCCCCATCCGCTGTATTGGAGAAAGCAAATTTGCTGGAACGGAGAGAGCAAGGGAAAGCTCGACGAGAGCACACATGCATGGAAAAGAGCAGCAGCAGCTTTCCTTAAAGGACACTGCAGCTAAGTCATTGCTTTGCTGCTGCTGCAACCAAATAAATATCCTTGTGCACTTGTGATTCAACGCTGGCGGAGATGGACTGGGACAAGTCAAGGTAGGAAGCCGCCAACAGGTCTGTCTAGGGGGGGCCGGGCAGAGCGTCCTCCATGTCGACCGCCGCCAGGCCCTCGCCCGCAATCTCTTTCCACCGTCGGCGTTGCTGCACTGGGCTTTGATCGGTGAAAACTCCTTTTTTGCACCTTCTGCATGGAGTCCCAGGAGAAGCAGAAACTCCTTTTCATGCCACATGTGCGAGAGCACGGAGGCTGACGCACGCGCACTCGCTCCGCCTGTGTCTGCGCACTCCCTGGAGGACGAAGACTTGTTGCAGGTTCGATGGCTGCCACAAGGTGACTTCCCAGCATCAGGCCTCTGATGCAGCTCAGGCATCTCTGGAGTCGGCGTACGGAACGTGCAGTGCGTGAAGTACGGATCGTGTGCGCAATATACACACGCTGACAATCGATATTCTTGTAAAGTAACGTTAAGGAGGAAAAAAAAGGAAAGAAAGGTTGTCATCTGCGACCTTTTACTCCTCTCCTCGATAGCGGAAAATTAGATTTTCGAACGAGAACAGAGAGATGGAAGAAGAAAGGTGTGCTAGATCGAAACTGAGGCGTCAGAAATATGTAAGTGCGTCTGATTTAATCAAAGGGTTCTGTACACTTTGAAGTAGTGCTCAGTGCCTCACTGGTGGATCCGTTCAATGCTAGCGCCATCGTCGTCGTCGCCAACGCCACTGAGAGCAATGTCAATCTTGCCTGCAGGTTCTCGTACGCGGTGATGGCCTAGGCGAACCAGGTGATGGAATCCGAGGAAGTCGTCAAGAGCTATTCCAGGAGAGGACGTGCTACAGATGAAAAGCCTCTCATGAAGACATGGTGGTGAGTCATTTACGTCAGACTTGGTGATGAACGCTTTCGCCGCCTGCAACTTTCTATAAAGAAAAGAATCGAAAAGAACAACTTTCCTTGCAGCTCCAGTGTGAATGGGCTCAGGTTCAAGTGATCTTGCTGACCAACGACGGCAATGGCTTCGGCTTCGGCATCTCGGGCAGCAGGAATAGCGGGGTTGTCGTCAGAAACATCTTTCCGGGAGGCGCAGCCGACAGGGTGATGATCCTGGAGATGTACGCGTAGCGAGCTCGTAGCAATCACTGTACCGTACCTCATTTTCGCAGGATGGAAGCCTCCGCAATGGCGACCACTTGCTGGCCGTGGGCGAGGTCCGCCTGTGGGGCATGGGCGCGGAGCAGGTGGCCGCCATACTCAGACAGGCAGGACAAGATGCAATCAGGCTCGTTGTAGCCAGGCCCATAGACCCCGCAGTGCCTAGCTACATGGTAAGGGAGGTTTAGGACACCATGTGCACATGCGCACGGACATCTTCTTTCTAGGTCAACTCGGTCATTGTCCCTACCAAGGTGGTGAGCGATCCCCTGGAGCTTGAGCGCACTCTGCAGTCAGGATTGCTGCACGCTGGAAACGGCTTCGCCTTTGATGCCGCGGCTCTCGCCGCTGCCACAGCCGCTGCGGCTGCCGCCAACAACGAAGGCCAATCTATGGCCGTAATGTCAGCAATGCAGGATAGCAATACAGCACAATTCCAGGTAGGATAGTAAACAAGGCTGTCCTTCAAGGCCGTTCGGGGACGTGAACTCTTCGTTGCCAAGTTGCACTTCTGCCTCGCAGGACCCGCCGACGGATTCCCCCTTGTTGCACAACATCCCTCTGCCTTTGGTCAATGGCCAGACGACCACAGTTACGACGGTGCCGCCAGAGCAACAGTCTCCTCCAGCTTCTTCTCTTCCTCCACCACCTCCTTCTCTTCCTCCACCACCTCCTTCTCCTCCTCCACCGCCTCCTTCTCCTCCTCCTCCACCCCAACCTCAACAGCCACCCCTTCCACCTCCCCCCGCTTCTCCTCCTCCCCCTGCTCCTGCCCTCTCTCAATTGACGACATCCTCAGTCAATCCTTCACAGCCACCACTGTCGCACCCGAAGCCGCCTTCGCCAGTGCAGAGCTCGGGCAACACCACGGTCTGTGAGGCGGATGTGCATTCCGAGGAGCACAAGGAAAATCACCAGCAGCAACAGCCGCGGACCCTGAGCAAGAGAGCTCGAGGTAGCAAGAAGAGCAGCTCCCTGCGCCGGCGGCGGTCGGACCTCTCCAACAAGAAGGTGTTGGTCAGGAAGGCTTCAGTGCCTTCATCAATGGTGCTCAACCAGTGCGACGGCGGCGCGAACTCCGCAAGAATAAAAAGGTACGTGTCAAGGTCCAACCCGCGCGTCTTGTCCCTGGTGAGAAGGAGCGGCGACAAGTACACGACTGTGTACTCGTGTCGTAGGGTGATCGAGCAGCTGGTACACCAACTTGCACGTGCTCTGTGCGCGTCACAAAACGTGTCCTATGCCATCTGTCTGACAACCGCTTGAACGTCTCCTCCGCACGGGACATGTTTGGTGACTCCCCACAGTCTGTGACTGCTTAAAAGATGTACGAGTCTCTTTCAAGACAGACTCCCTCGAAATCTCCCCCAACAGCCACCCAAGTCGATGAAAAGCATTATTATATCCGTAATCAGAAGAGGTACATCACATCTACGTACGTACCTATGGGTGCATTGTGTATGTACACACATAATGCATGTGTACGTACATCACATCTCAAGATGAGCTCCAAAAAATGCTGATTCGGCCACTTCTTCCGGTTCCTGTACAGTGCAATGACGCGGAAAGTTGGTCGGTGCAATGACTAGGACATAGTAACACTTCAGTCAAGAGCACGTGAAGAGGTTATTTCCAGCCCAGAACTATCTTTGTATCGAGAATCCAGTGGACCAACGTTTCGTACCGTAGACTCTGCTTATAGTGGCAAAACTGTGCACTTTAGCAACTAGTAGAGGCTGGGCTAGATCGATCAGGCAGAAAAGTCTTTCTGCGTGCTCTATTTGCACCAAGAACCTTTGAATTTCCATTCCAGTCGAATGAGATGATCATTGTTTGTGTCCCCTCTCATCCTGCTGCGGGGACTACGAGAGCTCATCTTTAACACGATATCGCTGAAGGGGGTGAATTTCTCCTTCAAAATCCGTCACAAGACGCCTTCACTGTTTGGCACTGGGTAACCAAAGAAACCTGCGCTCACTCAAGTGCCAGAATTCTCACTTTTGACCTATCCTTTAAGAATACCCTAGCCAAATCTGTCATTGACCAAGAAGGTGGCAGCGTCAGCAGAGTCTGCCGTACGATTTTTGTAGCTATTATACGACTCATATCAATATTTGCACCCTTCTCAAGTGACTTTGTGAGAATGAGAATTCCAAAAGTGAAAGTGCACCACAATGCGATCTCACGAGGAAAATTGTGCTGCACTTTTGTCTCATTCATGCACAGTGCATTCCCGATATGACGATGAAGGAAACTTACGTCTACTTATTGGTAATTTCTACTGCGAGGAGTGAAAGAGAGATAATTTCTTAATTTCAGTCTGTTTTAACTGCTTGATGCCCCAAATTGCGAATTCAAATATTTATAGGACAGAAAATGGACGGTGCAATTTTTTCAGTTCTTCAAGGGATGTCACCACTTTCTGACTTTGTTGCATGAACACCTCAGTAGGCGAAATTTCGGGGAAGTTTAATCTTCGAGAACAACTTATGTTAAATCTGAGGTTTGGTAGCAGCTAAGTTTAATAGTTCCATCGTGCTGCACTACAAAGGGCAGTTTCCAGCTGCAGCACTTGTAAATAACAGCACGTAGTTATAACAGAACAAAAGCCGATCAAGAGCACGCAGGGAATTTGTTGTTAATTTTTGGGCCGGACCGTCAAGGCCCTGGTCCGGGCCAGGAAGTCGACCACGAAAGTTGCCGTTTGAGGGGTTAGGGGAGCTGGCCTTCTTCAGGGTGTTTGCACTCTTCAAGAAGTTGGAGAGGGGCCATAAGAACACCAAGGAGGAGACGGGCAAGTGGGCACCTGCAACAGTCAGGACACCAAAGGACATCAGATTACCGAAAGGCAAGGGATCAGAGAAGGACAGTTACGGAGGTTGCATCGGAATGAGGAAGTCAAACAGTCCGCATGATGACATCGCTGCCTTCGCGAAGACATCCCGCTGGTGGACCATGTGCCCATGCCCCATAGCGTTACTCTGTCTCTGAAATAGCGAAGGAGCTCAGGACCACGGTGCACAGGTTCGTGGTGGGACCTCACCGGAGGGAGCTCTTTACCCAGCATGGAGAAGTGGCACAGGTGCGAGGCTAAGTCAAGTCGACGTGGACTACGTAAAATCGGCATAAAGAGCTGGGAGTGATGTTAAATTTTGTGTGTATCGACTGTGGTCACAGATCTAGAGTACGGAGTTACTCCTACCGCTTTGAGCAGAAGATCTGTATGATGTGTCACTGACTGCAGTAGTCCTTTTTTGCTCAGAAGAATGATATGTTATAAGAAATTTTTCCACAGTATAAATGCACTTTTTCTTAACTTGAAGTAATAGAGTAACTTATTTAAAAGTATGCTAAGTTGGAATTGGCAGTCTGGACCAATGGCAGTCTGATGGAGTTGGATCTTATTTTCCACATAAGTACTCAACTGCTGATGAGTGTGCATTTTGGAAAAAAAAATTCGTTTCAAGAGGCCCACCCTAAGGTATAATACTGCTTTAGGCTGACCTTAGTACTTAGAGCACGCAATAAGTACGTAAGACGTGCCAGATGGTGCAGTTTTGCTTGCTTCATTGCAGGATGTCTCTTTCTTCGTCCAATAAAGACGACGCCGAGGTGATCAGCGTCTTTCACGAGCACCAGAAGTCTGAGAGATCTTCAACGTCACTGAAGAAGAAGAAGACAAAGCGGAAAGAGGTGATGGTGCTACCGGAAAAAGAAGAATTCACCCTCACGCTTGTCAAGGGACAGAAGGGCCTGGGGATCACTGTGGCTGGCTACGTGTGCGAGAAAGGTATGAGTGATTGCATGATTCATGATGATGACGCTGGCAGTGTGTCAGGAATGCTCGGTACTTCCATGTCCAGAGGACCTGTGCGGAATATTCGTCAAGAGCGTGATAGAAGGAAGCACCGCCGACCTCAGTGGCAGGATCAAGATCAACGACCAGATCACAGAGGTACCAACGTGACTGAAATGCATGTGCATCTTCAACTGACTGCTCTCTTCCTTTCTCCAGGTTGACGGACAGGTGCTGAGTGGGTACAGCAACCAAGACGCAGTGGATCTGCTCAAGAAGACTGGCCAGGAGGTCGAGCTGAAGATTGTCCGCTACCTTCGCGGGCTCAAGTTCGAGGAGCTGCAGGACGGCATCTCCAAGGCCAACAATCTGCCCACAAATGCTTCGCCAACACTCACCGACGCTTCCATGGAGGTGCAACACCTCCCGCAGACAGCAACAGTGGTGAGTTTGGTGCGTAAACTCGTGCAACATCTCTTCAAATTCGGCTTTTGGTGCCCCAGCCTACACCAGGAACCCCTTCTTCTTCGGTCATGAAACCAGCGGCGCCGACTTCGCCAACATCGCCTTCAGAACCTTCTCTACCCCAATCAGAAACTGCTCAAATTTCCTCCCCGTGTGGGCCTCGCGTCCAAGGGTCCGACTCCATGGAGGAGCTCCGCGTCAAGTGGCAGGAACGGATGGGAGACTCTCACCTGGTGAAGGTAGGCGGGTCAGTCGTGGAAGTTTTTTCCCACATCAGGCTGGACTGCGTACTGCAGGTGACCGTGCTTCGGAAGCCTGACTCCGCATCCGGACTGGGCATCTCGCTGGAGGGCACCGTGGCTGTGGAGGGCGGACGTGAGGTGCGGCCAAAACACTTCGTGAGATCTGTGCTTCCCGGTGGGGCCGTCGATCGCGCAGGCGCCCTGCGCAGTGGAGACGAACTCATGGAGGTGAACGGACGACAACTGAGGGATCTCTTTCATGACGAGGTGGTGGCGCTGCTCCGAACGATGCAGACGGCTGACATCGTCACCATTGTGGCGGTATCCACTCTGGCAAAGGACAACAATATCAGAGGGACCATTGTGGACAACGTCGGCGTCGGCTCCTCAGAGAACGCATTTGCGTCTAGGGTAAGTTTCAATCTTATAAACGCAGACAGACAAGATGCCATTGGATGTGTTCGCGTATGCACAATCCAGAACGGAGCGTGTGCAGAGCGACAGACTCGGGGTGGGGGTGACACCACAAACTCAATCAACGACTTGAAAATGAATGCTTGCTTGCAGAAGATCCTCAGTGGCAGCCTTGGAAGCCTTCGCGAACAGCGCGGACTGCTACTCAAATCCAAGTCCGAAGTCTCTCTCACTTGCTGCACCACCAGTCAGTCTATCTCCCTCGAGCTGTGTACTTCCACTGTCGGTGCTAGCGGTGGTTGTGGCGCAAATGACGCAGATGTCTGCGCCAGCGCCCCAGGTCCTCCTGGAGTCACGCGGTCGCGGTCGCTGGAAGCGCTGACCTGCGGGCCCGTGTGGTCGGCCTTCGTCCAGGAGGTCCTGCTCAAGAAAGGGCCCAATGGTCTCGGTTTCAGCATTCTGGACTACCAGGTAGTTGCAATGATGCCAAGAATTCGTGCGTCAACTGTCATGTCCCCTTTTTTTTTTGTTAAGGACCCTCAGAATCGCAGCGAGACCGTGATCGTGATCCGCAGCCTCATCCCCCTGGGTGAGGCGCAGCAAGATGGACGAATCCTGCCCGGAGATAGGCTGGTGTACGTGAACGATGTGCGCCTCGACAACGCCAGCCTGGACACGGCGGTGCAGGCGCTCAAGGGCGCGCCCTTTGGCACAGTCAGACTGGGTATAGCGCGGCCAGTCAGTGAAGAAGAACAGGTACAACTGATCGGTGGCCGTCGTCTTGTGGTACACATGACGAAGGAGGGCTTCTTCCTAGCCCCCTCTCTTCTCCCGGCTTTTGTACATTAACGCTCCCCTTGCTTTCTTTCTGCAGAGTCTGACCGACCCCAAAGTCAGCGAGGTGCTGGACCTCTCCGACAACACTCAGGAGGGCAGCAACATCAGCGAGCTCAGGACAGACCCAATCTACGTGAGTGAGACAGCGACACCAAAATGCTGCGGTTGCGAAAGTCAACATGAACTCTTCTAGCCCGATTACGTCGCCTCTCCCAGTGAAGGGAAATCCGGTGGTGATGTCTCCTCGTCCTCCTCCTCCTGTTCTGCATCGTCTTCGTCTACTCTCGACTTCCCAAGTGGCCTTAACCGTGCCAGACAGCACAACCTGGAGCCTGCTCACAACATACCAATATTGCCTCACCTGCCAAAGTTCGCTATCATCGTGCAAAAGTCTCCACAGGAAAACTTAGGTAACAATTTGTGCGTGTGCGTGTGTGTGTATGGGCGTGTGTGTGTGCGTGCGTGTGTGGGTGAGTGTGGGTGTGTATACTGTATGTAATCCTCGAGGCTGTCATACTGATTCTCTTAACTGCAGGCCTTCACATCGAAGCTCTAGCATATGAACTCAGTGGCACGCTGGTCCGGGGGGTGTCCGGAGCGCTAGCCCGAGACGGGCGACTCCGGTCCGGTGATCTCATCCTCTTCCTCAACCACGAGTCCCTCTGGAGGGTCACCAGCTCGCAGGCGAAAATCATTCTCAGGAGGGCAGAGTTCGTCTCGACTGGAATACCGTAAGTCTCTATTTAGCTAGACCTGAAGCCATACTGCCAACTTTATCGACTCAGAGTACGGTTGATCTAGATTACGTAGAGTATGTATTGAAGGACGCTCTAGTCCTGACCCCACGTCTCCTTTTCCTTCTCCTCCTCCTCCTCCTCCTCCGCCTCCTCCTCCAGCGCCTAGGTGACACGGGACACGACAGTGTCGTCAGTCTCAGTGACGACTTGCACGTACTGAGTTTACACTTCCCGTAGCCCCCCGCGTCCATCGCCTTGACGAAGCTTTACCGTGTGTCCCTCCTCGAGGCGCACGTACGGTATAACATGAAAGTCACTTTTGCTGCACCTTGTCGAGTCGATCGTCATAGCCTTCTCTCAGTCAGACATGATGCAGTTGTGCGGCTTCTGGGAAGCCCTCCGAGAACTAAGAGAGGCCACGTTTTTCTTCTTCATTGCAGAATCATTTTTATCCCCGAAGAGAGCCTGTCCTCTTCTTCATTTTCGTGCAGCGACGACTCCGAGCGCAACTCGCTCTCGCAGTCCATCAAGCTTTCAGAGACAGCAAGTGCAGCGGCGGCGGCGACGTCCGGAGATCACCAGCAGCAACTGAGCTCATCGTAAGGAACAAAAACAATCGTGCATGCAACCAGACTCTTGACAGACAGAAATAGACGACTCATTACTGCTCTCGTCATCTACTTACGTACTGTACTGTACGTACGTATGAACGACAGACTCGTTTGTTGCACTTCTCTCAGCACTGCTATACTACTACTATAAGTCTCACTACAACTACGCTCGTTGCGTTTATCATTTATCGGCTGCTGCTCCACTATCTTCCATTGTACGTGCTCGTGCTGTTCAGTCTGACTGCGCAGCAAGCGCGGCGACGTCGTCGTCATCATCGTTTTCTCGTAGAAAATATATAGACTGAGAAAGAGCTGCGTTCATTTTTTTGCGCTTTCTTAGCTTGTATCAACCGTACTGTACTTGTCTGCGTACTGTACCTACTGTACTGCGGTATGGAAGAGAATGGTACTGATATGATGCACTGCGAGTCCTTCTCTATCTTCTCCTGTCCTTTCATAAAAAGAACCCTTTCCCAAAGCTGTCCTAATATGCATGCTCACTCTGTCACACCATCCCTTATGTGCACTCTTACGTAGACGGGGGCTTCGGTCGTGGTCGCTCCAGCCGCCACCAAGGACGTCCTGTACAATAAATTTGACCTTAGTCTTGATGGGGCCCATAGAGCTACTGGATTGCGTTTTTAAGAGAGAGACTTCCTGGTACAAACCCACTAAATGAGATCGAGCGAATGCATTTTTCTTATGATCACCATCTTGTCCGCATCTGTGTACTCCTACCAAGCTGTGCTGGTGGTGTCCAGATCGTACCGTAAGTACTGTCCTTAGTCTTAGTCAACATCATGCTTGGCACGTGCTCACTCGGTCGGATGTGTATGCTGTACGTATAAAATGGTCTGTCATTAACTACAGCAGAAGCAGCAGCGCTTCTCTAATCGTGCCCGACTTGACGGTGGAGTCGGCCATTCCCCTTTGGAGGATCCCGTCAGATCTGATCGAGTCGTCGGTTGACCCAGACAAAGGCGATGCAGCAATGGTTCGCGTCTACAACCCTCCGCCTATGCAGCAGCAACAGCCACAACAGTTCAGCGGTTGTCCAAATGGCCTCACAGTACGTCATGAAACAGTAGAATGAGCACCTGTGGGGACAAATGGAAACAAGTGCTAGTTTTGTCCCTTTTTTCTGCTTTCTTTTCAGTCCTCTCTATCCCCGCAGCCGCCGAAGTCCCCAGAACTGCAACAGCGACAACAACAACGGCAGCCGCAGATTTGGGGAGAGCGCAGGTTCGTGGAGGTGCCTCGCTCGCAGAACAAAGGACTCGGGATATCCATCGTGGGCGGCAGAGTACTGAACACTTATGATCCTTGATGGGGTAACTGCTTTGTCTTGAGTGAGTCCTACCGTCTGTTGACAGACTGAGGCGCCTGCGAGTCCTGCTCTATCGGGGATATTCATCAAGAGCGTCTTGCCCGACAGTCCGGCAGGGAGGACCGGACAGCTCTTCCCAGGCGATCGCATTGTCGAGATCAACAACGTCCCGTTGGACTCCTCCGAACAGAAAGTGGCCGTAGACGCGATCAAAAGCGCCACGGGGAACACACTAATGTTTGTCGTGCAAAGTATTCTAAGAAAAGAGGAGAAGGTAAAATGAGATCATCGCTTATGGATTGAGTTCTTGCCCCATGTCATTCATCCATTCATGCATGCAGGTAGCAAGCACTAAGGTGTAGAACATAAGACAATCTATGACGCAGGTGAAAGGTGAAGAAGCAGTTGCGATACCAAGGCCTGAGGAGAGCGAAGCTATCCCTAACGCTACCGAGGAAGTCGAGGACGACCGCGACGACCATGCGGGCGCACTCACGCCTCAGCAAAACCAACGCTCTCCTCCAGTGACTCCTGAAATCATCCAAGTACTGACAGTCTATGACTATCAAAATACGCAAAACTATCATTTAGGTACTAAATGCACCTTTTTTATTCCAGCCTGGTCTAAGCGACGTCGAGCGTCAGGCACTCCAGCAGAAGCTCCACTCAGAGATCCAGGCCAAGAAGGAGGAGCACCTGACGGTGTATAAGAAGGCGGCGAGCATGGATGCTGAAGATCTTGAAGACGACCTGAGGAGCCATGAGATGATCACCGACGCGGCTGCCAACAATGCCAACAGTGGCGAGAAAAAGCCAAACGCAAAGGCTCTGAAATCACTGGTGAGGGTTGTATCTAGATCGACGTACGCATGAGTACTGTTCTGCGCTCTGTATTTCTAATGCACTCCTTGCAGAGTTTGAGCGACAATGGCTCAGGGGATGAGTCATCTGACGATAGCGAGAACGATATAGCTGCTGAGGACGAGAAGATTAACCGATTGGAAAACTTTAAGGTCTTAGGTGGCAAGGTAAGGTCATTTAGTTGAAAGGTGAGATGTTGCAGGTGATTCACACTGTGGTACCTACAAGGTCATCGAGGCCTGGCTGGCGCGAGACAATCGCTATGGCTTTGGTTTGGCCTTGGCCGGTCACTCGGACAGGCAGAGGATGGGGACGTTCGTGTGTGGAGTGCATCCCAAGGGTCCGGCTGCCAAGGAAGGGCAGATACTGCCAGGAGATGAGTTGCTGAAGGTATGTACGTAAGCAGTGGGACAAGTCTAGCTTGTATGGAAGTTTCACTGCCGCCGCCACCCACAGGTGCATAACTCTGTTGTCCGTGGTCGCTGCCACTTGAACGTCTCCGCCATCATCAAGAAGGTTCCCGAGGACACTGACATCAAGATAGTGGTCCACAGAGACGATAAGAACAAGGAGAAGTTAGCAGTGCAAAGGCTTACACAGTTTCCTTCATTCTTAGATGATGCGGTGAGTTGCATGCACAAGTGTTGTGTTGTCATGATGATACAAACCACACCAGACTTATAAGGAGGAGGATCTCATTGCAGATTTTCGACAGTCCGGAATTCCATCCCTTCTTGGCAAGACGGGAACTCAAAATGAAGAAGGTAGGAAGTGGAACCGGAATTGGAAAGAACCATTCCTGCTTTAAATTCAAGATCACAATGGGAGATTCACTTCTGGTGATCTTCACCTCCGGATTCAAATGAGATTCAAATCCCATTTTTCGCAAGGATTCAATAGGGCTTAAAAACACTGTTCAATACCTCATTGAGACCACGATGAGTTTAGCACTAGCGCTCATGCAAGCACAGTCAGGCTCAAGAGTGTTTGTGACACTTTTCCTCCTTCCAAATTCAAATTCTTGCGATTTGGACATTTTCCATAGTAACCGGACCCTTTATAACAATATGTAGTCATCGCAGTGATTCTAGTGCTCCTTACTTAAAAAGCTCTATAACATCCATACCATGTGTCAGGGTTCACAAAGAGAGTATTAGTGATACTTAGATGGCCTTTGAGAGACCTCTGCTTGTGACGCGTGATCACTCGCGTGCTCCTTTGGCCCAGCAGTCGATTGTGTATGGAAGTCAATTTTAGGAAAACGGTCTCAAAAACGATCTTGTAAGGGACACTCACAACTTTGTCTAGCAAGCATCCTGTGTAGAGATTTGGGTGGAGAACCGACCGTCATGTTCATGGAGAAGGTCAAGGCGTGACGAG
>JAAUXU010122998.1_pt1 | contig 34627 bp, 36 predicted proteins | sample 7278151 | NCBI WGS metagenome assembly JAAUXU01 (sample SAMN14350113, study PRJNA611818) | marine sediment metagenome | isolation source: surface marine sediment (1.8m) | place: French Polynesia: Moorea | collected 2018-08 | reverse complement strand
GCGTTACGAAGCTTCTCCAACCCTTTGTTTTGTATATCCAGTTCCATCTGGATTCTCCCCCTCTTACCCTCTCTCTTGATCGAAATATAGAGCTCAGTATATCATAGAACAGAGTGTAGGATGAAGAGCTTGTTGAGTCTTTGATCTCAATTAATTGGTTTAATTGACCGTGCCATTAGTTGGCATTAATTAATGATGGCTAGTACCGTTTTGAACTTATTTTATTGAACCTTATCACATGATCTTTAAGGTCCGGGGAAGGTACTCCCAGTGCTGCTAATTTGCCTGAGCCAAGCAAGGACCTGTTGGCTGCCACAGTGCTGACACTGACTCTCCAGTCTTGAAGTTCTGCTGGTGTAGTATGCATGATCTGTAGTCAAAGTACATTATTGGCTCTGGGTAAGGAAGTCTGTTGTTGATCTTGTCGTGGTGCAGTATTGGTGGCTTGTAGCATGAAGATAGCAGTAAATCTTTGGTCACTAGTTCATCAAGTCCTTCTTCATGTTCATCAAGAAGCCAGGTTGAAGAAGAGCCAGGTTGAGATCTGGAAGTTGTGCTAAAACATTAGTGATATGTTCTGGTAATATTTCCCAAAGCAGATGCAAGTTAAGATGGGTCAGATTCTGTTATACCATTGACATAATGTATCAGCATAATTGATGGCTCTTGTGAAATGACCTGTCACCTTGGGGGAAGTTTGGAGGTGTTGAATTTGGCCTTTTTGGATTGCCCTGTAACCTGTCTGAAGTGTTACCTCTGTACGTTGATGTTATTTATAAGGCGAGCAGCTTGCCTTTCCTATGTTTAGCACTTGACCTGTGAAGTCTGGTAGAATTCTGTAAAGTATCCATGCACGGTAGACGTCGTGATTCTACGACATTCTTTTTTTGTAAGCTGGGCACTGGAAACGTAGGTGAACTTTGTGTAGCACCGTATTGGGTGTGTTGGGCCAGTACTAGATGTGGCACTGTACTGGGTGTAGCACCAAAACGGATGCACTGTAATGCGATTGAAATTGTAATGTTCGTTGGAAGCGACTTTCCTGGTTCGTTGGAACACCATGTTCTGTTATACGTCGAGGTGTTGAGTGTGTAAGAGTTTATTCACGACTGAAGTGACAGACATGTAGATGCAACGTAACGATAATGATGCAGACTTGAACGTGGAGAGTTGTACAGTAAGTGCAGATAAAGAAGAATTGTGTAATGCACGTGTGCAACAGAGAAATACGCTCACATAAGAACGTATGGGCACATAAGATACCGGACTTGTAGCCAGATCTAGCCAGAAAAAATATCCTCATGCTGCCTCTTTTGCTGCCCAGGATTGCTTTCAGGGGCAGCTCCACATTTACAACACTTGATAGCAAGCTGCTTCAGGTTTCTACTGATGGTGGACTCTCCAACTCCAAATTTCCTGGCCATTTTTCTCTGTGAAACACCAGTCCCGTTTTCAACAAGTTTTTTAAGCTGCTGAGTGCTCCTTCCGTCCATCTATCAGTAAGGAGGGAAGTGTTGTCTGGGGCTTCCTTACCTTAGATTTTCCATCCTACAAACCTTTTCCAGATGGGATAAATTGTTGATCACTTCATCACCATATGTAGGAAGTGTTTAAAGCAAATAATTCTTTCCCTGGTGCTCATCGAGTCTGTCCAAAAAAAGGCTGTGGTCCTCCTCTTTACAACTGTTCATCTCAAACAGTGCTGCTTGGAAACTTGAACCAAGACTTCTTGCATATTGTACTTTCCTTCATGTTAGTCTTTTCAACTATTTGATGAAGCAAAGTGCAGAAAAATGCCTGAGAAGGCCAGTCCAGATTTACTCGGAACAATCCTTACTTTTCACATTAAATATATTTCAGCGTGACAGTTTTCTGATAATGACCCTTTCTTCTATGTGGGGTACTTCAAGCACTTGTAATTCACACTTATGTGACGGGTCATTTACTATTATATTTTTGCAATCCGGCACGCTATATCACACTACACGTAGCAATTCCCATGACTCTTTCTTCCACAATGCAGCAGCAATCTGACCCCAATGCTCTGATCCACAGACACCGGATTTGTATGAATTTCTCCATCCATGCTTGCCTATGATCTCTCTCCTCTCTTCTGTATCACACACAGTCCAGAATAAACATTTCTGACGAGACTATCTCTTGTCTCACATCGTAACATACATGTACACTTCTGATACGTTACGCAGTTATGAAGTGAAAAGATTTTCCACAGTTCTTTTCAAAAATTGCATTATGGATACAGCGGGTACATTTTTCATAACGAGTTTAAGCCAGAACTGTTAACCAATTTCATCACAAAAACACTGAAGAAATTAAAAAATCATTTGTTATGTTTGTTATGTTGTAACACCGTTATGTTAAATTAAAAGTTCCCTACCTCTAAAGTGCTTTAATTGTCTCCGATGGACTTCATGACCCTCAAGTAGCTTGACTTGCAATTAAGAAGCTTCCCATGTCAGGCAAAGAAAGATTTATTTAACAGGGAGTCTTGGGGATGCATAATTACTGCATCGCTCAGTGGCAGGAAATCGAGCATTTGAACTGTTCCAAATTTCTTTGACTAAAATCGTCGACCCTGTCTTCAATACGCCATTTTGTCTAGAAGTTAGGAAAATAACTTTAACTACTGAGGCATCAAGCTGTCCAACCTGAATATATATAAAGCGTCAGGCCCATATGTACATGTGTGGGTGTGTCTGGCCGCGGCCAATCTTTGCGACTGATTTCCGGCATTTTCACGTGTGTCTATATCTCCGCGGCTGATCTTGACGGCTGATTTCCGGCATTTTCACGGTTTTGCGCGGGTGATTTTCAGGTGCGCAAGGCCCGTATGTACATGAGTGTGTGTGTATGTCCGTGGCTGATTTTTGCGTTGGTGTGCGTGTGGGTGTGGGTGTGGGTGTGGGGGGGTGTCTGTATCCGATTTCCAGCTTTCGCGCAGCAGCGTATAGATAGAATACATGCACAGCTCTCTATACTTTTTCATCCCCAGCAAAGTGGGGAGCGCCTAAGCGCTAGTGATGTATAAAGAGCCTATGTAGCAGCAGCATCAGACATGAGTGCCCCCCCTCAATGGTCCAATTTGTAGGGGGGGGTACATCTTTCCCTGTCCACTGCACAGACATGTTTCTTACACAAAAATGTCATATTTTTGAAATTGAGGAATATCTCAGGGGTCCTCCTTTAAATATTACTAATATTTGAAAGTTTTATAACATAATGAAATATTATATTTATTGGGGTTTCAGGCCTGTGCAAAAATTTTTTAGACCAAAGTTGTAGTCCTTTAGATGCTGAACACATATATTTGTGTGGCTTAGTGATATGACCATTATTAAGTGAGTTATCAATACTTGAATATTGAAGGTTATTGGCTCACTTAAAACCATCAATGATGCGCATGCAGCCATGACCAGAAGACAAAACCCTCCTAATATCCATGCTCTGTACAAATCTGGGGTCATACTTGGCCCAAACACATTCTGTTAGGGAAATATTATGAGTAAAGGTTATAAACTCACTTAAAATCAGTACCTGGGCACCTAGAGTGGTTGAAACAAAATGAAGTTGTGTCATTTCCACTGGTGAGTGCCAGTCTGAGTGCCCTCTATATAAATGACTAATTCTTTGGTTACTATACGTGGTTGAGTTTTAACTTCCTGGCAAAGTAGATCACCTTTCAACCTGCCCAAGTTGGCCATGTTTAGCGGACCGTTTCATGGTCATCGCACACTTGCTGGGTCAATGACTGGCTGACGGGTAGAACTTTGGCAGTGGGTTGTAATAAACATAGGCTTGACTTTTGGCGTTGTTCATAAGATAATATCCAGCTGATGCAACCTTTTAATGGCTGGGTCAATCTGGCCTGGGCCAATTGTAGGATGACTGGCACACTCCGGGTTGACGTTGCAACTCTTGATGCTGACAAATATGGATTCCATGGCTGACAAGTTCACTCTTGACGCTGTTCATGCTGACTTTTCAGTCCAGTTCAGTTGAAATGTGGCCAAAAACAGGCTGACCGGCGGGAATACACGAGGTTGACGATGATAGACACGGGCGTGGCAGCAAAAAAGAAAAGGTGACTCTCGATGCTCTTCGTGAAGATCTTATTTAGCTGATGCAAGCTTTATGATCTTCGATGGACCAAATTATGGCCAAAACACTAATATTTAGTCGTTCAAAAACTGATGAATAAGTCACACCCTGGATGCCAGCACCAACCAGACGTGTATGCGTGACGATGTTGCAGATTTAGATTTAGCTGTTTTCTTGTGGATCGTTCTTCAGTATTATCAGCTGCTTTTTAGCTCAGTGTAGACGTGCATCAGTTGAAAGAGTTAACAGAGAATTGCTCAAGCAAAGTCTTGAGAACTTTTCCGGATGAGGGGTCAAGAGAGCAATGTCAAAGTTCGCCCGCCCCCCCCCCCCCCCAAAAAGAGGCCTATTTGTTTTTATTTTCCTCATAAAAGGGTGGATTTTTTTTATCCAGGTAAAAGCTACGAGCTTCAGTCAGGAAGATGACGACGAACTAGACAATCATGACTCCTACGTGTCGCCGGAAGACATCATTTATTTCGTCAAAGTAAGTTTTTCTTTAAAAAAATATAAAGGATGTGTAAAAATGAGTGAGAATGCATTGCCATCAGGAGCCACCTCTATACGGCTACCTGGAGATCGACCCGCCACTCCGTCAAGGCGACCAGCTGCTGGAAAAACAGACCCACTTGTGGAGGGAGGGATCAAACCAGTCTGGAGAGGAAGAGAAAAACAGGCTCGCTCAGTTGGAGGTGACCCTGTTCAACCAGGCCATCATCAACGAGGGCCGCCTCCACTACATCCAGAGCGTCTCCAACCAGGTCCGGATTTAGTTCGCCGTTGTCGTCAGTATGCACACGAACACATGTAGACAGTTATGTCTTATCTACAGAGTTCTGACTCGTTTACGTTTGACGTGTCCAACGGCATCTCCCGGCTATCCTCGCTCTCCTTTCACCTGACAATCCTCCCACGGACCCTCTACATCGAGACGAGGCCGCTACTGGTCACGGAGGGCAACAGCGCGCCTCTGTTGCCGGCAAACTTGCATGTCGTGACCAAGTACTACGCGGACAAGATCCAAGACTACCTCGTGGTGGATCCTCCGCTCTCGGGATGGCTGGAGGCGACAGGGACCAAGAACGAGAAGCAAGTTCGGATATTCTCTGTTAAGGACTTGGAGCAAGAATCCATTCTGGTCAGTAAGGAGCGTCTATTAGAACCATTCATGTATTTATCATAAGAAACTATTCAGTACTTTCATAACGGCAACGACACCACCGAAGATCAGTTCAGTCTGGTGGGTCGGACGGCGTCCAAAACCTCGGTGCCCACGGTGGTGCGAGTCGATGTGGTGCCGGTAAGAATTTCTACTATCTGGTTGCCACATAAGGGATTGGCATGAATGCTGAGACCCTCGCCAGGGGCAAATCTATAATATATTTTAGACTTGTTCAAAAAGGTGTTTTCCCCGGAAAATTGTATTTTTTTTAGCCTGGGTTTTTGGCCTTCGGTCGAAATATTAAGATTGATTAAAATGGTTTTACAGTGGAACACACTTATAACGATCTTGTTGGGACCACAGAATGTGACCGTTTCATCCGTGTGACCGCTCTAACGGTAGGTAGAGACATTGGCACATAAATTCTTGACTGTTATATCCGGTAATCAGTAAAAGCGTGTTCCACTGTAAAAACATTTTTTTCTTAAGGACCACTTACTATCTGCACTTTTAACTCACAGTTCTACAGTGGCTGACTTTAGCTAAGAAGCTCCTTTAAAAATAAACTGACATGCAATTTTGCTCTGGGACCACTCGTTTGTTCACAAAACAGTCAAACTTTTATTTGGCAAACTCTGCTACAGCGCACAAATTTGATCCTATATTGTGGAAAAATGAGTGGTCCTGCAGCAAAAGTTCGTATGAGTTCAATGTTGGAGGAGCTGCTCAGCTTTCAATAGAGGGATAAGTCATTTTTGTAGCTCAATCCAGTCAAAAGTTTGGGCCGAAGAGAAAAGTGTCCACCACACTTAATACGTGCACCGCGTGCCAGTTTGATATGCAAGCACGAAAATTTGCAATATCTGGGCACCCACCTTGAACTGGGAAGTGTGACTATCTGAGTGATTGACATTGGCCAACGGTCACTCAGACATCGTGACAATGAAGGCCTAACCTAACCTAACAGTCAGGTATATGTATCTTAACAAAAATGAAAAAAGAGGGTGTACAAGTGTGCCAGTTTGATAGGAAAATATTAGCAGTAAAATTATGTCTGATTGAGCTCAAATCTTAGGTACTAAGAGGACTCCTCATCTGAGATCAATCAGACGTACTTGTACTAAAAGTACTTTTGGTGCCGTCTCTGCCATTTCAGTGGCACAGAGCAATCAACACTACAGTAGACAGAACTGTGTCACTGTAGTGCCAAAGCTCATGCTTATGGTCCCACTCACAGTGGGAATTTTGAGCTCAAATTTGAAGCAAGTTCAGCTCCATATTTGCTTTCTGTCTTCATCTAAAATTTCAGCTCAGTAGTCCAAATTTTAGGTGCCAATTTTTTTGCATCAATTGTCCAATTCCATTTACTCATGTAGCTCTGCAGTACAATAGGAGTGATATGTCATGCCTTATATGTCATGTGCTAAAAGATTGATTGATCTCAGATGTGGAGAGATTCTTTCTCCACATGTCTCCTCTTAGTACCTAAGATTTGAGCTCAACTGTTGCTACTATTTTAGGGCTTGCATATCTTGTACCAGATAGGACAGTATCAGTAACGCCAATTTTCCGCCCGAAAACAAAATCGACATTTTCGAACTAGCCTAATGTATATGACACTTGAGTAATGCATAAATAGAGACTTGAAATGTATGAATACCTGCACCCATTGGCCGTGGGGAAAATATTTTATACGTTGACAGCAACATTTTGCTGGTGCCCACCCCTGTATGCACAAAGAACCCAGACAACGAGGCTTTTTGCTCGCCAGGTCAACGACGAGACCCCCGTGGTCGTGAACAACACAGGCCTTGAAGTGTGGGCCGGATCCAGGGCAGACATCACCTCCGACAGGCTGAGTAAGACCCTCAAGGCCAAAGTCAAACAAACAAATAATCTGTCTTTATGTGCACCCTCTTCTTTTCCAGGCGCCAGTGACGCCGACAGCCCCGCGGACAAGATCTGGTTCCATGTGACCAGTGCAACCCAGATAGGGTTTGTCTCCCTCAAGACCCGGCCGGACCGGTCCATTGACCGGTTCAGACAAGCTGACATCACCGCGGGAAATGTCATTTTCACCCACACAGGTAGGAGCCAAAAGTGCGCAAAAGATCATTAGAATCGATGATAATCCTGCGCTGACAAAGCTGATCAATGATTAGCCTTGTCAGAGTGAGCCTCCTGATTAAGAAAACCTGAAGTAAACATATAAATATTGCAAATTATGTGGTTTTACGTTCTAACACACAGAGGGAGATGCTGATTCAGAATGTGTACAGTATCTCTTCGATCGGCTGCGAATCGCAGGTGAAAGAAACTGAGCCACCCATCAATACCTAGTCAAATGCTCATTGTAGCCGTTGTACGTGAGTACCGAGGTGCAACTCAGGCCTGCCACTTGGGGTTGCTCAACTCAGGCTTTCCCCTTTAAAACAGCGCAGCAATGTGGCAACTTCCTTGCCATAAAAGAGATGACAAACCCTAGGTTGACAAACACTGCTAGAAAATTCACGCTCTTCCTTCCTTTTTTGCCGACACAGTGCAAAATCTGATCCGTCGCCTCATCCATCAAACTGCGTGTATTTGCGGCCTAAAAGCATCATTATATAAATATTTATGTGAAAGTGTACTTGCAGCAAGGCAGGATAAAGGCAACGTTTGCCTCTCATAAGATGCCTGCTATACGTGGAATACAAATTCTTGCTCTATCCTTGTTTTTTTCCGCCATGACCATTCTTTTCTCAAATCTTTTGCCATACCTTGGATTATGGCTTTCGCTTCCTCATCCATGGCTTCGTACGCTGCACAATATATTACAGTATGAACCAAAATCTGTGACACACATAGTGTTCTGCAGGAACACAGGCGTCCCTTCTTAGGTGGGAGCCAACTTATTTCTCTGAGACTCACACAAGTCACTGAGAGTGGCACAAATTTGGCATGATGAAAACTTCACTGCAGATGAAAGAAACAAAAATGATCTGAGCAACTTCGACGTTGTTCAGGCATTGGATGTAGAACATAAGAATCAATAGAAACTTATACGTTGCAGCAAAAAAAGGGTGTGGAACAATGCTTTCCTTGCTGGGAGGAACACCAGATGCATAGGGGAGTGATGAGAAAGGACTTGAACTATAGCTTCACACTTATATAAAGTCTATAAGCTGAGGGCAATGCATACTTATGAAAAATGACAAAGAACAAGTGGCGCAGTTAGAAAGATTCTTTTATGGCCCAAGTTCGGTTCATACTGTAACACACTTTGGTGCAAAGTACACAGTGCCCAGATAAGTTTGCTTGTAAAGGGGTACATCAAATACGCCCCAGAAGACCTATTTCCTGACTCTGCTTCTATGTATGAATCCAGAAATTTTTCGATCCTTTTGTGTGCAATAAACGAGCCTTTATTGGCGTTTGTGCGTCATTTTCTCTCTTCCTTTTGCAATTTCCCCCTGGAGAAACACAGCAGAAGCAGAGCAAGAAAAATAGTGAACGACCCCGCGTTTCGGAGGATTTACCTTGCCTTCTCCTAAACATTTTATCATGGTGCGCACTCAAGCAGTGGAATATATACAACAGACTGGCTGGTATTTATCATAGGTGCCGACAGTGCTGCAAAGGCTTGGAAATAAAAAGGGCTCACACCAAGTGTGCGAGGAGACCCAAAACTAGTGTCCCAGGGTAGACTTGAGACCAACACTGGATAATAAAGCTGGGAAGCGATCCCCGGATGGCTCCTGGCAACTCCAGGTGAAAAGAGAAGCGGTCCAAGGTGCGAGATTTGGCACCTTGCCAAGTTGGGGCCTCTCTGGGTTGCATTTCCGGAGTTCCCGATTCGCATGACTCTTGCTTAGGCCTTTTAAGATGAATGACATAAATGCTTGCATCTTCAAGGACCTGGACGCAACGGCAAGATGCGCCTGTCCGTGACGGACGGGCTGAACTCGGCGCGCGCGATCCAGTTCCGCGTGCGAGCTCGCGACGTCTCGCTGCTCGTGGTGCGCAACGACGCGTTGGACGTGTTCCCCCTGATGAGGACGTTCCTGAGGCCGTCGCACTTGTTGGTAGTGGCCTCAGACTACGACGAGGAGGCCAGAGAGATCGCGTTCCTCGTCAAACGACAACCGGCGCAGGGGCGAATCCTCTTCAGGGAAGACGGCAGCGACAGGGTAAGACAGTGCCAAGTGCCAAGAACAGGACGTACTAAAGTGTTGCACCGACAGATGATGCAGGTGACCAACTTCACCCAGCGCCACCTGAATGATTCCCAGATTCTGTACGAACACAACCGGCCATTTGCAAACCTCACCATCTACGACAGCGTCAGCTTGGAGGTCACTGCTGACTTCGCCACGCAGAACCTCGACATCACCTTTCACGTCAGGTACATGAATCTCAGATTAAGGTGTCCACAGTGTGAACACAATGGTGGCTAGTGAAAAAGTTTAAGTGAAAGCTCAGTCTTTTCCCAATGACTTTTTTTCTGACTCACCAAGTCAGTACTTTTCATAAATTATGAATAAATAATTTGCTTTTGTTGTACAGTAAGAAGGAACAGAATAACTGTTTTATCCATGCCATCATTTATTCCTTTTCAACATAAGTATTTGGGCATGGTATGGCGTGTTTGGTTTGTTCACTGTTCTACTCCCCAAAGAAGTTTTGAATTTTTGAGTCAATTTTTAAATTTGCAGATGAACCCATGAAGTAGAACTTGAGTTGTTCTTTGAATATTTCACGTCTCAGGGCTTCTTTATTTTCGTATTGTCACTCACACCAAATTAGAGGCTCAACTGTTTCAAACTTTTAGTCAGTCGCAAGTGAGAGCCCACCATTAGTAGGCACAAACCTTGGAACCCTTTGAAGAACCGTTTTTAGCTCAGAAACTAAAATCATTAATGTCAACATTAAAACTAGGAGGCATTAAGTAAGATGCTCGAAATAATGTAACTAAGGTCGATTTTAGTCCTAAATACTGAGCTGCTCTGATGGGTTAGCCTCAATTTGATTGGAGTGACAAAACTGCTAAATAAGAAGGTGGATTGATCAAAATAGGCGTCATCAACTTATCCTGCATCATGTGACTTGAGTATATCATAAAGGTGATGATAAAGCTTATTCATTGGTATGGGGAAAAATAACGATAATTAAGTAAATAGTCAGCAGCTCTTAGAATATGAGTGCACCACATATGTGGACCCTTTGGACATACCATGTGTTTTGATGTGTAGTTTTAGGTCGTATCGTTCTAGTGTCATCATTTAGTACCAGAGTTATACGCCGTGGATACAATTATAAGTATGCGAGCACTTCAAAAATAAACTGTCGTTAAAAGAACTTGCACGGAAACTTGCAGGATATCTGTGACCACCTCCATGCCGGGTGGCATCGACCGCTACGTTGTGCGCAAGCCTCTCGTCTTGAACGAGGGCGGTAACCTCGTCGTCACCACGAACAACCTCGACACCACCGGGGTGCTGCAATTCCTGCACGACCACCAGAGGAGGGGTGGAGCAGTGGCAATGAGACAGACTAGGCTGCGTCTGCAAGTACGTGGGACTCTCTTTCCTCCTCGTCTTCATCAAGCACAAGTTTTCGTTCTCATGACAGCTCTCACTGGTGCCCACGCACGGCGCGTTGACCATCGGCGGCGTGGAGGCTCGAGCGGGCGACACTTTCAGTCAGTCGGACGTGGACAGAGGATTTGTCTCTTACCACCACGACCATTCTGACGCGGCGAGGGACGCCTTTGGGATCTCCCTCTTCTTGGAGGGCGACCCCAGGACGGGGGGAGAAGTGTTGCTCTTCACTGGCTTGTGCAACGTCACAGTCTTGCCGGTCAACGATCAGGTGCTTGCTTTTTACTTAATTTTTTGTTTGTTTTGAACCTTATCTGACCTCCATATGGCTTGAGAATTTCACACAATCTTCTGCACATTAATTTTATTGTCTCAACCAAAAGATGACCTCATTATGATAAGTTTTTGCCATAAATTCTGTTTTACCCGCAGGAGTTCAAGCTCGTGACCAACCAACCTGTCTTGACGGTGGTTCAAGGCGAGGAAAGAGTCATCACCAGGGACGCGTTACTGACGGAGGACGCTGACAACGGGCCTGAGGTCAGTCAGAGGGCGACCGCGGTTCAATGAACCAAAGCAATCCTTTTATTTAATTCTGTAGGAAATCCTCTACGACGTGATCAACTCACCGACGAGGGGAAGACTGGTTTTTGCAGAAAATCAATCAGCTCACGTAAATAAATTCACTCAGGTATGTAAGGGATGTCTGGCTCCTGGCAACCCTGGCCAGTCCATATGTAGTACTTACCTTTTCCCTTTTTTCCGCTTGACCCCATGAAGGCCGACGTCGACAACGAGCGCGTGATGTACATACACGACGGGTCCTCGGCTTCCGCGCAAGTCGAGTTCTACTTTGGGGTGACCGACGGGAAACACCCAACCGAACACAGGCACTTCAGGATCGTCGTAGTACCTCTTGAGCTCAGGCTCGTCAACATCTCGAGGTACTTGTGTAGCTTTGATTTCATAATGGTGCAGTGTTCCATTGACCTTTGCTTCCTCAGGGTTACCATTGAGCAGGGCCACAGCGTCGCCTACATGGACTCCAGCCACTTGGGGGCTGAGACCAACGGTCGTCGGGGTAACACCAAATACAACGTGACTCGCGGGCCCGTGGGCGGCCAGATCCACGTCAGCGATGCCGGTCCAGCATCCGTCTTCACCCAGCTGAACGTAGACAACAGAGAGGTGGCCTTCGTGCAAACGGACATGTCGCTGGCCAATGACTCCTTTGTCTGCTCCATCATCAATCAGGTGCAGTAGTTGCGCATACGATTCATGCTACTCTACTGTTCTATCTAAGTCCTTCACATCAAATGAAGGAGAAGATGTAACAATTAGATATTTTATACATAGTTTTATGCATCAAACGCATGTACATATTTTGGTACATTTTTACCCACTTGAAATACCTATGAAGTGATATTAATGCCCTCGTTTCAGGACGTGATCCTCCCTGATCGCCGCTTCGAGGTTCACGTCGTTCCGCTGGTTCGCCGCCGCGAACCTTTTGTAGCATTAGTGGAAACCAAAACTCCACTCCTGCAAAAGCATCTGGACGCAACGCAGTTATCAGGTGCTCACTACATTGAAAATGAGTCATTAAACAGAGTCAATGAGTTAATTGAGGAAACCTGACAGTTCCACCTAAACGTGTACCAGCTCTTTTAATGGCCTCAAATCCGCGCCCATGTAATGCTAGAGTCATTACTTTTGGACACCTTGTATTCGATCATGACAGACGCACGTTGACAATCTCTTTCCACCCTCCAGGCTTGACCAACAGCAACCCGGTGTACTTCGTGTTGAGTCCTCCAAGGCATGGGAGGATCATGAGGGTGATCAGGCCATCAAGGACGGTGGATGGGGAGGAGATGAGGTCAAGGTAAGCTGGACAACCCTCATACATGTTGAAGCTCTGGCTGACGTTGGCTACGGTCCTTTCAGCAGGGCAAAACGCAGCGTCCGCGACAAGGAGGTCAAACAGTTCTCTCACGAGGAGGTCAAGAACGGAGTGATCCACTTCGTAGCGCACATCCCGAGTGCAGCGGCCATCAAGAGCGGCACCACGGGCGTAGAGGACAGGTTCAAGTACAGGCTGGCGGCTCCAGGGGTGCAGCCGGCTGAGGCGGACTTTACCTTCGCCGTGGCGTCGAAGGTAATGGATTAGATGTCTCAGAGCTCTGTTCGTAGTACGTAACTCTTCATTTACATAGATGCGTACTATTCTTACCACATATCTAATCTAACACCTAAGTGCTGTGAATGAGTGCACAGATGTTAGTTCATCATTGTTTCCCTATGCACAGACTCATCGCGGCTACATGAACCCCATCACCGAAGACGTCATGACAGGGAGCAACGGCGGCGACGGTTACGGCGGCGGCCAGGGCAAGAACAATAACGGCAACGGCCAGAAGCATCAGGTGGCAATACCCATCTATTTACCTAAATGTAAAAACATATCTAATTCAAGATTTCTTCCGTAATTCCAGGCTATGGGAGGCGGTTTCATTGTCGCAATGGCAGTTATTATACTTCTTCTCCTGGTCATCATCGTCCTGGCCTTGGCCGTCAAGTGCAAGTAAGTCTCTCTAAAAATATTTATTTCGTTTTAGCAGATGGACTCCATGTTCTCTATCAGACGCGACATGAAGCTGAAAAAGTCTTGCTCCGCCACCACCACCGATCACCTCTCCTCCTCCAGCAACAGCAGCATCCACCGCCATCCGCAGCAACCACGCAACAACGGAATGCACCCGCCGCCCCTGCCATCGTCGGGCTACGCGGGCAAGGGCAACGGAGAAGCCATAGAGAGTGAATTTCTACCAAATGGTGACTACGGAGGAGGAGGGGCAGGAGGCGGTCCTTACCGCCATCATCAACACCATCGTCTACTCAAACAGTCCTCTGCGGACAGACTGTCCATTGGCGGGTACGAGAACGGAATCCTCACAGACTCCCAGAAGCAAATGGGGAACGGCACCCTCCTCAGGAGAAGCAAGCACAGCAGCTACGGCGATGGGGATGACTCGTGGAACAACGGGGTAAACAACAGAGACTCCACGAGTCCAGAGTCCATGCCGCCGGGCATGCCTGCCTTCAGGGTCATTCCTCTCTGCGAGTCCGAGAGCAGCGGGACCCATCTGTCAGAGCCAATGTCGGCTGCGCCGGGAACATATGCCACGCTTGGAGGAGCACCCCCGGGTGGTTACCTAAGACACTCCGGGGGATCCGCTGAAATCGGCTCCAACGGTATCCTCGGGACTTATCCAGCGTCCTCCGAAGCTGGCTCGGACGTAGGCGTCGGCAGTGGCCAGCCTCTACTGAGGAGGAATCAATACTGGGTATGACAAAGGGATCCGGCGAACGCTGGCGGTGCCGTTGCTGACCCTGCTCACGATGGCACCTTCGAGAGTATCAACAGCGTCTCGCCGATGGATCAACAACAACAGCAGCAAGTCAACAACAGCAAGAGCAATAACAACACCAAGACCATCATGGGTGCAGGAGGAGGAGAGATGGCAAACGCGAGCCGGAGCAGCCTGATCGGGCTGTTCAGACCGCCACAGCAGCAGCAGCAGCAACAACAACAACAACAACAGCAACAGCAGTGGCAATTTGGCTGTGGTTACAACTCGACTGGAACTCTTCCACACTCAACATCAACCAATCTCAATCAAGTAGTCGACACCGCACAGCAATACTACTTCGAACACCCGACCACCCAGACGTTGCCTTCAGCAAGCACCCAGGGGGGCGGGTACTTCGTTCACCAGCAGCTCAACGGCAACGGGTTGTTTGCAACGTTGCCCAAGCCCCCCCTCAAGGGAATTCTCAAGAACAACCCGAGCAACCAGATAGCGCACGGGACCTGCTCGTCGACCCACTTGGAGATCCCGCCCTTCGACACGATCCCGCCATGCGACGACTGCATGGAGAGAGCCAGGGTGGAAGGTTCCTACAGAGGCGATTGTGACAAGCCCGACTGCGCCATGGCGCGCGACCGAGGTTCCAACCACAGCCTGAAGCAGTCGGTTACCGCCAGGAGCGTGGGCAACTTGGCCACATTCCACGACCGGAGGGCGAGTGAGGAGAGTGTCTTCTCCAACGTGACAGGCAACGAAGTGCTTGAAAACGTGGAGAGTAGTGTCTAATTAAATTGAGTTCACCTTTTTTGAAGGTCTTCTTTGTTTTTTTTAAGTTTTCATAACCTACAGTTGCTCTTCAGTTCTGCTGTTTAAGTTATATTCATCGGCGATTGACTGAAAGTTGACCACTTAAGTGCACACGTAAACTATGACGCGTTTCACTAACATGTTATACGTACATCACATATATTATTACTGTAACTGAATGATGAACCATTTACGTACTAGTAGAATGTTGTTAGTTTCGAAGAGTATTAAAATGTTCCTTTTTGCCCTCGCTCCCTCCCATGGTTCTCTACAAAGCTATCCAACCTTTTCCCACCCTGTACGTAGAGACTACAGACTATGCTCATATAAGACTTGTGATTTAGGGGGAAAAAGCACACTGTCTGGACCGATCGCGCTACCTACAGGGTGGGCACAAACACCAAAACCCTCACTATTGGTACTTGAACAACCTAAAACTGTGACCTCATACGCAATATGTTCATCAATCCCACCCTCATTGAAAATCAGGGCTGCCATATTGCCAGAATTTCTCAGACACATATAGTGGTTTCTATAACGGTTTTTAGAAGAAAAAAGATGAATTATATCTCAAATGTTGTCAATAAGAAATTTTATCTGTCATAGTCCCACCCTCATCGAAAGGCAAGGGTTGATATATTAATTTCTAATAAGTAAAGGGTTTTAGTGTTTGTTTGACCACCCTGTGCGCCCTTTTCAATGAGTAGCAAACACAACGATGAAAGCTGACGCAAGATTTTCCCCTCTGTGCTTCATAAGCCTATGCATATGTATATGCATCGTAAGATTGCACAAAGCCTTATATCATACCAAAGCTTCAAACATACGTACAGTACGTAGTTATGTCTGCACGTACTACGTCGTAGGCTATTTGACAATTCTAGATGCTCTCAAGCTGTGATACTTTTTACACTTTTGCATACTATTGTAAGGTCTCCCCCCACATCATCGTGAGTGAACCCCTCCCTAAACCAAACATCAAAATACTATTATAAAAGATATAGTGTGTACAGCATAAAAACAACAACCCAAGGAGTTATGTTGGGAAAGAAGTTTATTGCCTCCCTTCTGTTGTTACATAATTATGGACGTGTGTTACAAGCATATAGAAAGGTGAAAAATACACATACGATAATATGACATATTATACACATACACCGCTCATTTATGCTTTACTCTTGTTATCACTGCTATACCCATGTTGCATGGGTAGGGAATGGCCAAGCAAAGTGACGCAAATTCTTCATAATCGTTTAAGGCACACTAAAGTAACGAATTGCACAAAGGGCGCCCATTTTTCTGTTTTTAATTCATACCGATTGTTATACAAATGTCTCTACTTCATCCCCAACCCCAAACCCTTCTCCATCGATTGACACAGGGTAGACTAAGCAAACTTGTCAGGCATTTTAAGCCTGCGAGGTTTGTCAGTTCACCCTGCATATTTGTTGAACTTCCTCGAAGCAGAAAAATTGAAAAAAAGTCTAGCTGTTCATATCGGGGACGAAATTGGCGCGTAGTTTCCCGGCCAGACATTTGGTGGTGTTTTTTCACTTTTTTTAAAGAATCTTATCATTACTCACTTTTCTTGCGGGCACACCCTGTGGACTATATAATATGTAGTATAACAAAGTGGTGAACTACTTGATCCTCATGGACTTCTGCTTGTTCATGTTCGTGAGCATGAGGCTGATGTAACTGGTGAGCAAGTCGTCCATCTTGTAGCCCAGCGAGGTCTCGCAAAGCAGTTTTGAGCCCTTGACCAGGTTGCCGATGGTCATGTGGAAGTACGTGTTGCCCGACGACCAGTTCGATATGCGCGTGAACGGGTGCGTCACCAGGACGTCCTTCGTGGCTGGGTGGATCAGGCTGACCCCCTGCTTGTTGATAGCGACCAGCAGAAGCTCCGGATGGAGTCGATCCGTCGTCTGCTTGACCTCGAAGAAGGCCGACCCGAATGTGGGCCAGCGATAGATGATCTTGAGGAACGCGACTTTGGCCTCTTCAGGCCCCATGCCGGAATCCTGAATATACGCATAAATATCCATCATAGAACATGCGAAAATATATCACGGTTGCAGATATAGTTGGTGGGGCAACAACCACGAACTTCTTACATGTACGCACAATACTGTATAATCACAAACTAGTGTCAAAGGTAGACAGTCTGACAACAAAGGTCGGCTAATACATTAGGAGAGACATCTTGGGAGTGATCGTGCCGTGTCTCAATGACAACATATCGTAAGTTGTCCAAGTCTGGTCTAAGGCACTCTCAAGTCGAAGAGACTTGTTTTTTTTTATAAAGCCATCCTGCCGATGCAAAATTGACAGGCCTTGATGGTAACTCTGGATCATGAACTGAGAGAAACATCTCAGGATGGATCCGGTCAATTCCAGGTGGCAACCCAGGTTGTCTAAGGTACCAAGATTCACGCTGGTCAGAATTGACCCTTTCAATGTGATTGTGGTGCACTCAGAAGAACCTCTTGGTTGTGAAAAACTTCGGCATGATCCGTTCTCTGACATACTGTCTCATATCCCATGATCAGAGTTGCTAAGGATTCACACTTAGAAATAGCCAGGATGCGATGTAATGACACGAGGTTGTTTACCTGATTGAAGCACTTGACGATTTCTCTCTTCCACTCCTGAGCGCTCATGGCCTTGATAAGGTCCGTCGGAATGAGCTCCCTCAGCATTTGAGGGATCGACTGCAGCTCAACCTTGGACTCGCCGAACTTGACCCTGTAGATAAGCGCTCCTAACATCCATGCCTCTTCCTTGGTGCACTTGTGGTAGCCTGGAGGAGGGAGCAAATGGATAAGAACAACCAGTGACAAACAGAAAATTTCCCAACCCTCACCTCTGAGCAGCTTTGGTAGCTCCTGATGGAAGTGGAAGATCGTGTCCGCGTTCCTGTCCTTGCCAGGCACTGTGTTGGTCCAGAGCTTCTTCATGAAGAACACTTGATAGGTGAACTGAGGAATAGACCCTGAGGAGAAGGGAAACACCGTTAAAGCTATGACCGAATAACCAGGTTGAGCATCTTCATACCATCTCTGGTAGGCCTGGCCTTCTTGATCCAGTCCGTCAGGTGCCTGACGAAGTCGAAGAAGAAGTCTCCCTCTGGTACAGAAATGACCTGCGAAACGATAGTGTTGATGACCTTGGGGATGGTCACAGCCCAACCAATTCTGCCTTACTTTGTCGGCAATCTTGACAAAAAGGCTGAATCCTTCACTGGACCTCAGGTTGAGCCTCTGGGCGATGCTGGAGCAGAAGTCCTTCGCCCTTGTAGAGGAGTCCACCTCAAAGGCCTGAGTCAACAGACGAGTTATACATAGCTGCATATGCGCCAGGTGAACGTTCAGAGTTTCTTTTACCTCATCCGTATCGTCTGGGAAGTAGACCTTGTGGAAGATCTGCGTGGTCTTGTGCTGGATGGCCTCGACCTCTACCTGGTGGGGTGGATACTTCCTTTGGCCGTGGCGAAGAGTCTTCTGCAGACGCTGAATCGAGTCCATAGCTATGGGATGACGTCGGGTGCGTTGGAACTAGAATCAACATTAGACGTTGGCAGTCACTTATAAGCTATAAGTTAAAGTATAACATTATATTTTAATATCAACTCAATCAGTAGTAAGCCTAAGGTAGCCAAGGGCTACCTAGGGGAACCTAGGGGAACCCCATGCTACCTACATGTATGTCCGTCCACCTACCTACCACAGGCAGCTAAAAAGGTGTCTTTGTACCTGATTTAGTTCTTTCATCAGACCCTGAGAGCATGCAAAGAGTCCAGTAGCGAGCCACATCAGCTCCCAGCCCCTCTCTTCGCTCAGGCGATTGTAGTTATCAGTCAACTGCTTCATGATCTGGCAATAAACTTCATCGCGAAGAATTTCCTAAAAAAAAAAAAGACACAAAACAATATTCAAGCTGGAACCAAAAGTTGGAAGAAGCCTTCGAGGAAGCTCTGACTCACGTGCTTGAGCGGTCCTTCGAATATCTGATCGGTGAGTTCGTTGCCTGTCCTGGTCCTCTTGGACGGGACGTCGCCCATGTACTTGAGCATGGCGTGGAAGATGTGGCAGGCCTCTTCGCGCAACTCGTCCTTGTTGAGGAGCTTCTTCAGCAGGGGCAGTCTGATGGGCTCGCGGGAATGACGCCAGGTGTCGTCGGAGCGGGTCTTGCGGGCGCTGAGAATGTGAAAGAAAAAGAGAGGGAGTGAGTGAACGCTCGAGCGTGCGTATTCGCCGACCTGACCGTGTCCTACCTGCTGATGGTCAAGCTCTTGTTCATGGTCCGCTTGGGCGGCGGCCTGAAGTGGTCAACTGCGTACTCCTCCAGGGTGTGGGGCTTTTCCAGGGGGTCTATTCCGTTCAGCTGGGCGGGGAACAAGCGACGCCCGTGCTCAGACGGGTCCATGGCGAAGAGAGCCTAGAAGACGAGAAAGAAATTTTACGTTTGGGCATTTCATGTCTGTCGTCAAATTTTGAAAGATTATTTTTTACTTATTTGGCCTTGGAGTTGAGAATTGGAATATAGAATTAAAAGGCAAGACAAAAGATGTGATTAAATTGTATGAAGATGTGAAGCTCGCCCAAGTTTTACACGTTGTACTCATGTACATGATAGCAGTGTAAAATAAATTGAGACATTTTGGCAGTGACTTGCAATATTTCCTCACTAAAATTTGAAAGCTTCACTCTCTTTTTACAGCAGAATGAACCCGAGGAAATTGAAGCAACTCAACTATAGTAGGAGTTGAAAGGATGACTGTTGCATTTTGCTGTGCCAAACACCAACCAAACACGAGCATGTCTGTGTACTGTTTTTTTCTGATATTGTGTTTATTTCATAAATTGTCTTTTTTCTTCATTGTTTCCTTACCTCCTTCATTGACTTTCGAATTTTGCCACCGATTTTCTACCTTTTTCACTGATTTCTCTTTTTTGATTTTCTACTTTTTTCAGAGTTTTGTTCTTTACTTTTGTCACTTTTTCTCTACTGCAGTGCTGTGGTCACTACAATACTGTAGCAGTTCCTGTGCCAGTCGATTTGTGAAAGAAAACTACACGTTTGACAAAAGTGATCAGTTATTCTCACTGGTAAATTTTACTCTGACCCTCTTGTGATCACTGAAGCACTGTTTTTCATTTATTTCTAAAAAAAAAAAAAACCAAGTGTTTCAGGGCTCGCTTGGGAATTGGTGAAATTTGCAAGTGAGAATAAGTTCATATATTTTTTGTCCAACAAATAATCCTTCCATGAAAAGGCAAACATGATGAATTAAAAATAAAGTTATCATATGATAATGACAGCGGTGTCTCACACTTTTCTTATAGAGTTGTTCGGTTTTCCTTCCAGGAAGTAATCATACTTTATTCTGCCGAATGGAGGCAAATCCGCCTCCGCCAAAGCCATGCCAAGTGCCATAAAAGTGAGGAAGAAAAGCCAAAAAAAGAGAGAAGTAAAGGCCAAATTCAACCATCACCGAGGTTTTGTTTCAAGTAACCGATTATTTCCATTTCCTAGGGCTGACTTTCAACGATCGTTTCACAGGGTGTCTCGATCGTTCTTTGCGCCCTGGACACCCTGTACGCGCACGCACGTGCGTGTTCGATTGACGGGGGGAAGCAGAGACTCACCAGGATCTCGTCCGGAGGCCTGTTGACACAGGGCAGCACGTAGACGTTCTCCGCGGAGAAGTCCCCGCGGTCTCCGGTGCGCTCGACCTTCCCAGCGGCCCACCCGGTCGACTGAACCGTCTCGCCGGAGTTGCTCTCGTCCAATATGATCAGATCACCCCGGGTCAGAGAAATCTCTCCTGCAAAGGAAGATTTGGCTGTGTTACGTATGTTTTTAAAGATTAAACTTATGCACCCTGTAGATTCTCTCTCTGGACCAGGGTATTTTACAGCTTAAATCCTGCTCGGAACCAGTCAATAATTCAGATGAAGACGTGCAGAGACTTCCAGGAAACGTTACTTACAATTTTAAGGGAAAAAAGGTCTAAAATCATACGTTAAATATGGACAGTAATAGCGTAGTCCACAATTGCCTCTCAGAGTGACGCTTGTGATCTTTGCCACTACGTACATTTACTGCAAACAGTCGATACCGCACCATCAATAAACTGTATTGAGACCTTTATTGTATCTTTTAGGTCTTCTAAACGTGGCTGGAGCAAGTGATTTTTTTCCACCAAAAGAGCACTCATGTTTTTACACTGGATTCTCCACGAGGTCTTCACTTACCCCTGACTGAATTGATGTTTATGCACTGTCAGTGACTCGTTATAACGATAATTCTCTATCTAAAGATAACTTTTCGCCTCGTCATATCGAGAATCCACTGTACATTCTTTCCCAAACGTTCGCGGCATCGAACGCGTCTTGAGACTTCCAAAATTCACACTACGAACAAGTTTCCCCAATGGAATTTTCACTGTAAGTAGATCTTTTTTTCTATCGTTTGATATCTCTAAATGGAGGAATCTCTTTCTGATGCATTTTGTGCTGCTGCTCATTTCGCTGTTGGAAGCCCAAAGTTGAGCTTCCTTTTCCTGCATCCCCAAATCTTTTCTCTCCATATACGTAGGAATGAGTCTTGAGTGGCTTTGGAGGCTCGCACACACTTTCCCCTGTCTCAATTGCCCGCCAAAGCGATAATCTGCAAACGGTTCAAATTCACGGAGACCCAGGGTGGGAGGGAGGATACAGGGTGACTCGACAAGAGCACGGAACACGAGAGGCGCCCCGCGGCAAGTGGCTGCTTGGAGAAGAAATGATGCTTTGTTGAGACAGAAAGAGAGAAACAGTAGCCGAGGAAGAGAACTGGAAGTCAGACATTTCTGATGCACCCCGTAGTAGAGTAGGTGACGAAGAGTTTCTCAGGGAGAGAGAAGAGGAAAAACATCTTTTTATGCCTCATCCTGAGGAAAGGTGCTTTAAGGAGAATGCTTATTTCTTAAGAAAACACACCTCGAGGAAAAACACTTTCTTCTGTCTCACCCTGTAAAAGAGTGCCTCTCAATAGACTGTTTGAAAAGGAATTTTCAGGTCTCTTGGGAAAGGGAAACAAACCTGAAGTATAGCATTTCCCATTCTCCCTGCAAAGAGGTGCTTGAAGAGGAATTCCTCGAGAGACGAAACGAAGTCTCCTTTTCCTGCTACACCCTGTACAAAAATGCTCATTTCTGGAGAAAAAGGACAATTCCTTTTTTTACCTCACCCCGTCTAAAGGTGCTTGAAGAAGAATTCCTCCAGGGACGGAATGAAGCCGCCTCACCCCGTAGAAAAAATGCTCATTTCTGGGGAAAAGGACGAGCCAGTTGTTCTTCTGTTCTGCCTCACCCTGTAGTCAGGTGCCTGCCCCTTCTCCATCTTTTCAGGTAAGGCAAGTAAGATAAGAAACTGCCTCTGGAGCCGGAATGATGAAACCACTTCTACGTCAAGGCTTCCCCGTGAACCTTGATCTAGGGGAAAAAAAACCATGCGCACTCTGCAGCGCAGCGCAGCGCAGCACAGTGCAGTGCAGTGCAGTACGTGTGGGTACAGGAAATGTATTGACTATGTAGGTCAACCAAAGCAAAATATCTTTTGACTGTGCGTGGGTGGGCATGAGAAATTGTATTTGAATAGTGCTGCAGTGGCTCTTTGGCCCTGTGGGCTGCTGGCTGTTCTTCTTGCTACAACTTTGTTCCTCTGCTGGGATTTGGGGAACAAAAACAGCCCAGTGTGAGGAAGTATTTATACAGGGTGGACAGAAAGTAGTCTCTGCTTGACACAGCTTCCTTTTGGTAAATCATACGATGCGTCTGGTATATTGATGAGTCAGGACACAATGAGTAGTCGAAATACCATTTTAGTAATCGCTGTATTGATATCTAGCCAGAGATAGACAGGGTTCGTTCGCAAGTTTGCAAAGTTTGTCTCTTCAGCTGTAAATGCTAAAGTTTTCCTGTTAGCTTCAGATGTTTGCAAGGTTTGTCGCTTAGCTTTAAGTACCTGTAAATTTTGGACTCACTTGCTCATGTTTTAATCTGGGAAAGTAGTTACTTCAAAGGAATATGACCCACCCTGTGCAAAGGTTGTGCATTAAGGTCCGACTCTTTTTGGAACAGAACACATTTTCCCCCATAAATTCGCGGAAAAATCGCTTGTTTTCGGCAACGTCTCCACCGCAGAAGACTTTCTCAACTCTTTTGCGGAAACCAGAAGAAGAATGACTGTTAAGATTAAGAAACTCCCGACCAAAACCCAGACATTTCCCAAAAGAAGAAACATGTGCAATTTTTTCCCCCTCACTTTTCAATTTGAAGTTTGAGGCCGCCACGTGAAAATGTTAGAACAACAACATTTAAAGCATGAATGACATGCAGCTGTTTCTCTCCCCGTCTTGATATTATTCGTTTGTACTCGTCAGAATATAATAAATCAAAGACTTCCAAGGTGAGCATCCAAATTTACACCCTAAACTTACATGAATGATACAAAAGTGCTGTAAACTTTTGAGACCAAGCTAATTTGAGACTTTTTTAGTGGTGTGGCCTTGTGAGCAGTGAGGCAAAATGATTCGGGTTGTTTGACGCTATTGGCGGCTGGACGCAATAACCGATGACGCATTAACATGAGTTGATGATACTATCTCAAACTGTTTTGTGCAGGAAAAAAGAGCTTCATCCTAAATTCTGATCATGCGTAGAAATGAATCAGGGTTGCCACATGGACTTGCCAGAGATTTCAGTGCTTGCGCACACCCTATAAGCCTTTTTTTCGTCTCGCCTGAGGGCTGTTTTCATTTCATTAATGGCTGCCCCCAATGTATTTCTTGCCCACAACTAACAAGAATAACTTCAGCTGAAGCCTCAATCACTTTTTTGTCTTACGCATCCCTCGATAAAAGTCTTGTCGGTTGGACAATTAATTTTGTCTGACTTTGCATAATAAATCACGATATCCCTATAATAACATTGACTCAGGAGAATGATGCAGCGAAGACTCCATTTAACGAATCTCCACCGGCCGCAGTGAAATTGTAGGACGAAAGTATTCAAGTGTTGTTAAATGGAGAAATCTCACTGTAGACGTTGTCTGGAGGAAGATTCTTTTAGGGAGGAGGGGAGTTCGTATGTACATATTATGGAAATGCGCGTCTTCATCATGCTGATTACACGCGCGCACACGTTCACGGGGTTGGAGGAGCTGCTGACGTCGTCGCTCAGGGGAAACCCAAACAGGCCGCTCACTACTTCTCACATTTTTGCCGCGAGCCAAAAATCACTTTATGCTCAGTTTTGTGCTTGGGGGTGCACGCACGCGCGCACGCGCGCAAGCGCCGTTTGCGTATGCGCGTGCGTGCATCAGGTCTTTGCATGATGTATGAGCTACACACAAGAGTTCCACGGGCACACGCCAAGAAGTATAAAGATATACATGAACTGACTCTCATGCATAAGCTACACACATGAACTACACACACGCAAGACCTACGCAGACGCAAGAATTACATTGACACAAGGACTACACATACAAGTACATACAAAAGAAGCACAACCAACTACAAGTACAATCCAGTACATTCTCGATTTTCTCATTAAAGGCTCACTGAATTTGACCTTCGATTTAGGGAATTTTTTCTGGGGGTTCAATTTGTTCCTCCTTCGCCTTCTATATAAGTTAGCGATGGGTGAGTCAAAGCTTCACTTGACATTTATGCTTCAGGACTCAAATCAAACTTGACGCAACAAAAAGTCAACCCCACCCCTAGTTATTCAGATCATTTTTTGCAATGCGTCAACGGGTTAATTTGCAACAGCTGTGGCTTGGCCAGTGTCCGGGTTTTGACTCAATCAGCAGGGACACCGTGGACAGGCTGTAAAAAATCCTAAAATACTCTCACTACTAAAAAAATGCTGCTTGCTTCACTGGTGCACCTTCCTAAGTCTTCCCTGTTATGAATTGCTCTTGGAGAGCTCATTCTGAAGTTATTTACGACTAAACTTCTGTTTCTGGTGCACTGGGCTCATCTCTGATTTAGTGAACTTTTGCCTCCTGACCAACCGTGCTGACGAACCCCAACTGTACACACGCACGCACACGAACACGGTCCAGAAGTCGTACACACACAAGGCTCTGCTCTTAAGAAATGTGGTGAAGACAGGAATGAATCGTGTAAAGGCTTATTACACAGAAGAAAATCGCCCTCGGCGTTCCTGCCCGAGATGAAGTGGCTTTTTTTTGTTTTTACTATGCCATGAACACATGTAGAGCTATAACTGTAAACAAAGAAGTCGGTTTGATGCAGAGAGAGAGAGAGAGAGAGTGATAAAAAAGTCTTATTCAAAAAGTGCTCGTGGAGCGTCTACAGGGTGATTTCAACGAGTGTGGACGCGACTTCTCCACCGTGTGAGTCGGGAAAAGTGTCTGACTGCTCTGGACTCTCACACGGTGCGCATGTCCTGCCGCGCATGCGCCTGCACTTACTTCTCGCTACACTCTTGTGGTTTTCTCGTGCTCACGTTAATAAGAAGCACACAGAGCTTCTCTGTGTAGAGTAGCCCTGAGGGGGTGTAATTTTTAATTTTTGCTCTCCGTCCCATTACCACTACCGAGCTGTACATCGTCGTTCAGTTTCGACTGCCTCAGGCACGCAGAGCTGCCTCTACTGTACACAGTTGTACAGACAGAGAGGCTGAAACGTCCGTGTATCTCACTTGACTACACTGCAGTCAAGGAATGGTAGGTTTGTGTTGGAAATAAAGTCACATCTGTCTCGTCAAGGAGGCAAAATAAGTGGGGATCAGTTGTGCACAACTACCTCAAGCTGTTGTTATCGAGTCTCCACAAGCTTGAGTGCATTCACAACTGCGGAGAGGGGGAATCAGTACTTCTTTCCCACGTCATATTCTCAATGGCATTTTCTTCCACTGATTTCTCTTTCTTTCCCAACAGGAAAGGGCTTGTGCACGTAGAAAGTGACGTCGCTTAAAAGCCTGCACTGCATTCAGTGCACTGCAGCACGCTGCGGCGGTATTCGCTGCACTGCACTGCACTGCACCGCACTGCACTGCACCGCACTGCACTGCACGTCCCACCCACTCTTCTTGCCCATGGACCAGAGTTTCTCTTCCCTCAAAAATATGTGAAAAGATAATCGTGCTAGATTAAAGCAGAGACGACGTCGCGGTCGTCGTCATCCAGGAAAGAGTGGGAAGTATGCACAGGACGAAACTTGACTCTGAGAAAGTTCATCACTGTCATGTTACCATTTCCGCTGCGATAAGTGTAGAGTCAAGACTGTGTGGACCTGGAAATCTTACATGAAAACCTTATAATGCATATAAAAACTAATTTCAGTCCAAAAGTCTTGCAATAATGGTGCAGCAAAAGTTCAAAAATAAAGAGAAAAAAAGTGCAACAGCGAATGAAACTTTGGCAAGACGGAATCTGGAACAAAAAGCTGAAAGATGCACTTTTTGTCACCTAAATTGCTTAAAGAAAAGTCCACCTGGAATTCCGAGGTCTTCTTACATAGCTTATATAGGAGAATGTGAATGACTGAGTTTTTTCTTTTTCTTGGTAAGATTCCCCGCAACTCCAGTACAATGGTACATCAAATGGTGAAATGTTCAAACGTTGGTGTGGACATGCAGTGCAGGGAGGTTTGGGGGTATTTTCAATGTTGTTTTTCGCCCTCAGAATGGGCATCAAATTTGTGCACGTATGCACAAGTACGGGATGGACTAAGGAGATTGCAACATTGTTTATCTATCTTCAAAATGAGTGACGAGCACATTTTGTTCATTCTGTATGCACATACTTGAGCGCAGGGTGGAACCTGGCGACATTATTTTTTTCAACTTTAAAAATGAGTGACAAGCATCCTTTGTACACCCTTCATGCATATACAGGGTGGACCCAGGAGATTTGCAACATTGTTTTCCTCCTTTGAAGTGATTGACAATCATCCTTCACCCACCCTGCATGGGCAAGGGTGGACAAAGCAGGCTCACAACTGTCAGACATCCCAACTACACCCTGTGCGCACACACATGACCACAGGGTGGCCTGAGCAAATTCAAAAAGTTGTTTTCAAAAAAACAAAATGACAAATCTCCTTATCCCACCCTGTATATCAGGTGTTTGCCCAATCTGCCTCCTCCATCAATCTCTCCCTCTATCTGTCACTTCCCTGACTCGTCTGCTGGCACCTCTGACTGATACAAGAATAAGAATCCATCATAGAAGGGATCTCAAGTATAAAAAAATGTGTTTTCCTGACGTTTTATTGGCTTCTTCTTGCGGTCTGCTAATAAGCGGAGAAATTGGCAGCTGCTGCATTTCTTCACATGTACACACACACATAAAAGAGAAAGAAGGAAGAGAAATTTTTTGATCTTTTTTTTTCTCTTCCTCTTTCTTACCTTGAGCTTTGACGTCCTGTATGACGACGACGAACTTGGAGCTCTTCTTGAGCCCCTCGAGGAAGTAGACGACCAAGTCCCGGATATCCTCGGCGTTGGGGCTCTGGAAGGTGAACTCCTCGGACCTGACGGTGGAGAGAGTGAAGGTCTGGGCGAAGGCCTTATTGCTCCTGCAATCAAACGACAGACGGGGTTTGTTAAAATAGCAACAATGTGTATTCATTCTTAGCAATACAGGGAGGCCAAAAAGTTGGGTGTGGCGGCACATTTAAAGCAAAATGTTCAATATGTTGAAATTACGCATGCCGTAGGCAAATCCTGGAGGAAGACCTGAAGTCCTTCATGGTCATGGAGGTGGAGGCGGTTAACGTGGGCTTTTGGAGCCCCGCCATAGCCACAAAATGGTCTGGATGCAAGGCTTTTCAGCCACGCGCATAGCGTTGGTTATGTCAATGTAGAACATGTTGTTGAAGCTAAAAGCCCGCCTAACTTTTGGGCCACCCTGTTGCACTTCGTTTTAACTTCCAAATATCACAACGCGGAAATATTTTGACGGCTGCGCTCACAATTGTTCACAACTCTTGCCCAATGTACTCTACGCATACCCATAACTACCGAAAATTGCCTCTAATTGCACCTGTGCATCTTTTCAGAAGATCTGCAGGCCCCTCCCTAATGGGCTCCTTCCTCTTTCTCTCACTCGTAGCGCCGCTCAACTACGGGGTGGACTAAAGAGATTTGCCACTCATTTCCATCATGTGGCAAATCTCCTTGGCCCACCCTGCATCCGAGTATATGCTTGAGGGAAGCTTGTCACTCATTCAACGAAGGAAGACAACAGGGTGAATCTCCCCAGTCCACCCTACTTCCTTCGCATGTATGGGAGTACAGGGTGCACCTTAGGATGTTTACCTCTCATTTTGAAAGTGGGCAAACAATGTCGCGATTGTCCTCGGTCCACCCTGTTTCGCATGCATGTGAGTACAGGCTGGACCTCGGGGTGCTTACCTCTCATTTTGAGAGTGGGCAAACAATGTGAGCAAATCTTGTTGGTCCTCCCGGTACCACTAATTGTGCACGTCAGGAGACCGTAATTTTCAGGAATGAATGTTCAAAAGTGCTGGCTTCTTTGGCTTTTATAGTGCGTGTAAATTAGTCTAACTGTCTTCTCCGATCTGGCAGAGGACGCGAAGAGTTATTACTAACACACTGTTGTGGTTTCTGCTGGTTGCTTTGCTTGGTTTTAGAATTCTTGCAGCAGCTTGCACTAATGGTGTTTTTTTGCTCAAAATTTAAGACAGGTGGCGTTACAGTAACATTGCATGTTGAGCTCATTCACACGCATCCTGTGCTACAGTGTGATCCATATTTAACGTCCTCCGTTCTCAGTGTCAGCCCTGACAGCTCATCGAAGCTTGGCAACTCTGACCATGCGGTGTGAAAGACGATATTAGAAGAGAATTATCATGACTAAGAAGTTTTCAACTGCCCAGAGGTGTGTCTGAAGAAGCTGACCTCGATTACCCAGAGAGGCTCGATCCCAACTCGGTTAAGTCTGGCACCTCGGAACGCTTCTCTTTTCACCGGGACTTGCCAGGAGCTATCCGGGGATCGCTTCCCTGCTCTATTATCCAGCGTTGGCATCGAACCCTACTACTAATTTTGGATCACAGCAGGTGACGGATGTGTAGAAAAACAAACAAATCCGCTCTCGAAGGCCTGATTCCCACAAGGCCGACGTCCGGCACGTTGCACAACCTGCCTCGTCATGAGGATCAAGCCCGAGATGTCTTCCTTGCTGTATTATCCAACGTTGGCATCCACGTGGGACGCCACGGCTGGATCAGTGCACTTCCCTGACAGAGGACGTGACATCGAACAGTTGTGTGCAACTAAATACCAACAGTCGACCTGGCCAGAGGGCAAAAGAGCACCGAAGAAGTAAAGAAGTTGACCCCTCTTTACCTTTGTCCCACTGCTTTGCACACCCGGAGTCCGGGTAATTGCGCCATTGAGCCAAGTAGGCTAAAAGGGCCTCCTCAGGCCTTGCCCATAATCCCTTTTCAATGGCAAATGGCTTTTTTTTACCTCCAGCGCCACTGATCAAATAGCTGCTTGGCATTTTGGCATTCAAAGGTCATGTCTCTGTCGTCGAAAAAAGGACTCACATAAAGACCTGACACAAATGCATGCAGCGACCTTAAAAGCTCATATTATAAGAAATGGTTCTCTCCTATATTGCCTTGCCCACGATCGTTCTTTGTGGCTTTTTTGGCCCTTCATCTTGCTCACAGGGGATTAAGTTACAAATAAGTAGCCTCAGCACCTATTGGGAAAGAAAATACAGGGTGGGACACCAGCACTCAAACTCTATCAGTCGCTAATTATGTTCAATGAAGTTCCAGGTATATAAATTATGTTACTACTATTCTTGCACGTAGACGTCACCCAGATATTAATTATGAAACTGTGCAACTGTCCAGGGATCATGATTTGCATATCCATGTGGCAACACTGATCTTTTCGTGAAATTTGGATCAAATTCTATGGCATATGACTGTCGACAGTCATGATACATCACACTTTTTTACGTTATATTGGTTACACCAACACGGCCAGGCTGCGAACATCAAAAGGTCTCTTGGGTCCTCTTTCACCGGGTGTCAGGGGCCAATTTTATTCGCTCACTCTGTATGCACCCATGTACGGAGACCCTTGCCGTCCTTGCAGACCCATGCAGTTTCACAGCTTTCCCGACATCAGCGAAAAGTTTTTGGCGAAAAAATTGATGCATTTGCCTACAAAACGTGCAGAAAATATGTCCCCAAAAGAGTGACGCTAGCAAAAGTGCCACCTTTTGTATGCATCACGCTGTACGTTGCGCCACTGGATGCATTTGTCATTGTCCAACCGCCTTATTTTCAGCGGCAACAGCAGGATTGGCTTCTTTTTGCACGCCTGAGCTCTTGATTTCACGCACGAGCAGCAACCAAGCAGCTTCTTGAAGACAAATAGAACAAAGAGAGAAGGTTTTGCCAAAAAAGAAAGGCCACGCAGACAATGAAATGAAAAGGCCAACTGCAGATTTTACGCTGGTTCTTTTTTTTGCTATTTACCACTTCACGTCTGAATTGGATCAGGTGTGGAAGGAGGACAAAAGAGGACGGAAACGCACGCACAAAAATAGTTCAATATCCTGGTTTGACATACAAAAACAGGAAAGAAGAAAAGAGTTTTGAACTCTGGATTTGGGCCAAAACGTTAACTCTCAAAAAGTGAGAAAAGATTTCTTTCTGTCTGCACACATTTTTGAGAGACCAGTTCGGAAATGTCATTGTTGTCTTGTTTTGAGGGAAAATCTGACTTAGTTTTAGGTCGTGCAAGTCTTATTTTCTCTCAAAATGTCTGCAGTGTGCTGCACTGTTGACGTCAAGTCAATATGCAGCAATTTTAAACCAGCAGGAGACAAAAAAACACAAAAATACAAAATTTAGGGTCAGAGAGGCTTGAAAAAATGCAGTTTACCACAGCTGACTCCAATATGTACATTGTGTCGTTACGGCGATTTTATTTTCCCTGCATTTTTATTTCTGATCTTATCGTTCAAAACTTTACCGTTGGCCCGCGGCATTTAAAGTTTTGCAATTATACTACATAAGGATGTTGGGTCCACGGCTTAGTTGTAAAGTGGACATGCTTGATTACATCCTAAATACCTTGTTACTGCACTGCAGTCCATTGAAATTTAAAAAAAGGGCTTTTAATGCTTGCCCTGAAGCCTTGAAAGTTTTTAAAGTTGCTCATGTGCTTGCATTATGTAGTAAACTCAAACGCTTGAGTGACTTGATTATTCTAAAATCCTCGAGTAATTACCCAGTTAATTTGTCTACTGGGCTCACAATTAACCTAAGTTACCCACCTAATTGATATTATGCATATAGCATGTGGATCAGGCTGAGTGGTTGCGTCGTCCGGCTTTTTCTGAGTCAAGCAGGCAAGAAAACATTTTAGATTTGTTTTGCGTACGAAAATCGTACTTTAGGCCTCCTTAGGCCTCATTGACGGCCTTCAAAGACTACTTTGGAGACGTTTCATTCGTGGACATCCAAGACGTACCCATAAATACCCTTTATATGCCGTAGAATGTTAAGTTTTCCTGTATGGGAGGCACCATCAGACATCAATGTTTGAACATTTGAGGTTTCTTGGCTACGTAGGATGGTGCAGCGCATGCGTCAGCGTCATTTTGCACGCACCCACACATCTGTAGCATCAATCGTGTCCGACACTGTAAATCTTGACGTTCCACTCTGTATATTCTCTCTCGAGTCAACATTTTGCATAAAATGTAACGCATGAGAACAGTCGCTGTCTCTTGAGTGCAGTGTCAAAGCTCTACTTCACATGTCTGCTGGAGAGAAGAAAAACACATGTGTGAAGGCACTGGAACTTTTTTTGCGCACCACACACCGGAAATCCTCCCTTTTTGCGCAGGCCTCGAGGGGCCTCAGGCCCAGTCTGGCCCGGAAATTTTCCCGCACCTCCATAATTTGGAGTTTCTTGAACTCGAGGGCATTTTGTGATTTTCTGCAGGCACAAAATGCGTGCACGCAACTGCCTGACAGATTAGGTGAGAGTTTAACGTACATAGAGGACAAAAGAGCTCTCAATAAGCGCAGTTTCTCCAGACAAACGGACAAGCAAGTGGTAGAAGAATGGAGATTTTTGCCAGACAAAATCTTGACCTCCTGATTCAGTATATCCCAAGATCAGGGAGAAGCAGGCTTTTTTTGCAATGTCTGTCTGACCTGAGATCATTTCACTAGATTTCCCCAATCCTCATTTCGCAATGATGCTTTATCACCTCCAGTCTACGGGGTGGCCAATGAGATCTGATAACAGCTCATTTACAGGGCGGCCTATGAGGTCCTGCCTGACAGCATCTCATTTACAGGGTGGCCCGTGAGGTCCTACGTGACAACAGCTGTTTTACAGGGTGGCCAATCAGACCATCCGAGTTGACAACAGCCATGTTACGTGAATGCTGTCACTCATTCCACAGGTATGACTCAAAAAGCTCCCTGCCCGAACCTGGTCAGAGTGACTTTTCCTTCGCCTTAATGCTCATGGAAGGCCTCGACCAGGTTTTCAAATTGGTGATCTCCGACTCCACCATCGCGGAGGACCCCGAGGCCCCTACGTAGGTGACGCATGCAGGATGACTCCGACTATTTTTTTTTTCAATCTAGCGTGCAAGAGAAATTGCTCTGGGCCCCCCTTATTGCTTGGAACTACGTGCGGAGTCCTTTTTGGTGAAGAAATGTCACCAGAGAAGCAGCAAATTTATTTAAAGGTCTGGTTAAAGCAAGCCACAGGTCATTGGTCATCCTGTAGTTGCATGAGACAAAGAACCCTCTTCTTTGAGTGATTTTTGACTACTCATTGAACGCTTTCACAATTCTCTGCAGCCTCTAATCTCCTATTCTGTTCAGCACGTACAGACTTATTACAGTTACTCTGCCTTGGCAATCACGCGTTGAAATCACTGGCTCACGCCCAGTACATAAATATATGCGTACAAACAAAGTCACGACCCAAAAAGGGCTTTTTAAAAGATGGGAATCTAATCTCGCGTATTTCGAACTATTCAAATCAAGCCCGAAAATCAAGAACTTTCCCTCATTTTCCTCTCCTGAGTAAACTTTCATTGAATAGAATAGTACTAATGACAACACTACAATCTAATAATGGGAGGAAACAAATGAAGACAGATGCAGAAACCGTCGAACTAAAGGAAGAAAAATCGCTTCGTTTGTGTTTAGTGTGTCCAAGTCCCGTTTCTACGTCAGCTGCGCGCGCACTCACGCACGCGCGCGCGCACGGCGAGAAAATACCGCTACCGCATGAGAATGAGAGAGAGAGAGAGAAAACGTGACTGTGTAAAGAAATTGTCGAGGAAACGAGGAGAAAGAAAGAAAAATCTGCTGCTCCACGACTTCTGCTGAGCCAGCGAAAAAAGGCCCAGAAAAAGGCCTTCTTCTCGTCCGCCCATCTCACCTCTGTCTGGAGTTATGAGGAGAATCTGAGTGCACTTTCACTGACGAAGAAGCACTCGTTGAAAGGGTTGGGCTGTGACCTCCTCGAGCGCTCAATGGTGACTGAAAAATTCCAGGCCCGCTGGCACCACCAAAGCGAGCGCGCGCGCGTGCAAGCGCACGCGCAAGTGCGTGCGTGTGTGCGTGTGAGAGAGAGAAAATTCTGTCTCAACGAGTTGAGGTAGCAAAAATGCTTCCAGATTTCGCAGTCTGCAATTTGGGGGAAAAAGTCACCCCCAGGTTGTTGTTTGAATAGCTGAGGTCCTCTGACTGTGGAATGAATGAATAAAGGATGTCCTCAAAAATGGCAACTCTGAAGGTATAAGGGAGGCCCCGAAAAATGTGTCAAATCACCGACTGCCAATCGAAAATTGCAAGTTGAGCTGTCGGGTAAGTGAGAAGGCCGCCGAAACGGCCACTGAATCACGATGGAGATGTTATCTGCTCCATCTGACAAAGGAAATTTCAATCGGGCGGTGGTGTTTTGAGGCCTGGCGGGTCCAAGAAAGGCCTGTGAGCTGCGATGTAGAAGAACTTGCCAAACTGTCTTATCTTGGCATTCTGGTTGAAGCTTCTCTCTTCAACGGCTGCCACGCTCAGTTTATGAGGGGTCAAGCATAAAAACCACAGAATTGCCAAACCAGAATAGAAGAAAAGACTCTTCTTCTTCTGTAGTGCTATTTACAAAGATAAGAGGTGTGATAAATTCCTTCTTCTCCCTTCACGGTTGCCGTACAACAATTCTTCCGGGGAGGAGGCGTGATAATCCTTTCCTCGTCCATCACAAAGTCCTAAATTCTCGTATGGTGCAGGCTGGTGCAGTGCACAACAAAGACAGTGCTGCATCACAGTCGTTCTAAACGCTTGTGCAAATCATCCTAAATTCTCGGGTGGTACAGACTTGTGCAGTGCAAACATGTGCAGTGCAAACATGTGCAGTACAACAAACTTGCGCAGTCGCAGCAGGACTTCCCAGATTGGTAGTGTGCAGATTGATACTGTGCAGATTGGTACTGTGCAGATTGGTACAATGCAGATTGGTACAGTGCACACTTGAACAGTGC
>JAAUXU010007722.1_pt1 | contig 34642 bp, 34 predicted proteins | sample 7278151 | NCBI WGS metagenome assembly JAAUXU01 (sample SAMN14350113, study PRJNA611818) | marine sediment metagenome | isolation source: surface marine sediment (1.8m) | place: French Polynesia: Moorea | collected 2018-08 | reverse complement strand
ACTCGCAAAGACATACATTGTTCAACTTATATTTTAGATCTTCTTTATTTACCAAGCTACTCTGGAGCAGGAGCCTTCTGAATCATCAGGTGGATCTGCTTTAACTTCAACTAAACCACAAGGTGAGAGTTAGACTGTGCTGCTCATTGGTAGGTGAACATTCACCATTTTATATCTTCTTATTTAAGAATGCGTCTTCGACAATACAAACTTTCTCGGTGGTGACCTCACAGCTGAAGGGATCGAAACTAAGCTGTATCAAGAGTGCAGCCTTGAATGTCAGAAGAGGCCTCAGTGTCACTTCTGGACATTTGTAGGCAAGTGGAAAGCAAACTGTTACCTTAAGTCCAGACTTGGGGACATGTCACATGATGAGGATAGAATCTCAGGGACATTTGGCACCTACTGTGGTAGGACCACTAGCAAAGACATATGTTTTCCTACTTATTTTAGATCTTCTTTATTTACCAAGCTACTCTGGAGCAGGAGCCTTCTGAATCATCAGGTGGATCTGCTTTAACTTCAACCAAGCCACAAGGTGAGAGTTAGACTGTGTTGCTCATTGATAGGTGAACAATGACCATTTTATTTCTTCTGGTTTAAGAATGTTTGTTCGACAATACTCACTTCCTTGGTGGTGACCTCACAGCTGAAGAAGGAGGCCAAGGAATCAAAACTAAGCTATATCAAGAGTGCAGCCTAGAATGTCAGAAGAGGCCTCAGTGTAGCTTCTGGACATTTGTGGGCAAGTGGGAAGTCAACTGTTACCTTAAGTCTAGACTCGGAGAGAGGTCAGATGAAGAGGATACCATCTCAGGGACATATGATCCCTTCTGTGGTGAGTCACGACGAGAACAGTCACAAAGGCACATGTTATTGTACAGAACATGCATTCCTTCTTGGCCAAAATAAGTGTCCGATTTGATGTTTTTGGTTGGATTATGTGCTAGACTTGTTTGTTTTTAAGAGGTTCGCACAGAGGTGGATAGCCACGATCGTGAGGCAGGAGTAATCCTTGTTCCGTATCTTTTCCCTTCTCCCTTAGTGGCAGACATCTATGAAGTCACCAGAAATTTATTGTGGCCTGCATGCCACAGGCCTATTCGTGAGTGAACGTGAGCCTTTTAGGTTTGGTGGGTGTCTACTAGATTGGAGTACTTGGAAAGATTCCAGTCTCTCTTTTGCCAGTGCTGCCCAGTGTCGCATGATATGGACGAACTCCTCAGGCTCTTTTCCATAGAATGTGGGGTTATAGTTTGGAAAACAGTCAACCTTGGACCTATGCTAATTTTTATAATTGTATCCTGTTAGTGCCTGTACAATTTTTCTTAGGATAGGTCTACCTTGTTTTATAACTTGCCCGCCCATGATACCTGGATATTGTAATCAGTATTTTGTCTGTCATGTAGGTAAATCCCATCTGTTCCTCCGTAGTTTGTAAAAGAACTCTTCAATTTCTTTTTTTTGCCTACAAAAAAGTACAAAATAATTTTTTTGACTTGTTTAGCAATTTCTTGACTTTGCTTGGTAAAAGTGTCCTCAGGGAACCTCTGCAGCTGTGGCTTTTGGTCTGATGGAGCTCCCCCAAAAAATTGTTTACAGTAAGGAGTATTCTGAACAAAAAAGTATAGAATAACTTTTTTGACTTGTCTAGCCATTTCTTGACTTTGCTTTGCAAAGTAATGTCAAAATCCTTTTTACCCTCCCTCCTGAGATCTTTTGGACATGTTGTACAGGAGTGATGCTCATTTTGCACTTATGTGGCTCTTTTGGGAATTTGTGGAAAAACACTCTCTTGTGCCTGTTGCAGGGACTTCTACTAAGCAAAGTCAAGAAATTACATAAGTCAAAGAAGTTATTTTATACTTTTTTACATATTTTATACATTAAAAAGATTTCAGGGGCAGCTCCATCAGACCAATAATCACTGTAGCAGAATTTACCTGAAGGCTGGGATCTTTGGCAGCCTACAGTCACTTTTTGGTGGAGGAGGGAGAAGAACTTTTGTATCCAGGAAAGTTTGTATGACCAGCCACACCATCTTTTGGCCATCCTAGGTGAATTTAAAATTTTGGGGTAAAAGGCTGCCATCCTAGTGTACAATCCTTGTGTATACCCTCTTGATCAGTACTGGGCAAGGCCCCCAGAGTTAACCTATTGCATTCTTGAACAGAAAAAGTAATCTCTTGGCTTTGTTGGCTTTTTCTTTTATGTATGGGGAGCAGAACAGCTTCCTTTTCCGTTTTGATCCTTAGTCTTTAACACTCTCTTTGTATTCCAGGGTTTGTTCCCCCATTTTGAACTTCCATATATCGAGTCTTCTCCTTGTCAAGATCAGTGCAACTGTTTTATCAGCTCCAAAAGTGAGGCCATTTTCTTTGCCAAAGTTCAGGGCTTCGTATATGGCCTCCTGTCCTTGGTCTGTTGGGGTAGGGATTAAAGGGCCTCTAACTAGTAATGCTGCATCACCCACAAATCCCTATACTTTAATCAGTCCTTGGTCAAACCTCTCCAGCAGGTTGCCAAAAGCTAAGTTCCACACTGGCGGTGACAAAATACCACCTTGCGGTGTGCCTCCTGTGAGGGTTCTAGAGGCTGCCATCCCTCTAATTTCTGTCACTGTCAACTGTTCCCTTAGATAGTGTGCATACCAGTCTAGGGAGTAGTCCTTTCTCCCTTGATGGTTGCTTCGATCTTAAGGTTATCAAAAACTCCTTGATATCTAAGAAAATCCCCTACTTGAATTGGTTTTGCAGTATCAAACTCCTGATCTTGTCCACCATGTCTGAGATGGCTGCATGAGGGCTCGAACCCTTCCAGAAAGCATGCTGATTGCTATTCAACCTGTTATGGATGTCACATTCATCCTCCAAATGACATAGTATCACTCTGTCCGCTGTTTTAAGAACGAAGGATGTGAGGGTAATGGGCCGAATGACTTTGCTTTCGTCACCTTTCCTGGGTTTCAGGATGAAAGTCCCTCTTGATGTCTCCCAGTAGCTTCGGACATATCAAGCAAAAATGGAACATGTACAAATTATCTGTAGTCTCTCTATGGAAGTTTCTTGTAGATTTTGCGGTGCCATCGGCCCCTGCTGCCTTGTCTCTACCAAAACAAATGATGGCCCATTTAATTTTATTTTTGGTGAGATAGTCGTCCTCAAAAAGAGCATATCCACGTGCAAGGAGAGAACATACATTTTAACACCCCAATTTTGATTAGAATGTCTATCGCTGTCTCCTGCACTTGTAGCCCACATAACTGTGCTGATATTCCTACTTAAGAACTTTGGACAGCACCAGACATTAAGGTTGGTTGTCCTTAAAACAGCTGTCCTTGGGTTGGCTCCTTTGGCATACGTCGGGTTTGCCTCCCTCGACCATCTACCTTCCCTGTACAGACGAATGGTTCCCAGAAGAGGAAAAAGTAGCCATCTCTGCCTATCAGTGTCCCCCTTAAATTTGCTGTGGCAGCCTTGTAAGTCCCGGCTGTTTACAGAAAAGGAGACATTCTGACACTCAGTTTTTTAAAGTAGTCTCGAGGGGAAAACAATGAGCTGGAAAGCCCATCTATATCCACTGTATTTATTCACATTTCTATGATAATAACTAATGGATGCTATAAGCACCACTCTCCCATCCCTTGGAGCAAATGCTGAGTGGTCAGCCAGGCCCCCATTTGGCACCTGATTCTTGGTCAAAGCTGGTGGCCCCTGTTATCTTGTGCTGATGGTTTTATCTCCTGCCGCTGGAGGAGTTGTTTTTTCCGGTATTCTTCACCGGAGAGGTGGGACCTTTCGCCCTCTTCAGAGCTCATAAGGTCCACCTGGGAGTCGTTAGGCTTCTTTCGAAGGCCCAAAGTTCCTGGTTGCAGCTACGCTTCGTGGGCTGGTGCCATTGCTTGCACACCTGAGGGTCCTGCCTGTGGTCCTAACTACACCTCTGTGACAGAGGCCTCAGTCATAGCTGATGGGTGCTCCGGACTAGGTGCAGGAGACCAGGCTAAGTGCCCCCTGTAAGGACCCACTTTCTGGTTTATTTTGGTCCGCGTTTGGTTCTTTCTGGTCCGCGCCTCCCGGAACAAGAGTGGGAACTCCTCCTGGCGCTTGGCTCCAGTGGGTTCTGAATGTTCTACGGGCAGGCTTGTGACCTCTTTCCTGAGAGAGAAACAATGATGTCTCGTAGCAAAACAAAAAGCTGATAATTTTTCTCAATTATCTTATCCTTTACCTCCTTTGTGATACCCACGTGGTAGAACCAGCTGTGGCAGGCTGCCTCGTCTCCCCGCCCGTGTAAGTGTCCTAAGACATGTAGTGGGCCCCATAGGACCTGTCAGTGGCTTCGAATGCACAGGGGTCACTGGATCAGAGCATGTTGGACAACTGTCAGTCCACCCTTGCTTTCAGGCACCTCGCCTACTTGTTGACAGAAGCTCTCCTTCAGACGATCCTCTATGCCTAGCCCAGATAACATGTTTATATGAGATGGCCCATCTGCCCCGTATGCTGGCTCGGACACCAACCCGGTTGCTGCTCCTCCCGTCGCCGTTGCACCAGGTGCAGCAGCATCTGACCCAGCCGTTGGCTCAGAGCCCGACCCAGCCGGCCCGGGGGCGGCAGACACGGTCTGGATGACGCTCTGTCGCCCCCGGGACTCAATAGCTGTGGCATTTACTAAATTTAATGTAATAGTACAGCGAAACACACTTACAACAATCACCTGACGTAAAGGTCACACAGATACGCCAGTCAAGAAGTCAAGTGGGTGCTTCTGAGGGTGTCTGAAAATTTTTGTGATTTTGAGCCGTTTTTACCCAAAGCCCAAAATGTTGAGTTGTGGACCCTGAAAATTTACCAGGATGTCCATCGGATAGCTTGAAGAAAAATCTCACTGATGATGCCTATGATCAGTTATGCTACCTTCCCCAACTAGCTTAATGTTTCACTTGCACTGAAGAAGCAGTGACATTTGCCAGAATGAAACTAAAAATGATTGAATCACGAATAGAAGGTCATATCTATGCAGTTACCATATCGGACACTTATTTTGGGATGCGGAGAAAGAGATATAATGGACACATATTGCGGGACAGCGGGACTAAGTCACAGTAACTTTCAGATTATCTACAGCCTTTTTAACCAAGACCGAGCCCCTGCCAACCGTGCACTAATCATCTTTACCTGTGGACAAAAATGAAGGTGAGAATTCTTTGTAGCGAGGGGTCGCAGTTATGAGGCATAACACATTTTTGAGATGTGAGCGTGGAGGCACCGTATTCGACGTTGCATCGACAAACATGATGAGATCGGTTGTCATGCTGGCCACGTTGACTAATCTGACAGGAAGACTTTAGGATCACAGCCAGAATTTTATTGTAAAATGTGATCCTTCTGATCAAAAGAGTACTGTCTGTTTGCAGCACCATCTGTTGACAGAGTTCACGTTCAGGAAGGTCCCTTGGCCACCATCTTGCCAGTCACGCGCAGCATGCTCGGTTGACAGCTCCTTCTTGCTTTGCTGTGCATCATCCCTGACCCTGCAGGACCCAGCGCAGTCACGTCTAGTAATTTGGCGATCCCTATGTATCTTTCAGATGTGTCCACGACTACAGTGGAGACGTGGTTGAGAAGTACTTTTTGTGCTGGTGATGAGTCCGCCATGTGGGGTCCAAACTACAACTGTGCTTTCGTTGGCAAGACCGTATGCTGAGAATTATGCAATGTAACACAAGTGGCCACTTCATCTGTGAGAAGCCCTACCAGGATGACGATGGATAATATGGATTGGTGCAGAGGCCATCTTGAGTTCCGAAGTTATGTATGCTCGGTGGCATTCTTGAATTGATACTCAGATTCCTAATTTTAGCGTGTAGGGTACATATGAGTACACATTACGTGTTGTTAATTTGTAGTTTACCATACAACTCTCAGAAGATTTCATCACACTGGCATTTCACCGTTTCAAAACAATTTGAAAGAGGTGAAATACAAAGTTGGGAAATACCTGATCATGCGTGATGGAATTGAGATCATAGCTGAGGCAGCCGCACTGAAGAGCAAAGCTCCCGGCAACAAGGCGTGGACTGACTTCATGAACTTCAAGGCATCTGGGGAGTGAGTGATGGCCAAGATTGATGACGGTGATGATGACAACAGCAAGGAGAAAGTTTCCAGTTGTCATGTTGAATTGCAACATGTCCGTGTGGAGCGGGAAGTACAGTGCAAGAATACTTCCCTAGACAGTAGTGGTCCCTTAGTAGATAAGTGGGGCAATATTCTGAAAATCGTGCGTTAAGAACTGTGCATGTCGCACTCGTTGGACAGTCGTATACCCCTGTGAGTAAACTGATTGTCTCCTTCTGCTTTTGTGGCTGCCAGCGTGAAGTCGGCCTTGCCCAGATTGTCATACGTCATTCTGGACGTAGAAGAGTTGAACAGCGCAATTTCTATATTGTCTGTCAGATAACTGGATCTTGAGGGTGTGTTTGATCCAGACTGATCGAGAGGCTACATGAGAGGACCGTGACATCGTTGAGCGTCTCGTAGAAGATGCGTTTCCACGGGGAGAATCAGAGGAGGGTCTTCGGACAGGCCCTAAAGAGACAGGCCCTAAAGCCATGGTCATGCCCTTGGAGGGCATAACCAGGGCATTGAAGGGATCATTTTTTTGTGATCGGCGATCGCGATCATGCGACGACGATCAGATCGGCAATCAAAGAGTGGCAATCGCGATCATTTTTGTAATATCGTAATACAGCCCTCACCAGATAGTGCTACAGCTGATTGCAGCCTTAAATATACTGACACAAAAGACAAGAAAGATTGTTCTTTTGACAAAATATAAGAAAGGTTTTCCTCACGAGCAAATTTCACTGATTATTGAGTGAGTCTTGAACACCGAGTGAAAAAAGGCTTACGAGAGAATCAGAGTGAAATTTGTGAGTTGGAAAAGAACTCTTATTTTTTGTCAAACGTGCAATTTTCTTTCACCAGTTAACTTTATTCACAGTCCATTTACAGCATTGTCATTCCCCGCAAGATCAGACCCAGAATATGAATTGTGAAAAAAAGTCAGTCAGGTAAAGGAAAGAACATCATATCACCTGACAAAACATGAGCATTTAAATGGAGTTGGGAGCCCTGGTAAGAAACCAGTTATTTTGTATGCTGTGTGACCATAACATGTACGGAAGTGATGGCCACAGTGATGATTTCTTCTGACGCACACGCTCATGATCGCCGATCATGTGGCAGCAGTCGGATGGGGCGATAGAAGAGGGCGATCGCCGATCATTTGATGTGCCCTGGGTCACATAACCTTAAGCTATTAAAGGTTGAGTGACCGCAGTAGTGCCTTTCCGATCAAACTCCGCAGCAAGAGCGTGTCCATCTGGAGGCTCCTTGTCGACGACAGTGCACACCGGCGAATGAGCTCGACGCCAATCTCGCTCAAGTCTTCCACACTCCATGTTAGTCCTAAAATGGACTGCCTAAAACCTCACCCGACTGAAAGAGGAACAGCGCGGAGCCTCGTCAGGCAGTCCAATCACGCACCAAAGTCCAGCAGCAAAGGCGTGACCTATCTGGCAGGCGTGTCCGGGTCTCTCAGTTGGGACCTCGTCCAGGAGGGCAACATCTGGTGCAGCTCCACATTCCTCATGCTGTAGAGCCCATTGAAGACGCCGTTACTCTGGTCCCAGCAGGTTAGACGAGTTCACACTCACACGTGAATATAGATCACATACACGAAGAAACTGAGAGAATGCGACGAAAAAACCTTCTGCGTCACTTCACTTCTAGGAGATGACTGGACCATTGTTCGCACTTCTTTTGATGTCTTGCATCCGCTTTACTAAGGTTCCAAAGAAATCAGTGGAGATTCCTGTATGAATGACAGCGTCGCCATCAGCAACTTGTTCCACTGGAAGAAAAACGTGTCCTGAAATGTCCTGTTCAATCAGATACAATATGAGTTGACTATGAGAAGCATTGCTTAAGGGAGAAAACCTTTGGCTTTCACCTCAGTCCCTCAATGGTCGTCTGGTGTATCCCGTGGGACTGACAGAGCTTGCCATTACTTCCTCCATTGAGGAGGAAGGAATGCTCGCTTCTGCGGTCCAGAGGCTTCAGGACCACTGAAAATCCATGCACTTTCAGTGCTCCTGAAATGTTGCCTAGTAAATGTGGCAACGTTTCCGTTAAGTTTCTCCTTGCACTTTTTTCTCCTATCTCCACTTCAACTCCTCATCCCCTGGTGGCAAGACGTGGTACTGGTTCCTCTTCATGACCCTCAAGATGCTGGGTGAGCAACTGATCTTTCGAATGGAGAGCGAGCATTTTCCAGTCTTTTGTGCAGTCATGAGCTTTGTCTTTATGGAGTTCAATGAGCTCAGCTCAGCTTCAAAGAGAAAGCATTTTGCCCCTTGAGACCGATTTGGTACAAGAGTGAAGAAAAGACGGTCTCTCCCATCCACCAACATCAGGTTAGTGGAGGAAGTAGACTTTCATGAAATGATCAATGTGCCAAGGAAGACAGGTACAGTTGCATGGGGAGGATAAAGAGTAAGTATCCCTTCCTTGACAACTCTGCCTTAAAAGTACCTGTGCAATTAGGGATCATCAGTGGCAATCAAGTGAATATTTAATGATGCTGGGCATGATCACAACACAGAGAAACAGATGACGTGAAAAAACGGCAGAAATGCACGTGTTCCTTCATGGAAACCTCCCTCCATTCATTTGTTTGTTCAGTCTGCTCGGTACGTGTAGACAGCACGTATTGTGACTGAATTTGGCTCAAGTCATCGCTGACCCGAAATGCCCTGACTCGGAACCGACTCAGAACAATGGTCCTCATGACATGACTCGGATCTAATTATCTGAGTCGTTTACATCACTATGCAAAAAAGGTAGGTTTTTTGTCCTTGATCTTGTCCTCACAGTCATAAGCAGCCTCCCTCCCAAAGCATGCATGGACAACATCATTATGGTGGCAAAATGCCACAGAAAACACCACCTTAAACTATCATCAGGTTGTGTCCAAGATCTACGGATTTTTTCAACAGCTTATGGAAAGCATTCCCATCGAAAGTCCAACACCAGTACTGCTTTTTCATGATCATGTTATGTTGGGCCCATTCTGACACAACTGAGTTTTGCTTCCCCATTGCTTCATGCTAAGAGTCATAGATCTTGATTGTTGTACCCATCATGAGATGAAGCTCAGGTGGGGCAACCAGGTCAGTTACAAGGACATCATCAGATTCATTGAAAAACAGTCTCTGAACATAGCTGAAGTACTGCTGAGCCTCTACCTTCCTGCCTGTTGACAAAGCATCCTAATACTCTGCTTGTCTTGGTGAAACCCTTTCTCTGTGTAACACCAAGTGCATGGAAATTTAGCAGTGACACTGCAAACCTGCCAAAATGATACAAAGCTTGAGATCAGTGGCCAGACAGAAGGAAACCTTCAACTCTCTGGGAAGAAGTTTTAAATTTTCATATTTCTCAGGGATGTTGTGGACAATCCCCACAATGAACAAGCACTTAACACCACTGTCCAAGAACCTGTCTCCTCTAATAGGGAGCTTCTTTGCCCCTGAGGACTGGGTTTGAGTTTGCTGCTCATCAGTGATGTTAAGGTATGCTTTCAGAAAGCCTCTGCCACCATCCAAGCCTAGCTTCAACCTGAAGTCTGACACACCTTTGGATCTGTCAAGAACTGCTGGCTTAAGAACCTCAGCCTCCCCCTTTTTGTTCTTGTCAGCAAAGCAAAGGCTTTTAACCTGAAAGAACCCCTGAAGCATCTTCCCCCACTCTATCAATGCCCTCTCCAAGCTTGGCTGCATTGCACCTCTGTTACCAGTATGCTGAGGGAGTGCCTGTGCCTGTCAGAGAAAGCATGGGCCAGACATGTTGCCTGAAGTATCCTTCATTGCCATCATAGCACCAATTGGCATAGAAGGAGACTTGTTCTGGTGATGTTTTGTTCCCGTCCTGGGGGCAGAGGTTACCACCTCAGCTGGTTTTCCCTGCAAATTCTCGAGACTGACATGAGGAGAACCTCTTGCCCCTGCTGCTCTTTCATGAATAGTATGAGCTGCCAGGTGTGCCTGTGTTCAAGGGGACACATGTACAGGCAGGTTTTCCACCATTTTATCCCTACTATTATGCCTTTTATTACCCTCTTCAACAGCAGCAAAGCATTGGGCGCAGACAAGGCCAGGCTTCTTTGAGTTAGTTGTACAGCAAGTGATGCAACAGGGAGAGGTTGCCCAAGGGAAGGAGAAGAAGAGGCAGAAAAAGGATCACCAGACACAGGAGCATATTTGCTTACAGGTCCCTAACCATGGCCTCATAGTGAACATGCCGACCCACTCACTTTGATCTTGGTTCATCAGAAGATGTGAGTGCACATCTTCACTGTGTGCAAATGGACTGTGGCAACAGGTGTGCATGTTTCCTGTATTGCTAGTACACACAGCATGGAAAGCTCCCTTTGCTGAATGGATACTCACCTTCAGGTAAGCACATGATGCATTTGAGGCCCAAAACCCTCACTATAGCTCTTTTTCTTCCAAGGCATCCTCACAAGAGAAACCAATCAGTCAATTTTAATTTCAACTGAGGAGGTGTTGATGGTTCGGCATCCAATTGCCCACAGAGGAAAATTTCATTCCTGTGAAACGGCTGAAGTGGGTGCAACTTGCTTCAACAAAACGGATGCAGGTGAAAGGCAACTGTACCAGCCTGTTGATTTCACTGAGCTGCTGTAGTCAGCCAGTCTTTTCTTTAGTGTCTTTTTTGTCATGCCTCAGAGTGAAACCTTTAAAATGGGATAAATATCCCACATTTTAGCATCGATGTCAGTCATGTTTTCAAATGTTACAAGGTGACATACTTTGAAAGAAGCTTTGAAGAAGTCGCAAGGTGACTTCTTTGAGCACTGCAATGGACACTGATTCTTATTTTATACTTTTATCCCTCACATGACCTCCATCAGTGTAAAAAGTGGCCTCAAAACTAGGGGACACCAAAATTGTAGTGAAATTTTGCCAGTTTTTGTTTTGTATAACTCGGTCATATTTGAGGTATTTCTAAAACTTTCATATCTTCTGCAAGCTGAGAATTTGTTGCAGTAATAATTATAACAAAACACCATTGCCATCTCAACTACAGGCAGAGGTAGGAGTTGTTCCTTAAAGCCATCAACCTTAGCAGCCTTTGCAGTCTCAACAGATGACATTAGAGTCCAGCCAAAAATATTTGTTGACATATTCGTGACTTACGGAAGAAATCATATTTTACAAGAACGTGAGTTTTACCCAATATAATATAATATGAGCAATAAATATATTGTAATTTACAATATAACTTAAAACTGAGAATGCTAATAACTTTTTAGGCTGCCAGTTAATTTTTCTAATCTTTTGATGTTACTACCTACATCCATGCCATCAATACACAACTCTTTCCAGAAATGTCACTCCGTTAATATCGCAGTCTACCGGCACGGTGTAGCACCAACTGCTTGTTCTCATTGTGTTGATACAGTCAGTCAGCTGTCCATTAGCAATGAGCATGAGGCCAGGTAGGTGCCACCAGGAGGAGCTCTAGTTCGTAGTCACGCTCACGTCGTTAGGTCCTTCAACTGAGATACTTGAAACGAGGTTGGGAAAGCGCCAACGTCTCCGTTAACATACGAAATATCACTAAAGAACATGTGATAGATCATTGAATATCTTTGTCAAATAGTTCATTTCATCCATTCTCCCACCAATCATTGCTTCCGAATGACTAAATGACAATTTATTTGGTCCGTGGTGTCAGCTGCCATTTGTCAATGGTCGATGTGATGAATTCTATTGACCCGTGATAGCTTCTTCCTTGAGAAAGTCCGACAAGACGGATTCTTCCTCGTCCAAGTCGCACTTGATGAACGTGCGGCTGTTGTGGAAGTGTCGAGGGCGCCTCATCTGCATGCTTGTTGTGACGGCGGGAGCACGTGGTCACGATGTACTCGAACTGCAACTCCCTGACGTTCACGGATCAGGAGGACCACGAAACGTAAAAGCTGTTGCTGCTCTCTCTGAGACTGGAACTCTGGACTCCAACTGCCTTTTCGCCTGTTGTTGCTGTCGTCGTCGTCGTTGTTGTTGCGCTGCGTCGTTGGTGAGCAAGGCGGGGGGGGGGGGGCAGCCACATAGCTGTGAGCAGCTGCCGGCCAAGCCAGGAGTCGGCACAACAGAAGTGACCGTCGACTCGCTATTTGCCCGGCTCGCCCACCGCGTCTCGAGCGCCCGGCCCGGGGTCTCCCTCCTCAGCCATCCATGACGGTGGCGCACGCACGCGCACAATCAAGGTGAGAGAGAAGAATACGTAGAAGTGAAGACGACGGTGACGGCATGAGGGAACGTTAAAAACGTGGCTTCCGACGGGATCCGCCAGGAATCGTCCTTCATCGAGCGTCCCGGAGGGCGTCCCCGGACCAATTGTCCATTCGAAACTCCTGGCCGAAGACCCCGTCGACGACTGTCAGCGCTGCGCTCCGCCGCCAGGTGAGTCCCGACAGCGGAATTTGGCGAAATTTGCTTTCGGGCAGGCCATGAGGAGCGTGGCCGTGGCCCACCACTGCTGGTAGGCCGACAGCGTGTGCCAGTCCAACTGGTGGGCGTTCTCCGGGGGGCAGTTGGCTCGACACCAAGGTGCAACTGACACTGGAAATGGACCATAAACATATTCGCCAGAGGCTTCTCAAAATCTGCTAAGTCAAACTCGAGTTTGGTGTGTTCTCAGAACTTGTCGATAAAATGTCGATGTCAGCGTTGACTTTTGAGAAGTGACTTTGATATTCATTGATAATACATACGTAGAGAGAGACCTAAGGGGACCTCGAGTAGTTTTGTGCTTCACTGCGGCCTGACACTACTGAACATAAATTTAATCTTGCTCTGCCATATTGTAATAAGGGGCCACTTTCACGTGAAGCAATATAGAATGCCGATATTTAGGTGTAGAACTATGCCTGACTTTGCAGCGGGAGAAAATATCAGCACTTGTCCTTGAAAGGTGAAAGCCTGGCTGGCGTTCTTATTTTCTTTCCCTTGAGGATCATAGTATCCTCTCCCCCCCCCCCTCCTTGCCCCTGTATAGAAACTTTTGCTACATGCAAGCAACTTGCATTTTTTTTTACAAAGTGTCAGCCTAATGTTTACACAATAACGCAGAGCTGGACGCTCCTGCCCGGAAAACTGATGTCTCTACCCACTCCAGTGAACTGGAATTCTTGGTATGCAAGTTGCACAGAGTTTTTTGTAGTTCCTCGATACAGAGTTTGTTGCTCATGTAGGTATGTTAGAAGGCAGTTGGCTGAGCCTTTTCCCCTTCTGGTTCTACCTGTGTAATGCTGCTGCTGGCTAAAAGATGGTTTTGTGTTCTCTGCACGCAGCTGTTACTACCTAGGTAAAAATGTTACCTGTACGAAGGAGAAAAGTGATGAAAGCCGCATGGAGGCAATGAAGCAATGTGGTCGAGTTCGCAGCCAGAATCCCAGAGAACTCGTTGCTCAATAAGAGCGATACCATTTTAAAGGTCGGGTTTCTCGCTTCAACAGTTCAATGCGCGTCCAATCGTAGTAGCAGCTTGATGGCGTCGACAAAGCATTAACGTATGTGGTCCATCTAATAGTTGGTGCTTTTTTGCGGCTCTTGTTGTCCATGTCACTTGTCTGTGTGTGCATTCATGTGTCAGCTTTGGACATTGTGAAAACACCTCGCCCCCTATGAACATCTGTCCACGCGCATGCATCGTAGACAAGTACTCATGCATGGAAGGACCAACTCAATGGCGAAGCACTTAATTTCTATGCAATCTCCTATTGATTTCTGGACTGCAGTGGACTCCCTTTAACCCGGCCATTTCCTCTAACCAGGAACATTAGAGTCCAGTGAGGCTCAATTTGTATGTATATTTATACCTGACAAGAAACGCTCCATGACACCCTGGTTGAGTGAGCTTTGGACCACTCCCTCTGCAGCATTTTCTTCTTCTTTTTTTTTTTTTGAAGTGAACCGGAGTCCACGAAATTTCATGACAAAAGCCCTGCACGAATGACCGAGAGTTCCCTACATTTATATCACCGGTTTTGTGTGATACCCTCAAGTCCTGTGGCAAAGAGAAGGTGAGCAATCAAGTTGCCAGCAACTTGACAGTGTGTTGTGGGGTGAGGGAGATCAGCCAACTGACAAGGGAACTCCAGTCCGCCAGAGGATTCCTTTTTCTTCTTCCGTAGGTCTGTATCGAAGCATTTTTGATCCCTTTAAGCGTTCGACCCAACGAAGCAATGTCACTAATGTAGGAAAATCGTCGGTTTGACTTGTTTGTGCCGAAATTGAGTCAATAATCCGACCAAATCTCCTTAATTCGACTAGTGGGAATCTACTGTACATGCATTATTGGGTGGAGAGCTGGTGCTAGCCTAGAGGAAAGCGTTAATTATATTCCAGACTCCTAGATAATCGATTTGATCGCTGTTCGTTGGTTGCGCCTACTGGCGTTTTTATTTAATTTGTCATCATCGTTCTCCTTACACGCATAAGTTTAAACCCTTTGGCGGCGCTCCTGCGGGCTAAAAATTGGATTCTCCGAGGTCATTTGTACAGGTGACTTTTACAAATTCATGCTTTCTTTCGTAGGTTTCTGTAGATTCGTGCCCAGTTTGCTCAAGGTGGGGTTGCTTCAGTCTGTCATGGCTGAGGAAGAGCCAGGAGTGTACAAACCCAATTTTGGCGAGGGTGAGACTCATTGCTTCGACACCTTTGAAATGGTGAGGTTCTGGCTGCAGCTGATCCTCTCTCCTCCTAGGTGAACTTGCTGATGAGCTGGTAGAGGAAAAAGAGGACCTCGTCGAGGGGACCGACGAGAAGGCCTCTAAGGGAGCAATCGAGAAAGCGACTGCAGAAACAGCGGAGGAGCTCCAAACAGAGAGAGCAGCCAACACTCCGGAAGAGGATTCTTTGCCGACGGCGAGGAGGACGAGGTCTCACGACCCCGACGCACAGTAAGGCTTCTCTTGATTGATGCTGCTGCGCTATCCAATAGCTAGATTGCACTTTGATAGTCACGTCGGTGTGCAGACGCACGTCAGTCTGGTCCTAAAGCGATTGAGCCCCAGTCAGCTAACTAAATACCTTTTACCATGACGCTACGCGCACTGGAGGAGAAAATTTACAAGATGCCAACTTTGGTAGAGTAGAAAGTCCCCAAAGACCTGAACATTCGGAATGCCAATCAGGCCCAATCGTTGCTCAAGCCCCTTGCTGACACCTGGCAGAACAGTGGGCAGGACCCACGTCCCACCAAGTGATGATATCGAGTCACCCGAGACTCGATCACGAAAAGTGGTGCAGCCCTTCTTCTTCTTCTTCTTCTACTTCTGCTTCTTCTTCTTCTTCTTCTTCCTCCTCCTCCTCTTTCGCCTCGGCTGACTTTTTGAGGGTTTTTTGCGTCCTGGATACGTGGCCTCAACCCTAAAGATCCAGCCTTCTCATGATGACCTTTCAATCAGTCAGGTCTGCCAGTCATTTCGAACCCATCAGCTGAGTTGCCTTGAAACAGCAAGTGTCTAACTACGAAGCTTTGTTTGCATATTATGTTTATGTAAGCACTCACTCCCAACGTGTGAAGCTCCTAACGTCCAGGAAAGTACGAAAGTTGCCTTGTCGAAACTATTGGAATCACACCGAGACAGGTGTTTCTTTGTGGGGAGGGGACGAGTAACACATGCCATATGATTGTTAGCATTTTTAAGTCTCTCTTTGTCTCTGTGTGTCCTGAGGAGGGAACGCAGCTCCGCAAAGCTTGTATAGGTACATGAGCTGAGTACGTGGTCCTTACGTGTGCTTGACTACCTGATTGCGCAGTTGACCTGACTCGTTCAATCGCCCAAAAGATGATCAGCCCATGCTGAAGATCGTACCTCTTCTAAGATACTCACTCATATATGTTTCCTGCTATTTTACTTCGTCACTGGAAGAGAGGGCGGAGGGGAAGGAGCCAACTTTGCCGCCCTCGCCGCCGCTGCCCCCGTGCTAGTAGAAAGAAGAGGGAGCAAAACTGCAGCAGCAGCTGGGCTAGTAGTAGTTGGCTGGGAAGGCGAGCAAGAAGCAAGCGCACACGCCGTTTTCTGTATCCATAGCACAGCGGTGTTGTTCACACATTCTCCAGATCGCATCCACCTAGGGATGCTGCCAAAGAAGATAAGGAGGAGTTGCGTATCGGAGCTCTTCTGAGCTACTTGGTCTTTTGGTGGTGAAAAGTTGCCGCTTTTTTGTGCATCTCTAGACAGACAGCTTGGCAAGGTATGGGATCTTCAGCTTGCCAAGTTACCACTACGTACTTATGCGTCAGTGAGCTTCTCCACACTATTTCTGGACGAAGAGAGCCTTGATCATCTGTCGTTCAGTGAACAGAAAAGAAACGAAACATATGTCGGCTCCCATGCAGGTCCATGTACCAGTGCATGTAGAGTTAGTTGCTCTAACTCTGCCCACGTTGTTGGCTGTCTCAGCTTCCTCTGATGGTAGCAGCAGTGACTTTTTTTTTCTCTACCTCGGAGAAACTCTTTGACTGACTCAGGCTGTGTGAGTGCCCTTGAGATCTCGTCGCAGTCAACGTTGAAGTGAAGAGGTCGGGTCGACAATTCACTGCTAAACTCTTCGGGACCTTGAATGGCTGCTTCGTCTCAAGTGAAGCGGAGGCAAATGAGATGGAAGCTCTTCCCGCGAGTGAAGTTTCACCAGAGAAGATCAAGACCCACGCGACAGGAACAGAACCCCTGAAAGAAGAGACGATCCCTGAGAAAGAGCTCAAGGTGCCCAAGATTCTGATTCGACGTTGCGATCTTTCCGTGGAGTCATCTGAAGGAGGCACCCCGGGCAAGTAAGTTACTTGGGGTTGAGACCTACTGGGAACAAAGTCAGTCAATTAGTCACTCACTCAGGCCGCTATTCAAAAGGTAGGCCTACAATTTCTGCCCGTCCTGCTATGCTTAGGCCTTCGTTTAGACTTGGAATTTCCGACGAGACCCGGAGGGGCTGTCTCGCCCATTCGAGGAACTGCGTGCAGTGGAGTGAGTAACTCGGATCGTTCGATTCAGCTGGCTTGTTAAGACGATGAGTACAAGTTGACGAGTGGATGAGTACAAGTAGACTTAAGTGTGCGCGTCCTCGCCCACAGAGAGACTATTACTTATATGACTTCCCCCTCTCTGCGCCCCCAAAGACTGACTGCAGGGTCTCGTTGGACAGTCGTGGCAGAGACATCAAGTGTTAGGCTCCATATTTGTAAAGCTAGTTAGTTACTTGCTTGTTGCGCAATATTTTTAGTCAGTCCTGTCAGTTTGGCACCGCCACACGCAGGCTTTTAGGCCCATCCACTTTGGCATGTTGGGAATAGGTGAAATTTGCGTTATTGAATTACTTATTAGCCTACTCATTGCTACTCAGAGCGTGGAGTAGAGCAGTCAAGTGAACATTAACCCTACTGCTTTAACACAAGTTTCGTCAGATAAGGCTTTATGCTTATGCCATAGAAGCGTAATAATACTGAAACCACGCTACAGTAATGGCCAACAAGTGATACGTATGACAGTGGACGGATGACGGTTGTAGAACGTCCTGGAGATTTAGTGCAGACATCCCGACAGCTTTTACGTAGAGCATCCATGGCTCTGGGACAGCACGAACAAGATCCTCATCATGAAGGTGGAACAGAACTGCCCGAATTCCACGTATGTCCCTTTGGCGTTCCAACAGCTTAACCTACGCGGGATGAATGAAAAAGCCTTGGCGACCTGAAAATGCTGGGTTTTTCAACGAGAAAGGTTGGAAGCATCACCAGTGCGTTCATGTACGCGTGTGCTCGAGCGCCAGCGTGCGTCTCCGAGAGAAAAACCTTGAGCCCGGCACTCGACTGCTACTCCTACTACATCATGATGATCTCTTCGACACGGCACCACGAGCGCCACTTTCCGAGCGGATACACACGCAGCGCCAGAGACCGAATAGACAGACGCTGGCTGGCAGCTTAGGTTGGAGACGGACGAGTACGGAGCGACGGACGTTTTCCTGCTGAGCGGGGCCGGCCAGGGCGGGACGGCGCGGGGACGCGGTGGGCCGCGCGGGCCTGGTGGGGACAGTAGCGGTGGGCAGACTTCCTCCTCCTCCTCCTTCTTCTCCTACTTCTTCTTCTACTTCTTCTTCTTCTTCTTCTCAGTCATCCTCAGATTTTAACTTGTGCGTGTGCGCGCACAACAGGGACGACTTCTCTATGGTGCACACGACATCGAGGTCCTCCCTCTCGCACTCTTCCCATTATCTTGGAGGGACTGGCTTGCAGCACGGCCGCCGAGTCTGGCATCTGGCACGGGGCAGGGGAAAAAGTTTCTTCTCCTTCTCCTCCTCCCTCCCCACCGATGGCACAGGATGTGTTGGCAAGAAGCCGCGGCGGCTGCTGCGGCTGCTGCTGCGGCTGCTGCGGCTGCTGCGGCGTGCGGCTGATCCGCTTTTTCATTCCCGTCAGTCAGTCAGTCGGTCGGTCGGTTAGACAGACTGACAGACACACACGGACTTGCTTGACAATGTGGTCATGACTGGCAGCGGATAGGCTGCCTTGAAAGTTATCCGGACCTTGGAAAGGTTTTATGATCGTAGGCTCGGCAGCTGAGTTGGTACTTTTTTTCTTCTTCTTCTACTCTTGTTTACCAAAAGTCCGTCAAAGGCCATCGAAGTCCTCGCATGTGTGAATAAAAGAAGGGCTGGAGTGCGTAGCCGTATTTGGGTGCTCCTGTGACGTGAGAGTGCGCAGAAGTTTTTTTTTCTGCACACACGATCCCACGAGGACGCGGGCGCTCGTGCAGCCCCTCTCTGGCCGCTCCCTCGCTCTTCTATAAGTCTCGCCGCCGCCGCCCATTGCATCGTGGCTGATCAGTGGAGGAAGAGTGAGTGAGAGAGCGAGCGGATATTAAACTTTTGTTAGTTGGAGTGTGTGCATTGCAGTAGTCCATAGTATTCGTAGCAGCAGCAGTTGTAGTGCCTCTCTAGTCCTGTGTAACAGTACTGAAGAGCGGGCGCTCGCTTTTTCCCTTGGCATCAAGCGCGAGTGCTGATGCTAACCTTTTTTTTTTTTCGTGCGCTCAAAGGAAAAAGGAACAGCGTGGGCAAATCTCCAGAGAAGAACTCGGACAAGAAGGAGAACAGCTGCATTATCGCGGATTTTCTTTCTTATTCGCTGATTGCGAGGAGAAAGGTGAGGGAGAGGAAAAAGCCTGAGAATCTTGCTCTTCTGCGGACTCGCGCAAGTTCTGGTACGCTGAAGCCTGTCTGGTTACGTTGTATTTTCCACTCTCGGTTTCGTCGCAAAGCGCTGCCATTTATGCGTGCACATTGCACAACTTTCGGATGCGAGCACGCAACAAAGCTCTGGGTTCCAGTCCAAGTTGAGAATGAGGCACTTCCAAAAAGTCTCTGTAGTCTTGCTTCTCTCTGTCAAGGTCTGGGAAGTGTCAGTTGGTGCAGGAGCTGCTCGATGACGACAGCAACCCGGAGTGCGTCGATGTAGATGACGAGAAAGATAAGTCATCTTGCGAGTTTCTTGGACCCGCATGATCTCTTCTTTCCCCATGGGTCAACCTTGCCATCTGTAGGCCCAAGGAACACTTCACTTTACTATGGACGGAAAAGAAGGGCGTCCTTGGACTCAACTCGTCCCACCTGTGGCGGGCATTCTCTTTTCGAGGGGAGGTACAACCTCTAGGGGATCTGTTACAGCAGAAAGAGCACCTTCTGCTGAGGAAGTTTTGCTCAAATGATCAGCTTTTCTGGACTTTGCCTCATTTGGACGACAGGAGTACATGGTCTTGTTACCCCTGAAATGTGCATCACCACCACTACGCCGTGTGTTTAAGTCTAATATGCTTTGCAGGAAGAGTCAATCCGGTCCGAAGCGTTTATCCGGACGCCTTCGTGATCCCGAATTCGCCGCCAAGCACAAAGCCTTTCTGCAGAAGGTTTCAGTCGCTACCAACGGGTCCATGGTGTCATTTCTCAAGCAGGAGTCAAGCAACATGGACACCAGTGCCCCGGCGGGGACCACGGCGGCGGCTTCCACGGCCGTGAGCGGCGGCGGCGGCGGCGGCGGCGGCGGCGGCGGCGGCGGAGGCGGAGTTAAGCGAAAGGCGGCCCCTGCGGCAGGGGCGGGGGCGGCGGCGGCTGCGTCACTTACCCAGCCCCCCACGGCTGCCGCATCCACCGGATCTGCCGCCGCCACCCCGGAGGCTAAGAGGAGGAAGAGCTCCAGGACGAATTCTGCGGGACAGGTGAGGATCTTTCAAATGTCAAGATTTCCATCAAAACGAGACTTGGTCCGCCTTGTTGCAGCACCGACGGATCGAAGTAGAAATTGCGTCATACTTTGCATCATGTGTCTGGGAAGGTCAGGAGTAGTCAATAATGTGCAGAAAAAGGTATAGGAATTGCTAGCGATGAAAAAAGTCACGTTCAATTTCCCCTGGGGTCTTCTTTTCCCACGTCTTTACGTGCGCTTTTCTTCTTTATAGTTGCTTCCTTGATGATTGCTTTCTGAGAATTCCACCCTTGTCACACAATCCCCAGCAAAGTAACCTCGATGAACGAGTCAAGAGTGACATTCATGACGTCAAGGTCAAAAGACCATGGTCAAGACTCCCGAGAGATTGGAGAAAGTTACTGACGTTGAGCTTAATGAGGAATTGGTGGCCAGGGCACGCAGCGAAGGCTAGATCAGAGCAGTCACAGTCATGACCAGGGCCCGGGGGAAAAGAGGATATTCCGTTCCAGGCTGCTCATACCAACTAACGATGTGGTACTAACCACGTCGAAAGAAATCTCCTGAGATGAACCGCGGGTGTAGAAGCAGTCTGTGATAAAATCAGCGCTCTTTTCCATCGCTCCAGCCGTGACTCATGAGTTCGGCGAAGCCCGATTCAGGAAAAAGACATTGGACTTTGCCTGTGGCATCTTGGGGGGAAGTTGGAGGGTGAAGGGAGTTGCCGGGCTTTTTTTTGCCATAACACGTACCAATGTACTCGTCGTCGTTGACGTCTTATTGGATTTCTCAGTCCTTTCAACTATTGTGCACAATCTACCATTATGTCTCTTGTTTTCAGGATGCTGCAAATGATTGTTATTGTTGGATCTGCCACAAGGAGGGCGAGGTGATCTGCTGCGAGACCTGCCCTAGGGTGTTTCATCTGAAATGCATCCAGCTGGATGTGGCACCAACCGAGGACTGGGTCTGTCCAGAATGCGTGCTCATCATGACGTCCGAGAACATGGATACCAGGTGAGGAAGCCAGAAAGACCCACCGACAGTTCAATCTTCACCTCCTTTCTCGCTCTGCAGATCTCGCGCCATGCGCCAACTTAACGTTGACCAACTGTGCACCTTGTTGCGTCACGCTCTAGCTCGTATGCGCGGGGTGTCAGGTGCGGACCCCTTTCTTCGACCAGTCGATCCGGCGCAGTTTCCAGCCTACAAGGACTACGTGATCTGCCCGATGGACCTGCAGGTACAGCCGCGAGGAGGAGGACTCTATCGCTACTAGCCGAACTAATGTTTGATTGTATTCATAACTCTAGACGATGGAACGTAACGTGAAGCGTAAACACTACGGCTCTACAGAAGCCTTTCTCGCTGACGCTAAGTGGATACTGCATAACTGCATCATCTTCAACTCCACTTCATCCAGGTCAATGGGTTTACGACTGTATAACTATCATTGTCACTATGACTAACAACAGTGATTTACAGGCTAACTTCTGTGGCCAAGACGCTCGTGAAGGTGTGCAAGCATGAGATGCAGGAGGTGGAGAATTGCCCAGACTGCTATGCCAATGCTCATGGTGCAAAAAAAGACTCTTGGTAGGTGCATCTTGTATGTTGGTTTTCGGCCAATCGTGAGGCATGGCCAATCTTCTTTGTTCAGGTTCGTGTCCGCTTGCCGAATTCCACATCTGTTGGTGTGGGCAAAGTTGAAGGGCTTCCCGTTCTGGCCAGGCAAGGCCATGAGGACTAACGCCGAGGATGGCACCGTTGATGTTCGCTTCTTCGGCGCTCATGACCGGGCTTGGATTGCGCTCAAAGACATTTTCCTTTACTCACAAGAGTCTCCTACTGGGGGATCGGCAGGGGGATCGGGCGGCAAAAGTGGGGGATCCAAGAAATCTGGCGGCGGCTCGTCCGGGAGTCTGGAGGCCTGTCTGCAAGAAGTTGAACTGTACATCAAGAACGCTGAGGAGAGGTTCGGCCAATTTGCTCATGCGCAGCACAGAACGTCCTATGATCCTAAAAAGGAAGAGGAGTACATTAGGATGATGTATCCAAAGGTAAGGCCCATTTGAAACCCTACATGCGAAATGTAAGTGCATTCTTCACCCTTGTATTCTTCAGTACTTCATGTTGCTCTTACGTTTCAGTGCACTCTTCCATTCGAACTGGGCTCCAGCCGGAGACGTACCAGAGCCTACAGCTTCTCCGGGAGTGAGCGCAGCCAGACAGCAACTCCGACTCCGAGCGAAGATGCTACTGTAGAACAGCAGAGTAAGGAAGAAGGGGTACGCGAAGAGGTTCCCAAAGAGGCAGAAGGCGATGCTGCCAGCGACGAATCCTCCACAAAAGAAGAAATAGGTCAAGACAAAACCAAGAAACTGCCTTTACTCAAGGAGGACGACAATCGCTTGACGGTGTCGCCGCCCTGCGAAGTCTCCAGCACCACCTCGCAATCATCTGACACTGCCAATGGCAACAGTGCTAAGAAGACAACCGTTGCCCCCACTGTGTCGACCGAGAAGAAACATGTGGAAAGCATTGGTGACTTGAATAACACGGTGAAAAAGACCACTGACCAAGCTGACAACGAACAAGAGAAAACAACCACGGTTAAGCTTGGAATAGTTGCAGAGACCTCCGAGACTGTTGAAATTGAGGGCGAGGAGGAGGATGAAGAAGAGGTGGAGCTGGAAGAGATCGACGATGTCGAACCTGAAGACGAAAAGGCTGGGGATAATGAGAAAAAGGGAGATGAGAATGTCGAAGAGACTGAGAAGAACCTCACAGAAAAAGACACTTCTGAGAAGAAGAAGAAAGAAGGAGGTAAGGAAACGAGTGAGGACGAAGAGATCGATGATGTGGAACCGGAAGTGGAAGAAATCCTGGACGACGACGATGAAGCAGCTACTATTGTCACTGCCACGGGCTCACCAGCTGTGGACACGTCCAGATTGTTAGCCTCTGGAGTCAGCGTCACCATGGTTGATAAGAAGAAAGGCCCTTCTGAGGAGACACAGAAAAGTGTGGAAGAGAAACCGGAAGAGGAAGATGAGAGGATGGCCGTGGATGAACCAAAAGGCAAGAAAGCGGAGGATACGTCCAGTAAAGTACCTAGCGATATGGGTTTAGGCAGTGATATCAGCGTGACCGTCGTACAAAAGAAGAAAGACATGGGGTTGCCGAGGATAAGTGTGAAGAAGGAGAGTGAATTACTTGAATCTGCAACAGGAGCGGCATCTGCAGCGTCAGGTGAATCCGCTGCCGCCAAAGACGTGGTTAACGTGCACTTGCGCAGGAGCGCCAAGAAGTCATTTCCGAGAAAAAGCATCGATTCCGATGGAGGCGGCGAGGAGAAGAATGCGACCGGAGGAAAGTCACCCCCAGATCCTATCGTAACTATCAGCAAAGTGCAGTCCATAGTGACCGGTGGCAATAAGGAGTCCGCGGCCACTTCCGCGACAAAAGCGTCACAACTTATTGGGGCAGAGAAGCCACGAACGCCTAACACTGGAGCTGTGGTGCCGAAATCAAATCCCTCTACAAGCCTCAATGCTGCAGTGGCAGCTGCGGCCGCCGCTGCGGCGGCATCCCTCACCTCAGGCAGTCAGCCACCTGTGCCACCCACATCTTCTTTACCAACACGGCCATTATCAATGCCAGGAGTCCCCACGTCCTCAGTCGTCAGCTCGCTCGCGTCGATACTAGGAGCGCCGCGTTCCGGCCCACCGCATCCGCCAGGTGGCACATACCGATTGCCACCACCCGGAATGGGTCCACCCCCCAGCGCAGGACCTCCGCCGCCATCTTCTGCCTTGATGCGCCTCGGAGGCAGCGGACAACTACTTCGCGGCACGCATCCGTCGTCACAACAATCAATGGGCATGCCATCCTTACATCCCCGGCCTCCTACGGCGTCCTTGACCTCATCAACCTCAGCATCTCCGGGACTGTTGCCGCCCGCGGCCGGGCCAGTCTCCGAACAAATGCACAAGATGGCCGGGAAGTTAGTGGACTACATGAGAGGCACTCTTGAGGACCTCTTCCGAGAGCTGGCTTCGCAGGGTTCTCTAGAGGCCCAAGTGAAGGCCCTCCAGTTGGAACTGGAGAAGATGCAATGGCGTCACCAGCAGGAATTAAGCGAGGCCAAGCACAACACTGACTTGATCTTGATGGAAATGAGGCAGTCGATGGAAGCAGAGAAGCAGAAGTTGCTGTCCGATGTCAAAAAACAGGTATGAAAGATTTCGTGAGGGTTGACTTTGCCCCTAGAGATTCATGAGAAAGCTCCGGATACGCAGAGATGTTGAACTGAATATCTGTCTCTTTTTATTCAGGCTGAAATCGAGAAGCAGAAGGCGATTGCAGAAACAAAAAAGAAGCAATGGTGCGCCAACTGCGGCAAGGAAGCCATATTCTATTGCTGCTGGAACACCTCCTATTGTGATTACCCTTGTCAGGTACGTCTGCGGATATTACTTCCAGAATTGCTGTAGTCTAATAGCTCATGCCTATTTCAGCAATCCCACTGGCCTACCCACATGTCCACCTGCGCCCAGAATCAGTCCAACCAAGACGATGACGTTGGCGGAGGCAATACCGATCCCACCTCAGGAACTGGCGCAGGGGCTGGTGGTCCCGCCACTGACCATTCCGGGGGCGTTGATCCTGCGGCTGCCACAGGTGGTCATTTTCTCACAGCTAGCAATAGCGGAAGCAGCAGGGCGTCCTCGTTACATCACCAGCAAGCTGCGGCGGCTGCCGCCGCGGCTGCCGCGGCGGCGGCAAGGGGTATTCAGGTATGAAATGTACAGCATAGGTGTATAATTGAAACTTGTTCCAATGTGGCTTTCTCCTTTTCGCCTTTAGGGAGGTCCGGGCATGATGCCCATGGGTCCGATGGGACCGATGAATCCCCGGCTCATGTCTCAGCTGGGGATGCGGTTTCCCCGGGGGTCTTTGCCCCACGGTTCTGGCGGTGCTGGGCAGATGAGATTCCCAGGGTCCTACTTCATGTGAAAAGAGATGCATGTTGGAACCCCTAAAGCTCAAAAAAGTGCTTGTGTTAAAGCCTTTTCCTTATAGCGCCACTCCAAGCTATAAGTCACGATGCTAGTACACTAAGTACCTACTACCTACCACCTATTTTTATATTTCCTACAAACTGCAGTAATCCTACAAGACGAAGACGTAATATTTTATGAGTCGATATTAAAATACCATTATGCAGTGTACGGAGGAGTACACACAATGCGCGTTCGAGAGAAGCAATGTTGTAAGCTCGAGCACCTATGCAAGTGCTCGAGTAGGATTAGGACTATTCTCAGATTTACGTATGTGCAGTACTGTAAGGAGATAATTCTGACAAACGTGTAGTGCAGTGGTTCCCAGCCCTTACATGTGGTCTTTTAACCCCATTCAATAATATCCAGGTACTTATCATCAAAACATCTACTATTCTGTTATGATGGTGACCTTTAAGAAAGCATTGTGTTTTTTCACAAGATCTACTGTGACGGAAACATGACTTTTTTTTTAAAGAAAAAAGAGAGAAAGAGACTGTCTATGCTTTATGACTCCCTTTTCTCCACTGAATTTTGCGTGATCTTAAATGGGGTCATGACCCATAAGTCGGGATCCTCTGGCGTCGTGCATGCATAAATATCGCTATATGCAGTTGTATAACTTTTAAACGAGGCTGCAAGTAAAGAAGTACCCCCTGCACTACAAGAATCAGCATTCTTCCGAAAGTAATTATTAATACCAGATGTCACATCTGTATGTATGTAATGTTTAAGAATAAGACCTAATAATGTTTCGCTGCGGGTTAACTGAAAGCTTTTTTTTTTCAGTACACGTGATTCTTCTTGTTCTCCTCCGCATCGTCCTGTTTCTCGGCGAACTTGTGTGCCTGCTTGGCGACGCCGGCCGCGAAGTCGCCGGCCAAGCCATTCATGCCGCTCCATAAAGACTCCTTGGCCTGATGAGAAGAAAAACTGAATATGTAGTACCACTCACGAAGACCTCAGTCGAGTAGTTCTATTTTCCCTCTATACCTGGTCCCAGAACGTCTTCTTCCTGCCCTCTGGCGCTGGAGGCAGCTTGGCCAAGATCCACGTGTATAGGGGATACATGTGCTCATTCAGTTTCTATTGGTAAACAGAAATTCCAACGATGACATTTTGTGGGGTCTTCGGGCTTTTAGAGACGTGTTTACCTCGTAGTGCAGAGTGGACAGTCCGTCTTCACCCAACTTGTTGTGCTTGCTCTTCTCCATCATGACCTCCAGGTTGTCGTTGGTGCTCACCTGCAGCAACAGCATTGTTTTCAGCCTAGCTCACGGCATAATGAGCTTTGCATGGCAGCAAACTTGGCACTTACGTAGTCGTGCTTCAGCATGGAGTACCTGGCGATGTTGGCTGGGTATCGGAAGATCTTGTACCCTTTCTCGTCGACCTGCAGTTAGTAGTAGTAGTTAACGCTTAAGTAGTTAACGACCAAGACGTTGAAGCTCTATCTTACCCTGTGGAAAAGGTCGTCGTCCTCTCCACCCCACCCGTAGAAATTGTTGGCGAATCCGTTGATCTTCTCAAACTGTTCCTTGGAGAGCGCGGTGACACCGCCGAAGTAGTTCTGGTAGATCAACCTGTACTTCCACTTGTTGACAGCCACAGCCATGTGCTTGGGAGAGTCGGCAGGACAAGTGTATAAACTCCTACAGAAATATGCACATGCGATGATCCGTAGTGTTACAGATCGCCTTACTTTCTTATGTTGTACCTATCATCTTCTGGCACTAGATCCACGTCGTGAAACACGAAGCAGTCGAATGCACCCCGCTTGGAGGCCTCTGCGTAGCCCACGTTCATCAGGGCCGCCCTGTTAAACTCCTGGCCGACCGACTGCTCAATCACGAAGACCTGGTAGTCCAAAAGCTGTCGTTGCAGTATTGGGTGCATGTGATACAGCCACAATCGCAGGTGGGAGTAGCGGTCTCTTTAGAAATGAGAATAACGTTAAGACTAGTTATTGTTAAATTTGACATTTCTCAAGGACATGCGTTACCTGTATGGAATGATGATGGCGACCTTCTGCCTTGCTTGGCACTGTTCCGGCCTGAACTTCCCGCCCTCTCTCACGTCCCCGTACCATTCCCTGAACTCCGGGGACCCCGGAAGCAGCTCCGGCACCGACTGCTGCTGAACGAACAGCGTTCCAAAGAGCCCCGGCGGTTCGTCCGGGCACTTTGGTAGATCGGGAGCGTGGTAGTAACTGTTCTTCTCTGGGAGTGACGACAACTTGCGCCCAATCACGACGTCAGTGTCATCTTTTTGTGATGGCTTCAGCCCGAGAGCGGTCCTCAGTCTCGAGATCTCATTCTTTAGGGAGAAGGATCTGAGAGAGGAAATGTACAGATTACAATGCCAACAACTTTGTCTGCACAATGCACCTGCTCTCCTCCCTATGCAGCATTTTCAAGAGCTTCTTTATGACCAACTCCGGGTGTTCTGGAAATTTTTCCAGCATTTCTTTTTGTGGTTCAACCACATCGCTCAGGAAGTCGGCTTCGTCCACCTCAGGCCTGGATGCAATTCACTTATCAATAATTAACGGTGTATGTACACATACGTTGTGTGCACAGCATGGATACATATGTAGATGTGCATACACTTCTTTCAAAATTGCCTCACAGCTCTACGGGCTTTGTTGCAGGCAGAAATGAGAACAATGAATAAGCACACACCTGGGCATGTTGCGTAACAGATGGACCAAGTTTCCCGGCTCCCGGGAGAACTCGTCGGCGGCCACCTCCAGCTCCTCTGCCTTCTCGAAGGCCTCCACGTCTTGGCTGTCTTGAAAAAGCCTATGAGAACTGTCGCTATGGTCGTCTCCTCTGCCCTCAGCTGCTCCATTTTTATCCGAGAGCATCAACCTTTGACGTATCTTGTGTCCGACGTAAATCTGAGAGGTCACTATCAGGACGATGAGAACCGAGGCGGTGAACTTGACCAAGAACTGGTTCCTTTGCACTTCTGGGAAAGTCACTGCGGAAACCTTCATCCTGTTGCTCCTCCCAGATTGGCATCTTGTCTAAATGAATACCAATGCGTCCATGATCACTGCGTTGGCATCGTTCACGGAGAACATCTCTAAGTCTTCCTGACCACAATTGTCGAGAGATCTTTCAACTCTGCAAGGCAAAGCTGATCCTCCCCAAGCAGTTTCTTCGTGACATGCATTTTCTCTCCTGGAGCTACCTGTCACAGGAGAGAGGGCGACGGCGCCACATACGGTACTTTGGAGAGGGAGGTTGCGTGACCGATACCAAGTTCAGTTGCGGGATCAAATGATGGACCAGGGGCGGCTAAGGTAGCTTCTCTCGATGCTCGCCACTTTGAGTGACTCCAGCCACGCACCCTATTACAAGACAGGATGAACAGCAAGTAGAGATTGGATACTGGACTCGTGTAGAAGTGGCACCCTCAACACAGTATCTCCCTATATAAAGCGCGAGACCCGTATGTACTTGTGGGTGTGTTCGTCTGTCCGTCTGTCCGTCTGTCCGTTTGTCCGTCTGTCCGTTTGTCCGTCTGTCCGTTTGTCCGTCTGTCCGTTTGTCCGTTTGTCCGTTTGTCCGTCTGTCCGTCTGTCCGCGGCTGACTTCCGGCTTTTGCACAGCGCAGTGTGTGTGTGTGGGGGGGGGGCGAGGCTAGGTTATGTTCGTCTGGGTGTTTGTGTGTCTGCCCGCAGCCGTTTTCCAGCTTTCGCGCACAGACAGACAGACACATGCACAGCGCTCTATATTTTGTCCTGCCCAACAAATATTTTGTCCTGCCCCGGAGTGCAACGAATACAAAGTGGGGAGCGTGTGAGCGCTAGTCTCATATAGAAAATTACGCTTATTTAAGAATGACACCAGCTGAAGCTGATCTGGGAACTCGAGAGCTGCTAACTTTAGAAGTCCCTGCACTGAGAGGCATAAGAAACAAATTTTTTCAGTGCTTTCCTCGAAAACTTCTGCTAAAAGTAGATTAAAAAATGTCTGAGTAGCTGTTTCATTTTGGGGCATCAGATTCTTTCATATGCGAATGATGAGGACAAAAGCAGCAAGTGATTCCACCTTTTGATCTTGCAACCTCCTCCGCTTCGTTGCAGCGGCATTTGCACTGCAAATTGAAGCACTTTTTGTCATCTCAGTGGACACAAAAAGTGATCTTGACAACTCAGAACGAGAGCAATTGAGAATAAGCATAGTACCGAGGCCTCCCAGATCCTTGCCTACACGTCAGAATACGAGGGATATTTTGAGTGCGACTACGTGTGACGCATCTCGCACAGGCATTTCATTGAACGAATACAAAGTCTTCCTGGAATAGTATTCTTTAAGTGAAAATTCCTCATGCCAGGTGCAGCAAATGCTATGCAATAAAGTGTATGGAGGAGAAAGTATAGCCTCCTGAATAAGACGTCTTAGTCACTAAATAGGACTTTTGGAGCCAGAAAATAAGGACCTTCGGAGAAAAAACAAACACGTTCTGCTACTGCAATTCGGCAAAAAATGGTAAGACAGTAAAGAAGCAATCTTAAAATTTGGCCAGACATTAACTGAAATAAAAAAATTGGTGTCCAGTTTCAAATTTGGCCAGATTTCCCTAATTTGGCCCGAGTTCGTTGGTCGAAAATTCCCATTGTTACAGAAAAAAAGTATCACAGAAGACTTATTCTTCGAGTGAAAACTCGTTAACTGAGCACTCGCCAAACGGGGAATGCCTGTTCTGAATCACCGCACGTTTTTACCTGACGACTTTGAGCACGTTTCCTTACGAATAGAAGAGAAATCTTCGCTCGTTGACCCCGGGGAAGCAGTCAACGATACCACTGTAGAAGCGATCTCGCTGCTTTGCTACTCCTGCAGTTTGCACTGAGATTCTGCAAGTTACCACAAATCTTTTCCAATTTAGATTTAGGACATTGGCGTTCATCTTATGAGGTTTGACAGTTCAACCTTATCGGTGACATGGGACAGGCCATGACCGGCTGGTCCATTCCATCGTCCTGAACCAGGAATAGTTCCAATTTTTCGAGGTTCTTCATCTTTAGAAGCAGGCGTAGTGGAGTTTCATGGGCGGGTTTACCCGAACCCGGGTACCCGGGTATCCGGCATAACAGTTAGAATCTGAAATCCTTGGTTTGTATCGGACATTCTCCCCGGTTTGAACTTTGAACTACCTGAGAGTCTCTGATCTTGGTTGATAAGCTTCACATCGATATTTCTCAAGCACCGCTTGGGTTTATAACTTCGTTTTTTATAACTTCGCTATAAGACCCCGGCGAAAGAAAAATTGTACGAACACTTTCTTGGCGTTGACTTTTCGGGTTCATCATTGAGAGAAAATTGGTTATTTGGTCTTGCCCGACCCGGAAACCCGACTCTGGCAGTGTCGCAAAACCCATTAAACACTAATGCGTATCTTAGGTCGTGTATGCACACGTGTGGAAAAGGGGCACAAAAAGTATAGTAGTTTACACGATATAAGTGCAGTCCTTGGTGTAAATAATTTCCGTTGACCAAGCTGAAATGCGACGCTTCAGTAAAGGATGGGATCGAGTATCGGATCGGATTAGATGGAATCGGCGATTCCGTTTAAAAGCTCAATGGAACTGGGGGGGTTCGTGGTTCTTTTTCTGCCTGGATCGGGTCGATGATCGCGGTCCACAAAGTCCAGGTGGTTGTGATGAGTGACGTGTCGAGGATCCGTTTCAGCTTGCCGATGCTTTCACACAAAAAAATGAGAAAGTGGAACAAGTATTACATGAGTGAGGCCGAAACGAATGCGTGCGAGAGCGCCCTCTAGCGGCCAGTCAGTCCAAGGGAGGCGAGAAAGCCACGTAGTCAAGTTGCGAATCTCTAGAGTCCGCACAATGGGTATCGGTCAATCCCAAGATCTATATAATGCTGTAATAACAACGTAAGTCTTTGGCTAAACGCCATTGTTCACTGGTCCTTCCTCGGCATCCAACTCGACCATCGTCATCCCCATCGCCCAAAACCATGACAACAGGACCGCCCTCTCCCTCCCCCTTCTTCACTGCCCTTCATGCAGGCATTCCTCATGTAGCCGACCTTCCTCATGCTGTCCCAGGCCTCACTCCGCTTCTCAGTGATCTCCACGGCAAGTAGGGTCTTCTTGCCCTCGTCGGTGAAGTATCTTTGGGCCTCGTTGTCACGAACGCCTGCCTCGATCTGAATGAAATTCTGCATGTTGCAGTTGAAACACACACGGGTCAGCTGGCGTGCGCCAGAGCTCTCACTCCATAAATCACCCACTTGTTGTTGTACCCGGTGTTATTAGTGGCATTGTCATATTGTCCGACTGCGGTGCTTTTTAGCAAAGAAAATCCTCACGTCCAAGCTTTTGGCCACCCGCACGATGTCGCCAACGTGAGAGCATTTCCACCACTTCATCACGGTGTGCGAGCGTGCGAGCGTGCGCGCACGTGCGTGCGTGCGTGCGTGCCTAGAGCCAGGTATGTCAGGTGCGCCTTGTTAATTGCTCGCCAGAATAATCGCTTCCTTCTCGGCGAGACCATTTTTCTTCTGTTCCAAGGAAACCGGAGCAGAAGTTGCGCTTCTCTTTGTGTTTGCCCCGAGGGCACCGGAGAAGTGAAATTAATTAAGGCTAAAGGAGAAAGAGACTCGAGACCGGTTCCTTAGTGATAAGGTGACTCCGAGATTTTAGGTGAAAAGAAACCAGCATTTTAAGTGATGCAACTTCGCTATTTTGGAATGATGCAATTTGGCTAAGTTCGGTAATGCTATTTTGCTACTTTACTTAAGACAATTTGGCTATTTTAGATCATGCCCCCTTTACTATTTTAGGTGGAAAAATTAATTCAATCACCATGTGCACTGATGGCCACTTAAAAGAGCCCCGGATCGAAAAAAAGCTCGCTTACAAGAGCGAGCTCTGAGTGCCCCAAACCATAGACCTTTATCATTTAGCAAACCCGCTTAAAAGAGCGGGTTTACTAAATGAAAAAAATGTGCTCTCCACTCATAATAGCAACGTCAAGAAGATCTGCTGGAGATTTGCACCGGTCCGACATGGTCAAGTGGTCCAGACACGCTTTGGCATCAATCGACTGCATCAAGAGCATCACCTGCTGCTGCTCTGCAGCCATTTCTGCTCCTGAGGCAATTCCTCTTGATGGCAGGCATGCTTGGGCATCAATGTCCGAACCACGTGACGCATATGACCGGTACACAAGCACTGAGCCTCTCAGGCCAAGTCTTAAATATCTTGTAGTATTAAAACTTAGTGCATAAACATACCAGCTTATAAGCCAGAGACAAAGACTGACTATGAGAATGTCAGACGCTCTAGCTACTCAATAGGACTAAAAAGACAACAAGAAGCCTGAAACAGTACAAAACTGAAAAGTACATTTGCCAGCGAATTTTTGGGTGCCCGAGTGTCAGAGCATTTATTGATTATTTGGCATATTAGCAAGCGTTTCCACTCTGTAACAGGCCAGTTCCAAGTTCTTCACCACTGCCCATTTAACAATTGATCGAGCCATTTCTCTTCGAGTTTTCTCAGGAGCTGTCATGGGTTTTGTTTGTTTGTTCCTGTCCTGCTGTACGTAAGCTCTTGTCTGGCAGTTGAGTTGAGTTGGAAATCACAAACGACGAACCCTGGACTGTGCTGTCCAGTCACAGCATGAACTGGCACTGCCTAGGGCCGTGTCAGGACACAAATTCTCGGGCTGAATGGGGCTTTGGGCTGGCAATGATCAGGCTTCGGGCCAGCCAGACTTGAATCGGGCTTTGGGCTTCAGGCCCGTAAGTGCATCAGCAACACCAGTGAGGCATGTGCTACGTACTAGTCTCTTGAGCCCAAATTTATCTACTGCATTTCCTTCGAGCTTTGAACTTTGGGCCACGGGCTACCTCGGGCCGGTAAAATCTAGGGTTGAGCCTTGGGTTTTCGGGCCAGGCCCGAGCCCGAGCGCGGCCTTTGCACTGCCTAGTATCAACTGTGTGGTTGTCATCAACATCGTCGATGCAATTCACCTGTCAAAATTGCATCTTAGGTGAATCTCTGCTAAATGTGGCACTTAAGTTGCTCAAAATGGCAGCTATGGAGATATAGTCCTTGTCCGGCGATCACCTAAAATCTCGACGTCTAGTGACGAAGCACTTTTTTTCCTCGAGGTCCGGCGTGCAAACCATCAGATTTTCTAATGTCGGCGTCTGGATTGCGCTTGCCTAATGTCGAGGTGCGCGTAGGACAGGTGTGAAGGAGTTTACTTTCTTATTAGCCGAACCTTCTTCTTTTGCACTCCATTCTTGTCGTCCTGGTGTACAAAGGGAACATTGGACCTTTTCAGCCGAAGAACTAACCTTTAGCGTCATTTTGCACGCCCCTCAGCTGAAATGACAGCGTCAGAACGTGCTTAGTTTTGTCGCTGGCCATTTTTCTAGACTTCGGAGAAGGCTGAACGTGGGCAAATCATATTACAAAGCACCTGTACACGGGCCCTACCCCAGCTATGGCCGTAGCTGCTTTAGGGTACAAAACCAATGAACACTTTACAACGAGAGGGTGATGACGACACAGCCAATGGAGGAAGTCGGTACTACGAGTTGTGTGTTGGTTACTTTGCTTTAAGCCATTGGAGATATCATTTTCCTGGGGATTGGGAAATAATTGCTCCCAGGGTACAGATGTACGTACGTACAACGCTCTGGACGGACCTAGCACGTGGCGTGGCCAGTGTGCCACAGTCCAGTGTAGTCGCGTGCGCCGTACATAGACTGTGCATTCTCCAGGCTGGCTGACAAAAGTGCACTATGAGTCGACAGTTTACAGGTTGTGGTCGGAGCGAGAATTGGTCTCCTCCATGGAGAACTGGCGCCAATTGGGAGGGTGGAGCAGCTTAGCGGCTTTACAACATCAAGCACAAATCTTCGTCTTGAGGAACCTGAAGTCCACCTTGATGGATCGAACAGAGAGTCTGGGAGGAGGAGACATCAAGGTCTTTCTGGGATAATTTGCCATTCAAATTCAGACGGGAAAACTCTGTTTGAAGGAGCCGAGAAGGCTGCATTTCTCTCTCTGTCACACGAGTGTGTGTGTGTGTGAGAGAGAGAGAGAGAGAGAGAGAGAGAGAGAGAGAGCAAAGGTTAATAAATCAGTATGATCCACCCAGGCATTATTCATGTCTACATATCTAACCAGACATTACATTGGGCATTTCGAGCAAAGACAAAGAGATTT
>JAAUXU010083445.1_pt1 | contig 34652 bp, 27 predicted proteins | sample 7278151 | NCBI WGS metagenome assembly JAAUXU01 (sample SAMN14350113, study PRJNA611818) | marine sediment metagenome | isolation source: surface marine sediment (1.8m) | place: French Polynesia: Moorea | collected 2018-08 | reverse complement strand
CCCGCCTATGCGGTCCCTGCCTATGTGGTTCCCGCCTATGTAGTCCCCCTAGCCTGACAGACAGACAGACACTCACACTATACATAAGGCAGGGGGTCCAGCTCAAAAGCTGGACCAAGTCAAAAGTACCAGGAAGAGACAGTTTGACTTGGCTTATGCAGGCACACAGACACACAGACTACATAGAGTCTTAGCGCTGTATATATTAGAAGATTACTTAAGACACAATTACTGGTGAGCCAATTCATATCCAGAAATTGGTCCGACGGACAGTGCAAATTAATCATGGCATTGTTTGGCCCCCATCATTAGAGGTCATTATTTGATGCGGATCTGTGTAACTAGCGGAACAAGTATTGACTAATGATGATTGCGCATTCGTACGTGAAGTAATAATCATTCCTTTCCAGGTGCAACTTCGCAGCTCGCCTCTCGTCAGATCCTGACAGCTTGGTGAGCATCAGCGGCTGCTCTATGGACGACCTCACGGCCAACGTCGTCTCGGACCTCAAAGGTCATTTGGCAGGCAGAACTCTCAGGTTGGACACGAAGGCTTTCAACGTCTTCAGGAACACAAAGTTGGGAAAAATGAAACCCGTAAGCGAAGCCCGTATTGACATTCGATAGATGTACCGTAGTATGTGTCAAAAGAACTTACATGCACAGTGACATTGTAAAATGGCAACCCTGCCACAAGTAAAAGTACTTGTGGTCATAAGTACTTATCTGTGGATAGGTTTTGACGGGACCCAAGGAAGCTTCGATCAGACTTGAAAGAGACACTCTGAAACCTCCAAAATCAGAGAGAATTGGACGTAGCGGGAAGCGTCCGTTCAGGCAAGATTGAGCTCCACCAGACAGTGAGCTTTCTGTTTTGGAGCACCAAATTTAGTTCACCTATAAGTGACAAAGAATTGGGAGGGGACCTTAATTTGTGGGGTTACTTTTGTATTTCAGGAAACCTAACATTGTCCAAAGATCGTTGTTTAAGTCTGGTAGTGACCGGAAAGACTCTTCAATAACTCCTGAGAAGCTTGCACCTTCCCCCGACTGGATAGTGGACAGGATCACGGTGTACATCAGGGACAACGAGCAGAACATCTCTAGAACGGAGAAACCTCTTTTAGTGCTCAAGGCAACTGCAAAAAAATATCGAGGAATGTTTGAAAGAAACTTTTTTTCGTCCCTCCACAGACTAGGGAGAACGCGGTCTCGCCCAAGAACTTCTCTATGGCGGCCCTGAGGATGAATCCCACAGCTGACTTGAATCTGGCGGTCAAGTACCTTGCCAGACAGACCACTGACACCGACTTGGAGCAAAAAGAAAAGGCTACCCAGAAAGGCCCTTCAAAGTGAGACTTTGCTGCTCAACCAGACAAATTTGACCAGCTTCCTGCTGGTGTCTTGTCACAATAGATACCTAGCATAACACTACCGACGCCTTGCAGGTCTTTCCGCCAGTTGGAAAGCAGGATTGACGGAGATGCAATAGGTTCGAGTCTTTTGGAAGGCCAGGACGAGCATGAGATTAAACTGTTTGTCATGGCGGACGCTCAGCTTTACCAAGAGATGAAGGATCATTTCCCCAGACTCAAGGGGACGAGACTTTTGAAGAAGATCGGGGGGATCATGGCCCGGATCACTCAGGCTGCCAGCAATTATCTGTCGCACAAGCAAGCATGACACGCATGAGTGTTGGAAAAGCTTTGACATTTTCTAAGCACGCTTCTTCCTCAGATCCTTTGGTCTCGATGTCAAGGTCAATCTAAGCAAGCTCAGGTAAACCACATGCATTTCACCGAGATGGAGGAAGACTTAAGGACACTTGCAGAGAAAATTTAGCCACAACATTCCTGTCCTGTAGTTACCCTCAGACCAATCGTGCAGCATTTTTGACAGTAGAGGCTGCAAATAGAGGGAATCATCAGGAGTATTGTGGATTGGGAAGGCCTAGTCCTCAGTAATCAAACAAGAGCTCTCCTAAACTTTCAGGATTGCTCTGAGCAAGAGTGACTTTATTATATGTAAAGAATTAAATCTGTAGTATTGTAGGATCTTGGGACTTGAGCAACAGATTCACTCTCCAGAGGAAGATTTCGTACTCTTTTGAATTTTTTTGTACCTATCTATGCATCACTTTCAGACTGCTGGCGGAGGACTCTGGAATCCAAAGACCAGAGATGCTGGATGTCCTGGAGCGATTCCACGACTATCTTCGTAGCAGGAAGGCCAACCATTCATTTCCACAACAGGAGAACCCTGGCGAAGTAAACTTTCTGGTGGGAGGTCATTGTTACAATGTTGGGGAACTCTATTTCATTTCCCTGTGACAAAAGTAGATGACCGCCCAGACATTTCCCAACAACGGGGGCGTGTCCTACGTGGGCACCGTGTGCGAGAACCCGGTCTACGCCAACGCCGTCATGTCTTTCAAGTGGAGTGACGAGGTACAGAAAGAAGGAGAAACCAAGGCAAGTTGTGATCTGTTCTCATCCACGGGATGGATCTCTGGAGGCTAAAAAAAAATGAGGTCTTTCAACAGTTCCAGCTGTCTTCGATGGCACGAGTGATGGCGCATGAGATCGCACACTTGCTGCACACCAGGCACGACGGCGACCGCAATGAGTGCAACCCCGGCGTTAGCGCCAGGCGTCTCATGACGCCGGTCATCTCTCCAGAGGTTGGGCCTTTTACTGACGCAGTAAATACAAAATGATTGGGGCTTTTTCGCACATAGGCTAGCGTTTGGTCCAAGTGCACTCGCGAGTCCATCCAGAAGAGCAAGGCTAAGGGATATTTGGACTGTCTGAAGAAAAAGAAACAGTGACTCACTCAGTGACTTTTTACTGAAATAAACGTTTCAAGACTAGGTCCAGTCCGTAGTGTATCTTGAATATAGACTGTGGTATCCGCTCAATCGCACGCTCAGAGTGGACTGTAATTTTCCACCGGCTAGAACTTTCGGGATGTCTGAAGTTTACTTAGAATTATGCTTACTGACTACTTACTTTACTTACAATGTTGCAAATTTCTATATTCAATTGTACATTCTACAGGTCTGGTTCCTCCAGCATTATGTATCTCATGTTACATGTTACGCGAGTCATGTACATAAATTATGCTGGGAGCGGCTGAAAGCTTCCTTTTTGTATTCCTTAAGGGGCTTTTGTCTCAACTTTTTGCTTGGGCAGCACCAGAATATGTTGCAATTGAGAGACTCCTGAATGAGGGGGTTGGGAGTTTTCATAGCACGTTGTGTAAGCCAAGGTGGCAGTTATCAAAATCTCTCCAGAAATGATAAAAACCTCAATTGATTAAGGCCAAGGCCATATGCACTTACTGCTAAAATTACATTCTTCAAAAAACGTTTGACCTTGTTTTTTAAATAGCATTAATGTAGGAAGACATTAGAATTAAGCTTTTTAGCATTCTCACGGAGACGTTATTGGCACTTGAAACAATTTGTTCTTTTTTCAATCTGTGCCCACATATGAAATCGGTCAAAGGCTGCGTGCTCACAGTTGTTATGACCACTTGCTGTGAAGGATACGTTGCGAAACCTTATGAAATTTGCTTCTCATCACACAAAGTCAGGCCAGGACATGGGCACAATTGTTGCCGGACCAGATATCGGGGTGTAGCGGGCAAAACTGTCGCGCAAGAAAAGGTTGCGTGACCCCAACGTGCCAAGAGTTGCGTCGTGATGCTACCATAAAGAAACTATATCGTTTCTCTACGATGCTACACAGTTTCAATGCAAAAAAAAACAACAATCACTCATCCCCTGCTATCAAAATGTTCTCGCTGTCGAAGCGATCTGTGCATTCATCCACCTGCCTACCATCGGCCTCATTGCGTCTCCTGCAGAGAACTCCGGGAACTCAAGTGAGGACCGATTTATTTTGGCACTGTCGTAAAATAGTCCCAGTCAGGCTACAACCTTAAGGACTTGCTACAGATGCCTTCACTAACATCCTTAGTAGCGAGGAGAAATTTCAACAAAACCTTTAGTGCGACGAGAAGACCGTATGCATCCAGTGGAGGGAACTCAACCCCAGAAATGAGAGCAATTTTGCCGACAAAGTTAAGCCAATGTGAGTTACAAGGTATACAAGGAATCTCACTTTCATTAGACACACACAAAGTCCAATCAAGACATGTCAGTCTCGTCTTTATCGTGACACATTGCAGAATTTCTGATCTTAACATTGTCAGCTTTTTGTCCTATGCCCAGTTGTACAATCTCAATAGGTTGCAATGCCATTCAAAACCAACTGATCCGTTAAGTGGCACTAAAGATTTATATCCAATAGCCCCTACTTCTGTAACGTGACTTTTCACTCACCCTGTACTTGCACAGCAGAAGTAGCCTTCGCTGCTCTACAGGGTGTTCAGAAAAGTTGTATCTTATACGGTTAGTGGGTCAGTAGGAACAGCTTCAAGGATGTCTATTCTCTTTTCCAGACGAAAGGCGGAAAATACAGGGTCCCGCAGCATCATTGCTGCTGTGAATGATTGGCTTTGTGACTTTCACTTTTTCTCCAAGACTTTTGTTCAAAACCTCCGCACTGAAGAGAAGAAACCCTGCAAAAATCTAGCTTCTGTATAAGAAATTCATTATCTCAACAACTCACACAAACAAATTTGTGTCATTACTTTGGGCTCAACAACAGCAAATCTTCATATCACAGAGGTTGACGTGTCAACTTCCAGTACAAGAGCCTCTGTCGCTTCGTCTGGCATCACGATGTGCCTGTTCCTGGCTTCAGAAACCTCGGTGTTGTCGTCAAAGAAATCCTCGTCGAAGATCACGGTTTCGCCCAAGCTGAGCGTCGACGTGCTACTTCTGAGGGTTCCTCCACTCGCTCCATCTACAGGGTGGAACAAAAATCAACTTCAAAATAAGAATAAAAAATTGCTGTCGCCAGCGCCAAGATTTTACATGATGACGAGGCCACGATCAGTCACTAGTAAATTATTTGAAGGCCTCGCGTCGTAATGAATTCTTGCTGCAAAGTTTTCCAACCCATTGAAGCGGTTTTAATGCATAAATTAGAGTCTTCAGGAATTCCATAGATATGCAGATCGTCTGGGGAAATGTGTGCACTTATTTTGAGCATGATCAGTTTTTTGTCATGTCCTCAAGAGTCAGAAAATCCGTGACTGTGTTGACAGCCTGACGTATTCCTCAGTCCTGGATCAATAATCATTGCTTGCATTTGAGTTCCTTTTCACGGAGCTAAAATTCGTTTTGTGAATTAACTTTCAAGCTTCCTCAAAATGAGTCTGATAATTTTTTTAAAAAAAACATCTCAAAGTAGCATTGAGAGGAGACAGACTTGGGGCGGCAGCAAAATAGGGACTAGCCTCTCTAAATCTTGATTTACTAACGTTGTGCTATCTTCGTTGCTCCTACTTCAAGGGTGACCAATCATAGTGTGTTAGTTGTGCTTTTGTTGTGGCTCACCCTGTGAAACAGGCTGGCTGTAGTTCCCCTCCGAGGCCACGACGGTGATGGCGTCGATGGGGACTGCGCTGTGCACCAGCACGGCCCTGCTATCCACGCGTGCCAAATCAACCTGCAGAGAATTCGGCTGCTCTGCAGTCAAGGGCCTGCTGCAGTTGCTGGAAAACCGGAAGCTGGAGGACGGCCTCGATCGCAAGTTAAAAGCAGAGGCTGCCTGGCCGTCGCCGTGGCCACCGTGGCCACCGTGACCGCCATTGCCGCTGTTGTCGGTGCCGGTCACAGGAGCTTGCGTCCGAGCCGAGGTTAACGACGACAGAGGCAGGTCGGACTCCATGGTGAAGGACGAGTTCACGGTCCCAGTACTGTTTGAGCTAAAACTTTGACAGCTTCACATAATGTTTTTTGAAAAATACGTCGCAATTTACATACCTATGAGCAGACAATTCAGAGGGCCTGGACGCGGACGCGGAGGCCGAGGAGGCCCCTCCCTGCATTCGCGTCTCGATGATGACGGTGGCGTAGTCAGGAGGATCAGAAGAAGTCGATTCTTTCATCTGCTCGCTGTTAACGTTGGCGCTATTGACGTGCGCCATTTCCCGCAGGCGGCGCATGCTTTGGCGAAAGCTCTGGCGCAAAAGTCGCGCCAATCTGCAGGTGAACAAAATTTTTAGGTGGGTTGGAAAGGAAAAAACTTAAGAGAAGTCCTCATTTACCTCGCTCCGGTAGCCGTTGAGTAACTGGGCGGCGGCGTGTACTTTGGCGGCGGGTCGTTGAGCGGCGTCTGCGCAACCGCCGACGAATTGGCCGCGCCATCAACAGTAGCAGCCGAGCTGTTGTAGTTAGTCAGAACTATGTCTCCTCGACAGCTGTCACCGCTCCTCCCGCCGCCTCCGCGGCCTCCGCGGCGCCCGCGGTTGAACCGCGACTGCGTCTCCAGCTGGCCGGCGAAGGACGGGCTGCACAGCAGGCGGATGCTCTGAAAGCAGTTGAGTTTGGGGGTATTTCATTAAGAACATTCATTGTTAAAAGTGCAAAACCAGTACCTCTTGCAGATTCTGTCCCCCATAGAGGCAGTAGCTGCACGTCTGCACGATGGCCACGAAGGGGATGACGATGAGGGGTAGCAGCTGTAATATCGCCCCTATCTCCCGGGCCCAACTGGCCAACAGCACCTGCCAAGAAGAGCAAGAATGATGCAGTTTGCAATCCTTGAGCTGTGCTTGATGGTCGTGTTACACGATTATGCGGACATGGTGATCACTGGATAAAAATACGAACGCTTATTCAAGACCTGTGTAAGTGAGGATCAATTTCACCGTCCTTAAGTGATCCTCATAACCTTATAGTCAATGGAGAAAGCGTTTGCTCCTTAAGGCTTTCAGCGTTCATTTCGTTTTGAAAGTGTTTGTAGTTATCCTTCAGGACTGCGTTTACGTTCGGCCTTAGTTTTAACGTAAGAAGTCCTCATGTTCAAAGCATGCGTTCGAACGTAGCAGTTGTTTTAGACAAGACATTTTAGACGCTATAAGATCCATCAAACGTGCATTCGTCATTCGTCAGTTATAATAACTGCACAATGTGCGTCGTATGGCAAGTACGGTGAAAACGCACCTGGCGCCCTGACGTGGAAGGCAACGAGTACAGGTTCCAGTCGAACATCTCGGCGAAGTTTCCCGTCTTGAAGGAGGCCAGCGAGAGCACCAACAACCCGAGGGGAATCAACTGAAATTATGCGGGTTTAATACAACGTCTTTCATCAAAATGTGCGTAGGCGCCCAAAGTCCTCCTTCCTCACCACATTCCATAGGAAGACGATGATGGGGCTGACGAAGGCAGAGCAGCAGGCCTTGGGCTGGAAGAGGACGCCGGCGATGTTGTCGCCAGAATAGGGACGACCCCGCACCACGAACAAGGCAAAGAACTAGCAAACAAAAATCATGTAGAAAGGTGCTAGAATTTTTCAAGTCACTTTTTACATTGGCTAAAGTTTAATTGGTGGGCCTTTTTGTAGGCATCTCAGGCCCGATCCTCCCTTATTTCTCAAGATTCATTCTGAGCACAGGCGAAATGCTGACACTGAAGATTCTTTCTAGTCACTTTAGCAGAGAAATTCCTATCTGTGAAAGGTTGTTCTCCTGATTTTTTTCGGGAAACTCTCCCTCACCATAATAAGATAAAGCGCCATGATCCACCAGGCTGATCCTATCACGTAGTCCAGGAAGTAGAAGATAAAGATTCCCGCCTCCGTGGCCAAGGGGAAGCAGAAGGCGAACCCCAACTTACACGCGGTCAAGGTCAACGCGGTCTCGAATTCCACGAAATAATCTGCAGAGGAAGCAATTGCATTACAGACTGGAAACGTCATCAGAGGCAGAAGTCTGGAGTGAGGACTCACCTGGATTGATCGCAATGATTGAGCTGACGAGGGTGTGGTAGATGGCGAACTGCTGGGACAGGGCGAGAACGATCATGGAGAAGTAGAACAACACCACCCAGAAGGGAGAAAGCAAACGTGGACCTAAGAAAGGAAACAAATCCACTTTAAATAAAGTCTCCCTCGCTTTGTGCTCACTGTGGGCCTCGAACCCTAATTAGGCCTTTTAACACTTTAATTTAACACTTTCTCGCGATTCACACACATTCTAGGCCCTTTGGTGAGCCTGCGGGAGGTTCCTATAGCCCCCGAGTGAGTCAAGAGCGTGAGTCTCCTTAGGGTGCACCCACACTCACAAAATTCTGCACTATGCAAATGCGATTGCTGTGTTACTACAAGACCAGCATTCACACCTAGAGACCAACATTAGTCCGCTGTACTCTGGGTGAAGGTGGTCGTGGCGATTACCTGATGTCTTGGAATCGTATGTTACAAACTACTCTTGGTCAGAAAGTAAACAGGATTGACGTACTTTTAAAAGATACATCTTAAAGAGGAGTCTTCTTTGAAATGAAATGATTGACAGATAAATAACTGGTAACTTGACTGAGAACAATTATTTCCATTACCTAGAATAGCAGCGTAGGTCGGCACGATTTCTGTCGCCAGTCGCATCGTCTGGTATCCCGAGAACTTCTCCGGGTCCTTGCCGGCCTCCAGGATCCGGACCCCGGCCAGGAAGGGGACGTGGATCTTGCCGGAGGAGGACAACGAAGGGGGTTGCGAGACCGAGGAAAAGGAGGCGGAGGAAGAAAAGCGACGAAGGAACTCGTACGACTGAGAAGATTCTGACAAGCATGAAAAAAAAGAAAGAAAGAAAATAAGAAAATATCAACGTTGCAGTTGGTGAATGTTGACTTTAGGACGGCGCTGGCGTCATCCTGGAGAGGGAGAAAGAGCCCCAACCAGGAGAATGACAAATTAAGTAGCGGACAACACATGATGATTGTACTGAAATCTGCCTGCTAAATTCTCCGTGAAATAAACGTCCGCAGAGGGGAAATCTCACAAGTCTCTTGGCCGAACAGCTGTTGGAGCTGTGACGGAAGGGCGAGAGGCCTGGGAGAGGCCGCAGAGCCTGTGACGTGCGTGTGAACAACGTCGGCAGCGAAATTCCAGAGGGATGAAGACTTCGTGCTAACTCACCGAAGGAAGAGACCGCATAATGGTATCCTGCCTGGTTGATGACGTGCACGAGAGCGACCCCGAGGATGCCGGAGAAAACCATGACCACCAGGGTCAAGATCCCGACCAGGGAGCAATCGCGGAACAGATTGTGGGAAAACTTGTTGTGCGAGGACAACTGGGTCATCACCAGTCCCAAGAAGGCCCACGTCAAGAAGCACTCCCGACCTGCACAGACCCAGCTCTGAAATGACAGGAGAGAAGAAGAATGAGTGGGAGGATAAGAAGAAGAAAAATCTTCTTTAGACCTGTAGGTTTCCAGTGAAATCCCTCCAGTCTGAGTAGAAGAACCACTGGTGGAACGCCTCCGCCGGCACCAGCCCGATCACCTTGGTGCTGAACACCAAGAGGCCCAATAAGGACAACACCAGGAACAGGAAGGACACCTTCCCATACGACTTCAATCCTGCAAAACCAGTGCAAAACTCATTCTCATGCGATCGATGTACACGTACTACCTTACATGACAACTGTATTCACGCTTTGATTGTTGCTCACATCCGTTATGAGACATTTTAATTTAGCACTGCCTTGTTATTAAACGGTGCAATTTTTTTTCGCAAAATAGCAGTGTAGAAGAGCTATAACTTTTTGACAAAAATTACCTCAGGTTAGGGTATCAATTCAAGATTTCGCGTAAGATAAAATTCCGGGGTCTTTTTTTGTTTAGGGACCAAGCTCAGCTTTCTGTTGTAACACCCACTCTTTACTAATGACACACCCTTACCTTTACTGAGTGCAATGAAGATTGTCATCCAAATGACGATGAAGTTGAATATTGTCTGGAACCTCATCACTCCGGTGTACCCATCCGGGCGGTCCGGGGTGGACTTCAGCAGCACCGAGCCGGAGAAGTAGTCGGGGATGGTTTCCTCAAACCTCACGGCGGTGCCGTTGTAATAGTGATCCTCGCAGTTGCGGCTACGCAAAAATAGGAATCTTAGGGCTCGTTTACGCTACACGAATTTGTCCATAGTGCATGAATAGACCAGTGTGAACAGGGCCACAGGCTAGTAGCTCATACAGTACGTAACATGTGTGTGTGTGTCATAAAAAATCCGCCAATGTTACCGAGGAACTTACTGGTATTTAATGGCTGGGAAGCAGATGGTCCACTTGTATCTGTCAAAGGTGGTGATGAATGAGTCCCTCAGGTAAATGAAGAGCCAGGCAACCCCGGTCAAGCTGTACATCCCGTACACCACGTAGGTCACCAACATGGAGATACCGATGCCCTAAAGTGGATGTGACGTTTCATCAAGAGTTGTTCCTTTCATCAAATGTACCTGAGTACATAACTGACCTCCAGACGCTGACTTGACTGAGTCTCGCGACTCCTATCAAGCATTGTCTGGACTTACGTGAAAAATGGGCGAGACCCTCCACATGTCGGTGATGCCGGAGCCCAGGAACTGGCCCAAGCTGACAAAGAAGACCATGAGCGGGATCCCGAACACCAGTGACAGCAGCAAGAATTGGACCAAGAAGACGGCTGAGGAAGCAGAACTTTTGCCACGTACATTCAGAGATCAAGTCCAAGATGTCGTTACCTCCCAAGTCCGTGGTGAGGACGGCGAACCTGCTGATACCGAAGGCGCTGACCGTGCAGCTGAGACAGGCGAATAAGAAGCTGAATTTGTGGGGCCACTTGCGAATCTGGAATACGTTGATGTATAGTTAACTTAGTTCTTATTGTTCACTAATCGGAATCAATAGGTCCTTATCCTTATGCAAAAAAAATTCGAGGCTGAATGGCCTTCAAAGTGGCAATTTTCATCGATTCCAAAGAGCCCAAATTTGTGTCACACCCTGTGGCAAAAAAAAACTGCGTCAAGGTGAAACGTACGCATGCTGTATGGCCTACTCACCTGACACCTCTTTGCCTCCCCCTCAGGTGTCACAGACGCTGCCCCCGTTTGCTGTTGCCACGTCCTTTCCATGTCAGCCACTCCCCCACACTCCCTGTTGCCACGCCTCCTCCGCCCCGACTGTTGTTGTTGTTGTTGTTGTTGTTGCTGCTGCTGCTGCTGCCTTGAGCTTCTGGAGCTTCGATTCCTCGACGAAGAGGAGCAGCAGGAGTTGCTGTTGCTGTTGTTGTTGTTGCTGCTGCTGCTCTCAGTAGCCCGATGACGACCAGACCCCGATTGACTCTGGGTGCGACGCCTGAAGCGAAATGAACACCGACATTAGGTTTCATTGTGTCAGTTTTCGCCGACACAGTCGAATCTCGATGTGACCATCGTTTCGTCAGCAGGATAAAAGGCGTTGTATCGAGATCCTACGCAGAGAATAAGTTGGCGAGCAGGGAAATAGACGTTATATGGAGATTCGACTGTGTTTGTCAATTCAATCAAGACGTCGCTCAGAAATGGCTTCTAACTGCGTGGCTTTGACGGCCACAAAGGTCCTACTGCGTCCAATGCTATTACAAAGTCTTAACCTTTGATATTTTTCTTCCTTTCTTCTGTCAGACAATGCTTCAATTCACTTTGACGCAGCTCGAGCTCTTCATACCCACAACAAGTTATTAGATAGCGTCTAAGGTCGCGCCACCCAGGAGCACGGACGTGTGCGAGCAGTAGTGCTGTGCATACAGTAAATAATCGATTTTTGCAGAGCTTTGGCATTGATTTTGCACCGCTGAGACAAACTGACTCGACCTAGACCTTGGCTATCACATTTCGAAACTTTCAGCGGGAGCTCCCAGAACTGAGAAGCTGTGGAGAAATTTCCTACATCCGCTCTCTTTGTTGCTGCCCTTCCTGTTTTGATCATTTTCACCTGGCGAAACTGAAGCTGAACAGGTAACCCCCCCCCCCTTCCCAGCTGGGATCTGGTGAATTCATTACAGCTCGTGCCGTGGTAAAGGATCTCGAGTCGTGCGGTCCGCGAAGAAAACGCATGCGAATCTGCATAGGACGCATTTTCCTCGTCGTGCCCGCCTTCGATCTCCTGGAACAGCCGCGCCAACAAGTTCCATCGCCCTAAAGGCGCGTCCGCACTAGCTGAAAGCGTGATGAGGGCGCGGTCGAGCCGTATTAAATCTCGTCAGCTCGGTGCACGGGAGTCAATTACACGGCAATGGTTATATAAAAAGTCTTCTCAGTCAGTCCGGGAAAAAAGAAAATTCTGGAGGTGACAAAGCAAAAACAAAAAATCCTCCTGATCATTGCATTAAGCCAAGGCCTCTAACGTGGCCACTTCTTCCGGCATCATTTGGAGCTCCATTGTACAATTGCACAGGGGAAGCATGAAAGTCTGATTTTCACTAAGTGCACAATTTCTGGCTCAGGCTCTCCTATCTCTACATCTACCTGTGTGTGTGCGCGCGTGTGCGTGTGAGTCAATCTACATATGAATCGGTTCCGGAAGTGGCTGCAACTGCGTCCAGTTCCAAAACGCCGCACCTTATGAAGTGGGGGCGGAGAAGAATCTTCCTACTCATGATAGAGTCAGCATCTCCTCCAGCCACCACAGCAACGGGCTGGCGAGCTGCGTCGCGGCCACACACATGGAGCGCGCGTTCACACGGCAACATGGTGAGCATCGTTCTCCTCGCTGGCGCCGGCGGACTTTTGGCACACAGATGTGTCACACATGGGGCTGCCCACAGCTCCGGCCGATCCCCCACCGAGCATCACCCGCCGCCGGCGACCACCACGAAATTGACCGACCAAAGCAAGTCTCAAACGGGGTTCGAGAGAGACGGATTTCGGGCGGGCCAACCGGGCCCAGCCCGGGTCCAGCCCGGGCCATTCCGGTGCTTTTCTGTCGGCCGGACTCTGTCAACATCAAATTGAGTCACCAGGAGGTCCCAAATGTGCGACAGAGCCAAATTGGCAACTTGTGTCGCTCAGCGAGTGCAAAACCTCGGCCAAGAGAAGAAGCTAACTAAGCCAAGTCTGGATCAGACGCTGGGGAAGAAAAAAAAAAACTTAGCTCGAGCACAGAACTTCTGTGGCTTTTTTTTCCGCCGATTTTCCTATCGATTTTTCCTGAGCAGGTGGAAAAAGGGGGGAAAGAAAAATCAATGTGAGGGAAAACAGGAAATGGGGAGTAATCTCGGGTCGTGTGACTGCGGCAGCAGCAGGTGAAACTCTGGGGTTGCTTTTGTTGTTATTGTTGCTCTTTCTCTCTCTTTCTTTCTGTCTCTGTGTATGCGGGAAGTATCAGAATTCCTCTTTTTTTTTTTGCTGGTTCCTCGCAAAACTTCGATTTTTCTTCTCGTTTCGGGAAATGATCGATCGCAAAAAGGCAGCTGGGGAAATCATTCAGGATCTGAGCAAGAACAAAATCGCAACTTTTGTCCTGCAAAGCAGCGGATTCCATGACGAAAATTTGCCGGGGATTTCGCCGCAAACTTAGACAAATTATCTGCGTACACGAAAAATTTGACTCCGGTCGTACTTCGTGTCCTCCTTGTTTTATCTGCCAGAGCTGCCACTTTTTTTTCCTGGCTGCTGCCGCCAGAACAAAGCGCAAAAAAAAATTGAGCACGCGCGCGCACGCGCAAAACATAGTCTGCAAAAGAGGAGTGGTCGCTTGATAGCTGCTTCTGTTGCTACATCAGAGCTGTTTGGCAGATCTTCTCCTTTGTGTACGTACGTGGATATCTCTTTGCCACGTACTCGTGAAGATGTGTTCGGCGGCTCAAGAGTGGTTGCTAAAGTACAGAAGTTGTTACTGGTTGGGTGGGTTAGGCCTCTTTTATGAAGGGGAGGGGGGGGCATGCAAGTGCAGATTTTAGGCACATTTACACATGCAAACTTGTGACACGTATTCGTAATGCATCAGGTGCTTCAAGGTGCAGTACCGAACTCTTGTGTGCAGAGCGGAACTTGTGTGTAGTGCGTAGTTTGTGTTTCTGGGCGTGTGCACTTATAGGCATGTGTGTGTACAGAGCTATTTTTGTGTGCGTGCTGCACAGGACTTGTGTGTGAATGCATATTATAGAACGTGGTGTGTAGGGCATAGTTTGTGTCTCTATCTGTGTGCAGTTCAGAGCTTATGTGTATGCAGTGCATTGCTATGTGTGCCCAGTTGAGAGCCCCCGTGAGTGTACAGTACAATGCCTGTGTGTGTGCACTTCAGAGCTCGGGTGTGTGCAGTGCACAGCTAGCGTGTGTGTTGCACAGTGCTTCTGTGAGCGCAGTTCAGAGTTGTGTGTGTGTCTGTGCTGCAGTACACAGGTTGTGCGCGTGTGTAGCACCCGAAGAATGCGTATTTTACACAAGAGATTGAATGTTTTTTGCCTGATTTTAGCTGGCATCATCAAGTCACCACCTACGTGTGCAACATTTTGGCGCGTGTGTCTGTCCTTGCGTTGCAAAACATTTTGCAATTTGGAAATGTCACAATTTGTGAGCAGAGAAAATCCTCATCCTCTCCACAGTCGACTTTAAATGCCTTCTAAGGAAAAAACTTCATGGTTGCAACGTTTGCCTCTTCATCCTGGTCTTCCTTTACAAGAAAAAAGCTGCTTCCATGATAAATAAACACAGTTAGTGAAAACTGGAGCAGATGGCAAAAAAGTGTCTGCACCTGATGTCAACTTAATTCAACCATCAATCCTGCACCTAAGTGGTCTCACTCCACCAGACATCTATCTCGAGATGCACTGGACGTCAGGGTGGAATGATCAATACACTCTGGATGTCAACAAGTGCTAGTCTGGAGATTTGTCCGTCGTCAGAGCTCCGCAGAGACTCCTTTACTGAGTAGACTTTGCTGTTGACTTTGTTGTTCTGACATTTGTGCATCGACTCCTGGAACACGTTTGGCAGAGTCATTTTGTATATATAACTCGACTGACGGAGCAGAAGTGCCAAATTATCACTCCCCTACCTACGAGACAATGAGGGCATAAAATCCTGCGCAACATGATCTGGGAACAAAGGCAATGACTCCACTGCCCTAGATTCTTCTAAATCACTCTCGAGGGCCAAGAAACTGTGAAATTGCTGCCACACCAAACTCATCCGGGTCCTGTGCAAACATTCCTGGTAGCTGAGAACATGAAACAGTCGGTTTTTTATGCTAAATCAGAGTCACGCCCTAAAGTGGAACGATAAAGAAGACATGAGAGCAGTAATTGGCAGCGCTCAAGATAGCTTTGAGTCCCAAAAAAAAAGACCTGGAGCTGCTGGTGCTCAATGTTTGGCTCACACTGCGTACCAGGCGATGTAATGTGCGAGGACCGACAGACTCCGGGCCAGAATCCGGCTCCAGCTTACCTATTTCTGTCTCTCCTGCCATTGTTGCTGTTGTTGGCCGCCGCCGAGCGGTTCCTCCTCCTCCTGTTGTTGCTGTTCCTGCACTGAGGGCAGGAGTCCACCGGGGTGGAGGAGGAAGAGATGTCAGCTGACGACATGATCAAATCACGCCAGTTTTAAGCTTCATAGGATATGGCACAAAGGATGTGGAGGAGGAGGAGGAGAAGGAGGAGGAGGAAGAAGCAGAAGAAGCAGAAGAACTTTCTCTTCTTTATGCAGAAGGCAGCTGGTTCGTTGATGCTCTTCACAATCTACAGTCTGAGCCGTGAAAAATGTCCCTTTTCCACGCCACCCAAGTGCCCCATGTTGCTGATACCGCACTTGGCGGGAGCTCCTGGAATTCGCCTTGGACAAAAGTTGCACGACGTAAACAGCTTGTCAGAACTCAGTTGGACACGGGCTTAGTTAGTAGAAGACTCGGGGCAACATTACTGACTTCCAACCACAGGGGATTTGTTCTTTTCTCCTCAAGAGGACATTTTCGTTGGTACACACGGTAAAACTTTCTTGGGCAAAGGCCCCCCTTTGCTCTTCACTCGTGATTAATGGGTCTTCACTCCGGATTTCGGATCAGTTTTTTTTTTCTTCGTTCTTCCTGTGTTTTCCGAGCAACTGATACCGTTAGTTTTGGACGGAAAAATCTAAATGCGCGGTGTTTTCCCACATTTGCGCGAGCGCGCGAGCACACGCGCGTTGTCACGATGTTTCTTTCTTTCTCTCTCTCTCTCTCTGCTGCCGCATTCACAGTTAGAACCGCACACGCACGCACACACACACACACACGCGCGCGTGCACGCGCCTCTTCTCACTCCGACGGCCAAATCACGACTGAAAGGAAACTGAACCGTATGAGCGTGCGGGGGCGCGCGCGCGCGCGCGTGCGCGCGCCCCTCACAACAAGACACGCTCTCTCTCTCGCTCTCACACGCACACACGCAGATGATGACGAGAAACGACGATTTTTCCCTTAAATATTTTCGGTTTTTAGCTTTATCGTTTCCTTGTACCGAGGGAGCTTATTTGACTTTTTTTTAGATATATCTTACAGGGTGATTCAGTTCAATGTGGAGCAGAAACATGATCCTCCTCCTGCGTCCCTTGTCATATTTCCCTGTCGTTATGTGGGAGACAATGGCAACATTGCAGAAACTTCTGCAGAAAGTGCGGCCAAAAAAAGGGATTGTGTACCATAGATTCGCCAATCTTTTTCCAACCGTTTGCCTGCTCAATCCGTTATCTACACCCAATTAGACGCTGTTTTTGGGGCATGCAACAGAGAGAAAAAGCGGACACCAGATGATGCTCAGAACGATAGGATCTCTCAGGGCCAGGCAAGGCAGGCAGCCTGCCAAGCAGCCCTCTCTACCCCCCGGATATGTACTGAAGTAGGCGAGGAGTCTCCTTACGCTACAATGCAATGGATGCATTTACAGCAAGAAGAGGAATCGATCCTTAACTCTCACGACAAAACCAGGAGGGCTCCTGCGTGCTTGCGCGCACCACTTTCTTCGTGCGTGCGTCCCCTCCCGCTTGGGTGCCTGCCTGCCTCCCCGTCCGCCTGCTGGCCGGGCTGCCGGCCGGCCTGCTGCGTCTGTCTGTCTGTCTGTCTGTCTCCTGACACACTTTTACCCTCGGAAAAATAGGCGTCGTTCCTCGACTCATATGGGATACACACGTCGGAGACAGAGGGTGGAAAGAAAAGGCCGGGCTGAAGCTGCGACGGCCGCCGACGAACAGGCTGTGGCCAAAGGTGGGGAGCGTCAGAAACGACGAACGTGTGCAGCTTCGCTCGTGCTTACGAGATGAGGGGATTTTGAGATGGCAGCAACAGTTGCGCAGAGTCCAGACTTGGACTTGGACTGCGTGTAAGTCCAAATGAACGGGTCCAGCTCGACGTTCAAGCCACTGAAGTGACTTTGCTCCATCGCCAACCGGTGAGAGTGGGTGACTTTTTGTGCCCCTGGAGAGGAAGAAGAAGAAGAAGACGCTTCACACGCACGCGCTCACACGCACAAAATCATGTGGGACTTTTAGTTCATCCTGTGGAGGAAAGTGAAGGTCCCTCCTCTGTGCGTTCAGGGCATGAGTAATAGGCGTTCTTCGGCCGAGGCTCTCGACCAGACAAAATGGAAACCACAAAATATGGGTCATTCTTTTGTGGGCAGCTGCTGTTTGACTGGAGCAGAAGGTCCTGCTCAGCTCCTCAGCTCCTCCGCCAAACAAAGGTCGTCAATGCGCCAGCTGACGAGCAGAACCAAAAAAAAATGTTGTTGTGTCCTGGAGAAAGAGATTTCTCGCCCTGAGGGCAAGAATTGCTCGGCCAGACAACTTTCCTTGCTCACGAAGTTCGGTACGAGAAGACTGGGGTTAGCAACAATGCGGTGAATAAACATCCCTCCGGCGCAGGCGTGCGCATCCGGTAGGGATGTGCGCCAACCTCACTCTTGCCAATCCTATCGAACCTAAACCCGGATGAAGCCGAGTCAACAATGAGTCGAATCACAAGCTGAGGTCTCGAGCAAACCTAGGCCTACGCGAGGCTAAAAATAAGCTAAGACTATGAAGGTGAACAGTCTCTCAAAGGTAAACATAAATTAGCGTCAAGGCAAACACCAATTTTTAGACACTAACGCAGCATAATGCTAGAATAAACTTTCCTGAAAGGTCATTGCATTCATGCGCGGGCACTATCACAATTGTGGATGACTTTGAGGATGAGCTTCTTGCTGTTTCTGTAGATAACAGATTTAGGTGGCAAACCGGGATTTCTTAAGAAGCTTAACCATTTCTTTACTTTTAGACAGTATTCATGTCTATTGGCGATACTTTTTAGAATGTTCCAACACTGAAGTAGCTGATGAAACAAAAAACATACCTGAGTTATTGAGTATTCAGTGAACTGTTCACCTGTGTGTTGATGGCAAAAGTTCAAAGCTTGTGAGGTCAGAAATGCAAATTTCGAGTTTTTGCGTAAAAACATTGGCATATTTTGCTTCCAAATCATAGCCCCCCCTCCCCCGTCAATAGAACAGGAAAACATACTTTTGCGTCATGTGACACAAATGGTTCGTAACCCTTCGTATTTCACTTTCTGGCTATCTTAAGGTAGGTCTTTATTATGACAAGCAGGTCAAGAACTGCATCTACGCATGGTGGCGAGGAGGTCAATATATATCTCTGATATATGATAATGTTCGGTCAGCAACCAGCACATCATGTAGTTGTTATGAATGAGTCACGAAAAAAAGGTTATCATTGAGCCTCATTGGACGTGTTCCTGTACTGGCAAAAACAGTCTTTCTTTCTTTTCTTTCTTTTTTAAGTCATTGTCATGCGTGTTTGAATCAAACTTGTTCACACACATTTTTCACTTCTTTCAAGCTTTCATACACGGAAAAACCAAGTTGTTCCTGTTGGGGTGGGCCAAAAAAGCAGGCTCTTTAAATGAGTCACCAAAAAACCAAATCTTAACATGACCTGATTTTTTGCCATTACATATGCGAGACTCACTAAACAAGAGATTGGCCAGCAGTAAAACTATTATTAATGTGAGATTTATCACATGACGGAGATTTTGAGTGTATCAGACTCCGCACAGCACACACATGACCGCCAAAAAGGTACTGGAAATTATGATTTGGCGAGTCGAATGACTTCCACGATTCGAGGATTCGCGAATCGAATCGGCCCGATTCGCCTGCATCTGTGAAATTGCAAAGTCACCTCGCACTGTGCAGTACAATGGATGATGGTCAGATGGATATAACGGTCCGAAGTCTCAGTGCCAAATCAACCGCACTCTTTGTGCTAGCGAACATGATGTTGATGTCACATGCTCAACTGAGCTGACGGCCATCAAGGATCATCTGAGCGGTGAGATGTGTAAAACAGAGCTGCCAAAGGCCAGCGGGGGAGCATTTGGCAGCTCTGTTGCTTGGCTGCATGCCGAACACTGAGGATTTCAAGTCAGCCTTTGACTGACTGGGTTTGCGTTGTGGTTTCCTGCACGACAGCTGTTTTCCGCAATGAAAATGGCTGCAGACAAACAACGAAAAGCAGGCATTTTTGCACAGAGTGTGCAAAATCCGCACTTTCAGGCGTGACACTGATCGTCATAGCGACGTCAAATCGGTAAGGGTTGAAGATCCTCGGGCAAACGTGACTCGCCTCGAACGGTTTCCAAGGTGAAATCGAGGTTGGGTGTTTCACGCGAAGAAAAGTTCCATGTCCTTTTGACTTTTCTCTTGTACTGATGATGTGAGACCTGCAGTTTCGGTTTTGATTTCACAGGAAATTTTCCAGGATTTATGTTGTGTCAGATCCAGATGAAACTCGGTTAAATTAGGGGCCTCTGAAAGGAAAAAGTGGATTAAAGTCAGAAGGGAAAAATGCATCTCAAAAGAGAGTGAAAAGCAGGATTTATTCAACCATTGTCAATAGGACTTCCAGAAGTCCTGACTATGGTTTCAACATATTTCGTTGCGTGATCATTGATGAGGAATGTTGTTCCTGCAACTCATTGGAGACAAGGCTGTATCTACCCATTCACATCACTGAGATACGACAAAGTCAGGAGGGGGAGGGAAATCGGCGAAAGTTTTATAGACACCGAGGTCTTTTTTTGCGCCACAAACGCTGTCCAACTGTTTTAAAAATCATGTTAAAATCACACGACTTCTTCAAAAGAAGTGGTCTGTGCCCTTCCTCCTTTCAGGCGGTAGTCAAGCTCAGCTGTTTGTAAGAAGTATTCTCTCTGTTTCAAAATAAGTGAGCCATTTGGAGCCGGAGCCTAGATTATTGGCAGACTTCAGTAATGCTACCGGCTGTTTGGCTGAAATGATCTCTGGTATCTTCGAATTGATCAGGTGTTTGCGCAGCATCAGATGTGCTTGTGGTTGCAGAGTCTGGAGCCCATGAGGATGTTGATTTAAAGGGGAGATCAAAACCACACCTGCTCTGACTACAACACTTCAGTTTTTGCTCTGAAAATGGAGGAGTTTGGTCTGGAGATGAAGCAAATCCAAACCTGTGGAACAAAAAGAGTTTTGAGACCTTGCATGTGCAGCTGCAGAGAGAACAAAATGGTCAATCAATGCAGTAATCTGACCACGATCAGTACTCCAGAGTAAATCAACTGAGCCAATCAAGGTCCTACTACTATGTTCTCATACTTTAATCAGTCAATCCTATCCATGCTTCTCAAATGGCTCACTTGTTTTGGAACAAATTGAAACGGGATGTTGATTCGAGAATGAAAGAAGGGTAGAGGGAAGACCCTCCCTGAGAAACGATCACGGCAGATGTGGCCAAAAGAGCAGAGTTGCCAATATGTACAAGTAGATATAATTAATCCTTCCAAGTCAAGTGATGGTTGGATGATCATTAATACTCATAAATTATGCCAAAAGGGAACCTTTCCCTGGTGTTTTGTTTAGTATTTTTGTCCCAATGACAGAGTTGCTGCTTGTCATGAAAAATGTAGCTTGGAGTTGAAAATCGCCATTCAATCCTTTTGAATCAGTCAAATATCTTGATGCAGTTTTGTCACCCTACTTGGTGCACTTTCTTTGGCACACTTTGTGCATGTTGCCCTGACCAACAGGCGCACCCGGCAGAGGGTCTTCCCTTTATACAGGGTGCGTTCAAAGTCCTTTCAGTAAATGAACACTAGTTTCTTCATCGAGATATTGAACGAGAATAGCATCTTATTCATGAATGGTAAGAATGAAAGTTTGACTTAAGGTATTAAGGAACATATACGTGAAATTTGGACATTCCATCTTGCAGCAGTAGATCTGGATGACGTTGCTGGACTGTCCAACTGGATGATGTCCAAATTTCTCGTATCTGTTCCTTAATACCTTTGGCTTTGCTGGCTGTTGACTAATTTAACAGTTTCATCAACATCTTCACCGTGTTGAGGATGTTGGCCACAGAAATGCTGGTAATTGAAGGGAAGAGTCTAGGGAAGAATATGCACCCATTAGTTTTTGTTTAGAAACATTGCAGCATGATTTATAAGAGTTAAACATTTTTAGCACATTATTAGCAAAATGATGAATTTGCACATTATGAGGTAAAACTTCATCAAGATCCATCACATCTATCAGGATGCCTTACCTTATTCTCCTTCAATGTGGCCACCCTCGGCATCAATAACAAGTTCGAGACGACTGCGGAAGTGTGCGGCAGCCCTGGTCAAGTTCTCATTGTTCATCTCGTCCTAGGCCTTCCTGATGGCTTTCTTAAGACTGTCTGTGTTGGGGTACGAGGTCTTGTTGGACTCTGTCTCAATGGCAGACCATACATAATGGTCCAGCAGGTTAAGGTCGGGTGAGTTGGACGGCCAGAACTCGGGCGGCCAAAAGTTGTCGCTGCCAAGATGATCTGTCAGAAGCTTGACTGTGGTTTTAGCCTTGTGAGAGGGTGTGGAGTCTTGCTGAAATATGAAATTAACGTTGCCGTATGTGTTGTGGATCCAGGGAATAACATCCTGATGAGGATGTTCTGGTATATGGCTGCGTTGACCTTCAGGCCTTCCAGAATGAAAACAGGTGACATTCTCTGCCCATCACTCCCCACGATGCCAAGCATCATGACTCTGCTGGGCTTCTTGGTCTTGGCCGCGAACTTTGTCGACTTATCCACATCCTTTGCAGACCCTCTAGCAACATATTGGGTGTTGCGCCTATTGATGTGGCAATCCACGGTAAAGAATTTTTCATCCAAAAAGACCATGATTGTTTGGTGCCGTTTCTTTAGTCAATTCAGCAGGATCTTGGATCTGGAGAGCCTGTTCTCTCTCATGCAGCTGGTGAGGAGGGGGACAGCACACACAGCTCTGGACATAAATCCCATGGACTTTGCTGCCCTCCTCACAGTGGACTCAGAGATGTTGTTTTGCCTGGCATATGCTTTGTAGGAGGTGTGGCGGTCAGAGGCCAGTTTCTTCCCTAAGTGAGCCATGAATGTCAGCACTCTTTTCCATTTCAGTCATCTGGGCCTTGGACGGTCACCATATCCCTTCTTCCCGTCATACTTTTTCTTCCAGTTGAAGATGGTATGCTCGGTGACCCTGTACCTAACTGCGATGTCCTTGACCTTGTTGCCGGTGTGCAGGTCTTCAAGAGCGTACTGTCGGATCTTGTCCATACCTCCGAAAGCGCGCCAAATTGAGAAATGTTTACAAAACAAAAGGGTGAAAGAAAATATACAGCTGCAACTTTTGTTTCATCCGAAAATTTCTACCATACATAGTTCAGGAATTATAATGTGTACTTTTTACTGAAAGGACTTCAAATGCACCTTGTACTATCTTTCGTTCTCTAATGGATGATGGCTTACTTGTTGTGAAACAGAGGGAGCAACTGATCATTTTTCTGACAAGGTGAAATGCCAAGTTAGCACAGTTGGGCAACGTCAATCAACCGCTCATAACGTGTGCGCCACTACAGTTTGTGAGAGACATTATGGCCGGTTCCTCGGGGTAAAAATTTGTATAGCAAAATTGTTATCATTTCCACTCATCTTTGGGTAGAGCAGAGTAGGGTATTCCTACGTCCACAATTAAAAGTTAGAGTCTGACTAGTTCATATAAGGCCACAACAGTTTTCTAAAGTTGAAAGAAGATAAACTGTATTTGCGCAATAGTGGCATCGCTGCTGTTGTTGCCTACGGTGGCAAAGATGGACGCTATCATGCCAGTGTCATGACCCTTTTGCAATGCCTTCATGGTGAAGCTGTTCCTCGGTGCCTTGAGGTCAGTGACAGAAAAAATTTCTTCGTAGTGAGTCAAGTCAAGATGGACGAGAACAACAACAACCAGAGCATCTCCAAGTCGCAGTAGGTGACACAGGAGGACGCACCAGGAAGTGCCAGCTCAAGGAGAGCAAAAAGAGATGCCCGCAGGATCCCGAAGGACACCGCCATGGAGGAGGCGCCCCCAAAGAAGCATTCGGACGGACTTCCAACTGTCCAAGACATGGCTTTGGACGACGATCGCCGACTGACTGTTGGGGAGCTAGCAGCTGGCCGGCATCATTGAACAGTCCATTCTCACCACCTTCACCCTGACTGGGACAGAGCAAAGATCAAGGCTGCCTCGATCGTCCGGCAGCTCGTGTGGAGTTCTGCACAGACTCCAAGGCTTAATTCACTCCGAGGCTAATCTTAATTAAGGGAATTAACTCGTTAATTAGCCTTTGGTCTGCTATCGCACAGCAAAACTGAAAGTCTGGACCACTGAGTGATTTCCAAAAGGTTCCACGGCTCCAGTGAATGCAGAGATGGTTCCAAGCAACAAGAAACTCATCACATCATGGCTGATGGAAGGAGTTCTCACCTACCCTCACGGGTAGAGCACATGGTAGATGAAGCACATGGAAGTCCTGTCACAGTCACGCCTGTGCTTTAGAAACTGTGGCCAAAGTCACTCTGCATAGCCAAAAAGCCCTGGCAATCTTTATGAACCAACTTTAAGCTGTATGCGGTACATGTTGTTTGGAGTCCTAATGTGCATTGGCCAATTATGACCTGATGGTTCAGTGCATTTACCATTTATTGGTGCTCTCATCCAGCAATCACGACTTCTTCTTGATCTTTCTCCCCACTCCTCTGCCTGTTGCTCTTCCCTTTCCTTTTCTGGCCTTTTTTTCCTCCTTATCCTTCTTCACCTCTTCATCCTTTTTTTCCTCTTCATCCTTTTTTTCCTCCTCTTCCGTTTTTTCCTCTTCACCCTGTTTTTTGCCGCAGTTTTCCACAGTTATGCAACTTCCTGCAAGTGAAGATGTGGCAAAATTGCCTTCAAGATCCCCTAGCGAGAAAAAGAAGAGGCTTTTTTTAACCTTCATCATTGCAGCATTTGTTGTGAAGAACACAGAAGCCGAGAGGAATGTTTTCAAAGCACTTCGGAGCATCTGGAGTACAGAGTTCGTCAGACTCATTTTCTTTCCTGTAAAAGCAAACTTTCATTTCATCGACAGTTTGTTCAGGCTAGCAGACAGAGATTCTTTGACGGATGAAATGGGTGGCATTCAAGGCTACGTACGTACTGCCAAGTGTGTCCAAAGACAGGCCTTTGTCGAAGGCCAGCCCGACCCCATTTGTCAGTTCTGGCCTTCATCGAACAGAGCGCAGAGTTTTCTGAATGAACTGAAATCTACCCCCTGTACTTCTTCTGAAGCTTCCATAGGCGTTCTGCCCAATGACCAAACAAATAAGGGGGTCGTCGAAGCTCCAATCCAGTGTTCGGAGGCCAATTGTCCACTCAAGCTGGTTGGCAGTGAGCAAGATCCAAAAGGAGTAAAGGAGATTGCGCGAAGAACTCACGGCTTCTACGCTCCATATGACTACCAATGATGGTGATGAAGCAGGCAATGATAGTGCCGATACACGGACGTCAGGAGGGCCATGGAGACGTTGTCTTTTTGCCTCCATCGTCGCTATTTGCAGTGCAAGTTTCTTCAGCTCTATACAGGCAGCCAATCACCCAGTGAAAGTCAACAATCACCTGCTATTCCGCAGATGAGACACTTAAGTGTAAAGTCAATGGACATTTTGTTTCTCCACCCTGCAGTGGCCAGAAATGGCGATCGCAAAGATGGCGACTCATAACTGGGTCGCTCTGTTCCCTCTTACATGCACACTTTGGTGAAGTTGTTGCCCATGACGCAACCGAAGGACTGGCCGCAGCAGAGGTCGGGCCCAAAGCACGTGCCCTTCTTCTCGGGTCCGCAGCTTGGACACTAGATTTGACAGAGAATGACAAAAGCATCGATACAAAGTCATACGGTTAGTCCTGCTCGCACCTTGCTGCCGGAGGGTGACGTCAAGGCGCTGATGCTGCTCTTGGAGGCTCTGCCCATGTGGGGTAACACTCTATACCCCCAGAGGCCCCAGCCGCCATAGTTTCCAAAGCCTGGCGAAACATTCACAAGCTCTTTCTTAAGCTATGCTCTTCTTGTCTATGACGCCCATGGGCTGTTCTTAACTGACCCTGGTACTCGTTTACCTGGACAATTAGTGATGAAGCATCCTTCAGCGTAGTAATGCAAGAAGATCGCGACGAGGAGGAAAAGTTTCATTGTTCTCCCGGTTGCGGCGAGTAGGGAAATGCGAATAACGTTGTAAGAAGATCCTCAGATGCTAAATTATCGAACCAGATAAATTATACTGCGAAATTGTAAGGGGACACTTGAAAAATGCATGCGCGCGCGCACTCGCGGAAATTTCGCGCGGGACATTTGCCGGAGCGTTCACGCAACCTCGCCACCACATCCACGATTTCTGCAGCTTCCTTGCGCCATCTGACAGTCAGTGTTACCAGACTGGGCGTTAGGACGCCATTTGGGCGTTTTCTGCGGCACCGGACTGAGCCGGAACTCTTGACGTGGCGCAGAACACATGTTGGGCCCACTTTTCAGAGCCTCGTATAGGGTGCGCTTGGGAAAGACATTGCCAAGGGAGGACACCTTGCTCAAGGCTTCCTGGTCAACTCAAGTTGGGGCCAGCCTCAGGTGAACGGACTGGCAATCAGACCCTGCAGTCCGGAACAAGGCTGTGTTTCTGCTTGGGCACCTTTTCTGGCAACATCTCTGCTCCTTGGATCTGACAACACCCCTGATAGTCGATCCTAGAAGCAGACAAAGAAGCAAAAAACTAAAATCCCATACGAACCCAGTGAAATGTCAGCTTGACCCCTTCCAGGAGGTGGTGGTCGTGGTCGCCCTCGTCCTCGCCGGCGTCACTGCCAAGGACACTTCTTCTTCGCAGTTGTCTCCAATCGTCCCGGCCCGAGCCATTAATTATCCATTTACCCAAATAACGACGCTTTAATGGCAGCTTTGGGAATTTTCCGACACAGGTCGGACCTCCAGTGGCGGCTTTATTGACTACAAATCAATTGAAAATTTCTGCCCAAAAAAATGTTTGTGTCAAGACGTCTCCTTGGATTAAGGTTGCCTCTCTTGCAGGCGCCTCCACCAGACTTCAGTAGCACCAGATGACGTGGGCCTACTCGGAGTGATATCAACTTGGACGCTGACGGGTTTCTTTTTTTTTGGCAAGTCACTTCCGATATAGATTTTTGCGCCGGAGTCGCCGAAAAGCTGTCTGGTTGAGTAGTTATAAAGAGTTTTCTTCTCCGGAAGAGGACAGGAAGTGCTCAAACTTTCCTCAGAGAAAGTTTTCATTGGAGAGCAGAGAGAGAGAGAGAGAGAGAGAGAGAGCGAGTCTGGCCAAAAGGGCCTACTTGAGTACTCCCCGCAGTGGATTGACGCCCACTGGCGTCATTTCTCGGGCCTGGCGCAGCAGCGAAAAAAGGTGTGCGTCAGCTCGCACTGACCCATCACTCAGCACGGGAAAGACTTTCCCCACCCCATCAGGTGGCCCAAATCCGCCCAGTGCAACCGCGCCTTAAGGGCACTACTTGTTTGCGCGAAATAACGCGCGTAAACTTTGCATTTTTTGCTCATCATAACAGAGCTTCGTTCCCAATTATCTGGCAAGAAGTTGCCGGATCTTTATGCTGCCAAAGGGGCAGACGCGAGGCAATTCCCCAATGGCTCCCACCAACTCAGCCCGGCTCAGCTCGGCTCAGCGGCGTAAGTGACGTCACTCCGACGGCCAATCAACGAGGTCCCCAGAGGCGGGGCCTCAAGGGAATTCCCGCAAGCGCAGCAGCCGAGGCAAAGCCAGCGCGCAAAGCAAAGCGCGCAAAGCCAGCGCGCAAAGCAAGCCAGCGCGCGCACGCAACACACACACGCACACACACGCAGGGTGTGCGCGCGCAAGTGGCTTTCTTGTGTAGTAAAACGTTGAGTAGAGAGAGACTCTTGGCCCATAGAAGGACTCCCCTCCCACACACTCGCCCTCGTCGTCGTCGTCGTCGTCGCTGTCGTCGTCGTCGTCGTCGTGACCGTCGTAGCCGCCGCTATCGCCGCCGCCGTCGCCATCGTCGCCGCGGAAAAAAGAAAGTCGGGGAAAACGCGCGCGCGCCCGCCTTTTCCATTTCCCAACGGACCCTTTCTGCGTTAAGCTGTGCTTTGAAAACATCTCTTTCACAGAAAAAAAGTTTTCCTTGTGCTGGACCTCGAAGGATTTTGCAAAACGCGCATCAAAGAGTTTGCCAAGTTCTGGTGAAAAATGACGAAATTAGCGTGGAAGTGAAGATTCCACCTCATCAGCTGTTCTCTGATAAGGGGTCAGAGACCCTCGCCGACGTCTGGGGGGTCAATCTCGCCGCCCGGTAAATCAATTTCTGAATACCACGGTTGATACCAGATTTAGTGATGGATTTCGAGCCCACAAGACCGAGCCCAAGTCTGTGCTGCCCATGGTCCTGAACGAGAACAACGACACCAACAGCTTCAGGTCCGACGGAGTGATTTCTCCGCGCCCATTGAAAAAAAGAGGCTCGTGCCATAGGCAAGTTCCGAAAAAATCATGTCCTGAAGGCTCCGTCACAGGGAGTTTGACAGCCTGAACAAGAAGCCCTGGAGACTTTGTGTCGTCATCGTGACCTGACAGGTCAAATACCAGATTCGTCTTGCGCTATCGTAGCAACTTGTGTCAAGACAGAGACCGGCTCAGCAAACTGTTCTAGTCTTCAGCTTGAGCTTGGCCAAACCCATCACCAGTCAGCATCTTGATCAGATCCAGTAGGCGGGGTTGGACGCAGAAGGTTTTTCTCATCATCTTCACCTGGACCAAAGAAGTCAGTTTTTCTCCGAGTCTCCTTGAGTGAAGAACCCTTGATCGGCACCCACGAAGAGACGACGAAAGAGTCCGGACTTCTAAAGATGTTCGGCGGGATGCACCCGGGCGGGTCCGCCCACACCCACCCGGGGCTGGCGCACACCCTCAAGACCGAGGTCTGTGCGTGGACGCCTCAGCCGCCGCCGCCGCCGCCGTCTGCCGCGGGTCAGCACACCATCCTCACCCACAGGTAAGCGTCCTCCGACTTGTCCTCCTTCGAATCGTCGGTCGCCTTCACAGCCGGTCACTCCGTCCGCTTGTGCGGCTTCAAAGCTTGGTGCGTCAAGTCAGTCCGCGCCCGTATCGTCTCTGCAGTCCCCCCTTCCCCCCAAAGCTGATCCACTCCTGAGCCCCGTTGCAGACCTTGGTCCCGTCCAAGTCGGACGCCCACGAGCGAGCAATGTTTTATTCTCTCCGCCTCTAAGAAGCCTTTCCTTGTGTGTTTGACCCCCCCTGAAAACGAAAAGACGACTTTCCAGTGCTTTCCGTGAAAGACATTTGGAGTCCAGCGCAGCTTCTGTCTCGTCGAACGAGTTGCGCAAATTGCCTGAATTTTGCTTCGACTGCGCAACTTGAATGAGGTGTTGTTGCAATCATAATTTGGCCGCAGCAGAGGAGCAATAACAGCCCAGGACCCCTGGGGAACCGTTGAAATAATCACAAATTTCCCTGGAAGGAGTTTTGTCCGTCGGAAACTAATTTTCCTTAATGCGTGTGCGCGCGTGCCCACGCACGTCTGCAGCCAAGTACAGGGTCTTGCAGCAGAAGATCTGCAACGTGGTGGCAACCCTGATCCAGGGGGGAGGGATTCTCTTGCCCCACGCGTCCTCCCCGCCCTCCCCCAAAAAAGAGAAAAGTGGATCGAGCCCAACATTTGTTGCACCTAAAGAAGGAATCGACGACGTTTTGTTCTCTCTCGTTTTTTCTTCTGCTCCCAATGCACGTGTATGATAGAGACGAGCTGCGTAGAGAGAAAGGAAGAATGGGTCCCCATTGGCCCCAAAAAACTCGGCCGGACAGAGCTTCGCTGCATCCACTGCACCATCGAGAAGGGGGAGGGGGGCACGAACGAGTCCGCGGCCCCTCCGTCCACCTCCAGCGGGTGCCGGAATCTCTACCCGGAGCAGAAGTCCCGGCCTCCGGCCGGTGCCGAACCCACTCGGCCGAACTTGTCTGGCCGAGTTAGTGAGCATCTTGGGAGCCCTGGGGGTCCCAAGAGAGCTCACAAAAATGTAAACCTGCCTTAGCAGAGAAGAGGAAAGTTTAATTTTCTCCGCGCAGTGTGAGGCCCAAAAAAGAGATGCGCACTCTGCGCCGTGTGCGCTGTAAAGAAAGTGGAGGCGTTGGCAACAGAGAGAATAAAAAAGGACTTTGCGGGCTGGAGAAGCCACCACTCTGGAGTCCAATGACGCTGAGCAAACCCTTCCTCCATAAGGCAAAGTTTCAACACTTTGATCTGCTCAGTTTTCTCCCCATGTGTGCGTGCGCGCGTGCGTGAGTGCGTATAAGCATACTCCAAGGAATTCAGAGAGAGCCAAAGAGCACCTTTGTGGGTTGCTGTCGAGCCCCTCCAGCGGCCTACCTACCTACGTACCCTCTTTTTCCCTGGAGAATTATGAAAAACTTTTTTTTTCCTCTAACCCACACACATCAGCAAAAGCTTCGCTCTCAGTCTTCTCCAGGCAGCCAAAGCATGTGCACAAGCAGAAAAAGGTGCAATTTGCCATTTGAGCAGACGCGACTCCAGTGAGTGACCTTCGTCAACTTGTTGCCGAGCTGTGATACCCAGATTGTGATCGACTCGGACTGAAGAGCAGATAGATGAATCACCGATATCAAGACTTCCCCAGGATCCCCAGACTCGTCAAGTATCGACCTCCACGGTCAGCTGAGCTTGTGTCACGAGGCCTTTTTTTTCCTTTCTGGCCTTCACATTTGGTAGAAAAGTCGTCTTTGGTAGAAGAAGTCTCATTTGGTAGGAAAAAAGTCTCTCTTTTGTCACATTGGGGGAGGGAGAAAAAGCAACAAGTCTTGTTTTTCTTGACCCCCGCTGTGTTGAGTTCATTAAAGCGAGGAAAAACGGTCAAAGTGTGAGAAAAAAGTCTGGTCGAGAACGAAATATGTGAGACTTTTTCGTCGAGATGAAAGAAGGAAGAGCTAACATGCGTCTTGTCTCTCTTTCAGCATGTCGATCGGCCGCATCGAGTTCACGAAGCAGCCGCCGCAGAACCTGCGCAAGTCCAACTTCTTCCACTTCATGATCCAGTTGTTCGACCGCACGGGACATCCGGTCGAGGTCGAGAGGACTTCATTCAGAGCATTCATCGACGGAGAGGTGAGGAAGGCTTTGTTCTTTTTGGCCGCAGACCCGTCCGGGCCAGCAGCATGACGTCACCGGGTGACTCTGCAAGGCTTGGCCCCCCGCATTTTGACCCACCCTGTTGACCCACTCGGGCGAATGAGTGGCTTTTTGCTCGTACACCTAGTTAAAAACACCCCAATTTTGTGTCACTTTTTGTTTCACACGGTCTTACCATGCACGCGAGCTTTTCTGCCTTTCTCACGCGTGCACGAATGAAAACTGCAGTAATAACTGCTTAATACTACATAATCTGGCCGAGCAGAGTGGGCGAGGGCGATTATTGGAATGTAATCATCATTTTCCAATATAATTTTGGACGCACAGCAGCAGCTTGGAGAGGCTTTCACAAAGTTGCGTGACTGAAAAGTTCAGGGGAAAAAAGTCATCAATAATGCAAGAGGCGGGCAGGCAGCCACGCAGGCAGCCAGGCAGGCGGGCGGGCGGGCAGACGGGCGGGCATTTCCCACATCAGCATGACTTGAATGATCCAGACCTTGTTGGCGCCAGATCCACGGTCAGAGCACAAACAAGTCCGCCCTTGTTGTGGGACATGACCGACGACTCCCAGCAGGCCGTTCCCTCCTCCTCCTGGTCCTCCTCCATGCAGATCCCCAACTCGTCCGTCAGCTGGCGCAAGGATCAGCTGAGAACTTGTCCTGCCCAATTGCCAGGATAACCATGTCACACTCGAGAGTTGACTTTAGCCCAGCTTTCTCCTGCGCCCGCTCAGGTGTGAGAAATTTGGGGAAAAGTAAGAACAACTGCGCATTTTGACGGAAAAAAGTGTTCTCCGCACGCAAGAACAATTTGGGCTGAATCGTGCGCCGGAGTCACGTGTCAAGGAAGGAAGGACGCGTGCGACGCAAACACCTTGACATAATAATGCACGATTAGTGCGTGCGCGCGCGCGTGCGCCTGCGTGCAACGAGTGAAACGTATTTGAAGTTGTCAACTGATTTACGGCTTTGTCAACTCGCCCAGACAATTGCTTGATCGTTACTCAGCACAACGGATTCACATAAATAAAAGTCACACAGTTAGAAGGGGGGGGATGGAGCTCGAGCAATTAGACGCATTCAGGCGAGACAAAATTAATCACTTTGAGCATCGTGCAAAAAAAGAGTCGATTTTTTGCCATTTTTTTGCATCATGTTGATCTTTTTTTGTTTGTCTCCCCAGGAGTCGAACGGGGCCTCCGCGCGCAACGGAATCAAGTACACACTGATGTTGGCCTACGCGAACGGTGAGACACTTCTAGATTCTAGAGCGATTCTAGCAAGCAACGACGCCGGTGCAGAAAGAGAAAAAAGGTCTTCGTGGACTGAGAGAGCAGTTGCGGTCTAACAAAGATCGAGTGAGCAAAAAAAAAAACGAGCAGTCTGCGAGCTGCGACGAACGTTGTTTTCACGGAAAATAATTGTGATGGATGTGGCGTTAGTTGCAGGGGTTTCGCTCACCGGCGTCGTTACTTAACCCTCTTATATAATCCAAGCAATATAATCGATATGTGGTGTGCTTCCTACTGTTCTCTCGCTCTTTTCCAGGCCATCGACAGGAGCAAGATCTGTACGTCCGACTGGTCGACTCGTCCACACATCAGGTGAGTGCAGAGAAGTAATGCAAGTTGGCCACGGTGTCGAAGGGCTCCTCCTTCTCGCCGCCGTCGTCCACGGCGACGGTGGAGTGCCCAGGGGCGTGCCGACATCCTCGTCGCGCCACGCCCGCCAGCCATCAGATCACCTGCCATAAATTCGAATGTTTGTTGGGTTTTATTACACGTACAAATGTCTTTAAAGGTCCGCCCGACCAACCCTCGATTCTTGTTGTAAAAGATGGTTTCCCTCCTCTTCCCCTCCCCGCTGAGCTTGTTGACAGTGGCAGCGCAGCCGGAAAAAGTTAAAGGGACGGATACAGTGTGAGGCGCAAAAAAGTCAACAGTCCCAGAGGTCGGAGAGAGAGAGAGAGAGAGCAGCTGGTGTCTGCAGTGCACTCTGCGCAGCAGGCCCAAGAGCGCTGGTTGCAGGCGCTCTTCTTTGCGGCTCACACTGCATGCTAATGTCCCAGGCGGCTGCATCAATATATGGGTAATAGAATTCAGTAGCTGGATGAGGGTTGGGAGGGGTCAGGAAGACCCCACGTCGGGCTCTCAGTAATTGGTTATGCTAGGACTACGTAGAGTACATATGTGGTAGAGGAGGAGGGGAGAGGGGAGTGGAGGGAGGAGGGAGAAAGCGAATTTTATGCCAAATTATAGACTGTCAGCTCAGCTCTCAGGCTTTTTGTTCCTGTTGTTGATGCACACTTCTGAAGACAGCGGATCGAGTCGCAGCTGAATATTCGAGTGCATCCAAATAAGCACTACTGATGCGAAAGGGGTGAGTTAACCCCCCCCCTCCTCTTCCACTGCACGCACCCATTTTCGTCAGTCCACCAGATCAAAATGCATTCAAATGAAATTTGATCTGTTAACAGCCAGCAGTGGAAACTGCCATTTAAGCCACCTGTCACGTCTCCTAAGGGTCGGGTTACCAGCACTTAAAATTTGTCAGTGCGCAAGCAAAACTTGTCCGAGTTGTGGCAGAGGAATTCCGGCTTTGGGGGCCCCGGAAGATGTCCTTCCTCGTGTCCTGCCTTTGTCTGTCTCTCCTATGGGTCCTTGTTTTGCATAGAAATGAAGAGCTCTGCCACTTTTTTCTCCTTCGTGTCATTTCCCTTATATTCACAAATGGGACATCTGCCTCCGAGGGGGGGGGATTCCTCCCTGCGGGGGGGCCCATGGAAAGATACCCCTTGTTCAGCCGCTGTGACATTTGCGCACTGAGAGCCTCAAAGATCCCCGTCCGCAACGTGACGCTTGTTTATGGCTCGCACGGTCGAGGACCGTACGTCCATTACACAAGAGTTGAGCGTGAAGGAGTCGACACGAGATGCACCTGTTACTGGGCGCGAGAGCGAACACACAGTTATAGGAAACGGGAGAGAGACACACTTATGCACACGCGGAGAGAGACAAAGAGCGACCACTCATACATACGTATACAAACAGACGCACACAGAGATGTGGCACGCACGCGCGCACGCACGCACGCACGCACGCACGCACGCACGCTCGCCTCCGGGATGGAGATGTTTGTTATTGTCTCCCTGCTGCCAATCTGTCATACGGGCTTTTTAGGGCAGATGCGGCAGCCGTGAAGAAAAGTGATCGAGTAGGTTTCGTCCCGGGACCGAACATATGGTAATTGGGAACTCCTTTTTTTTTTTTTAACTGTGATTTCAAATGTTTGCCAAATGGCGGCTTTTCCTGAGTGGAACTCATTGAGGGACGCCGACGTCACGTCCGCGAGCTGCTGCGGGCTGTTGCTGTTGAAGAGGCTGCAGCCACTGAAGTGAAAGCATCAAAGTTGCCTTCGACGATTTTGCCGAGGAAAAAAAGTCCGTGCAAATTCGCCCACGCCAGAACTGCACACACGCGCGCACGCGCAGACCAATGGGGGTATTTTTGGCCCGTCCGCGCACGCGACAGAAATCAGTTTGTGTTTGCACTTCCCAGATTCGGTTCCCATGGTCTGACTTTGCTGATCCTTCTTACACTAATCCTCACCGTTTGACGAATCAATTATCGCACGCACGCGCATTTTGGGCATGCTCATTTTTTTCCGGGGGGGGGGAATTTCTCGTTGAAGAAGAAAAAGTCCCCCTCTTTTTTTTCTTTCTCCTGACCAATCTTTCCACCCCCGAAATTGGCTCTTCTCCTCGCTATTGTAAATCAGGCTGTTTTTGTGGACAAAAATCTCCCAGGAAAAGTATCTGACACGCGCCGCATTAACATAATATCGTCGTCGACGTCGACGACGTCGATTGCTCCTTGGTCGCGGCTCACGACTTCATCCCCTTCCAAAACAACAGGGTCGCGTGGCCAAACTGTTGACTCTTTGCTCTGGCTCAGACTCCTTCGTGCAAACACCAGTTGGTTGGTTTTGCCTTTTTTTCGCCCCTGTCGCAGTATGAAGAATTGGGCAACTTTCAGGCTCGCGTCCTTCTTCTCCAGGCTCGTGTCCCTTTCCAGCTCGTGTCCCTTTCCAGGCTCGTGTCCCTTTCCAGGCTCGTGTCCCTTTCCAGGCTCGTGTCCCTTTCCAGGCTCGTGTCCCTTTCCAGGCTCGTGTCCCTTTCCAGGCT